>Ga0209006_10000569_pt1 | contig 34595 bp, 41 predicted proteins | sample JacPin_JW_Ref_O2_FD_188567 | JGI IMG/M metagenome (GOLD analysis project Ga0209006, IMG submission 188567) | Forest soil microbial communities from Algoma, Ontario, Canada - Jack Pine, Ontario site 1_JW_Ref_O2 (SPAdes) (version 2) | ecosystem: Environmental > Terrestrial > Soil > Boreal... | reverse complement strand
GCCCGGGAGGGGGAGGCCGTAGACAGGGAAACCATCGTTTCCAAGATCGGCGGCAGGCCGGTTTTATTCCCGGAACGGCCGAGAAATTTCGCCGCCGGGCGCGAATAAACCGCCGCCCGCGCCGATCTACTCCGGCGAACCCATCAGCTCGCAGGAGAAGAACCATGGACGGCGATGCGCAGAACCCCAACCGCAGGAAGTTGCTCCAATGCATGGCGGTGGCAGGCGCCGGCACGTTGTGGACGTTGTCGGGCGGCGTCCCGAGCCCGTTCCGCCTGGGATTGGGCGGCGTCGCGCAGGCCGCGCCCGCCGGCGATTTTTCCTTCCTCCAGATCAGCGACAGTCATATCGGCTTCCACGGCGACGCCAACCCCGATTCCGGCGCCACGTTCCAACAGGCGCTGGCGCAGATCGGCCAATTGCCGCAACGCCCGGCGATGATCCTTCACACCGGCGACGTATCGCACACCTCCAAGGACGAGCAATTCGCCGCCGCCGAGGACATGCTGAAAACCCCCGGGCTCGACGTTCATTACGTGCCGGGCGAGCACGACACCATCGGCGACAACGGCGCGGCGTTTTTCGCGCGTTTCACCAAGGGCGTGAAGACCGGCGGCTGGTACAGCTTCGACCAGGGCGGCGTGCATTTCGTCGCCTTGGTCAACGTGCTCAATCTGAAGGCCAACGGGCTGGGCCAGATCGGCCATGAACAGCTCGAATGGCTGGAGAAGGATTTGAAGGGGCGGAGCGCTTCGACGCCGCTCGTGGTCTACGCCCATATGCCGCTGTGGCCGGTGTATCCCGATTGGGGCTGGGGCACCGAGGATTCGGCCAAGGCCTTCGCCTATATGAAGCGCTTCGGCTCGGTCACCGTGCTGAACGGGCACATCCACCAGGTGGTGCAGAAGGTCGAGGGCCATCTTTCCTTCCACACCGCCATGTCAACGGCCTATCCGCAGCCGGCGCCGGGCCAGGGCAGCGGCCCGGGGCCGCTCAAAGTGCCGGCCGATCAGCTGGCGACCGTGCTCGGCATCCGCAGCCTCGACTACCGGCCCGAGCAGCATAGCGTCGCGATTTCCGACCGGAGTCTCGCCACATGATGCGCGCGATGCTGGCGGCTTTGATCGTGCTGGCCGCGTTCGCCGGCGGCCTAGCCTGGCGCGGCGATGTCGCCGCCGCCATGGCGGCCAACCACGCCGTGCGCTTCGCGCAACACGGCGCGGCTCCGCGGCCGTTGCCGGTCGCCGATTCACCCAACCAGGTGGTGATCGATAATTTCGAATTCGGCCCGGCCGAGATCACGGTCGCGCCCGGAACCGAAGTCACCTGGGTCAACCGCGACGACGAGCCGCACACCGTGACCAGCGCCGCCGACAAGCCGCTGTTCAATTCGCCGGCGCTCGACACCGGCGAGAAGTTCGCCTTCGTCTTCAAGCAGCCGGGCCGCTATGCCTATTTCTGCTCCATCCACCCCCGGATGCGCGGCGTGATCGTCGTCCAATAGCGGCTTGCCGCATCGGGCGGGTGCGGCGTTCCGCGATTTCATCAAGGATATCAGGGGGATATAGCGGCAGGTTGCGCCTCGGCCGGGGAAGGGCTAAACACGCGCCGTCCCAGGCATCACACAGGCATTACCGATGGCGCAGACCGCTGCGGTCAATGGCGCCAGTCACCGCCGCCGCCTCCATCAGAATCTCTATCTCGGCGCGCTCGGCGTGGTTTACGGCGATATCGGCACCTCGCCGCTCTACGCGGTGAAGCAGAGCGTTTTGAGCCTGGGCCACATCACGCCCGACAATATCTATGGCGTGTTGTCGCTGATCGCCTGGTCGCTGATAACCGTCGTCACCCTCAAATACGTCTCGGTCATCATGCGCGCCGATAACCGCGGCGAGGGCGGCATTTTGGCGCTGACCGCGCTGGCGCTCCGCGCCGTCAGCGGCAACAACCGGCTGCGCTGGTGGATCCTGGCGGCGGGCCTGCTGGGCGCATCGCTGTTCTACGGCGACGGCGTCATCACCCCCGCCATTTCGGTGTTGAGCGCCGTCGAAGGCCTCCAGGTGGCGACGCCGCTGTTCGATCCCTATGTCATCCCGATCACTCTCGCCTTGCTGCTCGTGCTGTTCGCCATGCAGCGGCGCGGCACCGCGCTGGTCGGCGGGTTGTTCGGCCCGGTGATGGTGGTGTGGTTTTTGGTCATCGGACTCTTGGGCGTGCTGGAAATCCTGCGCAACCCGGCGATCCTGCTGGCGCTCGACCCGTTTTACGGCGTCCGGCTGCTGATCGGCCATCCGTTGCAGGGATTCATCCTGCTCGGCGCCGTGGTTTTGGCCGTCACCGGGGTCGAAGCGCTTTACGCCGATATGGGTCATTTCGGCCGCTGCCCCATCCAGGTCGACTGGCTCGCCTTCGTCTTTCCGGCGCTGATGCTGAATTATCTCGGCCAGGGCGCGCTGCTGCTGGACTCGCCCGAAGCGCTGGAGAACCCGTTCTATCTGCTGGCGCCGGGCTGGGCGCTTTATCCGATGGTGGTGCTGGCGGCATGCGCGACGGTGATCGCCTCGCAGGCGGTGATCTCGGGCGCCTTTTCGATGACCCGCCAGGCGGTGCAGCTGGGTTATCTGCCGCGGCTCCAGATCCGCCACACCTCGGAGGACGAGATCGGCCAGATCTACGTGCCGCGCGTCAATTTGGCGCTGCTGGTGGCGGTGATATTGCTGGTGTTGGGCTTCCGCAGCTCGGACAATCTCGGCTCCGCCTACGGCATCGCCGTCACCGGCACCATGTCGCTCACCACCGTTCTGGCGTTCGTCTATACCGTGGGCGTGCTCAAGTGGAACCCGTTGGGCGCGTCGCTGCTGTTCGGCTTTTTCCTGTTCGTCGACCTGCTGTTCTTTTCCGCCAATCTGCTCAAATTCGTCGAGGGCGGCTGGTTCCCCCTGGCGGTCGCGGCGCTCATCTTCATCGTCATGGCGACCTGGATGAAGGGGCGCGACCTGCTGGCGGCGCGGCGGGCGGAGGCCGCCATGCCCCTGGATATCTTCCTCAAGAGCATCAGGCCCGATCATCCCCACCGCGTGCCCGGCACGGCGATTTTCATGACCGCCAACACCGACCTGGTGCCGGCGGCGCTGCTGCACAATCTGAAGCACAACAAGGTGCTGCACGAGCGCGTGGTGCTGATGAAGATCGAGACGCTCGACGTGCCGCATTTCGCCGAGGAGCAGCGGCTCGAAGTCAAGAACCTCGACCACCAGTTCCACACCGTCACGGTGCGCTACGGCTTCATGGACACGCCCAACATCCCGCGGACCCTCGCTCAGCTTCGTTTGATGAGATTGAAGTTCAACCTGATGGAGACCTCGTTCTTCATCGGCCGCGAGAAGGTGGTGATGGGATCGGCCACGCCCAATTTCTGGCGCTGGCGCAAGAAGCTGTTCATCTTCATGCAGGCGACGATGGTGAACGCCACCGAGTTCTTCCGTATCCCCTCGAACCGCGTGGTCGAGCTGGGCGGGCAGATCGAGATTTAAGGCGGGCGCTTAACACGGGCCGCGCGCGCCGCGCCTGACGTGCGAAGAAAATCAAAAGTCAGGCGACGCTGCGGCCGGAGCGGGACGCGGCTTTTTCGTTCTGCGGCTCGACGACGGCGCGGCCGCGCTGCTCGAAACGCCCGACGCCGTTGAGCGAACGAATCTGCGGCGGGAACACCTCGTCGGAGCGGAAGGTCAGGCCCACCAGCGCGATCGCCGGATCGATTCCGCCCTTGCTCAGCGGCAGCAGCAGGTGGTTCGCCTCGAGCTCGCGGTTGACGCCCCAGCGGAAGGCGCAGCTGGCGTGAATCGGCGCGCGTTCGGCGAAGAGCTGGCGCAGCAGATCGGCGAGATAGGCGAAATAGGGACCCATCGCCTCGTCGAGATAACGCCCGGTGGGATCGAAGCCCCAGCGCCGCACCACGTTGGTTCCGACCAGGCGGTAGCGCAGCCGCGCGCCGCGGTCCTGCAGATCGCACAGCAGCAGATGGGGCAGCAGCTTCGGCCCCATCTCCAGCGGGTCGATGTCCGGACGCGCCGGCATGATCCGGTTTTCGCGCTGGTCGTTCCAATAACGCAGCAGCGACCCGAGCAGCGGGTGGAGTTGGGCCTCGGCGGGCAAAACCGGCATCGATAAGTCCTTGGCTTTCGCGGTCCCGATTAGGGTGCAATTACGGTTAATTTTTCACTAAAACCGGTAAAGTTTTACCGAATCGACACCCGAAAATTGGCCCTTTTCCTGGGGTTTTTGGATTTATCCACTGATTAATGATTCCTCTACGGCGCGGCACAAGGGGCGGCCGCCGGAGGCTCTTTTGCGCGTCGAGTCGCTATTCCTTGGGCAACATGCGGCCCAGCGATTTGCCGCCGAAAATATGGATGTGGAAATGCGGCACCTCCTGGTGGGAATCCGCGCCGTGATTGGCGAGGATGCGGTAGCCGCTTTTATCGACGCCGAGCTCGCGCGCGATGGTGCCCACGGCGCGGAACAGCGCCGCGATCTCTTCCGGGCTGGCCTTGGCGGAAAAATCGTCGGCCGAGACATATTCGCCCTTGGGAATCACCAGCACATGCACCGGCGCCTGCGGCTTGATATCGCGGAAGGCCAACACGTGCGCATCCTCGAACACCTTCTGGCACGGAATCTCGCCGCGCAGGATTTTGGCGAAGACGTTGTTGCGATCGTAGGTGGTGGCCATGATCCCCTCCCGAACTTTATGAGCCGCGGGATTTCTTTTCCGCGATGCCGGAGCGGCCCTGGCGCGCCTCGAGCGCCCGCCATACCTCCGCCGGCGCGATCCCGGCATCGGCCCACAGCACCAGCAGATGATAAAGCAGATCGGCGCTTTCCTGGATAAGCCGCGCGCGGTCGCCCTTGACCGCTTCGATGCCGGCTTCGGCCGCCTCTTCCATCAGTTTCTTGGCGATTTTGGCGGCGCCTTCGCGCAACAGCTGCGCGGTGTAGGACTGCGCCGGATCGGCCTGGGCGCGCGCTTCTATCACGGCAAAGAGCCGGTCGAGCGCCGCGCCGTCGATCTCGGCCATAGCACGTTCCTCCAGGGTTCCGCCCTTGCCTAGCAGATCGGGCCCGGCTTGAGAATTGGGGCCCGAGCGCGCGCTCCCGTGGAAACACCAAAATAATCAATAATCGCGCTTGACAGCGTATATCGTAAGATATATCTTATGATATGTCTAACGATATAACCACTCTATCAAGGAAAAACATGCATCACCACGGTATCGATTCCCCCTTTCATCGTCACGGCCGGCGCTTCATGCGCGGGCACCGTCACGGCATGGGCGGCTTGCGGCATTTCGGCGGCGGCTTCGGCGAGGCGATGGGCGGCGGGCGCGGCTTCCGCGCCGGGCGCAAGCTCGGCGCCGGCGGGCTGCAGCTGCTGATCCTCGCGCTGCTCAAGGAAAAGCCGCGCTACGGCTACGAGATCATCAAGGGGCTGGAGGAGCGTTCCGGCGGCTTCTATGCGCCGAGCCCGGGCATGGTTTATCCCGCGCTCACTTATCTCGAGGAGCTGGGCCATGCCACCGTCAAGGACGACGGCGCCAAGCGGCTTTACCGCATCACCGCCGAGGGCGAGGCCGAGCTCGAGAAGAACCGCGAAGCGGCCGACGCCATGCTGGAGCGCCTGACGCGCATCGGCCAGAAGATGGAACGGGTGCGCGAGGCGTTTTCCGGCGGCGAGGCCGGCGAGGAAGAGGAATCCGCGCCCGAGCTCAAAGCGGCGCGGCGCGCGCTGAAAATGGCGCTGCGCGAAAAACACGCGGCGTCCCGCGGCGAGCAGAAGCGCCTGGCCGAGATTCTCGACCGCGCCACGCGCGAGATCCGCGGCTCCTGAGATGACGGCCGAGACTTCGGCGGCGCCGGCGGCGGCCGAGCACCGCTCTTTCGCCGCGCTGCGCCATCCCGGCTTCCGCGCCTATTTCATCGGCGGCTGGCTGGCGATGATGGCCGACAATGTCGAGCACGTGATCAGCTATTGGATCGTCTACCAGAAATTCCATTCGCCGGCGTTGCTGGGCTTCGCCGTGGTGTCGCATTGGCTGCCCTTCCTGCTGTTCGCGGTCTATAGCGGCGCGCTTGCCGACCGCTTCGATCCGCGGCGCATCATCCAGTGCGGCATGTTGATCTTCATGCTGTGCTCGGCGGCGTGGGGGTTCTTCTTCCTCACCGACACGCTGACGCCCTGGGAAGCGGCCGGAATCCTGGTGTTCCACGGCTTCGCCGGCGTGCTGTGGATGCCTTCGGCGATGCTGCTGATCCACGACATCGTCGGGCCGGCCGATCTGCAAAGCGCGGTGCGGCTCAACGCCACCGGCATCTGGCTCGGGCGGCTGTGTGGACCCATCATGGGCAGCGCGCTGCTGCTCGGCTTGGGGCCGATCGCCGGCATCTTCGCCAATATCCTGATCTACCTGCCGCTGACGCTGTGGCTGTGGAAGGCGCCTTACGGGCCGCGCTTCCGCAAGGACCATCCAACGCCGCGCGCCGCTTTGCGCGGCATGGCCGATATCCTCGCCACCTGGCGGGCGATTGTCGCGCGCCCGACCATCGTGCTGATGACCGCGCTGGCGGGCGGCGCGGCGCTGCTGGTCGGCAACGCCTATCAGGCGCAGATGCCGGGTTTCGCGCAGGATTTCGGCCACGGCAATGCCGGATTCTATTACAGCCTGCTGCTCGGAGCGGACGCGGCGGGCGCGTTGACCGCCGGCATCGCGCTCGAAAGCTTCGGGCTGTTGCAGGCGCATACGCGCACCGCGCTGATCCTGGGCGGGGCGTGGTGCGTCGCGATTGTCGGCTTCGCATTGGCGCCCGTATATCCGCTGGCGCTGGCCTTCCTGTTCGCGGCGGGATTCGTCGAGCTGTCGTTCAACGCCATGGCGCAGGCCCTGGTGCAGATGCACGCGCCGGCCGATATCCGCGGCCGGGTGATCGGCTTCTTCAACATGTTCGCCAACGGCGCGCGCGCCTTCAGCGGCGTGACGGTGGGCTTCGGCGGCGCGCTGATCGGCATCCACGCCTCGCTCGCCTTGAGCGCAACGGCGCTGCTGGTGCTGCTGATGAGCTTGCTCGCCTGGGCGCGGCGCGTGGCCCATCACGCGACGTAAGGCGGCTAAAGCCGGACCGGTATCCCCGCCGCTTTGAGGCGCTCCTTGGCCTGCGCGACGGTGAATTCGCCGAAATGGAAGATCGAGGCGGCCAGCACGGCGCTGGCATGGCCCTCGGTCACGCCCGCCACCAGATCGTCGAGCGAACCGACGCCGCCCGAGGCGATCACCGGAATTGGCACGGCGTCGGCCACGGCGCGGGTCAGGCCCAGATCGAAGCCCTGCTTGGTGCCGTCGCGGTCCATCGAGGTGAGCAGAATTTCGCCGGCGCCGTGATCCGCCATGCGCTTGGCCCATTCGACCGCGTCGATGCCGGTCGCGCGCCTGCCGCCATGGGTGAAGACCTGCCATCGTCCGGAGCCGTAGGATTTGGCGTCGATGGCGACGACAATGCATTGGCTGCCGAATTTCTCCGCCGCCTCGCGCACCAGATCGGGCCGCACCACCGCCGCGGTGTTGATCGAGGTCTTGTCGGCCCCGGCCAGCAGCAGCCCGCGGATGTCGTTGACCGAGCGCACGCCGCCGCCCACGGTCAGCGGCATGAAACACTGCTCGGCGGTGCGCTTGACCGCATCGTACAGCGTGCCGCGGTTTTCGGCCGAGGCGGTGATGTCCAGGAAACACAACTCGTCGGCGCCCTCGGCGTCGTAGATCTTCGCCTGCTCGACCGGGTCGCCCGCGTCCTTGAGGTCGACGAAATGGACGCCCTTGACCACGCGGCCGTCCTTGACGTCGAGGCAGGGGATGATGCGGATTTTCAGCATGTCAGGCCGCCGCCAAGGCGAGCGCCGATTTCAAATCGACCCGACCGTCGTAAAGCGCCCTTCCCAGTATCGCGCCCGGTATGCCCTCGGCCTTGAGCGCGGCGATGTCGTCGAGCGAGGCTATGCCGCCCGAGGCGATCACCGGAATTTTCACGGCGCGCGCCAGCTCCGCCGTGGCGATGAGGTTGACGCCTGCGAGCGCGCCGTCGCGCTCGATATCGGTGTAGACGATCGCCGCCGCCCCGACATCGGCGAAGCGCCGCGCCAGATCGAGCGCGGAAATCTTCGATGTTTCCGCCCAGCCTTCGACCGCCGCATTGCCTTGGCGCGCATCGATGCCCAGCACCACCCGGCCGGGGAATTCCTTGCAGGCCGCCTTGACCAGATCGGGGTCCTTGACCGCGGCCGTGCCCAGCACCACCCGCGTGACGCCCTTGTCGAGCCACGCCTTGACGGTCGCGCGGTCGCGGATGCCGCCGCCCAATTGCAGCTTCGTCCCGCCGGCTTTGAGGATGGCTTCGACCGCGGCGGCGTTTTTGGGCTTGCCGGCGAAGGCGCCGTCGAGATCGACCACGTGAACCCATTGCGCGCCGGCATCGGCGAATTGCCGCGCCTGCTCGGCCGGGTCGCGATTGAACACCGTCACCTTGGCCATGTCGCCGCGCAGCAGCCGCACGCACAGCCCATCCTTCAGATCGATGGCGGGATAGAGGATCACGGCTTCCACCGCAGGAAGTTGGCGATGAGGCGCAAGCCGGTCGCCTGGCTCTTCTCGGGGTGGAATTGCACGCCGAAAAGATTGTCGCGGCCGATCGCCGCCGTGATCGGCCCGGCGTAATCGACCGTGGCCCAGACATCGGCCGCCGCCGCGGCAGCGAAGCGGTAGGAGTGGACGAAATAGGCGTGATCGCCGTCCTTGATGCCGTCCAGCACCGGGTGCGCGCCGTTGAGCCGGAGCTCGTTCCAGCCCATATGCGGGATCTTGAGCGTCTTGTCCGCGGGCGTGATCGCCACCACCTCGCCCGGAATCCAGCCCAGGCCCGGTGTGACGGTGAATTCGAGCCCGCGCGTCGCCATCAGCTGCATGCCGACGCAGATGCCGAGAAACGGGCGGCCGTTGCCGATGACCGCCTCTTCCAGCGCCGCTTCCAGGCCGGGCACGGCGGCCAGCCCGCGCCGGCAATCGGCGAAGGCGCCGACGCCGGGCAGCACGATGCGGTCGGCGGCGGCCACCGCCTTGGCGTCGCCGGTCACGGTCACGTCCGCATCAAGGTTGGATTCGCGCGCCGCCCGCTCGAACGCCTTCGCGGCCGAGCGCAAATTGCCCGAGCCGTAATCGATCACGACGGTGGACATCAGAGGCTGCCGCCGAGCACGCCCTTGGTCGAGGGGACGGCAGCGCCGCCGCGCGGATCGATCGCAACCGCCTGGCGTAACGCCCGCGCCAGGCCCTTGTAGCAGGACTCGACGATATGGTGGTTGTTCTCGCCGTAGAGATTCTCGACGTGCAAGGTCACCCCGGCCGATTGGACGAAGGCCTGGAACCATTCCTTGAACAGCTCCGTGTCCATCTCGCCGAGCTTGGGCTTGGAGAACTTCACCTTCCAGATCAGATAGGGCCGGTTGGAGGCGTCGAGCGCCACCCGCGTCAGCGTCTCGTCCATCGGCACCAGCGCCGAGCCCCAGCGGCCGATGCCCTTGCGCTCGCCCAGCGCCTTGGCGACGGCTTCGCCGACGACGTAGCCGGTGTCTTCGGTGGTGTGGTGAAAATCGATGTGCAGATCGCCATGAGCCTCGAGCTCGAGGTCGATCAGGCTGTGGCGCGACAGCTGCTCCAGCATGTGATCGAGAAAGCCGATCCCGGTCTTGACGCTGTATTTGCCGCTGCCGTCGAGATTGACGCGCGCGGTGATGCGCGTCTCGCGCGTCTTGCGCTCGACCGCGGCCTGACGCCCCTTGGCCCGGGGCGGCTTAGCCTTTGATTTCGCCTTGGTTTTGGCCATCTTCGTCGGTTCCTTGCAGGCCGCGTTGTAGCAGGAGCGGGGCCGCGCCGCCAGTGGCGCGTCTTGATTAACGCCCGCGACCGCCTACATTTTAAATCCGTTCCCTCCCTGAAAGGCCCTTATGGACAATTCCGACCCGAAGACTTGGCACGGCACCACCATCCTGTGCGTGCGCAAGGACGGCCGCGTCGCGCTGGCCGGCGACGGCCAGGTGTCGATGGGCAACACCATCGTCAAGTCGAACGCCAAGAAGCTCCGGCGGCTCGGCAACGGCAAGGTCATCGCCGGTTTCGCCGGCGCCACCGCCGACGCCTTCGCGCTGTTCGAGCGGCTCGAAGCCAAGCTCGAGCAATACCCGGGGCAGCTTACCCGCGCCTGCGTCGAGCTGGCCAAGGACTGGCGCACCGACCGCTATCTGCGTCGGCTCGAAGCCATCATGGCGGTGGCCGACAAGGATACCTCGCTGATCCTGTCGGGCACCGGCGACGTGCTCGAACCCGAGGACGGCATCATCGGCATCGGCTCGGGCGGGCTTTACGCGCTGTCGGCGGCGCGCGCGCTGATCGACCGCAAGGACCTCGACGCCGAGGCCATCGTCAGGAAGGCCATGGCCATCGCCGCCTCGGTCTGCGTTTTCACCAACGACCAGGTAACCATCGAAACCCTATGAGCGCATCCTTCAGCCCGCGCGAGATCGTCTCCGAGCTCGACCGTCACATCGTCGGCCAAAACGACGCCAAACGCGCCGTCGCCATCGCGCTCCGCAACCGCTGGCGCCGCCAGCAGCTCGAACCCGAGCTGCGCGAGGAGGTGTTGCCCAAGAACATCCTGATGATCGGCCCGACCGGCATCGGCAAGACCGAGATCGCGCGGAGGCTCGCCAAGCTGGCGCAGGCGCCCTTCATCAAGGTCGAGGCGACCAAATTCACCGAGGTGGGATATGTCGGCCGCGACGTCGAGCAGATCGTGCGCGACCTGATCGAAGTCTCGTTGGCATTGACGCGCGAGCGCTTGCGCAAGGAGGTGTCCTCCAAGGCCGAGCTCGCCGCCGAGGACCGCGTCCTGGACGTGCTGGTCGGGCCCGGCGCCGGACCGGACACGCGCGCCAAATTCCGCAAGATGCTGCGCGACGGCGAATTGGAAGGGAAAGAGATTGAGATCCAGGTGCAGGACACCGGCGGCATGCCCAGCTTCGAAATTCCCGGCATGCCGGGGGCGCAGCTCGGCATGGTCAATCTCGGCGACATCTTCGGCAAGATGACGGGCGGGCGCACCAAGCCGCGCAAGATGACCGTGGCCGAGGCGCAGGCCCTCCTGCTGCGCGAGGAAAGCGACAAGCTTTTGGACCCGGAAAAGGTCGCCAAGGAGGCGATTACGGCGGCCGAGCAGAACGGCATCGTCTTCATCGACGAACTCGACAAGATCGCCGGCCGCTCGGGCGAGCGCATCGTCGGCGACGTCAGCCGCGAGGGCGTGCAGCGCGATCTGCTGCCGCTGATCGAGGGCACCACGGTCGCGACCAAACACGGGCCGGTCAAGACCGACCACATCCTGTTTATCGCCTCGGGCGCCTTCCACCTCGCCAAGCCCTCGGATTTGCTGCCCGAACTGCAAGGCCGGCTGCCGATCCGGGTCGAGCTGAAGCCGCTGACGCGCGAGGATTTGCGCCGCATTCTGACCGAGCCCGAGGCCAGTTTGATCCGCCAATACAAGGCGTTGCTGGCGACCGAAGGGGTGACGCTCGAATTCGCGTCCGAAGCGATCGACGAGATCGCCGCCCTGGCCGAGACCATCAACGCCAATGTCGAGAACATCGGCGCGCGCCGCCTGCACACCGTGATGGAGCGGCTGCTGGAAGAAATCAGCTTCACCGCCTCGGACCAGAAGAACGGCGCGGCGGTGACCATCGACCGCGACTACGTCAAGACGCGGGTGGGCGTGCTCGCCAAGAACGCGGATCTGTCGAAGTTCATCCTCTGACAAGCGAAAAGGGCGCCCGGTTTCCCGGGCGCCCTTCGCAAGCGGTTTTAAGGCCGCAAGATTAGTCGGCGAGTTGCAGATTCGCCGCCGCGCTCTTGCCGCGATCCATCGCGACCTCGTATTTGAGCTTTTGCCCTTCGTTGAGCGAACCCAGGCCCGCGCGTTCGACCGCGGAGATGTGAACGAACACATCCTTGCCGCCGTCGTCCGGACGGATGAAGCCGAAGCCCTTCTGGGCGTTGAACCATTTGACAGTGCCGATAGCCAAGAGAGTGTCTCCAAGAGTTAGTGCCGTGGAAAGCCCACGGCGGCAGTCAATCCGAAGGTCGAGGTTGCGAGATCGATGAGATCGTAAGCGACGCGCGAGCCGTTAGATTGCCCGAATAAGGTGGGGCCGGCTCGGGGTGAAAGCAAATGATATTTTTGGCCGCCTTTTATTTAACCGCTTTTAACCGCTGGACGTTTCACGGAGATTTTATGGGATTTGGACGGGCGGCGCGAAACCGGACGCGGCGGATTCATCGGCGCGGTCTTGAGCAGATCGAGCAGCTTCTCGACCCGCTCCGGAGCCAATTTGCGGATGCGCTCGGCCAGAAGATTGGCGAGCTCGGTGGCCTCGGCCGAAAGCCCGGCGGTGTCGACGGTGATGCGCGGATGCGAAAGCCGCGCGAGGCGCATCAACTCGTCGGCCTCGTCCCAGATGATGTTGAGCTGGGCGCAGATCGCCACCACCATCGCGTGTGTCGGCCGGCCGCGCCGCCCGTGCTCCAGGGCCGAGAGATAGGCCGCCGAAACGCCCAGCGCGTCGGCCATGTCCTTGAGCTTGATGCCGCGCGCGGCGCGCAATTGCCGCAGCTTGATGCCGAACGGGGTCATGGCCGGGCTTTGCGCAACAACACGTAGAGCGCGCCTGCGCCGCCGTCGCGCGGTTGCGCTTGCGACACCGCCAGCACGCGGCCGCGCAGGCCCGGCTCGTTGAGCCAGCGCGGCACGGATTCGCGCAATACGCCCTGGCCGGCGCGGCCCTTGCCGGTAATGACCAGCGCCAGGCGGCTGCCCTGGGCGAATTCGCGGGCGATGAAGGCCGAGAGTTCGCGGTGCGCCTCGTCCTGGGTCAGGCCGTGGAGATCGAGCCGCGCCTCGATTGCCATCTGCCCGCGTTTCAGCCGTTCGAAGCGGGCGCGGTCGAGACCCGCGGCATGGCCGATGGCGAGCGGCGGAGCGGCGGCGGGCACGGGCGCTGCCGGACGCGAAACGGCAACCCGTTTGGGCGGCGGGGGCGCGACCCTGGGCGGCTTGACCTTGCCGAGCGGTTTGACGCCGCGCATCGCCGCGCGGAAGAGATCGCTGTCCCCGCTTCCCGGATTCCCGTCTCTAGGCTTGGCCATCGTCGATCAGCACGATATGGAGGCGGCGCGGGCCGTGCGCGCCGAGCTCGATCTTCTGCTCGATATCGGCGGTGCGCGACGGGCCGGTGATGAAATTGACCGTGCGCGGCAATGCGGCGCCGCCTTCCGACTTGGCGAATTTCCGGCGCAGCTGGTCGAAACCGTCCTCGTAGCTGGCCACCACCTGCTGGCTGCGCAGGACAACAATATGCGTGTCGGGCAGGAAATTGTTGCGCGTCGGGCTTTCGGGGCCGGAATGCAGCATCAGCGTGCCGGTTTCGGCCACGGCGGCGAAACAGGCCGTGACCCCGGCGGCGTCGCCGTCCTCGGCCCGGCCTTTGCGGATTTCCAGCAACGGCCGCGCCGACCAGGGAATGGCCTCGAGCGCCGGGTCGGGCGCCATCACCAGCCGTGCCGGCAGATTGAGTCGCGACAGGTAATCCGCCACCGCGCCCGGCACCTCGTCCGCCGAGGACACCCGCGCCACCGTGGCATTGACGCCCTCGGCCATGGCGGCGAACAGCGCAACCTGGCCGCGATGGTCGAGGGCCGCGGCCCGTTGCGGAATGAGATTGCGCTTGTGTTCCTTGAGTCGCGCGGCGAGCGGCGCGGTGGCCGCTTCGTCCAAGGGCCCGCGTCTGAGGGCGCGGCGGATACGGCCCAGCATGGCTTCGCGCGCGTCGCTCATGACCGGTCCCGCGCGGCCCATAATCTGTGGAAGCTCTTTCCCTGGGGCGCGGGCATGTCGCGCGTATCGGTCCAGCCCGCGGCCAGGGGCAATGTCCGGAAGCGGCCGCGCGCCTTGCCGAAGAAGCCCAGCACGAACGCGGCGGCATCGGCGGCGGCGTGATAAAGCCGCGGCCGCGTGGCGAGGAAAGCCCACGCGGCCACGCCCCAGCGCGATGACGCCGGCGAGAGATGGCGCGCGAATTCGCGTTCGCGCCAATGGCGCATCATATTGGGCAGCGGGATTTTCATCGGGCACACGCTTTCGCAGCGGCCGCAGAATGTGGAGGCGTTGGGCAGATTGCCGGCTTCCTCGATCCCGAGCAGCGAGGGCGTCAGCACCGAGCCCATCGGCCCCGGATAGACCCAGCCATAGCTCTTGCCGCCCACCGCCTCGTAGACCGGGCAATGGTTGAGACAGGCGGCGCAGCGGATGCAGCGCAGCATGTCCTCGAACTCGGTGCCCAACAGCGCGCTGCGTCCGTTGTCGAGCAGCACCACGTGGTATTGCCCCGGCCCGTCGGGATCGGCGGCGCGCCGCGGGCCCGTGGAGATCGTGGTATAGGCCGAGAATTCCTGGCCGGTCGCCGAGCGCGCCAACAGACGCAGGATGGTGGCCGCGTCCTCGAGCGTCGGCACCACCTTTTCCAGCGACGCCAGCACGATATGCGCGCGCGGCAGGGTCTGGGTCAGGTCGCCATTGCCTTCGTTGGTGACAATGATCGAGGAGCCGGTTTCGGCGATGAGAAAATTCGCGCCGGTGATGCCGACATCGGCCTCCAGGAATTTCTGGCGCAGGACGGCGCGCGCCTCGTCGCACATCTGCCGCGCGTCGTCCAAGGGCCGCCGGGGATCGAGCGTGGTGTGCGTGGCGCGGAAGGAGTCCGCGACCTGCTCCTTCACCAGGTGAATCGCCGGCGCGATGATGTGGCTCGGGCCCTCGTGCCGAATTTGGATGATATATTCGCCCAGGTCGGTTTCGACCGGGACGATGCCGTTGGCTTCGAGATGGTCGTTGACCGCCATCTCCTCGCCGATCATCGACTTGCCCTTGGTCACGGTCTTGGCGCCGAGTTCGCGGCAGATCGCCAGCACGGCGGCGTTGGCCTCGGCAGCGTCGCGGCACCAATGGACCTTGCCGCCATTGGCGAGCACGTTCTGCTCGAAGGTCTCGAGATAGAAATCGAGATTGGCCAGGGTATGTTTCTTGATGGCGACCGCCTGGTCGCGAAGATCTTCCCATTCGGGCAGGCGCGAAATCATGAGCGCGCGGCGTTCGACGAATCCCGCACGCAGATTGGTCATCGCCTTTTGCAGATTGGCGTCGCCCAAAGCGTGACGGACGTTCTCTTTGAAGGCGTGGCTGGTGGGGATCATTCGCCCGCCGTTTCCGCGGCCGGTTCGCCGATCGCGGGCCCGTCCGCCATGCCGGCCAGGATTTCGGCCACGTGCCAGACCCGGGTCTTGCGGCCGAGCCGCTTGAGCTTGCCCGCCATGTTCAACAGGCAGCCGAGATCGCCGGCCAGCAGCGCGTCCGCCTTGGCGGAATCGACATTGGCGTATTTCTCGGACGCTATCTTGTCGGAGATGTCGCCGTATTTGACGGCGAAGGTGCCGCCGAAACCGCAGCAGGTCTCGGCGTCGCGCATCTCGGTCAAGGTGAGCCCGGCGACGCTGGCGAGCAGTCGGCGCGGCTGCGTCTTGACGCCGAGCTCGCGCAACCCCGAGCAGGAATCGTGATATGTCGCCGTGCCGTCGAAGCGCGCGGCGACGCGTTCCATTTTCATCACGTCGGCCAGGAACGCGATCAGCTCATGCGTGCGCGCCGACAATTCCTTCGCGCGTTCCAGCATTTCCGGTTCGGCGGCGAACAGCGCCGGGTAGTGGATCTTGATCATGCCGGCGCAGGAGCCCGAGGGCGCCACCACATAGTCGAAGCCGCGGAAAGCCTCGATCACCTGGCGCGCGACGGCTTTGGCCGAGGCCCGGTCGCCCGAATTATAGGCCGGCTGGCCGCAGCAGGTTTGCGCCTCCGGCGCCTCGACGACGCAGCCCGCCTGTTCCAGCAGCCTGACCGCCGCGAATCCCACGCTCGGCCGGAACAGGTCGACCAGGCAGGTAACGAACAGCGCGACGCGGGGTTTGCTGTTGACGGGTTGCATGAATTTCCTGGCGGCGTTTCCTCTTTCGCGCGAAGCATGGCCGCGCCATCGAGCGAAAGCAACGCCGCCGGAAACCCAAGCGAAAGTCCGCCGCAAGCGATTGCGGCGGGCTGGTGGAAACGCGACCGATTACTGGCCGGGCGGCGGGGGCGGCGGCGCGCCCGGCGGCGGGGGCGGCGGAGCCATGCGCCGCGGCGGCGGCGGCGGAGCCGATGGCGGGGCTTGGTAGTAATAACCCGGCACCTGGTTGCCGCGCGAATACATGCATTGCGAATAGGCCACGTCGTAGCGCTGCTGGATCGGCATGTTGGCATAGGCGGAACTGGACATGCCGTAGCCGGTGCCGACCACCGCGCCCGAGGCGGCGCCGATCGCCGCGCCTCTGCCGCCGCCGATCGCGGCGCCGAGACCCGCGCCCAGCAAGGTGCCGATCACCGCGCCGCCGACCGCCTGGTTGTTGGCGTGCTCGGCTCCGCCGGCGACTTGCTGATTGGCGTAGTCCTTACAAAGCGCCTGATCCTGCTGGAACACCTCGAACGGCTTGTTGGGTCCCGGCATGACGGCGACGGTCGGGCCCATCGGCGGCGCGGCGCAGGCGCTCAAGCTCAGCACCGCGGCCAAGCCGGTGGCGGTGGTCTTGATCAAATTCACGGCGAAACCTCCTGGGTGAGTCGGATCAATGCTGCTGGGCCGGAACCTGGCGCCAGCCGCTGTTGCAGGCGGAGACATAGGGGTAATAGCCCTGCGGATTGTCGCAGTAGTACCAAGTCTGCGCCTGGGGCGAGATCGTCGGCGGCGGCGCGGGCTGCGGCGCAACCACCACCGGCTGCGGCGGATAATAGGCCGGCGGCGGATAGTAATAGGCCGGCGGCGGGGCATAGACCACCGGCGGCGGCCCGTAATACCACGGCCCCGGTCCATAGATCGGCACGCCCACCGATACGAAGACGCGCGCATTCGCGGCGCCCGTCGGCAAGCTTAGCGCCGCCAGAACCAGCCCGCCCAGAACCAGGCCCGTCTTCAACCCATGCAGTCTCATCGCGGCTTGCCTGATCATGATCGATCTTCCCTGTGCTGCGGAGCGGCTATCCGAACCTCTATACAACGGCCGAAGAAGGATTTCCTGTCCCGCGCGACTGATGATTCTAGGACTCGGGGCGGGTCGCCATCCCTCGGGCGTTGCCGCCATTCCCTGCTATCTCTTTGTTCTTTTTATGACATTTCTTTAAGGCTTTTCCGGGGCGGGACGCGGCAGCAGCAGGTAAATGCGCCCCTGGGCGCGCATCACCCCGGCGCGGGATTCGGCCTCGGAACCGAAGCCCCAGAACAAATCGCCGCGCAGCGGACCGCGAATGGCGGCCCCGGTATCCTGCGCCACCGTCAGCCGCCTGGTCGGCTGCTGGCCGTCCTGCGCGACATCGAGAAAGACCGGAATGCCGAGCGCGATGAATTCGCGGTCGACCGCCAGGCTGCGGCCGGGCGTCAACGCGACGCCTTCCGTGCCGAGCGGCCCGTCGCCGGTTTGCTCGCGGAAGAAGACGTAAGAGGGATTGCGGTCCATCAAATCTTTCGCCGCGTCCGGATGCGACGCCAGCCAGGCCTTGATCGATTGCGCCGAGACCTGATCGAGGGTCATGGCGCCCTGATCGACCAGCAATCGCCCGATGCTGACATAGGTCCGGCCGTTCTCGCCGTCATAGCCCAAATGAATCGTGCCGCCGTCTTCCAGCGCCACCCGTCCCGAGCCCTGAATTTGGAGAAAAAAAGCCGCGACTGGATCGTCGACCCAGACCAGACCCAGCTTGAAGCGGTCGAGCGCGCCCGCCTCGATCTCGGCCCGGCTGGCATAGGGAACGAGCCGGCCGTTTTCGACCCGGCCGGCGGTGCGCTCGCCGCGCCAGGACGGCCGGAACAAGCCGAGATCGACCGAGACCAGATCGGGCGGCCGCCGCAACAGCGGCGTGGCGTAGATACCGCCGCGGTGGCGCGCACCTTTGAGCAACGGCTCGTAATATCCCGTCAGCAGCGCCGTGCCGTTGCCGCGGTCGGTGGCGGCATAGGGCGCGAAATTCCGCTCGAAGAATTTGCGCGCGGTTTCATCATCCGCGCCGGCCAGACTCGAGGCTTCGGCGCAAGCGCCGCGCCAATTCCCGGCGTTGCCCCCGGCCGGCCCGAGCGCCGCGTCATCGCCGCGTTTGGCGATATCGGCGCAGCTTTTGAGAAAGGCGGGCAAGACCTCGGCGACCCCGTCTTCCCGCCAGCCGGGCAGATCGGCGAAAGATGCCGGGGTCAGATCGAGCCGGGGCGGAGCGGGCGGCGCGGCGCAGGATGCGAGCAATCCCAGGGCCAGCAGCGACGCCGCACGTCTCACGCCGCGTCCGGGCCCTTGGTCGCGATCAGCGTCCAGTTGGGATCGCGCGAATTGAGACTGCGCGAGAAGGTCCAGAAATCGATGTGTTCCTCGGACGCCGCGTTGGCGCCGGTCTTCTGGTCGGAGACGAATTTGACGGTGACCAGGGAGGTCGTGCCCTCGACCGCGCGGTGAGCGATTTCGGCGCTTTTGAGCGCCACCAGCGGGCTCGGCTCCTTGTCCTTGCCCGGCGCCCGCGCGCGGATGGCGGAGGCGAACTGCTCGAACACCTCGGGGCTCAGAAGCGGGCGCAGCGCCGACGTATCGCCGGCGGCGAAGGCATTGATCACGATCGAAAACGCGGCGCGCGCGCCCTTGATGAAATCCTGTTCGTTGAAGCCGGGATCGGCCGCTTTCGCCGCCGCCGCGGCGTCGACCCGGACCGCCTGTCCATCGATGACCGGGCCCTTTGCGGCGCCCGGAGCGAAGGGCGACGGCCCGGCTTGCGGCCGGGGCGGCGGCGGCGCGAAGGGATCGATGCGCCGCTCGGTGCCGGTCCGCCGGCCCAGCACGCTCCACAGGCGGAACAGGAGAACGCCCGCCACCACCGCGAACAGGAGAATGCCGTAAAGCTGGAAGCCGTCATCCATCTCCGGCGTAGATAGGCTCTTCCCCTCCAAAGGGCAAGACCGGCCGGAACCGCCCCGTCACCGTTGTGCGCCGGGGCTTTTCCGTGGCAGCTTCGGCGCCTTCGGATGCGGCCAGCGGCGCGGGCGAGGTGGAACATGTCGATCACGGATAGCGGCGCCGATGCGGGCCAGACCGCGGCGAGCGGCGCGCGGCGCATCACCATCACCGCGCAATACATCAAGGATCTGTCCTTCGAGAACCCCGGCGCGCCGGCGGCGATGATGCAGCAGGAACCGCCCGAGCTGCAGATCAACATCGACGTCAATGCCGGCAATGTCACGCCCGTCCTCTACGAGGTGGTGCTCGCTATTCGCGTCACGGCGCGGATGGCCAAGGGCGATACCCTGTTCATGCTCGAACTCGCCTATGCCGCGACGGTGTCGCTCGCCAATGTTTCGGCGGGCGACACGCCCGAGGCCTTGCTGGTCGAGACGCCGCGGCTGATCTTTCCCTTCGCCCGCGCGCTGATCGCCGGCATGACGGGCGACGGCGGCTATCCGCCGGTATTCATTCCGATGATCGATTTCAATGAATTGATGCGCCGCCGCTTGGCGGCGGCGAAGCCGCCGGCCTGAACCCGGCGCCTAATTCAGCCAGAGCGGCGATTTGAGCTTGGCGAGCAGGCGGGCATGGCGCTCGAGCTCCTCGGGCGCGGGCGCGTGGGGCCGGGCCTCGCGCGCCGGTCGTTCGGAGGCGGCGCGGGCGGAAGCCGGTCCGGCGCCGCGGGCGAATTCGAGGCCGGGCTGCCGGCCGCCGATCAATTCGAGATAGACCTGGGCGGTGAGCTCGCCGTCGAGCTTGGCGCCGTGCTTCTCGCGTCCCGTGAGGTCGATGTTGTAGCGCCGGCACAGCGCGTCGAGGCTGGCCGGCGATCCTGGAAAGCGCTTGCGCGCCATGGACAGCGTATCCACCACCGGCAGGTCGAGCGGCTTGCGTTGCAGCCGTTTCAGCTCGGCATTGACGAATTTGAGGTCGAATTCGGCGTTGTGGATCACCAGCGTCGCGCCCGCGACGAAGGCGAGAAAATCATCGGCGATGTCGCCGAAAACCGGCTGTTTCTTGAGGAATTCGTCGCCCAGGCCGTGCACCGCCTCGGCTTCAGCGGTCATGGCGCGCTCGGGATTGACGTGGCGGTGAAAGAACTTGCCGGTCGGCAGGTGGTTGACGAGTTCGATCCCGGCGATTTCGACGATGCGGTGGCCGTCGCCGGGGTCGAGGCCGGTGGTTTCGGTGTCGAGCACGATTTCGCGCATGATGTCAGTCTGCATCGCCGGACTCGCGGCCGCAAGCGCGCAGTCGCGCGAGCGCGCGGGCGAGGCCGCGCCAGGTGGCGGCGCGGCCGAGACCCGAAGGCACCGCGAAATCGGCGCGGCGGCGCTTGTGCGGGACGGGAAGCTGCTGGGCCAGGATGGCGGCGAGGCGCTTCGCGTCCATGCCGGGACGCGATAGCACCCGCGCGCGCTGAATGAAGGCGGGCGCCCACAGCACCGCCACCGCGTCGCAGCAACGGTCTCCTCGGGTCTCGTAGAGCAGCGGGATGTCGAGCACCACTAGCCTGGCGCGGCGCGCGCGCCGGGTCTTGAGGAAGGCCGATTCTTCCGTCCGCACCAGCGGATGCAAGATCGCTTCGAGGCGCCGGAGCGCGCCGGGATCGGCGAAAACGATCTTGCCCAGAGCCGCGCGGTCGATCGCGTCGCCGGCGGCGGTGCCGGGAAAAGTCTTCGCCACCGTTTTCACCGCTGCGCCGCCGGGACCGAGCAGGCGATGCACGGCGGCGTCGGCGTCGAACACGGCCACGCCCATGCGCCGCAGCATGGCCGCCGCGGTGCTTTTGCCGGTGCCGATGCCGCCGGTGAGGCCCAGAATTTTCACGGCGAATGCCCGGCGGCCCGGGCCGCCAGCACGGCGCGGCGCAGTTCCGGCGTCACTTCAGGCAGCACGCCGAACCACAATTTGAATGCGGGCCGCGCCTGGTGCAGCAGCATGCCGAGCCCGTCCGCCGCGCGCAGGCCGCGCGCCTTCGCCCGTTTGAGCAGCGCCGTTTCCAGCGGCGCATAGACGATGTCGCAAACCGCCGCGCCTTGGGGGAGACCGGCCAGATCGAGCTCCAGCGGCGGGTTCTGTTCCATGCCCAGGCTGGTGGCGTTGACCAGCAACACCGCGCCGGCCAGGGCGCGTTGCCGGTCCTGCCAGTCCGCAACCTTGATCGCGCTGCCGAAGGCCTTGGCCAGATCCTCGGCGCGCGCCCGGTGCCGGTTGGCCAGCCGGATTTCGGGCGCTCCGGCCCGGATCAGCGCGTCGAGTATGGCGCGCGCCGCGCCGCCCGCGCCCAATACCACGGCCGGGCCCGCATCCGCCTTCCAGCCCGGAATTTCCGCGCGCAGGTTTTCGATGAAGCCGTAACCGTCGGTGTTGTAACCGGAAAGCGCGCCGTCCGGCCCGACCGCGACGGTATTCACGGCGCCGATGCGCCGCGCCGCGGGATCGAGCAGCTCCATCAGCGGCACCGCCGTCTCTTTGTGGGGAATGGTCAGGTTGCAGCCGGCGAAGCCCTTGGCGGCAAGCGCGCGCAATGCGCCGGCCAGCCGGTCCGGCGGCACCGCCAGGCTTTCATAACTGCCCGCGATGCCGTGTTCCCTGAGCCAGAACTGGTGCAACGCCGGCGACAGCGAATGCGCCACCGGCCAGCCCATGACGCCCGCTTTTTTCATGGCGCCCATCTTACGGCGTGAGCGCGCCGTGGCCGCGCAGGAAATCCAGCAACGGCAGCAGCGGCATGCCCTGGACGGCGAAGTGGTCGCCCTCGACCCGCGCCATGAGCTGCGCGCCCAAGCCTTCGAGCTGATAGGCGCCGACGCTCGCCAGCGCCTTTTCTCCCAGCATCGCGAGATAATCCTCGAGAAACGCGTCGCTGAAATCGCGCATGGTCAGCGCCGGGGTTTCGACCGCGTGCCACAGCACGGCGCCATCGCGCAGCACTGCCGTCGCCGTCGGCAACTCGTGCCGCTTGCCGCGCAGCGCCCGCAGCTGGGCGCGCGCCGTCGGCACATCCTTGGGTTTGTCGAACCATTGCCCGCCGCAAACCAGCATCTGGTCGGCGCCGATCACGAGATCGCCCGGATGCCGCGTAGAGGCGCGGCGCGCCTTGGTTTCGGCCAGCGCCACGGCGCAATCGGCCGCGGGACGGCCTTCGCGGCGGAACGAATCCTTGACCGCCTCCTCGTCGAGGCTCACCGGATCGGTTTCGAAAGCCAGCCCGGCCGCGGCCAAAAGCCGGGCGCGGGAGGCGCTGGCCGAGGCCAGAATCAGCTTGGGGCGGGTTTCGGGCGGAGAAGCGTTCATGCATCCTCGCCGCGCTTGCGCGCGAGCAACTTGAGGATGGCGGCGGCGGTCTCTTCGATCGAGCGGCGGGTGACGTCGATCACCGGCCATTTCCTTTCCGTGAACAGGCGCCGCGCCGCGTTGACTTCGGCGCGCACCGCCTCGATGTCGGTGTAGTCGCTTTCGTCCTCGTGCTGCATCTGCGTCAAGCGGTTGCGCCGCACCTGGATCAGCCTTTCGGGATCGTTGGTTAGGCCGACGATCAGCGGCCGGTCGGCTGCGAACAGTTCGGGCGGCAGAACCGCGTTCGGAACGATCGGCACATTCGCCGCCTTGATGCCGCGATTGGCGAGATAGATGCAGGTCGGCGTCTTGGAGGTGCGCGACACGCCGACCAGGATGACGTCGGAATCGTTCCAGCCCCTGGCCGCCTGGCCGTCGTCATGCGCCATCGCATAAGTCATGGCGTCGATGCGCCGGAAATACTCGCCGTCGAGCATATGCTGCTGGCCGGGCAGGCCGCGGCTTTGGCTGCCGAGGAAGGAGCCAAGCGCGGCGATCACCGGCTCGAGCACCGGGATTGCCGGCACTTGCAGCTTGCGGCAACCCTCGACCAGAGGGGCGCGCAGCGTGTCGTCCACCAGGGTGTAAAGCACCACGCCGGGGTTGGCGGCGACGCCGCTCACCACACGCTCGATCTGCGGCTTGGTGCGCACCATCGACCAGATGTGCTCGACCGCTTCCGAATTCTCGAATTGCACCAGACAGGCGCGCGCCACCGAATGAACCGTGTCGCCGGTGGAATCCGACACGAGGTGAAGATGGAAGCGGGTCATGCCCGGTTGCTTTCTCCGGTGGCATGGGGATAAGCGCCGCCGCGTCCGGTATGAAAGGACTGGAATCCGTCCGCGCGGGTTTCACCACCGCTGCGGCGGATTCCGCTCACCGCTTCAAAGCGCCGGTATAACTTTGCCGGCCGCGCCGCAAAGCGGGGATGGTTGCGCGCCGCACCGCGTTCTTGCTCTCTATCCCCGTTGTCGGCGACGCGGTTTTTCATGACGATTTCGCGGGTTTCTCAAGGCGTGGCGGTTCTTGTCCGATTCTTATACACGGTTTCCGCGCATGGCCGCGAGGCCGCCGGTCTCGGGCTGGGATAATCCGGCCTGTGCGATTAATCCCCGCGCTTCCACCCACCAACTACTACCTCAACCTTTAGATTCTTATAAGGAAAGGGTAAGAGCAGTGAATGAAAAGCCGGGGGAAGCAGCCTTTACTCCGCGCCTTGGGAGGTGAAGGCGCAATGCCGCCGCCTTGGTGGCTGATGCGCCAGGCCGGGCGATATCTGCCGGAATACCGCGATCTGCGGAAAAAAGCCGGCAGCTTTCTCGATCTCTGCTACACGCCGGCGCTGGCGGCAGAAGCGACCATCCAGCCGGTTCGGCGTTTCGGGCTCGACGCGGCGATCCTTTTTTCCGACATCCTGGTGGTGCCCGACGCGCTGGGCCGCAACGTGAGTTTCCGCGACGGCGACGGACCGTCGCTCGAGCCGCTGGAGGACGCGTCGAAGCTCGGCGATATTCTCGACAAGACCAAGCTCGAGCCGGTCTATGCAGCGTTGCGCTTGGTCAAGCCGCAGCTTTCCGAGCGCGTCTCCTTGATCGGTTTTGCCGGCGGGCCCTGGACGCTGGCTTGTTACGTGATCGCGGGACACGGGGGCGACTTCGCCGCGGCCAAATCATGGTGTGGAAAAAACCCCGCCGGCCTCGACCGCGTCACCGCCATCCTGGCTGATGCGGCGGCCTCCCACCTCGCCGCGCAGATCGATGCCGGGGCCGAGGTCGTGCAGATCTTCGACAGCTGGGCTGGGCTGCTCGGCGGCGAGGAATTCCGCCGCTGGGTGATCGCCCCGACCGCGCGTATCGTCCAAAACCTGAAACGCCGCCATCCGGGCGTGCCGGTCATCGGCTTTCCGCGCAACGCCGGCGTCATGTACGAGGCTTATTTCGCCGAAACCGGAGTCGATGCGCTGAGCCTCGATTGGACCGTGAGCCTGGACCGGGCGCGGGCGTTGCAACACCATGGACCGGTGCAGGGCAATCTTGACCCCAATCTCCTGGTTGCGGGCGGCGCTGCCCTGGAGGGGGCGGTGCGGGCGATCCTCGATGCTTTGGGACAAGGCCCCTTCGTCTTCAACCTCGGACATGGCATTCTGCCGGAAACGCCGATCGGGAACGTAACCCGGCTTGGGGAGCTGCTGCGCGGGGGGCCATGACGACACGGACCGCGGTGGTGCTGTTCAACCTGGGCGGACCGGATTCCTCGGCCGCGGTCAAGCCCTACCTGTTCAGCCTGTTTCACGACCGCGCCATCCTCGACCTGCCGGAACCGCTGCGCTGGGCGGCGGCGAAATGGATCGCCCACCGCCGCGCGCCGGTGACGCAGCAGATCTATTCGCGGATCGGCAACGCCTCGCCCTTGAAAGCCAATACCGATGCTCAAGCCCGGGCGTTGCGCGCGGCGCTGGGCGAAGGCTTCCGCGTGTTCTTCGCCATGCGCCACTGGCATCCGCGCGCCGGCGTGGTGGCGGCCGAGGTCAAGGCCTGGAATCCGGCCGCGATCGTGCTGTTGCCGCTTTACCCGCAATTCTCCGGCACCACCACCGGCTCGTCGCTGACGGATTGGCGCCAGGCGGCGAACCGGGTCGGCCTTACGGCGCCGACGCGGGAAGTGTGCTGTTACCCGGCGGGGGCGGGATTCATCGCCGCGCTGGCGCGGATCATATCCCAGGAGCTGCGCCGCGCGCCGCCGGGGCTCAAGCTGCGCCTGCTGCTGTCGGCGCACGGGCTTCCCAAGCGCATCATCGCGCGCGGCGACCCCTACCAATGGCAGGTCGAGACCACCGCCGCCGCGTTGCGCAAGGCGCTCCGGCGTCCCGATATCGAAGCGCCGGTGTGCTATCAAAGCCGGGTCGGGCCGCTCGAATGGCTCGGCCCTTCGACCGAGACGGAGATCGCCCGCGCCGGCGCCGATCGCGTGGGGCTGGTGGTGGCGCCGATCGCCTTCGTCTCCGAGCATTCCGAAACCTTGGTCGAGCTCGACATCGATTATCGCGAACGCGCCCGCCGCGCCGGCGTGCCGTTCTATGCGCGCGCGTCCACGGCGGGCACGGCACCCGAATTTATCGCCGAGTTGGCGGCGCAGGTGCGCACGGCGCCCAGGCCGGGCGAAGGCGACCGCCGCTGCCCCGCGGCATTGACCGGCTGCGCGTTCGAGGCCGCGAAAGCGGAAGTGAACGCATGAGCGCGCTCGTCCCGTTCTATCCCTGGCTCAAGGCATTGCACATCCTCGCCGTCATCGCCTGGATGGCCGGGCTGCTTTATCTGCCGCGGCTGTTCGTTTATCACGCCGGAACCGCGCCCGGCTCGGCGGCCTCGGAAACCTTCAAGACGATGGAACGCCGGCTGTCGAACGCGATCATGCTGCCCGCCATGCTCGGCACATGGCTGTTCGGGATATTGCTGGCGTTGACGCCGGGCGTGGTGGATTGGCACCAGGGCTGGATTCACGCCAAGCTCGCCTTGGTCGTGGCAATGACCGTGTTCCAGCATCTGCTCGGACGCTGGCGCCGCGATTTGGCGTCCGATCTGCGGCCGCACCCGGCGCGTTTCTACCGCATCGCCAACGAGGTGCCGACGTTGCTGCTGATCGGCATCGTCGTTCTGGTGGTGGTGAAGCCATTCTAGGGTTTGACTTGGGCCGCGCTTTTCGCTAAGCCTTGGCGCCAGAGCGCCCCGAAATCCCGAAGGGCGTTCGTCCCGACGACCTCCCGGACATGAACGCGCGGCCCATCGGTTGGCCGACCCGTTTCGGCAAATCCCCTCCCGGCCTTCCGTCCCCGTTTTATCCCCCCGCCATTTTCCCAACCCGGTTTCCCCCATGAATCTCCAGGAACTCAAGAAGAAGACCCCGGCCGAGCTGCTCAACTACGCCGAGGAATTGCAGATCGAAAGCGCGTCCAGCTTGCGCAAGCAGGAGCTGATGTTCGCGATCCTCAAGACGCTCGCCAACAACGACCAGGCGATATTCGGCGACGGCGTTCTCGAGGTGCTGCAGGACGGCTTCGGATTTCTGCGTTCGCCGGAGGCCAACTACCTGCCCGGCCCGGACGACATTTACGTGAGCCCCAGCCAGGTGCGCCGCTTCGGCTTGCGCACCGGCGACACGGTCGAGGGCGAGATCCGCTCGCCCAAGGACGGCGAGCGCTATTTCGCGCTGCTGAAAGTGAACAAGATCAATTTCGACGACCCCGAGAAGCTGAAGCACCGCGTCAATTTCGACAATCTCACGCCGCTCTATCCCGACGAGAAATTGAAGCTCGAGCTCGACGATCCGACCAAAAAGGATTTGACCACGCGGGTGATCGACTTGATCGCGCCTTTGGGCAAGGGCCAGCGCGCGCTCATCACCTCGCCGCCGCGCACCGGCAAGACGGTGATGATGCAGAACATCGCGCACGCGATATCCGCCAACAACAAGGAAGTCTATCTCATCGTCCTGCTCATCGACGAGCGCCCGGAGGAAGTCACCGACATGGCGCGTTCGGTCAAGGGCGAGGTGGTGAGTTCCACATTCGACGAGCCGGCGGTGCGCCACGTCCAGGTCGCGGAAATGGTCATCGAAAAAGCCAAGCGCCTGGTCGAACACAAGCGCGACGTGGTGATCCTGCTCGATTCCATCACCCGGCTCGCGCGCGCCTACAACACGGTGGTGCCGTCCTCGGGCAAGGTTTTGACCGGCGGCGTCGATGCCAACGCGCTGCAGCGCCCCAAGCGCTTCTTCGGCGCGGCCCGCAACATAGAGGAAGGTGGCTCGCTCACCATCATCGCCACCGCCCTGATCGACACCGGCTCGCGCATGGACGAAGTGATCTTCGAAGAGTTCAAGGGCACCGGCAATTCCGAAATCATTCTCGACCGTAAGGTCGCCGACAAGCGCACCTTCCCGGCGGTGGACATCACCAAGTCCGGCACCCGCAAGGAAGAGCTGCTGGTCGACAAGGGCGTGCTCAGCAAGATGTGGGTGCTGCGCCGCGTGCTGATGCCGATGGGGCCGGTCGACGGGCTCGAATTCCTGATCGACAAGCTCAAGCAATCCAAGAACAACGCCGATTTCTTCGAGTCGATGAACACCTGAGGCCATGACGTTCGGCGAGCCGGGAGATCGGGGCCGCATGCTGACCACCAGGCGTAAAGTCGCCATTGCCCGCGCGCTGCACCGGGGCGCGATGGCCGCCCGCGTTCTCGCCGGCAAGGGGCCGCAGACGCGGGTGCGGCGGCGCGGCCTCGACTGGCAGCTCGATCTGCGCGAAGGCATCGACTTCGCCATCTGGCTCACCGGCGCCTTCGAGCCCGGAACCGTGAAGGCCTATGAGAAACTCGTCCGTTCCGGCGGCGTGGCGCTCGACATCGGCGCCAATATCGGCGCGCATACGCTGCCGCTGGCGCGCGCGGTCGGGCCCAAGGGCAAAGTCTACGCCTTCGAGCCGACCGGCTTCGCGATGGAGAAGTTGCGGCGCAATCTGGCGCTCAATCCCGATCTCGAGCGGCGCGTGGTTTGCGTCCAGGCCATGCTGATCGACCGCCCGGGCGGCAAGGCGCCGCCGCTTTACGCCTCGTGGCCGCTCGGCGATACGCGCGGGGTGCACCGCCTGCATCGCGGGCGCAAGAAGCCGGCCGACGAAGCCCGCGCCACCACGCTCGATGATTTTCTCGCCGAACACGGCGCCGTCCGCCCCGATTTCATCAAGCTCGACATCGACGGCTTCGAATGCCGCATGCTCAAAGGCGCGCGCCGCACGCTCGAGCGCGCGCGCCCGGTCGTGCTGCTCGAATTGTCGCCGCACCAGCTCGACGAGCAAGGCGGCAGCATCGAGGAGCTGGCGGAAATCCTGCGCGAAGCCGGTTATGCGCTCCACGAATTGGGCTCGGGCAAGGAATTGCCGCTCGACGGCGCGGCGTTGCGCAAGCTCATCCCGTTCGGCGCCAGCCGCAACGCCGTGGCCTTGCCGCGGCCGGAGCCGCGCGCCGCCGCCAAAGCGCGGAAAGCGGGGCGGGCATGAACGGCGAATTCCCCGACCGGCGCGGCTGGACCATGCTGTTTTTCCTGCCGCTGGTGTTCTTCGCGGCGGAATGGGTGCTGCGCGGCCACAGCCTGCCCTATTGGCTGTGGTTCAATCTCGATCCCTCCTACCTTTACATGCTCGGTGGCCTGCACATCCTGGACGGCGCGCCGCCGGCCAATTTCCAGCATCCGGGCATAACCGTGCAGCTGCTGATGTCGCTCGGCATCTGGCTGTCGGCTGGAGGCGGGCCGGGCGCCTTGCCCGATGCGGCCTTCACCCATGCCGAGGAAATCCTGACCGGCGTCAACACGGCGATGTTGGCGCTCGACGCGTGCGCGCTGTGGTTGCTGGGCTGGGTGGCGTGGCGGCGCTGCGGCGCGCTGACGCCGGCGCTGCTGGCGCAAACCGCGCCGTTCCTGTCGATGCTGGCGCTCAAGATGGGGATCGAGGTCGAGCCCGAGCCGCTGCTGCTGTTCTCGGTGCTGGTGTTGGGCGCGGCGATGATCGAGGAAAGCGCCGCGCCGCGGCACACCACGCTGTGGGCGATGAGTTTCGCCATCGCTTTCGGCGCCGCCAGCAAGGTGACGTTCGCGCCGCTGGGCCTGGCGCCGCTGATCCTGATCGAGGGCTGGGGACGGTGCTGGGGCTATCTCTGGCGCGCGGCGTTGATCTTCCTGGTGTTGATGCTGCCCGAGGCGCCCAATCTGAAGCCGATGCTGGACTGGTATTCGGGCGTGGCATTGGGCAGCGGCGGCTACGGCACCGGCGCCCCGACGGTGGTGGATTTCGCCCGTTACCCGCACAATTTCGCGAAATTGTTCTTCGCCCGGCCGTTCTTCTTCCTGGTCTTTTTCGCCGGGGTTGCGGCGCTGCTGAGCCGGCGGCACGCCACCAGGTTCACGCCGGCCGAACGCGGGCTTTTGGCCATATTGACGGCGCAGCTGGTGCAGGTGGCGCTGGTCGCCAAGCATCCGAGCGCGCACTACATCCTGCCGGCGTTGGAGCTGGGCGGGCCGTCGCTGGCGTTTCTGTGGCTGGTTCTCGTCCAATCGGCCGCGCCCAAGCGGTCTTCGCCCTGGTTCGGCCGCAGCTTCGCGCTGATGCTGGCGCTGATCCTGGTCTTCCAGTCCTTCGCCTTCATCCGCCAGGATCGGGAGATGCGCCGCGACGGCGCGGGATCTTTGTCGATCGACATGGCGCGCGACTTTCCCGCCTGCGCCCACGTCTATTCCTTCATGGCCTCGTCGCCGTCCCAGGCCTGGTATTACAATTCGAGCTACAGCGGCGCCCGTTACGCCGGGCGGCTCAAGGCGCTGCTGCCGACGAACGACTATTTCTCCGTGCCGTGGGAGGTCGGCGTCCACGATTGGAACAGAGAAGTGGCGCCGGCGGATCTGCTCGCGCGCTACCCGTGCATCGCGCTCAGGAGCGCCGCGCCCGGCTATGCCGATATCCTGGCGAAGCCGTTCGGCAACGCCTTCGACAACGCTGCGCACTGCCAGGCGGGCAACGAGACCGTCCTGGTCGAGGGCGCGCCGTGTCCCGGAGCTAAACCGTAAAGACGGTCGAGCCGGTGGTCTTGCGCGCGGCCAGATCGGCGTGCGCCCGGGCCGCGTCCTTCAGCGCATAGGTCTGGTTGACCGTGATCTTGACCGCGCCCTTCTCCACCACCTCGAACAGCTCCTTGGCGCTTTCGATCATGTCGGCGCGCTTGGCCGCGTAGGTGCCGAGCGTCGGCCTTGTGACGAACAGCGAGCCCTTCCCCGCCAGCAGCCCGAGATTGAGCGGCTCGACCGGACCCGAGCTTTGGCCGAACAGCGCGACCAGGCCCAGCGGCGCCAGGCAATCGAGCGATTTCAGGAAGGTGTCCTTGCCGACCGAATCGTAAACCACCGGCACTTTCTTGCCGCCGGTGATCTCGGCCACGCGCTTCACGAAATCTTCCTTGGCGTAGTTGATGACGTGGTCGTAGCCGTTGGCCTTGGCGAGCTTGACCTTTTCCTCGCTGCCGACGGTGCCGATGACGGTGGCGCCGAGATATTTGGCCCATTGGCCGGCGATCAGCCCGACGCCGCCGGCGGCGGCGTGGAACAGGATGGTGTCGCCCTTTTTCACCTTGTAGGTGCGGCGCAACAGGTATTGCGCGGTCAGGCCCTTGAGCATCATCGCCGCCGCCTGCTTGTCGTCGATGCCCTTGGGCATCACCACCAGCCGGTCGGCCGGCATGACGCGGATTTCCGAATAGGCGCCGAGCGGCCCGCTGCCGTAAGCGACGCGGTCGCCAACCTTGATGTCGGCGACGCCGGGACCGACTTCCTCGACTACGCCGGCGGCTTCGAGGCCGAGCCCGCTGGGGAAGCCGCCCGCCGGCGGATAGACGCCGGTGCGGGTGTAGATGTCGGTGAAGTTGAGGCCCACGGCGGTGTGGCGCACCCGCGCCTGGCCCTCGCCGGGCTTGCCGGGATCGATTTCCTGCCATTGCAGGACCTCGGGGCCGCCGATTTTCTCGAGACGGATGGCATGGTTCATGGCTGATTTCCTTTCCTGATGTGGCGGTTCAGCCGCCGAGCTGGCGGCGGAAGAATTCCGCGCTGCGTTGATTGGCCTGATCGGCCGCCGCCTTGTCGTAATGCGCGCCGCCGATGCGGGCGAAGGCGTGGTTGCAATCGGGATAGTCGTAAATCGTGACGTTGGAGTTGCCCTTGAGGCCCGCCTTGATCGCCGCTTGCGCCGGGGGCGGCACGAACTCGTCCTTGCCGGCGATGTGCAGCAGCAGCGGCTTTTTGATGCTCTTCGCTTCGCCCAGCATGTCCTGGATGCCGACGCCGTAATAGCCGACGCTGCAATCGGCGTCGCTGCGCGTCGCCATGAGATAGGCGAGCTTGCCGCCGAGGCAATAGCCCACCGCGCCCGCCTTGCCGGTGCAGGCGGGGTGCTTGCGCAACGCCGCCAGCGTCGCCTTCAGATCCTCGACGCCCTTGTCGGCGTCGAAGCGGCCGAAATACCCGACCGCCAGTTTCCACTCGGCCTCGGTCTTGTCGGTGATCTGGACGCCGGGCTTCATGCGCCAGAACAGGTCGGGGCAGAGCGCGGCATAGCCTAGCGCCGCGAGATTGTCGGCTATGCCGCGCATCACCGCGTTGACGCCGAAGATCTCCTGGATGACGACGATGCCCGGCCCCTTGCCGGCTTTGGGCGCGGCCAGGTAAGCGGAAAAGCTGCCGCCATCGGCGGCTTGGATGGTGATCTCGGCCACTTTGCCTCCCGTTAAAGGCGTTTGTTGCCGGTAACGTAGCCGGGGAATCGGCGCTTGTCAGCCCACTCCGGGCGCAAGCCTGCCGCGCGGCTAAATCAACAAGGCCCCTTCCAACTGGAGCAGTTTGCGCTTGGTTTCGATCCCGCCCGGCGCGCTGAAGCCGGTCAGCGCGCCATCCGCCCCCACCACCCGGTGGCAGGGGATCAGGATCGGGACCGGGTTGCGGCCGCAGGCCTGGCCGACATGCCGGGGCGAAAGTCCCAGCTCGCGGGCGATCTCGCCGTAGCTGCGCGTCTTGCCATAGGGAATGTCGATCAACGCCTGCCACACCAGCCTTTCCTCGGCCGAGCCGCGCGGCGCCAGCGCCAGGTCGAATTCGCGGCGCTTGCCGGCGAAATAGGCCGCGAGCTGCCGCTTGGCGTTGGACAGCGCGGCCGAAGGCTTGCCGGTGGCGCGGCCGCCCCACTCCAGCGCCGTGATGCGGCCCTGTTCCTCGACCAGGGTGAGGAAGCCGAACGGGCTGTCGCACACCAGGCGCAGCGCCGGGCTTAGTTCCGCTTCAGCGCCGCGGCGAGATTCTCGGGCGTCACGATCGGCAAGGAGCATGTCGGTCCCTCGCAGAGATAAACGGTGGCCGCGCCGCCTTGCCGGCTTTTGCCGGCGGCGGGATGGCCGTCCGGCAGCTTACGCCCCGGCGCGACGACATCAAGCACCCTGTTGGGCAAGCTGGTTTCGAACACGATGCGCAACAGCGCCTCGGTGTCTTTCGCGCCGCGCGCGCCGATGATTACGATCTGCAGCGCATGCGCGAGGAATTCGCGCGCCGCCAGCAGCGTGGCGTGGCCGAAGGGATTGCGCTTGGCCTCGCCGGCAAACGCCGCGAACAGCTTTTCGGCGCGCGAACGGCAGGTCTCATCGCCGGTGAGATAAAAAAGCCGCGCCAGGTTCATCGCCATCGCGCCGTTGCCCGACGGCGTCGGTCCGTCCGACGCCTGCTTGGCGCGCAGGATGAGCGCTTCGGCGTCGCTGGCGGCGGTGAAATAGCCGCCGGAATTCTCGTCCGCGTAACGATCGAAGCAGATTTTTTCCCACGCCCGCGCGCGTTCGAGAAAAATGTCCTCGCCGGTGGTCTCGAACAGCGCCAGCGCGGCGGCGATCATCTGCGCGTAATCGTCGAGCAATCCTGTATTCTTGGCGCGGCCGGCGCGGAAGGAATGGAGCAGGCGGCCGTCCTCGTCGGTCATGCGCGCGGCGACGAAATCGAAGGCGCGCCGCGCCAGCGCGAGATAGTCGGGCCGGGCGAAGGCGCTGGCGGCTTCGGCCAGCGCCGCGATCATCATCCCGTTCCAATCGGCCAGCGCCTTGTCGTCGAGCCCGGGGCGGACGCGCTTGGCCCTGGCGGCGAGCAAAACTTCGCGGTCGCGCGCCAGCGCGCGCTCCGCTGCGGCCTCGCCCGGCTCCATATTATTCAGTCGATTCAATATGTTATGGCCTTCCCAATTGCCGCCCGCGGAAACGTCGTAGGCTTTCTTGAAATCCGCCGCGCGCGGGCCGAGCAGGAAATCGATCTCGGCTTCGGACCAGACGTAGAATTTTCCTTCTTCGTGCTCGCTGTCGGCGTCGAGGCTCGAGCAGAATCCGCCTTCGGGTAAAAGCATTTCACGTTCGAGCCAGGCGACGGTCTCGGCCACGCGTTCGCGGTAAAGCGCTTGGCGCGTTTCCTTCCACGCCTCGGTCAAAAGCCGGATCAGCAGCGCGTTGTCGTAAAGCATTTTCTCGAAATGCGGCACCAGCCAGCGCGCATCGGTCGAATAACGCGCGAAGCCGCCGCCGACATGATCGTAGATGCCGCCTTGGCAAATGTTATCGAGCGTCAGCAGAACGGCGTCGCGCAGCGCTGCGTTTCCGGTCCGCTTCCAGCCGCGCCACAACAGATCGAGCAACGGCGCTTGCGGAAACTTTGGCGCCTCGCCGATGCCGCCGTGAACGCCGTCGACCGCGCGCAGCAGGCCTTCGGCCACGCGCGCGCCGAGATCCCCGGGGATCGCGTCGCCCGGCTCGGGCGCGGCCAGCTTTTGCAATTGCGCGCGCAACCCTTCGACGTTGGTTTGCACCTTGGCCTTGTCGCGCGCATAGACCTCGGAAATGCCCTTGAGCACATCAGCGAAAGCGGGGCGGCCCCAGCGCGATTCCGGCGGGAAATAGGTTCCGCCCCAGAACGGCTCGCCCGCAGGCGTCAGGAACATGGTCAGCGGCCAGCCGCCCTGCTCGCCCAGCAGCATGAGCGCGTGCTGATAGATCGTGTCGAGATCGGGCCGCTCCTCGCGGTCGACCTTGATGTTGACGAACCGCGCGTTCATGAGATCGGCGATGCCGGGATTCTCGAAGCTCTCATGCGCCATGACATGGCACCAATGGCAGGCGGCATATCCCACCGACAGCAGGATCGGCTTGTCCTCGGTTTTCGCCCGGTCGAGCGCCGCCTGGCCCCAAGGCTGCCAATGCACCGGATTTTCGCGGTGCTGCAGCAGATAGGGACTGGTCTCGCGGTCGAGATTATTGCGGGTCACGGCCTGGCCGTGGGGCTGGCGCGGCTCACTCGGGCTCGAAATTGGCGCCGAAGATGCCGGGCTCGGGACCCCAGAGATAGAGCGAATCCTCGGCCGGGTGATCCTCC
>Ga0209006_10000568_pt1 | contig 34607 bp, 21 predicted proteins | sample JacPin_JW_Ref_O2_FD_188567 | JGI IMG/M metagenome (GOLD analysis project Ga0209006, IMG submission 188567) | Forest soil microbial communities from Algoma, Ontario, Canada - Jack Pine, Ontario site 1_JW_Ref_O2 (SPAdes) (version 2) | ecosystem: Environmental > Terrestrial > Soil > Boreal... | reverse complement strand
CGGATATTCGATGAACTGGCGCAGCAGGCGGTCGAGATATTCGCGGTTGAGTCCGGTGTTCTTGAACGACACGGGAAACTGGATGAGCAGCGCGCCCAGCCGTCCTTCATTCGCAATCGCGTCGAGGCCTTCGCGGGTGCGGATTTCATCATCGTCAGTGGGGCGGATCGTGGCGGCGGAAGTGGGTTCCATCACCGCGATGGGCGAGTGCGTGAAAGCGCGATAGAGCTTCGCCGTAAACAGGAATCGCGGATTGACCGATGCAACCTTGCGGCACCACAGCTTGGCCAACTCGGGCTTTAGCGGTCCATAAAACGACGTGTTGATTTCGGTGGTGTCGAAGAAGCGCGCCAGATATTCCAGCGCATGCTGCTTACGCCGCTGCATGCCCGAGGGATAGAAAACGCCGTCCCAATCTTTGTAAGACCAGCCAGCCGTGCCGACGCGGACATCGTGAGCGCGAATTTGTTTTGACGAGACTGTGGCCGCAGGTTCCATAGGAAACCGCAGACGGAGGGCAAAGGGCAGATTAGCACAGGAGCTGAAGATCACGATTCCCGCGGAGCCAACTGCACATCCACTTCGTCCCAAATTCTGGTGCCGTGAGTTTCGCGCAGGGCGATGCTGCCGACCACGACGGTCAGCGCAGCCACGGCCATCGGATAGTAGAGTCCAGCATAGATTTTTCCGGTGGCGGCGCAGATGGAGAGGCCGATCAGGGGCAGCAATCCTCCGAAGACACCGTTGCCGATGTGGTAAGGCAAGGAGAGCGACGTATAGCGAATCTTCGCAGGGAAAGCTTCCACGAGATACGCGGCGACCGGGCCGTAAACCATGCCGAGATAGATGGTCTGAATGAAAACCAGAAGAATCAGTTTGCCGGTGTCGGGATGCGGGGCTTCCGGGGCGGGCACCAGAGCGCCGGTAGCATCCTGCGAAATGGGCGTGAGGTTGATGGCTCCAGTCGCCGGGTTGCGAGTGGAGCGCACCGTGACCACGTTATTGCCGGCGGCGCGCTGCATGGCGTGGTAAATGGGAACATCGGTGAGCACGGCCAGCAGGCAGCCCGCCAGAATAATTTTCTTGCGGCCGATCTTGTCCGAGAGCGCTCCGAAAATCACCAGCGCGGGCATGCCCAGCGCGAGCGCGGCGGCCATCACGATATTCGCCGTGTGCGGATTCACTTTCAGAATCGTCTGCAGATAAAAGAGCGCGTAGAACTCCGCCGTGTAGGCGACCACGCCTTCTCCGGCGGTCAGGCCAAACAGGCAGAGCAGCACTTGCTTCAGGTTGGCCCACTTCGTGAATGCATCTTTCAGCGGCTGCAGCGAGGCTTTGCCGCTGGCTTTGAGGTGCACGAAAATCGGCGACTCACGCAACTTCAGCCGGATGTAGAGCGACACGCCGACCAGGAAAAACGAAACCAGAAATGGAATGCGCCATCCCCAGGCGTTGAAAGCTTCGCGAGGCATGGCAGACTGCGTAGCCAGGATCACTAGCAGCGAGATAAGAAATCCCAGGATCGCGGTGACCTGAATAAAGCTGGTGTAGAAGCCGCGTCGCTGGTCGGAAACATGCTCGGCCACGTACACGGCTGCGCCTCCATACTCGCCGCCGAGAGCCAGGCCTTGCAGCACGCGAATCAGAATCAGCGTTATCGGCGAAAACCAGCCCGCGGTGGCATACGTGGGCATCAGGCCGATCGAAAAAGTGGCGCCGCCCATGATAGTCAGCGTCACCAGAAAGGCGTACTTGCGGCCGATGAGATCGCCAATGCGGCCGAAGAATAATGCTCCGAACGGGCGGACAGCGAACCCCACGGCAAAGGTGGCGAGATAGGCGATCAGCGCAAAAGTGTCATTATTGGGAGGATAAAACTTGAGCGACAGAACAGCGGTCAGACTGCCGAAAATAAAAAAGTCATACCACTCGATCATGGTGCCGAGGGAAGAAGCGACGATCACCAGCGGCAGGCTGCTGTGCTGCGGCGCGGTCCCGCTGGTGCCAGCCGGTTGCTCGATCACGGTGCTGTCTCCCGGGCGGATGAAGTCACGGGCAGGTTAGCATAGGGGCTGCGCAGGCTGGTTTATACCGACAAAATAGGGCCTGGCTATCTCAAAACCGAAGGAAGGTCGCGGGCGCCGTGCTGAATCCTGATGACGCGCAGCGGCTGGCTTTCCGGATCGTAGACGATTAGGTAGTTCGAATGGATGCAAAACCCAAAAGCGAAGAGGCAATGAAGTCACGTCTTTCCGGATCCGTCCTGCTAGCGGAGACTCGACAAGAAGCTCGCATGCCCGGAACACTGCCGCCTCGACGCGGTCAGCAGTGTCACGATTGCCTTGGGCCATAAAACTCCAGATGTCGAGGAGATCGCGGGCAGATTGAGGCGTGAACTGATAACTGCTCTTCCCCGCTTCTGTTCACTGAGCCCGGCGCGCTTGAGTTCCCCGAGTCTTGAGCGCATTTCGTCGGGTTCGAGCAATTCTCCGGGCGGCGTAGCCTTCATTGATCTGCGCTTCGATCTCAGACCGGTGCGCAGCCAACCATGCTTCACGCTCGTGGAGCATCGCGACGGCTTGCTCAATATATTCGTCTACGGTTTCTTCGGCGCCACGCTGGACGTCCCGTCGAATTAGAGCCTCGAGTTCGGGCCTGAGTCGAATCTCCAGGCGGATAGTCTACCTCGCGCCGCGGAATGTAAGGGGCGTTGCTAGGGCTGGCGCGTCCCCATGGAGGCGGATGACTTACTCCAGGGACAAAACTACCCAATACACTCCGGTGGGATACGTCTCGGTGCGGGCGTAACAGGCGCCGATCGAGAAGCTGCGCAGGTTGTGGCTGGCGATGGCGTGCTCGGATCCGGTGGGCAGAGTTTCGGGATGCAGGCTGGTGAAGGTGAGCACGGTGTAACGTTCGGAAAGTTGATGAACCGCGGGGGTCGCGAGCTTGTCGGCGTGGGCCATGGAACAGGCTGTGTCGTCGGCCGATGCCAGATCGCGGCGCGGAAGGTCGGCCGCGTTTGTATTGCGGCGCGCGTGCTGCACGCTGGCGGCGATGCGCTCTTTTATGTCAGGCAACGAATAGTTGGGGAGGGCGTGGCCGAAATCCTGCACGACGTAGAGGCGGTCTCCGCTGCGGATCACGCCCATCCCGACCACGTTGTATGCCGGGTTGAGCAGGTTGGCGCGATGCGGAGGAGAAAGCATCAGGTGTTGCTCGGCTTCTGCGGGATCCATGTCGAGCGCGACGTTTTCGCCTTCCTGATCGAGTTGCAACTGGGTGGCTGCGGCCAGGCGCTGCGGCAGGGAGGACTCGCCATTAAACTGGTGCGAAAGCTGATGCGCTTCGAGCATCGCCTGGGCATGGACGCGGGCAGCGCGAGAAAGCCCGGAATCCATGGTCAGCGGAGGCGCACCTGCCTGTCGCCGCGAACGGTTGGCTAATTCCAGAATCTGCTGTTCGGCTTGCGAATCGAATTCCAGGCTGTGAAACGGAATGTCAGCAGAGGCGGCCGACACGGGTTTCAAGGACGCCTTCGTTCCGACCTGAGGTGCGGGGACCTCGCCAGATGCCAAGTGGATGCCCAAGGGAGCGGCCCCAATCCCGAGCCCGACTGTCCCGAGAACGAACGTCAATAATGGTTTGAAGGTCAGGCTCATCAGGCTTTTGTTGCCCATTCACGCGGCTCTGTTGCCGTCTCGCAGCGCCTATCCGGTCCGGACCCTGGGAAGGACCTGGCTGAAAGCTCCAGACTTGCTGCTAGTGCTAGGCTAGAGGCGGGACAGGGGGATGAGTAGTTAACGCAAGTCTATGGGTCTAGAGACCAGTATCGGCATTGGACTGTCGTTCGGGGCATTGTTCGGCGGGTTGCTGGCGTGGCTGGCCCTGCGCTCGCAGACCGCGGCGCTGAACGCTCGTTTGTCGTTGATGGAGAAGGAATTAGCGGCGGGCACGGCTGATTTCAAGCGCCTTCAGGAGGCCCACGAACTGCTGGTGGCGAGCAAAGCCCGGCTGGAATCCGCGCTGGAGTCGGAACGGAAGACCAGCAACGAAAAGATCGAATTAGTGACCCAGGCCAGCGAGGATTTGCGCAACGCCTTCAAGGCCATGGCGTCCGACGCGCTGAACAGCAACAATCGCGCTTTTCTTGAAATTGCTCAGGAGACCCTGAAGCGCTTCCAGAACGATGCCAAAGGCGATCTCGACGCGCGGCAGAAAGCGGTCGCGGACCTGGTGACTCCCGTACGCGAATCGCTGGGCAAGGTGGACGCGCAGATTCAGCAGATGGAAATCGCGCGGGGCGAGGCTTATGGCGATCTGAAGGCCCAGGTGCAATCGCTGATCGTTACGCAGAAGGAATTGCATTCACAAACCGGCAATCTGGTGAAGGCGCTGCGCACTCCCAATGTGCGCGGGCGCTGGGGAGAAATCCAGCTGCGCCGCGTGGTGGAGATCGCGGGGATGCTTTCCTACTGCGATTTCAGCGAGCAGGAGACCGTAACCACCGACACGGGAAGAATCCGTCCGGACTTGATCGTGAACCTTCCGGGCGGCAAGAAAGTGGTCGTCGACGCGAAAACGCCGCTGCAGGCCTTTCTCGATGCCTTCGAAACTACGGACGAAGATGCACGACGCGCTTGCCTGGCCAGTCATGCCCGCCAGGTGCGCGACCACATCGAAACTCTGAGCGACAAACGATACTGGGCGCAGTTTGAGTCCACACCGGAATTCGTGGTGATGTTTTTGCCTGGCGAAACGTTTTTCAGCGCGGCGCTGGAGCAGGATCCTGGACTGATCGAGCACGGAGTTCTGAACAAAGTGATTCCGGCGTCGCCAACTACTTTGATTGCGCTGTTGAAGGCCGTCGCATACGGATGGAATCAGGAAAAACTGGCGCGCAACGCGCACGAGATCAGCGTGCTGGGTAAGGAACTGCACGACCGACTGCGCCATCTGGCGGGGCACATCACCGCCGTGGGCACGGGACTGGATCGCGCCGTGGAAGCGTACAACAAAGCCGTCGGATCGCTCGAAACCCGGGTGCTGGTTTCGGCGAGAAAGTTTACCGAACTGGGCGCGCCTGTCGCCGAAGACATTCCGGAACTCGAACCCATCGAAACCACCGCGCGCGCGCTTTCGTTTGATTGGGACGACGAAGCGCCTCTTTTGGAAGCCGCGGAAGAGACCCCGGGAAAGAACGAGCGCAAAGCGGGCTGAGCAGCATGACGAAGCTTGGGAACCCACTTCTCGCAAGAGAGGCGAGAAATGGGGTACCCGGCGCATGACTCCGACAACTTCCGCTTTACCAACCCGCGAGAATTGAATGAGAAAGATTCGGTCGCGCCAGCTCTGCGTACTAGTGTCCGAATTTGCCATCGCGGTGTCCGGGAACGGACAGCGAAGCCTAACTTACCGCATATTAAGTCGTGTAGAATGTGGCGCTTAGTTTTGGCAAGTGTGCTGCTGATACCTCGGCAGGGAGAAAGAACATGTCATTCGTTCGCGATCTGAGAGTTGCAGCTCACTCGTTAATTCGGACTCCAGGGCTGGCAATCGCCGTGGTGCTCACGCTGGCGCTCGGCATCGGCGCGAACGCCGCCATTTTCACGCTGGTGCGCGGAGTCCTGCTCAAGCCTCTGGTCAACCGCGGCGAGGATCGGCTGATCTATGTCCGACAGAGCGCTCCGGGCATCGGCGAAGAAAACGCTGCGTTTTCCGTGCCTGAGTTACAGGATTTGCGCGAGAGCGTGAAAACCGTGAGCGCCTTTGGCGACTTCTCGACCATGGACTTCACCATGATCGGCCTCGGCGAGCCTCGTTCCATTCAAGGTGGCGTTGTCGGAGGCACGTATTTTGACGTGATGGGACTTCGTCCCGTGCTCGGTCGCCTCATCGGACCTCAAGACGACGGTCCCCAAGCTGCCGGCGTCGTCGTTCTCACCTACCGTTTCTGGACCAACTCTCTTCACAAGGATCCTTCGGTCCTTGGCAAAACCGTTCGCCTCGGTAGCATCGGTGATCGCTCGGCGACAGTCATTGGCGTCCTTGAGCCTTGCGTTCCATATCCGCAGGATACCGAGATCATTGCCAACATCGTCACCAGCCCGCATCATCTTTCGGCAACCATGGTCACGGGCCGCATCCATCGCATGACTGAGCTTTTCGGCCGTCTCGCTCCCGGAGCTACTCTCGAGCAGGCTCGCGCTGAGTTGAGCTCCGCCTACTCCGCGATGAAGACGGAACATCCTGAAGCGTATGCGCAGGAATCGAACTTTCAGATCGGGGTAAAGTTGCTTCGTGACCAGATCACGTCGGGCGCCCGGACCGTGCTGCTGGTGCTGCTGGCAGCATCAGGGCTGGTTTTTATCATCGCGTGTTCCAATGTTGCCAATCTGGTTCTGGCACGCACGGTTCGCCGCGAAGGTGAACTGGCGGTCCGCGTGGCGCTGGGCGCAAGCAAAGGCACGTTGCGCCGCATGCTGTTGGCCGAAAGCCTTCTGCTCTGCAGTGCCGGCGCCGCACTCGGTGTACTGAGCGCGCAGCCGATGGTGGCCGTCCTGGCCCGCTACGCCTCGCGCTTCTCCATCCGCGCTCTCGATTTCAGAGTCGATTCGAGCTTGCTTTGGGTGGGAGCCGCACTGGCGGTCGTCGCCGCGGTGATTCTCGCCTTCGTTCCGCGCTTGCCCTCTTCATCGGGCACGTCGAGTGGACTGAGCCTATCGAGCGGAAGTGTACGGATCACCGGCAGCACGAGTCGCCGGCAGCGGGTTTTCGTGGTGACACAAATCGCCGCATCGTTCGTGCTGCTGGCCGGTGCGAGTTCGTTGATCACGACGCTGATCGCACTGCAACAGGCGCAGACGGGGCTGGACACGCAACACGTCCTCGCTGTCGATGTTCCCGCTATGTCCGATGGGAAAACACCGCAGCAGGTCGCCGGGTTCTACAAGGAAGCGATCCGTCGCATTGATGCCCTGCCGGGCGTGACTGAGACCGCGTTCGGTGACGTAGTTCCCTGGCGCGATGGCGACGGCCCGGGCGGTCCCGCTTTGCAATTCTCCGCTGACGGACACGTCCATGCCGCCGGCGTAGAGGATCCCAGGGCGAGATCGCGTTCCATCTCGCCTGGTTTTTTTGCGGCGCTTGGCGTTCCTATCATTGCCGGCCGGGATTTCAATGCGCTCGATAACCAAAATAATAATGAGGAGTCCGTCGTTATTGTTAGTGAGACTGTCGCACGACGTATGTTTCCCAACCAGGATGCGATCAATCGGCATGTCTATTGGACGGATCCGGTGCTGCAATTCTTTCCCGGGACCGATCTCGAAAAAGCGCGCCTTACCGCGCCGCACCGCATCATCGGCGTTACCGCCGACATTGACGATGAACATGTCATTCCTGAACCCACGCCCACGATTTACAGCTCTTTTGACGAAGGTATGATTTTTGGAGGTCGTCTCTTCATTCACACGGCTGCAAATCCTTATGCGCTGGTCCCGTCGGTCACGCGCATTATTCGCGACATGTCCGCCAATCAGCCAGTTGAGCGCGCCGCCACTCTCGAAGATATTCGGACAGAGGTGCTCACGCCGGACCGTTTAAACTCGCTGGTATTTGGCGTATTCGCCATGGTCGCCTTGGCGATCGCCGTGGTGGGCGTCGCGGGCGTGCTGGCATTTTCGGTGAGCGCGCGGACGCGGGAATTCGGCATCCGGCTGGCCCTCGGATCGGAGCCGCAGCAACTGCTCAAGGGGGTGATCGCAGAGGGCACCGTGATGGCTGCGGCGGGCGTGCTTGCGGGCGCGGCATTCGGGCTTGTGCTGGCGCGATTGGCAGCAAAATATTTCCTGGACGTGAAGATGCCGGGCGCATTGCCTGTGTTTGTCTCTGCGTTCGTGCTGATGGCGGTCGCGGTTGTCGCATCGTGGCTGCCCGCGGCGCGCGCAGCGCGCGTCGATGTCATGGAAGCGTTGCGCTCCGAATAACCGTCGGACGGGTGGGATCAGGGTTCCGTTGAACCGGTGCTTGCGGGTATCGCTGAGTCTGATGTAGTGACCGACAGAACGGGCGGCCGTCCTCTCCGAACGTTCACTTGGGGCCGCGCCGGCTAAAATCTAGCCGAACCAAGCGGATACAAAATCCCACATAAACCTCCAAAACCTCATAGTTAGTGTTCGAAAATGCATCTATAATTATAGAAGTGGCTTGATTTGCTGGACTTAGCAAGTGCAGAAACGGGAATCAACGTGGCAGCGAAGTTGCTAATTGAAGAACAGCGTGGCGTCCCTGCGACGCCGATCCAGCCCCCGCAGGGTTCGGGGCCGCTGCCGCAACCCATGAACCGGGAAAGCCAAGTCCGCTTCCTTGCCGTCCTGCTGTCTCTGCTGACCATCGCGGCGGTGGTATTTGCCGCCTTTAATTTCCAGAAAGAACGCGAGTCAACCGCCCCGGACGACGGAGTGGCATGGGTGGAGCAAGGCGGTCACCTGCTGGCCGACCGGGTCGAGCCCAATGGCCCCGGAATAAAAGCGGGCATCAAAGCCGGGGACCAACTGGTTTCGGTGAATGGCCAGGAAGTGAAAACCCTACCCGGCCTGGAACGACAGATCTACCGCACCGGAGTGTGGTCCAAAGCGGGCTACTCTCTGCAACGCCAGTCGGTCACTCTCGATTGCAGCGTGATTCTGATTCCCGCAGACCGTTCCCTCAACAACTGGTTGCGGCTGATTGCGCTGATCTATCTCGGGATAGGCCTCTACGTTCTCTTAAGGCGCTGGACCGCGCCGGGTTCCACGCACTTCTACGTTTTCTGTTTGATCTCGTTCATCGCCTATTCGTTCAAGTACACGGGAAAGCTGAACGAGTTTGACTGGACCATTTACTGGAGCAACATTGTCGCCTGGGTCCTCCAGCCGGCGCTGTTCCTCCACTTTGTGCTGATCTTCCCGGAGAAGCGGCGGTCGGTGAGTAAGCGTCCCTGGCTGCTGGCGCTGGTGTACGTGCCGGGCATATTGCTGCTCGCGACGCGCCTCGCCGCGATGCGCTGGCTGGAAGCTACCGGACGGCTGAGCCGAAATATGGACCGGCTCGATATTGCTTACGGAGCGTTGTTCTTCCTGGCGGCGGCTGGCGTGCTCTGGTATTCCTATCGGCTGGCGAGCACTACGATCCTCCGGCAGCAGTTGAAGTGGGTGACCCGCGGCACAATTCTCGCCATTGCGCCTTACACCCTGTTGTATGTGTTGCCTTACGTGTTTCCACACATGCTGGGATGGCTGCCGCAGCCGGCGATGAAAATTTCGGTGTTGTCGCTGGGCTTGCTGCCACTGACTTTCGGCTACGCCATCTTCCGCTACCGGCTGATGGATGTGGACCTGATTTTCAAACGCGGTGTGGTCTACACGCTGGCGGCTGCAGCCGTGGTTGGAATGTACTTTGGACTGGTAGCCGGCGTGGCCACGCTGGTGCAGATGCGGCAGCCTGGAACCGGACCGGTCGGCTTGATTCTCGCCGTGGTGGTCACAGCGCTGTTGTTTGATCCGGTGCGCAAATGGATTCAGGACCGCGTTGACCACTTCTTTTATCGCACCCGCTATGACTATCGCCGCACCCTGCTCGAATTTGGCCGCGAGCTGAGCTCGGAGCCTGATCTGGATAAATTGCTCTCCGCGGTTATGGATCGGCTGTCCCGCACGCTTGCCGTAGAGCGGATCGCCATCTTTCTCGCCTCCGGCGCGGAGCCGGAACATTTTCTGCTCTCGAAATCGGCAGGCTTGGCCGCGCCCGCCCAGCTCGATCTGAGTTTCCTGAGCGCGCCGCGGCCGGAGCCAGAGCATGCCGGGCACCTGTTCTTTGAAAACACGCACCAGGTGCCGCGCGAGAGCGCCGGGTCGCAGGACACCATCGCCCGGCTCGACTTGAATTACTACATCCCCTGCCGCTCGCAACAGAAAACAATCGCCGTGCTCGGCCTGGGCAAGACCGCGCAAGGGGATTTCCTCTCCAGCGAAGACGTGGAACTGCTCGAGACGCTCGGCGGATACCTCGGGATCGCCATCCAGAACGGCCAGCTGTATGCGTCCTTGCAGAAGAAGGCGGCGGAGTATGAACGCCTGAAAGACTTCAACGAGAACATCGTGGAGTCCGTCAACATCGGCGTGATGGCACTGGACATGGAAGACCGCATCGAAAGCTGGAATGCGCAGATGGAAGTGATGTATGCGATGCCACGCTGGCAGACGTTAACGCAACCGATGCGCGACATTTTCCCGCCGGATTTTGTGGAAGAGTTTTACCGGATGCGGCAGAACGCCGGCATTCGCAACTTATACAAGTTTCGGCTGAAGACTCCGGCCGGTGAAACTCGCACCGTGAATATGGCGATTGCGCCGCTGGTGACGCGCAAGTTCCAGGTAGTGGGGCGGTTGGTGATCATTGACGACATCACCGAACGCATGGAGCTCGAAGCCCAGCTTTCGCAGTCAGACAAACTCTCGTCGATCGGATTGCTGGCCGCCGGTGTGGCTCACGAGGTGAACACTCCGTTGGCGGTGATTTCTTCCTACGCACAGATGCTGGCCAAGCAGTTGCAGGGTGATCCTCAGAAATCGGGATTGCTGGACAAGATTACGCGGCAAACTTTCCGCGCTTCCGAAATCGTCAACAATCTGCTGAACTTTTCGCGGACCAGCGGAAGCGAGTTCAGCGAGGTCGACGTGAACAAAGTGATCGGCGAAACTCTGGCCCTGCTGGAACATCAATTCAAGACCTCGAAAATTCAGGTAACCCGCGAGTTGGCTGCGAGCCTTCCGGCGATTCAGGGAAATCAGGGCCGGCTGCAGCAGGTGTTCCTGAACCTGTTCCTCAACGCGAAAGACGCAATGCCGGGCGGCGGCACACTGAGCGTGGCCACTACCAACGGAGACTTCGTGAGCGTGCGCGTAACCGACACAGGATCGGGGATTGCGCCGGAACATATTCAGCGCATCTACGATCCGTTTTTCACCACCAAGACAGTGCCGCGCGAGGGTCAGAGTAAGGGCACGGGCCTTGGACTTTCCGTGACGTACGGCATTATTCAGGAACACGCGGCGCAGATTCGCGTGGAAAGCGATCCTGGCACCGGCACCACGTTTGCGCTCGATTTTCCCTTGAGCAGGAAGGCAGTGCATGTCTGAAGCGGCCGTGATTCAGCGCAGCAGTTTGCATAGCGGCCCGGCGCCGGCGGGGGCGGTGCTCATCGTGGACGATGAGGTGGAGATTCGCGAGTCCCTGCAAACCCTCCTGGAGATCGAAGGCTACGCGGTGGAAACGGCGGGAAGCGGAGAAGAGGGCCTGGTTCGCATCGGCGAGCATCCCTTCGATTTGATTCTGCTCGACCTGGCGCTTCCCGGCCGCAACGGTCTGGAGATTCTCGCCGAGATTCGCGCCCACGATTCCCACCTTCCCGTGATCATGATCACCGCCTACGGCACGGTGGAGAATGCGGTGGGCGCCATGCAGGCGGGCGCGGCCAACTTTGTTCAGAAACCGTGGGACAACGAAAAGCTGCTGGCCGACGTGCGCGCCGCCGTGGGCTGGCGCCGCGCCGAAGAAGAAAACATTCAGCTGAAGCGGGCGCTCAAGCAGCGCTACAATTTCGAAAACATCGTGGGTAAGAGCGAACCCATGTTAAAGATTTTCGATCTGGTAGCGCAGGTCGCGAGCAGCCGCTCTACGGTGCTGCTGCAAGGTGAGAGTGGAACCGGCAAGGAAGTGATCGCCAAAGCGATTCATCTTCACTCTCCGCGCCGCGACAAGCCTTTTGTACCGGTCAATACCGGCTCGATGCCGACCGATCTGCTCGAATCCACCCTGTTCGGCCACGTGCGCGGAGCCTTCACGAGCGCGATCGCTTCGAAGAAAGGCCTGTTCGAAGTCGCCGACAAAGGAACATTGTTTCTCGACGAAATCGCCACCATGGGAATGGAGACTCAGGCCAAAATTCTGCGCGTATTGCAGGATCGCCGCTTCATGCATCTGGGCGGAATTCAGGAACTCCAGGTGGACGTGCGCATAATCGCCGCAACCAACGTGGATCTGCGCCAGATGGTGCGCGAAGGGCGATTCCGCGAGGATTTATTCTACCGCCTGAATGTGATCACCATTGAACTACCGCCGCTGCGCCAACGCAAAGAGGATATTCCTCTGCTGGTCGAACATTTCCGAAAAAAATACGCCGAGGAGAACGACCGGCCGGTAAGGAGCATTGCGCCCGAAGCCTTGCGGCCTCTCATGGCGTACTCCTGGCCTGGCAATGTGCGCGAACTGGAAAATGTGATCGAGCGTGCGGTCGTGCTTTCTTCCGGAACCGAAATCAGCGCGGATTTGCTGCCCGATTCCATGCTGGGACGAGGATCGTCGTTTTCCATGCACGATGCGCCATCCGACTCGTCACTCTTCGAAATTGTCGAAGACGTCGAACGGCGCATCATCACCGACATGCTGGAACGTTGCAACTGGAATCAGACGGAAGCCGCTGAGCACTTTCACGTCCCGCTCTCCACGCTGAACCAGAAAATCCGGCGGCTGAATATTGAGATCAAGAAAAAGGGCCGGGGATAGAGGACCGTCGCTTTCAGCGTCAGTGATCAGCTAAAACCGCAAGACGCAGCCGACAAACCCAACCCGTTGTCATCCCGAGCGCGCTGTGTAGGGTTTTGACAACCCCGCCAATGCGACGGCCATGTTTCCAGCAGTTGCCCGATCTACACCTCGTGACAGCGCCCTGGAATGTTGTTTCAGTCACGCACGCGTGACGAGGCATCGAAAGGTTGCGCCGATTTTGTAGCTTCCGTCGGGCTGACGGAACGGCTTTAGCGCCTCGATATGAGCCTCGTCAACCGCACCCGCGCTGGAGTTCTCGATGGCACGAGCAGCGACCCCCGAAGAACGAAGACCCCGCAATGCCGTAGCCAGGTTCGCGTATTGCCAGGGCGAAGCGACGTCAAATACTTCCAGGGGTTCGAGAGTCGCAAGGGATGCGAATGCACGCAGCGCCGTCTCATCCGATAGGGCAAATGGTCCGGGAGCACCGGGCGGTGGCGCCGACAGCAGCGGCCTCAAGGCCGCGACGAGCGACGCGGCTTCCATCCCTTCGGGTTTCCCCCAAGTCACCACTACGACGTGGGACCCGCGCTTGGCGACTCGCTTCGCTTCCGCTAGGGCGGCAGCGGGGCTTGCAGCGTATTGGAAAGCGTTAAAGCCCGTTACCAGATCGAAAGAACTGTCTGAGAAAGGGAGACTCTCCAATTCGCCAAGATGAAAATCGCCATCCGGGATACGATCACGAGCTATGGCCAACAAGTTCTCGGCTGCGTCCAAGCCGGAGACCCGTGCACCTCTTTGGGCGGCGAACTGGGCGGCCAGTCCGGCACCACATCCCACGTCCAGATAGTTGGTTCCGACCTTCAGGTTTACGCGGTCAAATGTTTCCAGGTAGACAGGGCCACAGGTTGGCTCCTGGATCGCCGCCCAGTCGGCCGCGGCCGAGCCCCAGAATCTGCCATTCACCGTCGAGGTGGTTCGCCTTTGTTCCATGGCGGGACACCTTATCGCGGGCACCCTGATTCCGTCAAACGGCGGCGAAGCCAGGCGGACGATCCGGTATCGCACTCGGCACCGTCCATGGCCGCCGCGAATCGCGGTGAGCGTGATTTCACTGGCAGACAGGCGCGCTCGCCGAGCACGACCCCAGTGGACAGACGACGGCTGACGACTGATAGCTGACAGCCTTCTCTGTTATAGTTCGAGCAAGCCATCGCAGCGCACGCGCTGTGCCCGGCTTCTCAATCGCATGGAACTGACCTCGCCCACTGAAGTTGCCAAGCAAAAAGTCCAGGCTGTGCAGGACTACACTCTCCTGTCGGTTCAGTCCATCGCCAACGTTTTTCGCAAGCCTCGTTATTTCGCCGATATTGTGCAGCAGGCCGACCTGATCGGCGTGGGCTCATTGCCCATCGTGATGCTCTCTGGTTTTTTCACTGGCGCGGTGCTGGCCGTGCAGAGTGCCAACACTTTGCAGCGCTTCGGCTCGATCACTCTGATCGGGCAGCTGGTGTCACTCTCCATGGTGCGCGAATTGGGCCCGGTGCTTACCGGGCTGATGGTGGCGGGGAGAAACGCATCCGGGATGGCCAGCGAACTCGGCTCCATGGTAGTCACCGAGCAGATCGACGCCATGCGCGCCCTGGGCACCGACCCCATGAAGAAGCTGGTTGCGCCGCGCGTGGTCTCGACCGTGGTCATGCTATTTTTTCTGACCGTGATTTCGGACTTCGTGGGCCTGACCGGCGGATTGTTCGTCTCTAAGATTCTGTTGAACCTCGACGCGCGCCAGTACTGGAGCAACGCCTGGGAATCGCTGGTGTTTCAAGATGTCTTCATGGGGCTGGTGAAGCCGGTTCTGTTCGGCTTCATCATCGCGACGGTGGGCTGCTTCTATGGGATGACCGCCCGCGGAGGCACGCAGGGGGTGGGCCGCGCCACCACGCAAGCCGTAGTGGCAGCGTCGGTTTTAATCGTCGTGCTGGATTTGTTTGTCACTCAATTCCTGATGAACGTGTTGTCGTTCAAGTAGCCGCATGTCCGCGCCAACTCTGCCGCTCGATTCCGCTGCTTCCGCAACCCGGGAATCTTCTGCGTTCGCCATCGAGTTCGAAAACGTGGAACTTGCGTTCGAGGAAAACAAGGTGCTGCGCGGAGTTTCGTTTCGCCTGCCGTTCGGCGAGACCAAAGCATTGTTCGGCGTGGCGGGATCGGGCAAAAGCACCATCCTAAAACTTGCGCTGGGCCTGCTCCAACCTGACGCCGGGCGGATCTTAGTGTTAGGCAAGGACGTAACGCGGACACCAGAGCAAGACCTGTTCGCGCTGCGCGCCAAGATCGGCATGGTGTTTCAGGAGAGCGCTCTTTTCGACTCGCTCACAGTGTGCGAGAATGTGGCCTATCAGTTAATGGAAGAGCGTGGCATTTATGACGCCGAAATCGATCGCCGCGTGCGCGAAGCGCTACGTTTCGTCGAGTTGGAACACACTATCGATAAATTTCCCTCCGAACTCTCCGGCGGCATGCGTCGCCGCGTAGCCATCGCCCGCGCCATCATTACCCAGCCGGAGTTGCTCCTCTACGACTCGCCGACCGGAGGACTCGACCCGGTTACTTCCAACACGATCGTCGAGCTGATCATGAAACAGCGGGACGTCTCTAAGACCAGCTCTCTGCTGGTAACGCACAGGTTGCAGGATGCCTTCACCATGGCTACCCACCAGTTCGACCCGCAGACCAACCAGATGCGCTCGCTGCCGCGCGGCCATTATTGCGACGTTCCCATGAGTTTTCTGGTGCTGCGCGAAGGCAAGGTCATCTTCGACGGCGATGTGCGCCAAATAGCCCACACGAAAGACGAGTACATCCGGGAATATATTTCTTAGCAGTCCAACTCCGGGAACCGGGTGTACCGAAATGTGTCGCGCCGAAAGGCGCCACCCTCCTGCTATTTCCCTTTCATCGCCTTTTCCACTTCGTCCGCCTTCGATGGCAATGCGGCGCTCAGCTTGATGAGCTTGCCATCGGGATCGACCCAATAATCATCTTCGATGCGCACACCGATTTTTTCTTCGGGAATATAAATTCCAGGTTCGATGGTGAAGGCCATCCCCGGCCCCAGGGGCAATTTGTAATCGCCATCGTCGTGCACTTTAAGTCCGATGTAGTGGCCCAGGCCGTGAATAAAATATTTGCCCAGCGGCTCGCCGTGCAGGTCCTTGCCGTGGCTATTGATATAGTCCATGGCGACTTTTGCGATCGAACTGTCGGAACTTCCCACCAGCATCGACTTGCCCGATTGAAAGGCCGCCATCGCGGCCTCCTGCGCGCCCAGAACAATATCGTAAATTTCCCGCTGGCGCGCAGTGAAATGACCGTTCACCGGAAGCGTGCGCGTAATGTCGGCCGCATACATGGAATATTCCGCGGCCGCGTCGATCACCACAACATCGCCAGCGTTCATCACGTTGTCGTCTTCCGCGTAATGCAGCACCGTGGAGTTGAGCCCTGACCCAACGATAGGCGCGTAAGAGGGACGCTCGCACCCGAGCTTGGTCCATTCATATTGCATCAGCGCGGAAATGTCACGCTCGTTTACATTCGGCTTCACGGCTTTGAACGCAGCGAAGTGCGCCGCCACAGATGCGTCCACGGCTTTGCGGAGGAGGGCCACTTCGCCAGCATCTTTGTATGTGCGCAGCGAGGTCAGGAAGGGCTTCACGTCCTGAAAAATGACGACCGCGTTCGAGCGCTTCAGAAAGGTCAGGGGCGCGCCATTGGCGGAGGGTTCTCCATCGGACGAGACGTCGCCGTAGACGACCGGGCGCGCGCCGGCCATCGCGTTTTCGACTTCCTCGGGAAGCTTACTCATCTCTTCCACGCGGTCGAAGCCGGTGATCTTGGGAGCGTCAGGGTTCTCCGCGCCGAGCTTGGGGCCCGTGTATTTCTCGCGACGCACATTGTGCGGAGGGAGGAAGAAAATCTCGGTGTACGCGCGGGCCGGAGAATCGCCCCGAGCATCGGCGGCGGCCGCAATCAGCAGCGCTGTTCCGGGCTCTGTCTGGCCCGACAGATAATAAAAGTTATTCTCCTGGCGAAATTCGTAGACCTCGTCCGGCCCCTCAATGGGTGCGAACAGAACGACCACGCCAGCCTTCTTGGCCAGAGCCTCGCGGCGGGCGTGATAGTCAGCGCTCGGCTGCCGATCAAGCGCGGGGCCGGGAGCGGCTAAAACCGGAATCATCAGTGTGACGAAGAGGCTGAAAAACAAAAGAGGAGCTGCCTTGCGCATTCAGTTTGTCCTGTCTGAAGAAATTGTTTTGTTTGGAAATGGTTGGTTCGAAATTGTTGGGTTCGCCGACCGCTCCGAGCTTACTTCGCCCAACCTTTACTTCGCCCCGCTCGTAAGATCTTTCTTCGCCTGCAGGAACGAATCCACATTGCTCTTGTCGATTAACGCAGAACCAGTATCCACAAAGCTGGGGATAGGTGCAAAGCTGTTCTTCGACCAATCGGCGTCGAGCGAAGCTGGCTTGTGGTGGTAGAGGTTGTCGGCCATCTGCAAACCGACAAAGGCCATGGTATAAGGCTTCTGCGCGATGGTCGCCGCAATGCCGCCCTTCTGGATCCACTGCAACGTTTCCTGGTCCGTATCCATCGCCATCACTACTTTGCCGCTGACGTTGTAAGTACTCAGGACGTTTGCGACTTCTTTCCCCGATTGCGCTTCCAGACAGACAAACCCATCCACCTTGTCTCTCTCCTTGCCGACAATCTGAGTTGTGGTGTCGAAGGCGATGCGCGGATCGCCTTGAATATCCACCACCCGCGTGATCTTGATATTGGGAGCGCGCTCGAGCGCATCCCGGTAACCGCGCAGGCGGTCTTGCAAATTCGGCTGCTCGGGCATGGTAAACACCACCACGTTGCCCTTGCCGTTGAGCTCTTTCACCAGCCGCTGTCCGCCCGTAAAGCCTGCCTGGTAGTTGTTGGTACCGATGAAAAATAATCGCTTACTGGCAGGAGCATCGGAATCGACGGTGATAACCGGAATGCCCGCTGCAATCGCCTTGTCAATACTGTCCTGCAACAAAGCAGCGTCGGTTACGCCCAGCAGAATCCCGGACGCCTGCTTCTGCACGGCCTGGTCGAGCGTCGCCCGCTCCGCGGCGGGATCGTAATTCTGCGGTCCCAAAAAACCAGCGCGTACTTTCAATTCCTGGGCCGCCTTGGTAAAACCCGCCTCCGCCGTTTGCCAGTAAGGTACCTGCAGATTGGCCGACACGAAAACGTAGTACTCGTCTCCACGGTGCGCCGAACCGCAGCTAAGAGACGACAAAAACAGAATCGCCGAAAAAAAGATCGCCGCAAGAGGAGTCTGGAACAATCTGCGGGATCGGAGCATTACAACCGCTTTCGAACAAGAGGCCAGCAAAACAACGGGAACACCGAGTTTCTCGACGGTGCGGTAGTGCGAGATGGTCTGGCCAATCACTGGCGCGAATCTTACTTCTGGGAAAGGGACAAGTCAATGAAAGCCGCGTAATTGGCGCTTGCTCAAAGGGTCGTGGACACAAGACCCCGTTCCAGGTTTCCGCGCCTGGACAGAGATTTATGGGATGAGCTCAAGAAGTGAACTCTGTACTCTGGCCAAACTCTCGCGCTTCTACACTCCCACCGGAAACGGCTTGGTGTGCGCCGGACTCGACGAAGCGCTGGCGAATCTTCCCTGCAACAGCGACATCAATCCCGTGTACCAATAGCCCACCACGAAAAGCAGCAGAAACGGCACCGTGATGTAGTTTTCGTTGTCCACGGCGTAGTAGACGGTCATCGCAAAATAACTTCCCACCAGCAGTTCGACCCACGGCACCCATCCCAGCCGCTTGCGGTACTTCGAGCCCACCCTGTCCTGCCTGGAGACCACGCGATACTTGGGCGTGCGCGCAAAGGCGCTCTGCTTGCCGACCAGTGCTTCCAGCACGGCTTTCGTGTTGGTGATGGTCAGCCCGATCCCGAGCGCCATCAGAAACGGCAGATACAACAGCGCGCGCGGCCAGCTCCGGGGAAAAAGTTCACGCTGCGAAACCAGATAAAAACTCGATATCGAAAACGTCGACGCCATGAACAGCGGTAGATCAATGTAGAGCATCTGGAACCATCCCTGATAAAAACGGATGATCATGGCCGGCAACAGCAGCACCGACAGTACGACCATCAGCGGATAACTGATGTTCGCGGTCAGGTGATACCAGGCTTCAATCTTGGTGTGCAGCGGCGCGTCGCTGCGCATCACCCGCGGCAGAATCTTCATCCCAGTCTGCATCAGTCCCTTGGCCCAGCGCGCCTGCTGCGTCTTGAACGCCGTCATCTCCACCGGCAGTTCCGCCGGACATTCCACATCCTGCAGGTAGATAAACTTCCATCCCTTGAGCTGCGCCCGGTAAGAAAGATCTGTATCTTCGGTGAGCGTGTCGTGCTGCCAGCCTCCGGCTTCCTCAATCGCCTTCCTACGCCACACTCCCGCTGTGCCGTTAAAATTAAAAAAAAGTCCGGTGCGCGCGCGTCCCGAATGTTCGAGAACAAAGTGCCCGTCGAGCAGGATCGCCTCCACCTGCGTAAGAAACGAATAATTGCGATTGATGTGCGTCCAGCGCGTCTGCACCATCCCGGTCCTGGAGTCGGTGAAGTGATGAATCGTGCGCAGAAGAAAATCTTCAGGCGGCGTGAAGTCCGCGTCGAAAATCGCGATGAACTCGCCCTTCGCCGTCTTCATGCCTTCGGCCAGCGCTCCGGCTTTGTATCCCTCGCGGTTGGTGCGATGGTGATAAGTGATCGGATTGCCCAGCGCGGCGTAACGCTCCACTAATCCACGCGCAACCGCAACGGTTTCGTCCGTGGAATCGTCAAGCAACTGGATGTCGAGCTTCTCCCGCGGATACTCTAGCTTGCAGATCGCCTCCAGCAGCCGCTCCACCACATATTGCTCGTTGAAAATCGGCAGCTGCACTGTGACCCGCGGCAGTTCCTCGAACCGCCCCGGGGGCTCTGTAGTCCGCTTGTCGCGATGCTTATAGTACAGATAGACCAGAACGTAGCGGTGCGCGCCATAACCCGCGAGCAAGATCAGCACGATGAAATAAGGAACCAACAGCGCCACGTCAAACGCGTTGGCATGGTAAAGTCCGCGAAACGTAGTATCCAGAAAATGCTGGCGAATGTAGGGCCCAATGCCCTTGGGAGCAGTCCCAAGAGCCAGCGTCGCACACAAGATGAGATCAGGATTCAGCAAAGATACCCGGTGAAGCTCACCATTCTACCGGATCGCATCCGAGCGAGTCGAAGTTCATAGTCGACAATTGGACGGTTTTTGGAGTTACGGCGCAACCGTTTCCCTGAACCTTCACGCCGCGTTGATCTTTTCAATTGATCGTCGCGGTCAGAAGAAAAACCAATCCGTGATCGCCAAAAATGCGAAGCGGATTTGTCCTGCCTCCATGCTACCTTCTGCTCATGAAGTTGTGCGCCAATAGCAACTGCCGGTCTTACGGTCGCGTAGTCTACACCACCGCAACCCGCTGCCTGTTTTGCAGATGCGATTTGAAACCCACGTGGATGACAAGCGGAATCACAGCCGCGCAGAAGATCCGGCCGGAAGGCCGTAAGAAAACTCAATGATTGCACTTTACTCAGTTCTTGGCGGCCTCACGAACTAACTCCAGGGATTCAGAACCGCTTCCGGCACGGAAAAATCAGAAACATTGCGTGTCACCAACGTCAGGCGATGGGTCTGCCCCGTTGCCGATAGGAACGCGTCCAGCGCGCCCATGGGCCGCCCTATAGCCTCGCTGCGCGAAAAGGTTCGCCCCCATGCCTCGGCGATGCGGTGGTCACTGCGGCCGGACAAGCTAGATCAGCCGTCTCCTGCATCAGCATCCTAAAAAGCGGGACCCTGCCGGGAAACAATTTCTACTGCCGAGCCGTCCAGGCCAGTCCATCGGGGTCTTGTCCTGCCTCGATGCGGCCAACCACCTCCATCGAATGCAGATCAATAACTGCGACATAACCATCAGGAGAACATGCCACAAACGCACGTGCGCCGTCTGGCTGCATCAAGATTCCCGCTGCACCATGTCCGACTGCGATTTTCTTGATCGTCTTGCGAGTCGCGCTGTCGATCACAGTGACGTCCGATCCGCGCAGGCTGGAGATGAATGCCAACTTTCCGTCGGGGGTGAACTTCAGCCGATTCGCGCCGCCCACCTCGGCCGCAAGCGTTTGCTTCACCTGCTTGCTCGCCACTTCAATGATCGATACCGTCCCGTCCGCAGCATTCGCCACCCAGATTTCTTTGCCGTCCGGAGAAACATCAAACCCTTCGGAACCATTGCCCACGCGGATTACCGTCTCGTTCCAATCCTCTCTCGGAGCTCCCATCGGCCGGCCCGGACCACCTGGCGCTCCCGGTCGCGGTGTACCTGCTCCGCCAGCCCCGTCTGGCGTGCCGGGCGGAGATCCGCCCGGGCCAGGTCCACCGGTGCCGGGTCCGCCTCCGACCGCCTTCTCGATGATGCTCACCGTTCCGGAATTGACGTTGGAGGTCACAATCGACTTCATGTCCGGAGAAACCCAGATCATGTGGGTCCTATTCTGGCCGGTGCCCAGAATCCAATCCACACTCTGGGTCGCAGGATCATAGCGGCCAATGGCCTTGGCGGCCTCAGCGGTGAACCACGCCTTTCCGCCCACAAAAACCAATCCATGCGGACCGCGCAACGGCCCAAGGTCGACAGCAGGCATCGCTTTTTGCCCGACCAGATCCACCACCGCAAGCGTGTTGTAAGCTCCGCCCCCGTAGTTGGACGCGTAAGCCGTCTTGCCATCCGAGGAAGCAATGACTTCATGGGGATCATTGCCCACCGGCACGCGCGCGATCACCCGCAAGCTGGAAGGATCAACAATCAAGAGCATGCGGTCGCGTTTGGCCAGGACCAGCAACGCTTTCGCGGGTGTGTCCGCGGCATGAACAACGCTGGCGCAAAACATGCCGGCGAGCAGAACGAGGGTAGAGAATAAGGCTTTCATAATTCCGAAAGCATACTCCATCGCGCCGCCAGGAGGCAGAATGGGACACGGCCGAGGGTGCCTTGTTTTCGAGTCTTTTGCGAGAAGTGGACCGCTGCCTACATCATTTCGCAAACCCTCGGCCATCGCCGCTTAGAGAATCGGCCGTCCGCGGGAGGACTTCTACTGCTGCTGATCCTCCGGCGCCGGAATCACCGTCACTTGCAGGCTCTTCCGCTCGCCTTCACCCACCCTCAGCACCGTTCCCTGCCCTTCATAGCTCTTGAGGAATTCAGGATTGTAGTACGCTTCGCCGTCCACGCTCTCCCACGCAAAAACTGTGTACTCGCCTGGCGGCAGCCCGTGCAGCGTGAAGTGTCCGCTCTGGTCGCTGACTGTCTTGCGGTAACGATCGGTGCGCGCCCGCAATTTCGCCTCAGGAACAGCAACCATGGTGACGTTGGCCAGCGGCTCGCCTTTGGCGTCGGCCGCCACTCCGTCGACTACCGCCCCGTTCGCGCTCACCACTAATTCCACCGCGGCCACGCCCCCACCCACGCTGAAACCGCTGTCGGTAGCCTCGCGTCCGCCGGCACCCATCGATTTGACGAACCAGTCCGCGCTCGCTCCAGGATCGCCCGCCAGTTCAACGTAGTAACGACCCGGCGGCACATTCTTCCACTCGAAGCTGCCATCGCCGTTCACGTGCGCCACGGTATCGAAACCTTCGCCCAGCGAGAGCGCGCCCAGCACGTCGTCGTCACCTTCCGCCGATCTTAACGCAAGAAAGAACTGGCCGGGGTCGACCCTTGCGGCAGCTTTGCTTTCCGCCCTTACCCGCCCGTGAACCCATCCTCCGGCTTGCGGCACCAGTTGCAGGCTCGACACATTCTCCGCGCCGACCTCGAGCGCCTGCCGCGCCATCAGCGGAGGCGTCCCGCTCACGGTGGCCACCACCGTATACGTTCCCGGAGCCACGTCCCGAATCTCGAAACTTCCATCCTTGTGGATTTCCGCTCCGTTCAGCGTGAGGTTGAAGTCCTTCGACTGCAGCATCACCAGCGCCGAAGCCCCCGCACCCAGATTCGCAATCGACCCGCGCACCACAACGCTCGGGCTCGGCGCCAGCGAAAAGTTCACCGGAAAATCGTCCCCCGCATGCAGCTGCACTGCAGTGGCTTGCCGCAGGTCCTGGGTGCCGGGATAATAAGTGGTCGCATATGCGGTCGCGGAGCTCGCACTCGAATCATTGGCACGCGCGTCATTCGCGTGTGCATCGTTCGTATGAGCATCCACAGCAGGCGCATTGCTGGCCGCCGCGATCAGACTCTTGAAGTCCGGCGGCGGACTCAGCGACACATAATAATTTCCCGCGGCCAGCCCCGCGATGCGGTATTCGCCCAGATCGTTAGTGCGTTCCGCTCCTGCCTGCTGCCAGCGGGTGCGCCCGGCTACAAACGTCTGCCGCAGCACCGCCACTTGCGCGTCGGCCAGAGGATCTCCGTCCTCATCAGTTACACGCCCTTCCACCACCGCCGCCGCCTGCAGACGCACCAGCAGATCGGTCACTTCCTGCCCCGCCGTCAGCGCCAGCACCCGTCCGTCGGAGCGTGTGTGATGTTTCTCCACTTCGAGATATCCCGTTCGTTCCACAAATAAATGATAGCGCCCGGGTACCACGCCCTCCACGCGGAAGGCGCCATCCCCGCCCGTAACCGCGGTGTAATCTCCGCCCTCATTCTGATTCTCCGCAATTAGTTCGATCAGCGCCTTCTTCACCGGCTCGCCACCCGGATCCTTCGCCACGCGCCCCTGCACCGTCGCCGTGGTCCGATGCGCGGCCGCGGCCGGCCGCGCATCTCCCGAATAACTCTGCGCGCACAGACCCCCGCCCCCAAGCGCAAACGGGAACAATAATAAGAACAGTGATAGGACGTGGGACCGCTTCATGGGCTGCATCGGAAGAAGAATCACGGAAACCGGAGCCACTTTGCCAACCGGAGGGATCGGCCGCAGAACACCTACTTTTCTCATTTTACCTTAGGTTTGCCCGTCTCCCAACCCAAAACACGATCGGTTGTGGACGGCCGTCAGACGGTCCCGGGAACACCATAGGCCGCGCCACGGAATCAAAATGGTAAAAGCGGCGTCGAAGATCGCTTGTGAACCTGCTGACCCATTAAGTTTCCCAGACCGGGGCCTAGATTCCCGACTTTATTTCCTGGTTCAGGTCTTTCCAGCAAGTCCTTGCTGCGCGCGTGAAATTCACGCCGCTCACGAGAATCCAGCATTACCTTCCGAATACCTACGACCCTTCGTGAATCACTTCCCGCGCCAAATCTCGAACGCGAACTAACGTCCGGTAAATCCAGCTGCTTATTTGTTCTCCGAGTGAGCGGCGCGGCGCTCCGATTATAATTAGACAACCATCTAATTATATGATTAACTAACTAACGTGCCGACTGATAACAAAGCGTTTAAGGCTCTAGGAGACCCCACCCGCCGGGATATTCTCGGACTCCTGCGCCGCGGCGAGATGACTGCCGGCGACCTCGCGGAGCGCTTCGACATGACCAAACCCTCCATGTCCCATCATTTCTCCGTACTGAAAGAAGCGGATCTGATCACCAGCCGTCGCGACGGCCAGCAAATCTGGTACGGCCTGAACACCACCGTCGTTCAGGACTTGATGGCCTGGGCGATGGACCTGATTCGTGGCGACGAGAAGCAACAACCACCAGACCACCCCAAAGAAAACGCTCCGCCCGAAGGAGACGCAAAATGACGACCTCGCAGACCACCTCACAACGCTACTATCTGGGCGCGGGCGCAGTGACGCTGGTCGTTCTTGCCGGCACTTTAATTGTCTACCCGCAGCTTCCCGCCATCGTCCCCATGCACTGGGACGCACACGGCCAGGTCAACGGCTGGGGCCCGAAGTGGTGGCTGTTCCTCACGGGTCCTGGATCGATCGCCCTCATCGTCCTGACATTCTCCGCGCTGCCCTGGCTTTCGCCGAAGAAGTTCGAAGTGGATTCATTCCGCGCCACCTATCTCTACATCATGATGACCCTGGCCGCACTGCTGGCCTACATCCATTTGCTCGTGCTCGGTGCAGACCTCGGCGTAGCTCTCGATATGACCCGAGACGTTGTGGGCGGCGCGTGCTTGCTGATCGCGCTCATGGGCAACGTGCTGGGCAAAGTGCGCCGCAATTTTTTCATCGGAGTTCGCACTCCTTGGACCATCGCCAACGAACAAGTGTGGAACGCCACGCACCGCTTCGCCGCCAAGACTTTCTTCGCCGGCGGAATCGTAGGCCTGCTAGCGGTCCTTGTCCGCGCGCCGTTCTGGGTGCCGATGGCCGCCGTACTCATCGCAGCGCTCTCTCCGGTGATTTATTCGCTGGTCTTTTACAAGAAATTGGAACACCAAGGCAATCTTTAACAGACGATGGAGGGTTCCGCTTGCAATCGGCAGGAAGAGTCCGCAAACGCTCCGCACGAGAGGGAGACAGCCCCGAAGAGCCTGCCCTGGCATAGTCGAAAGGGGGCGGCATTCGACAGCCCGGCACGTGAGTGCCGGGAAGAGTTACGACCACCGAGAGTCCCCTAGGGACGACACGGGGTCCCCGTTACCAGAACTAGAGAAAATAGAAAAAGCGCTCGACCTCGGAGGGCCGAAAAACATGAACCGGATTTTGATTCTCACCACTCTCATCGCCGCAGCCGGACTGGCTCACGCCCAATCCAGCGACATCACTGGAGACTGGCATGGCACACTCTCTGTAGGCGGCGCCGAACTCCACCTCGTCCTACACGTCACCAAAGTCGCAGACGGCAGCCTCAAAGCCCATCTCGACAGCGTGGACCAGGGAGCCAACATCCCGGTGAATTCCATCACCTTCAAAGACTCCAAACTGAGCCTCAGCCTCGATAGCATTCACGGCGCTTACGAAGGCAAAGTCTCAAGCGACGGAAATGCAATTTCCGGCACCTGGACGCAAGGCCAGTCGTTCCCACTCGATTTCAAACGCGGCTCGCCCGCCAGGCCTTCCGATATTGACGGCACCTGGATGGGCGTGCTCGACACCGGCACTATCAAGTTGCATGTCGTGTTCCACATCCTCAACTCCGCAAACGGCCTCACCGCTACCATGGACAGTCCCGACCAGGGCATGAAAGGCCTGCTCGCCTCCGCGGTGAAGCGCGAGGGCGCCTCACTCCGCCTCGAAGCCGACAAGCTCAACGGCGTCTACGAAGGCACTATCGCCTCCGACAAATCTTCCATCGACGGCAAGTGGACCCAGGCGGGCAACACGCTGGCCCTGATATTGAAACCGGTAAAAGATGAAGCCGCGCTCGAGCCCAAACGTCCACAGAATCCGGTGAAGCCCTATCCCTATCGCGACGAAGACGTCACTTACGAAAACAAAATTCAAAACGTCACGCTGGCCGCGACTCTCACCATTCCGCAAGGCAAGGGTCCGTTTCCCGCAGTCGTGCTCATCACCGGTTCCGGCCCGCAGGATCGCGACGAGACCTTGCTCGGCCACAAACCATTCCTGGTTCTCTCCGACTATCTCACCCGTCACGGCATCGCCGTACTTCGCGCCGACGATCGCGGCACCGCCAAATCTACTGGAGATTTCAAGACCGCCACCACCGCCGACTTCGCCACCGACACCGAAGCCGGCATCGCCTATCTCAAGACGCGCCCCGAAGTCGATCCCCACAAAATTGGACTGATCGGCCACAGCGAAGGCGCCGTGATTGCCCCCATGATCGCCGCCCGCAACCCGGACGTCGCTTTCATCGTGATGATGGCCGGCACCGGCGTCCCCGGAGATCAGGTTCTGGTCGCGCAAGGCGAAGCCATTGCTGTCACCAGCGGCACGAAGCCCGAAGAAGCCGCCAAACATGCCGCCAAAGAAAAAGAAATGCTCGCGCTGATCGAAGCCGAAACAGTCCCGTCCGAAAAAGACGACGCCGCGCTCGAAAAACAATTAAGAGAAAAGATGGCAGGCGATGTTCCCGAAGCGCAAATTAGCCTGCAGATCAAGCAGCTCACCTCGCCCTGGTTCCGGTATTTTCTGACCTACGATCCCGCCGTCGCACTGCGCAGAGTAACCTGTCCCGTGCTGGTCCTCAACGGCGAAAAAGACAAGCAAGTTCTGCCGCAACAAAATCTTGCTCCGATCCGCCAAGCCCTGGAACAAGCCAACAACAAACATTTCGAAGTCGACGAACTCCCCAGCCTCAATCATTTATTCCAAACCGCAAACACCGGCTCCCCCACCGAATACGCACAGATAGAAGAAACCATGTCGCCCGTAGCCTTGGAGAAAATGGCCACCTGGATTGCGAAACAATAGGTCGATTTCGCCTCGTGAAGGTGAACGTGCTTTAGAAACTCACACTTGTGGGACCGGGCAGGCGCCTACTAGGATTAATTGAGAGGATTCGCTATGGCGCTGGATTGGTCACGATGGCGCGGCGGTGAGAGCGTGCCTGGAAAGGTCAGTGGCGGGTGAGTGTTCCGCGGCACGCGCTTATCGGTGGTTGCCGTCTTTGAAAACCTGGAAGAAGGTCTCACGATCGGCCAGATCGTGCAGATGTTCGACGGTCTCATCCGCGAACAGCTGCGAACCGTTCTGGACTTCACGGCTCACAGCCTGGAAGTGCCGGCTCCCGTCCGCTGATGCTCATCCTATTCGACCAGGGCACGCCCGTCGGGATACGAGACCCCCCATGGCCATAACCTCAAAACTGCGCATCAGCAAGGGTGAAGCCCGCTCCCGAACGGGGACTTGCTGCGCGTAGCTGAAGAAGCCGGGTTCGACGTACTGCTGACAACTGACAAAAATCTCACCTATCCGCAGAACCTGCGCAATCGAAAAATTGCGATCGTGGCTCTCGGCAGGAACCGATGCAGCCCTCATCCGGCCCGTGCTCCCGCGAAATGTGAGCGCGGTGAACGCCGCACGCCCCGGAAGTTACGTTCTGATTGAGATACCTGCTACCTAACAGCCTTAGTCCACGCTCGGAACGGGGCCCACCCTCGGACCGGGTTGCCCCTCGCGTCTCTTGCGAGAAGTGGGGATCTTCCGTACTTGAGCGCGCGGAATAAGGAGCTCAAATTTTCCCTCTTGACCACCCCACCTCCATCTGTTACACATTGTAACGCTACAATGACTAACACACCCCAAGCCCGTCTAAAAAATACCCGCCTGAAAAACCTGGGCGAAGTCGAGCAGCTCGTAATGGATTACCTCTGGACTCACGGCCCATCGTCCTCGGAAGCTTGTCGCGAAGCCCTGGCCCCGTCGCGCCCCATGAAAGATTCCACCATCCGCACCGTGCTCCGCCGCCTCGAAGAGAAAGGCTATCTCACGCACCAGACCGAGGGCCGCACTTTCATCTACCGGGCCTCGGACGCGCGCCAGAACGTCGCCGTCCGCGCCGTGAAGAGCATCATCGACCGCTTCTGCGGAGGTTCCGCCGAACAACTCGTCCTCGGCATGGTGGACAACGCCGTCCTCAACCACAAACAGCTAGAACGCCTTGCCCGTAAAATCGCGGAGAAACAGATCCCAGAAAGCAAGTTCGCGGAAAACAAGTTCTCCGAAAAAACGACCGCAGAAAAAAAGATCACGGAAAAAAAGGAAGCAAAATCATGACGCCCACAACATTCGTCGAAGCGTCCACAACTCTTCTCGCGCAGCTCGCGAATCCCGCGGCGCGCGCCCTCGCTGTCGCGGCCGCGGCGGGACTGGGTCTCGCTGCATTTCGCGTGAAGGCCACCAACGTTCGCCTCGTCACCTGGACCGCGGTGCTCTACTCCGCCCTCGCCATCCCGCTGTTGAGGTCGGTGCTGCCGTCCCTGCCAGTCCCCGCGCCGTCATTCGCGCAATCCGTGTTTCAAAACGTCACGCAGAACCGGATCTTCGGCGCCATTGCAGAACAAGCCTCGGCGAAAAATAGCTCTTCGCTTCAAGCCGCGGAGCGGCGCAGGAATGCAGCCCACGGCGCAAGCCGTGGGACCGCGCCGAACACAGACAAGCCCCAGCGGGGCGAAAATCCAGCTCTCGCTCTCACCCCAACGGCCGCCGCTACCGAGGCCCACGCATCTCCATCGTCTCTGCCGACCGAGCCGACGACGACGAACGCGCCGACCGTCACCCTCGCGACTTCCCTTTCGCCTCCAGCTTCAATTCCCTGGAGTGCCGTCGCCGCCGGAACATATCTCGTGGTCGCACTCTTTCTTCTCGCGCGCATCTGCGTCGGGCTCGGATTCAGCCGCCGCCTGCTGAACGCGTCGCAAATGATCGATGATGCCCGCCTAACCACGAGACTGGCCTCGCAGGCGCGCGCCGCCGGAATGGCCTTCGTCCCGTCGGCCGCCGAATCCGAATTCATTTCCGTACCGGTCACGATGGGCGCACTGCGCTCCACCATTCTGCTGCCCGCCGCCTGGCGCGAGTGGGACGACGCCAAGCTCGACGCCGTCGTCGCCCACGAACTCTCCCACATCGCGCGCCGCGACGCCCTCACCCAGCGCCTTTCACTCTTGCATCGCGCAATTTTCTGGTTCAGCCCGCTCGCCTGGTGGCTCGACCGTCAGCTCGCCAACCTCGCAGAGCAAGCCAGCGACGAAGCCGCGCTATCGTGCGGCGCCGACCGCAAGCATTACGCCACGACGTTGCTGGAATTTTTCGAAGCCTTGCAGGCCGCCCCGGGTCGGGTGTGGTGGCAGGGCGTTTCGATGGCCAAGGCAGGTCAAGCTGAAGAACGAGTAGAACGAATTCTCTCCTGGAAAGGAACCGTCACCATGGGCTTCAAGAAATCAGCTTTCAAGAAATCGATTGCGGTCGCGGCCGTCGCACTCGCAGTCCCGGTAGTTTATGTCGCAGCCTCCGCGCGCCCGGTTAATCCCGACGGGAGCCCACAGAACACATACATCGCGCAAAACCAGACGCCGCCACCGGCGTCGAGTCCCGCGCCAGCGGCCGAGCCAAGCTCCACGTCAGCTCCGGCCGGTGCGCCGTCGCCGGAAATGACTCCTCCGCCCGAACCGTCGACCCAACCCGAACTCCCCCCTGTGCCGCCTAGAATCGTTGGAACGATCACAGGAACCATCCGAGGAGGAATTGCCAGTCTGCCGCCTACGCCTGGAGTCGCGCCCGTGGCGGCGATCGCTCCGCTTAGCCCACACTCCCTCGGAGCATTGGCCCCGGTAGCTCCCGTCGCCGCCGTGCCGCCTCCGTCGCCTGCTTTCGCATGGTCAAGCCAGTCATCATCTGGGACGGGGACTTCACACTCTTCGCACCCCGGCGGATTTTCTTATGCCTACGGCTACGATGACAGTCAGCGTTTCGTCATCGCTTCCGGTAAAACCGATTCCCTCACCATGTCCGGTTCTACCGAAGACGCTGAGCATGTCGAGAGACTTAGAAAAACCATTCCCGGCGACTTCATCTGGTTCGAGCGCGACGAAAAATCGTACATCATTCGCGACCAGGCCACGATCGATCGCGCGCGGAAATTCTGGGAACCTCAAGAGGAACTCGGCAAGCAACAGGAAGTGCTCGGCAAGCAGCAGGAAGTTTTGGGCCAACAACAGGAAGAGCTGGGCGCGAAGATGGAACAGGTTCGCGTCAACGTGCCGGACATGACGGCCGAGCTCGACAAGCTCAAAGCCGAACTGAAGCAGCTCAGCTCCAGCGCCACGGTAGAGCAAATCGGCAACATTCAATCTGAGATCGGAGACTTGCAGAGCAAGGTCGGCGATCTCCAGTCCAAGGCCGGCGACCAACAATCGAAGCTGGGCGAGCAGATGAGTGCGCTCGGAGAAAAGCAAAGCAAGCTCGGCGAACAGCAAGGCCGACTCGGCGAACGGCAGGGCGAATTGGCGCGCCAAGCCACCCGCCTGATGAAGCAGCTCCTCGACGAAGCCATCACCAAAGGCACCGCACAGCCCGAGCCATAACGCCGACGCGGATCGCGAAAGTGTTCCTCAGGAACGTCTGTGGAAACGGGCGAAAAATGATCGAGCGTAAGTCACTTATCTGGAGTGGCTTGTGAACAAGTGCCGACATATCGGCAGCGAGCTAGCAGCCGGATGCCAACCGAAAAACTTGCGGCCCCATTCACCTGGGCCGCAGGGCAACCGAGGGCGGCTGCCCCCCACACAGGCACTCGTAGCAACATCGGCGCTCCTAGCCGGCCCTAGCATGTGGATCTGCTGCGCTTACTTTAGTACTTGAAATGGCGGATTGCCGGTGAGGGTGCCTGTCGAGGTTGTGACGCTGATCGCGCCGGTGGTTGCAGCCGTCGGAACCGTCGCGGTGATCTCGGAATTGGAAACAACGGTAAACGACGCCGCCGTTCCGTTGAAGCTTACTGCCGTCGCGCCCGCCAGATTGTTCCCCAGGATGATCACATGTGCTCCTACTTTGGCGGCTGTGGGAACGGTTTCGACCAAGGGGCCCAGTCCGGTCGAGAAGCTGAAGATTGTGCCGTTGTTGCTGGTTCCCCCTTCGGCTGTCGTTCCGTAGAAGGTTCCGTCGGTGGCTTGGAGAAGTGCGCCGAACGGGTTCGCACTCGTGCACGTGCAGAAAGTATAGAGTGAATGGAACTCATTCCCTGCAGTGATCTGAAAAATTGTGCCCGCCCCATTGCTGTCGTAAGAGGTCGTTCCATAGAGGTTGCCGTCGTTGGCAAGGATCAGCGCCGAACTAGGGTAAGAGCCGTCGGTATTGTCGAAAGTGTGCACGGGGACAAACCGGCGGGCCGCTGTGATCTCGAAAACGTTGCCGTAGCCATTGCCTCCTCCATAGAATGTAGTACCGTAGAGATTGCCGTTGGCACCTTCAACCAACCCGGCGTATGGAGCGTCGCCGTCGGCGCATCCGGTCCCCTGTGCGCAGAAGCTATGGATCGTTCTGAACGTGCCCCCTACGCTGATCTCATAGACTGTGCCATGACCATAAGCTCCCCCTCCGGCAGTCGTTCCATATAGGTTCCCGTTGCTGGCTTGCATGAGTCCGGAGTAGGGCTCTTCACCGTCGGCACAATTTGCCAGCAAGCAGAAACTGTAAAGGACCTTGAACACGCCCGACTTGCTGAGTTCGAAAATTGTGCCTTCGTTATGGGCTCCGTAATTAGCCACGCCGTAGAAGTTACCATTGCTGGCTTCCATCAGCGCCATCGGGGCTATGCCGTCGTTACAGGGGCTGGTCGGGCAAAAGCTATAAAGTGTAGTAAGCTCGCCCCCCGGGGTGATCCTGTAGATCGTGCCTGAGTCCTTGTTGTTCGTTCCTCCTGCGGTTGTTGTTCCGTAGAGATTCCCATCCGTGCCGAGCACGGGTCCAGACCAAGGGGCTTTTCCATCAGCGCACTCGGACCGGGAGCAGAAATTGTGGATGTCGGTGAGTTCGCCCGAAGGGGTGACCTCGAAAACGACGCCGCGGTCCTTAGGCCCGCCATAATATGTAGTCCCATAGTAATTGCCGTTGGTGGCCTGGACGAGAGACCCATATTGCGGGAAACTACCATTGTCGCTGTCAAAACTAGACAAGGTGGTAAAGGTTTGTGCCTGGGGGCACACCGCCAGGCCGAGGATGATCGCTGCAAGGGCGACAGCGCCGCGGAAGGAGCCAGAGCGTTTCGTCAAGTTCATACATTTCTCCCTGTGCTTTTCGAAATTCGAGGGCCGCGAGCGGGAGTCTTATTTCGATTTCAAGAAGTGGGCGAAATATAGCACCATTTCGTCTGCATGGGTAGGGATTAAGAGCATTTGCACAGCGAGCGCTGCGCCGGTTGTTCTGCCGCGGGCACTATAAGAAAGTGCCGGGCTTCGTCCGAGCAGAGGCTATCCCATAAATCCTCGGTCGAGTGGACACGAGCGAAGCCTAAGGGCTAAAATCCGCGCCGATTTTTGGGGGCTTTACGCGGCCCTGAAGCGACACTCTTCCACGGGTACTGCACAGATTCGTGAGTTTTTCCGCAACCTCTCGAAGCCGTCCATTCCCGAGCCCATTTAGGAGACGACTTGATGACTTCTAAACGGCCGAGGGACTCTATTGAGCGTCGTGAATAGATATGGCTTAGTTCAGGAAATATTGCCGGTAGAGGGTGTCGCGCCGGGCGGGGCGGAAACCGGCGTCGCGGATGATGCGGCGCAATTCCTCTTCGGTGGTGCAGTTGGTGACGCCGGCGGCGCGAACCACGTTTTCTTCGAGCATCACCGAGCCCACATCGTTGCCGCCGAAGCGCAGGCCCATCTGGCAGACCTTCAGGCCTTGCGTCACCCAGCTGGATTGCACGTTGACGAAGTTCGAAAGATACAAGCGCGAGATGGCGAGGACTTTCAGATATTCGACGGCGGTGGCTTCGTCCCAGTGGCGGCCGCCGAGCGCGGTGTGTTGCGGCTGAAAGCTCCAGGGGATGAAGGCGGTGAAGCCGCCGGTTTCTTCCTGCAGATCGTAGAGTTGCTGGAAGTGGTTGACGCGGTGTTCGTAATTCTCGCCCACGCCGAACATCATGGTCGCGGTGGTGCGCATACCGATCTGGTGCGCGGTGCGGTGGACGTTGATCCAGTCGTTGGTGAGACATTTGAGGCGGGCGATTTTGAAGCGGACCTCGTCGTCGAGAATCTCGGCGCCGCCGCCGGGAATGGAATCGAGTCCGGCGTCGCGCAGGCGGAGAATGGTGTCGCGAATGCTGAGCGCGCTGTACTCGGCGATGGCGATGATCTCGGAAGCGGAATAGCAGTGCAGATGCACTTGCGGAAACCGGTCTTTAATCCCGCGCAGCATTTTTTCGTGCCAGTCGATTTTGAGGTCGGGATGCAGGCCTCCCTGCATGAGCACCCCGGTCCCACCGAGCTCAACGGTTTCGCGAATCTTGTCGTAGATGGTGTCGAACTCGAGGATGTAGCCTTCTTTGGCGGCGGGACCTTTCAGCGGGCGGTAGAAGGCGCAGAAGGTGCAGTACTCGGTGCAGAAGTTGGTGTAATTTATGTTGCGGTCGATGATGTAGGTGACTGTGCCCTCGGGATGCAGGCTGCGGCGCACCGCGTCGGCTTCCATGCCGATGCCGATCAGGTCGTCGGAGTGGAACATCTCCAGGGCTTGGGATTTGGTCAGGGACATTTATCTGCAGAGCACCTGACTCATTCTAGCGGAGTTTGTGGGTGGGTTCCAAATGGCGAGTGGCGGTCGAGATGGCTGGGGTCGATATGGAACGAGCCAACACGCGATTATTGCGTCGCAAAGAACGCTTGCTCGGAATGACAATAAACTCAGCGGCAGCCGCGCCTTCGATTCGCGTTACTATATCTCTGAAATTTTTATGACTTCGAGCGAAGGGTTTGCGCGCTACCCGAGCCTGCGTGATGTTGCGGTGTTGATCACCGGTGGAGGCTCGGGCATTGGTGCGGCCATGGTGGAACAGTTCGCGTTGCAGGGGGCGCGAGTTGCGTTCCTTGACGTGGCGGACGAAGACTCCGGCAAGCTGGTGGGCGATCTCAGTTCTCGATGCCCGCACGCGCCGATATTTTTGCACTGCGATCTTGTGGATGTTGCGGCGCTGAAGGATGCGGTCGCCGGCGTGGAGCAGCGGCTTGGGGCGGTGCGCGTGCTGGTGAACAATGCGGCCAGCGACGACCGGCACAATTTTGCCGACGTGACTCCCGAATACTGGGACGAACGAATGGCGGTGAACCTGCGACATCAGTTTTTCGCGACCCAGGCGGTGGCGCCGCGAATGGCCGCGGCCGGCGGAGGTTCGGTAATTAATATGAGTTCGATTGCGTGGATGATTCCGTCGACCGGCCTGCCAGCATACGTGACCGCGAAGGCTGGAATCGTTGGCCTCACGCGCACGCTGGCGCGAGAACTTGGCGAGGCCAACATCCGAGTCAATTGCGTTGCGCCCGGAGCGATCATGACGGAA
>Ga0209006_10000567_pt1 | contig 34639 bp, 34 predicted proteins | sample JacPin_JW_Ref_O2_FD_188567 | JGI IMG/M metagenome (GOLD analysis project Ga0209006, IMG submission 188567) | Forest soil microbial communities from Algoma, Ontario, Canada - Jack Pine, Ontario site 1_JW_Ref_O2 (SPAdes) (version 2) | ecosystem: Environmental > Terrestrial > Soil > Boreal... | reverse complement strand
GAGGTCACCTTCCCAGAGGCCAAATGATCACGCTTGAGCGCCATGTCACCTAGTTTTGTGGCGCACGCACTCGTGTGAACGCCGTGTTTTCATTCAAAGTGTTCGCATGAGTGCGAACACGGCACGCAGGAGTGCGTGCGCCACAATAGGTGCTACCCTTAGCTCGAAAAAAACATCCGCCACATAGTTGCCGCCAGCGCATGCGTCACCATGCTGGCGCGTACACTGCGCGCTCTCAACAACGACAGCCCGCAGAAAAGGCCCAGCGCCAGGGCCACGATGGCCAGCCGCCAGTTCGGGAACTTCCGGAACGGAAGATGCACCAGGCCAAAAAGCGCCGCGGCGATCAGTAGCCCCGCGATCTGACTGTGCGTGCCGCGCGCTATCACGCGTTGCAGAAACGCGCGAAAGAAAAACTCTTCGGCCAGCGACACCACCCACAAGATCCCCCAAAAAGTGAGCACCAAGGTCGCGGCGAACGTCCACCAAGAGCGTGGATGCAAATGAAATTCTCCCAGGCGCACCATATAGACCAGCGCCCCGCCAATGGGCAGAAAGTACACAAAATGTTGCGCGCCGATGCGCCATTCCTCCCGTGTCGGCACGAAACCGAAGGGTTCTTCCTCCAGCGATCGAAGCGACAGCACGGCCATCAATCCCAGCCGTATCCACATGAGTTGGCCGAGAATCCCGAGCGGGACGTGCGGCGCCGGCTGTCCATAGATATGATCGAACTGCTTGCTCAAATACGCGGCCGCCATGAAGCCGAGGAACAAGAGATCGGCGGCCATCCCGCGGCTGATGCCCACGTACCAGAACGCCCCCACCAAAACCAGCGCGAGCAATTCCACGAACGAGACCAGATGAAACGTCCGGGTACCCAAGGCTTCGATTAAATAAGGAATCAATCCGCTCGCCGCCAAAAGCGAGGCCCGCAGCGGCTTCGAAGCCAGCTCGTCAAATCTTTTTCGAACGGCGGCGAATCCTGGAACGAGATAGAAAGCCAACTCCAGCAGGAACGCGGGAACTACCGCCAGCGCTACTGTCGAAGATATATGCTGTTGATGGGAGTAAACGTACGCTGCGATGCAAGCTGCTATCCAAACCAGGGACAGCGTCGTCCAAAACTGGCGCATTCGCTTCATCCTAGCATCGGTTCTCTTATTTCCCGCCCTGACTGCTGCCGAGGATCCTCCGGCGAATCTGGTCCGCTTGATCGCCGCGCGCGAAACCGAAACCGCGCAAGCGCAAAGTAACTACACCTATCGCCAAACAGTAACCCTGGATGAAATGAATCCTAGCGGTCTCGCGCAAGGGACCTACCGCGAAATACGCGACATCATCTTTTCGCCGGCCGCGGAGCGCAGCGAACAAATGGTCGGCAAACCGTATTCAACGCTGAGCCACCTCAAACTAACCGACGAAGATTTCCGCGACATGCGCGAGATACAGCCATTTCTTCTGACCAAGGACCAGGCGTTCCTCTATGCCACGCAATTTCGGGGCGAGGAAGTGATGGATGGCGTGGATTGTTTTGTGGTGCAGATCAGTCCCCGTCAGATTCTGGAGGGCCAGCGCTTGTTCGACGGCATGTTGTGGGTGTCGAAGAAAGATTATTCGGTAATCCGCAGCGAAGGTCAGGCTGTGCCGCAGATCCATACTCTGAAGAGCGAGAATCTGTTCCCGCATTTCACCACGCTGCGCCAAAAGGTGGAGGGCGACTACTGGTTTCCGGTGATGACCTATGGCGACGACACGCTGTACTTCCGGGGTGGCGCGCAGCGCGTTCGCCTGAGTATCCGGTACAGCGAGTACCATCGATTCGGCGCCGATTCCAAGGTCACTTTCGACAAATAAGCGCGGAACCGGCGCGCTAAGACCTTCGTATAGAGAGTAGAATCGACGTATTCAGGAGGGCGCATGGCGCAGCACGTGAAGATCTTAGGGATTTTCCACATTGTACTGGGGGCGCTTGGCGTCTTCGGCGGGATCGTTGTGCTCCTGATTTTCGGTGGAGTTTCCGCCTTCGTGAACATGTCGGACCGCTCGTCGGACCTGCCCGTTCCCATGCTCGCCGTCATTGGCGGCGGCATCTTCATCCTATTAATGGTGCTGTCGCTGCCAGGGCTGATCATCGGCATTGGCCTGGTTCAATTCAGGCCGTGGGCGCGCATCGCCGGGATTGTTGTGTCGGCTCTGGATCTGTTAGGATTTCCGTTCCATACGGCCTTAGGTATTTATGGTCTGTGGGTGTTGCTCAATCGCGAGACTGAGCAAATGTTTGGCGTTCCGCCGGTACGCGTCGCTTGAGTCCTGCCCGGAGCTTTAATCCAGACGGGTCCATACCGTCGCCGGTACGCCGCATCCAGTCATTGAGTAGCGCTTTCAGTTCATTGCGTTTCAACTCGAACGCGGGGTCTCGCGCGCGATTGTCTATTTCGTCGGGATCTTCACCCAGATTGTAGAGATGGGTGACGGACTGCGAGCGATCTACCACTAGCTTGTCCAGCCCACGAACTACCATCCGCCATTCGTCGGGCGTTCCGAGCTGTCCCACACAATAGATCGATTGTGGCCGTTCGCGCATGAGATCGCGGCCTTGCATGGAACCGCCGGAGCCCACTCCGCATAGGGCCAGGAGCGTCGGCGCCAGGTCTACATTCGAAGCCACAACGTCGCTGCGCCGGCTGGGATGAAGGCTAGGAGCGCGAAGCATCACCGGAATCCGCACCGCGCTCTCCAGCGGACCGCTTCCGTACCCGTGGTCGGACGTGAACAAGGCGATGGTACCGTTCGTGAGGTTTAGATCGTCTAGGGCGGCGAGAATCCGGCCAGCGTTTTCATCGACGAAGGCAGCGTCCGCGCGATGCCTTTTGCGGCCCTCCCAGGCGCCAATCCCCGATAATCGCGGTTTGATACCCGGCGTCTTTCAATAGAGAACCCAAGGTGGGCTGATCCAGCGGCAGTAGCATACCATCGCGCGGTACACCGCACGCGAAGGGAAAACGGCCTGTTATTAAAGATGCCTGCGATGGACCGGTCTCGGGACAAGAAACATAACTCCGCTCAAACTGGACGCTTTCCTCGGCGAAACGCGTCAAATGGGGGACTCGGACGGTGGGGTCGAGCGCCAGATCCCGAAGCCCGCTCGCGAGCATGACGACGACGTTGGGCCGACGGGATGGCGCGGGCTGAGCCCTGGCCACGCTGGCGGCCCCAGCCAGAATTCCTGAAGTTTTCAGGAAATCGCGCCTGGTGGGCATAGCTATTTTCCTTGGTAACACGCTAAGGCTGTTCGACATAACGGCCGATAAATTATCAGTATGGAGACCATGCGACGGCTGCGCGTACACAATCAATCCCGGGAAACCACGCTGGCGGATCGCGCCCAGATTGCCGACACCAGTAGGACGCGAAAAACGGGGCTGTTGAAGCATTCCCGGCTGGAGCGCGGCGAAGGCCTGTGGATTACTCCGTGTGAGGGTGTGCATACGGTGGGCATGAAGTTTCCTATCGACGTTTTGTTCCTGGACAAGAGGCGCAAAGTGGTGAAGATCCGCGCGGCAATGCCGCGTTGGCGCATGGCGGCGTGTTTGTGGGCGCATTCGGTTCTGGAGCTGCCAAGCGGGACGGCCGCGGCCACCAACACAACCGCTGGGGATCAATTGGAATTCGAAACGTACGAAAGTTAGCGATTTAGAGCGTCAACTGCACGACGTGTTGGCCGCGCGGTAAGGTAAGAACAAAACCGGCGCCGGACTGGACGAGCTTTGGATCGCTCGGCACACCATCGATTTCCAGCTTGCGCGGACGCGCGTTCAAGAGCGCCAGCGCGCGCGCGCTGCTTTGATAATCGAAACGCAAACCATCCGTAATAGCGCTGGCGGAGCGTAAGTCTCCGTTGAAATCGATCATCCGAAGCGCGGCGTCCTTGGGCGCTGGTTCAACCACGCTGGGACCGGCCGGGAGCCAGAGCGTGGTGTCGCTGTGAACCGGCCACAAGCGGCCATTCACCAGCGCAGGACCCTGCCAGGGCACGCCGACGCCCTGACGCGATTCGATGACGATCCGGGAGCCGTTCTGTTCGGCCTTGTCGACGCTGGCAGCGGCTGAGGCCAGCAGCGGAAGATCGGGCGTGAGTATGGAGTTCTCAAAATACAGCGCCACGCGCGAAAAGGACTGCGCGGCCAAATGCACCAGCTGGAACAATTCGGTACCGGTTTGTTGTTTTGTCGGGTACACGTCCTGGTAGCGCTCCACGATATTGATATCGATCGCCAGGTGGTCCGTGTGCTTGGTAATTGGCAGGTATCGCGCGGCGATCTGCGGGTAGCGCTGGGGACCAAGGTTCCAGATGGTAGCGGGGTCCTCGATCAGGAACGTGAAGTCGTGCTTATCGAGCAAAGGAAGAACGCGCGCTGCATCGGCGCCGATCAGATCGTGCATGCGGGTATCGAAGCGATCGTCCACGTGAGTAAGGACAAAGTCCAGATCCGGCTTGGATGCGCGAATGGATTCTATTTTGCCGATCCATTTCTCCTGCTGGCGGCGCGCCAAGTCGGCGCGGTAATCAAGAAATGTGCGCAGATGATTATAGTTGGGCTTGGCGGATTGAAACAGCTCGATCGGATCGAAGCCATGCAGCCCACGGAATTCGTCGCGAACGTTCTGGTTCATGGGTGTGAAGCGGGCCGGGTTCGCGGCGCCCTCCAGCGATTCGAAGTACAGCTCAGCCAGATTGACGCCGTCCCAATCGAAGCGGCCGACCAATTGCTGCACCCCGTCCGAAACGGCGGCGAAGCAATCGGGATTGTTCAGGTTCATCAGCTTTCGCCAGTCAAGCTGAGCATCCTGGAGAATGGCGGTTTTCTCGCGCCACTCGGGATGCGCATCCCAAAACTTTTCGCTGACGTGCGGCAGTTCCAGCCACACATACACCAGAATCGCCTTGCGATGGCAGGCCTCGATCAGCCGGCGCAGGTATTCGTCGGATTCCGCGTTCTGCTCGTAATAGTGCCAGCCGGCCACGTGTAGCGCTCCGATGCCGGCCTTGCGCCAGCGCTCGGCAAAGTAATCCAGATCCACACGCGAGCGATACGCGCCGTCAAAGAAAGCCCATAGGCGCTGGCTCTGAAAGGGCGGCTTCATCCCCAGGTCGTTGAGCGCCTGGAGCAAATAGGGGAACCGTTCGTATCCTTCTTTGCCGGGCGGTGCGGCGATCCATAGCACCGCACCCATGCCGCGATGCAGAGCCACGGTCACTGGCGCACGGTCCCAGCGCTCGACGGCCACCATGCTCGCGTCCTTGGGCACATTGAAGATGGGAATTTCGAGGGCCGATTCCCAGACAATGGGCAGCTTGGGCGCGTGTTGATCCACGATGCTTCGAACCACCACCCGTTGGTTGCCCGGCGTAATACCGAGCGCGGTGGCAAGCTCCCCCTCGCCTTCCAGCACTACGATGCCGCCCTGTTCGACGCGCTGAATCCATTGGGGCACCGAACCCGAGGCGACGGTACGCACTACAAAAAGATTCGCGGGACCTCCGGAGGCGCGGCTAATTCCAATGGAAGAGAAGATTTGCGGCCACGGCCCGGGATCGTCGCCCGCGATATGGTAATTGAACGTAGCGGCCGGAAGGCAAACGGCCCAGCCCAGCAGTACGACCATCAGCTTAGCGCGTAAATGCATACCAGATTCCAACTCGCAGATCGAAATAATTGGGGCGGCGCGGATTGTCCAGGTTGATGGTGTAGGCGCCCCGCAAGAAATTCACGGAGAACAGCAAGGCCTTGGGCAAATCGCGAAAGCGGAAACGCAAGCCGGGCCCTGTTTCGGCGAAATTGGCCCAGTATTGATGCAGCCGGTCCGCGGTGGCGTTGCCGTTCCAATAGAGCTGCTCTTGCAGGCCGCCGAATCCTTCCGCCGATGCGAATGTGTAGCCTACGCGGTTTTGCGAATAGTACAGCATGTCGTCTTGAAAGCGGCTGACGAACACGGCATCATCGTTGGTTTCAAAGAACAGCCCTTTGGAGCTGTTCAAGAGGTGGCCGAAGCCCTTGGCGTAGGATAGGCCGCCGCGATAGTCGGGAATCATGGAGCCGACGTCGGTCCGGTTCGGAAGGTACTTCACCGCTTCGCCGGCTTCGAACCATCCCGTCAAACCGCGCCAGGGAAGGGTTGCCACGCCGGCGCCAAAGATGAACGAGTCTTCCGAAAGATATTGCGGATAGGCGTTGCCGAGCGTGGATCCAACGGTCTCGCGTGTGTCTCCGACAAATCGCACAGAGAGGTAGGGACGAATGGGAAGACGGCCCAACTTCAGCTCCGTTTTCACCTGGCCATAACCGAACAGGTCATGCCAGCGGGTGGAAAAGAACGGAAAGATCCATACGGTGGTTCGCAGCCGCTGAAATTGGGGTGCAAGATTGTGATAGGCTTTGCCGGCTTCGCTGGAGACTGCCGGATCCGCGCTTTTGCTCGCCAGATTGAACCATTTCACAGCGTCGCGATCGTCATGCAGGATGTTGTAGACCCAGCCCAGCTTCAGCATGGTGGAAAAGTCCACCGGATCGTTTTCGTGGGCGATGGTGAGATACTTCAGAGCGTCCTTCAAGTAGCCGGCCTTCAGGCTCTTCTCAGCCAGCGCCTTGGCTTCGTCCGATGTCCGCTGAGCGGAGGGCTCGCGATGGTTCAAAGTTTGCGGAAGCTTGAGGGCCACGCGGACCCGGTCGGCCAGTTCCTGGTCATCGCCTTTCAACACTTGATCCAGCAAGGGCTGCGCCCCGGCGAAATCCTGACGATTCAAACGCAGGAACCCAAGCTGGGCTGACGTAAGAAGATCCTTCGGATCCGCGGTATGAAGCGCCAGGAACTCACGCTCGGCCTCATCTTCCTTGCTCATTGCGAGCAGCAGGTAGGCGTATTCGCGGCGCAGTTCGAAGTTATTGGGATCGAGCTGGAGGGCCTTTTCAAATTCGTAGACGTAAGGATAACCCTCGGGCAGAAGCTCGCGAGCTTGCTCGGCTACGCGGGGAGGCTTTCCGCGCGACGCCGCCAGCAGCAGAAAGTTTGCTTCTTCGGTACGGCCAAGTAATTTCCAGACGCGTCCCAGATCCAACATCAGCGAGCGCTCGGCGGGCCGAAGTTTCCAGGCTATTTCATAATGTTCGGCGGCCAGATCCAATTGATCGCGCTGCTCGGCCAGAGTGGCGAGTTCCTGATGCGCGCTGAAGTTGCCGGGCTCCACTTCCACCGCCTTTTGCCAGCGTGCGATACCCGCGGCAAGCGGCTGATCGATATTCTGAAAAGCCTGCTCAGCCGTGCTCTGAGAGCTAGACGCGCCACTCTTCCGGATCCCATCGAAGATGCGGCGCGCCAGCGCCTGCTGTTTGGTCTCGAAGCACAGGAAGGCGTATTCGAGCGCGGCATGCTGGTCTGTGGGATCTATGCGCATCGCCTCGCCGAATTGGTCGCGCGCGGCTTCGTTCTCTCCCACCTTCAGCAGCGTGTAGGCCAGGTCCTTTCGAATGGACGCGCGGTCCGGCACCAGCGCGATGGCCTGACGGAAGCCCGCGACCGCTTGATCGTAGTTCTTGTCGCGCAGGGCTTGGTAGGCGCGCTCCAGAGGCTGATAAGCCGGATCGGGCGCTTGTGCCGACAGCATTGCTAAAGTCACCGCCAGCACGAACGTGATTCGGAACAGCATGCAGAGTCCTGGACAAAGGACTAGTGTCGAAGAACCCGAACTTCTCTCATTTTTGCTGCGATGTCTGAGCGGGATAGCCGAAGGCGCGCTTGGCCGGCGTCGCTGCGAGCAGCGCTCGAATCGCATGGAACACTTCCTGGATTTGTCCGTCGTGCCTCTGAAACTTCTTTTCCAGCTCTTCAAGGCGCAGGTCCAATTCCTTATGCGTAGCGAGCAGCTCGCGCAGTTTCACAAAAGCGCGCATGATCGCGATGTTTACCTGAATCGCTCTCTCGCTCTTAAGCACGCTCGAGAGCATCGCGACGCCCTGCTCAGTAAATACCAAAGGGAGATAACGCCGGCCGCCCCAACTTGAGGTCACAACTTGTGACCTCAAGTTCTCGGTCTCATCCGAAGTGAGCTGGAACATGAAATCCGCTGGGAAACGCGGCATATTGCGGCGGACAGCTTGGTTGAAGGCTTTGGTGGGCACGCGATAGAGAAGAGCCAGATCGTTGTCGATCATAACCTTCTGGCTGCGAACAATGTAGATGCGCCTCTCGACGGAAGCACGCTGCACAACAGGGGTCCGGCGGCTGGCGCCAGATTTTTTCTTAGGTTTCATGTAAAGGGAAGTAGCCGGAGGCGGACTGTTGTCTCAGCCAGAATGGACCGCGGAGCTTGCTCTTAGGACTCCAAGATCACGATCGCCATGGCTTGGACCGCCGTGTGGGTAAGGGAAAGCGCGATATTCCGGACTCCCAGGCTGTCTGCGAATTGCGCCGCCACACCGTGAAATTGCAGGGTTGGGCGCCCCGAAGGCAGGTTCGTTACTTCGAAGTCTTGCCAGCGTACGCCGCGTTTCCAGCCAGTGCCGATGGCCTTCATCCCGGCTTCTTTGGCGGCGAATCGGGCGGCGTACCGTTCATAACGATTGGCCTTGCGTTCCACGTAAGCAATCTCGCCGGGCGTGTAGATGCGCTCTATGAAACGGCGTCCGTGACGCAAGATCGCGTTTTGAATGCGATCCACCTCGGCGAGATCCACTCCAGTTCCAACGATCACAGTTCCCCGCCGGCCTTTCCCTTTACCACCTGAATGGCGCCCGGCAACTCGTGACACGGAATTGTAAGCGCGTGCTGCTTCGAAACCGCAATGGAATGCACATTTCTTGGCCGCCACAGTAACTTACTTGAGTTACTCAGGGATCTTCCCCAACTAAGTCGATTAGCTATTAGTAGCGAGCTGACCACTGAATGATCCCGGCGCTGTGACGGATCTATTCGGACTTGCCGCCCGCTGATTTACGATATTCGGCCCAGCGGCGCTTTTGAGCCGCGGCGATTCTTTTTCGAGCGGCCGCGCTCAGCCGGCTAGCCCTGCGCTTGGTTGTGGAGCCGCCGTTTGTTGACGCAGTATTTGTCGAACCAGGAGGACGTCCGCGACGGGCGGGCGTTTTACCCAGGAGTGAACGGACTTCTTGGATTTGCTCGTCGATTCGCTGTTTCTGCAGCTCAAGTCCCTCGAGAGCCGCCGTCAACAAGGAAAGATTCCGAATTGAATTTACTGTGCGAGGCATGGGTGCTCCTATCTGGATGATACCCAACCATGCGCTCGGTTGGGGTTACTCTGTTTTGTTACCTTGCTACGGCCCTTCCGTTGGAGAATGCTCCGCGGGGCTTTTGTTAGAGTCCAGGATGAAGGTCACTGGACCCTCATTGATGAGGTGGATTTCCATCTCGGCCTGAAAGACGCCGGTCTCAACAGTAATGTTACGTAATTTTAGTCTTTCTATAAAGTGTTGGTACAAGGCGCGCGCTTGTTCCGGCGGAGCGGCATGGTCAAAGCTGGGCCGCCGTCCTTTTCTGCAATCTCCATACAAGGTAAATTGAGAAACCACTAACAGAGCACCACCCGCATCGAGTAAGCTGCGATTCATGCGTTGCGCTTCATCGGGAAATATACGAAGTTGAATCACCTTGTCGGCCAGATACTCGGCGTCCTCTGGACGATCCGTTTGAGTGACGCCGAGAAGAATTAACAGTCCCACTTCGATGGACCCTACGGTTTCGCCCGCGACATCCACGCGTGCGCTCTTGACGCGCTGCAAGACAATCCTCATGAACCGGCCACGAACTAGTATGCCATCGGGCCGTCCTTGACGACGTTGTTCTCCCTCACGGCGCCGAAAAGTCGGGCAAAAGATCGGGCAAAAGATAAGTATGCAGATCTGCCGCGCTAAGGCAATTCACTGATCTGCAACTGAACCAAAGGTCCAGATAATGGAACTAATGATCCAGAGTGGTATCTTCAAACGCCGGCGCACGCACAGTAAAATGCCCGGCGGCTTCTTCAATTTCGAGGAAGAGGGTACTAACACGCGCCTGTACGGCTTCGGCCATGGCGATCACCTTCGCTTGCGCGACGAATTCGGCAACATCTGGCGCGGCACGGCGGAGAAGGTGAGCGAAGAATCGGTCCGCTACACGTTTCGCGACGCCAACGGCCGAACCATCACCGGGGTCTCCGACAGCTTCGGCGTTGTGCTTCGCGATGGTCGCGGCAAAACCTGGCGCGGGTTTGTCGAGTAGTAACTCCTACGCCCGCGCGTTATCATCAGCGGGAGTGTGGTTGAGAACCTGTTAATTCCCCTCCCGGTTATATTGGGACCCACGGGATCGGGCAAAAGCGATCTTTCCCTCTGCATCGCGCGCGTCATCGGCGCGGAAATCGTCAATTGCGATTCTCTGCAGGTTTATCGCGGCTTCGACATTGGGACCGCCAAGGTCCCCGCAACCGAACGCCAGGGCGTTCCTCATCATTTGATCGATATTGTGGATCCAACAGAGCTCTTCACAGCGGGCGATTACGCGCGCAGAGCCGAGGCGGCCATTCGCGAAATCTCCAGGCGCGGACGGACGGCGCTGTTGGTGGGCGGGACTGGCTTTTACCTGCGAGGGCTTTTGGAGGGCCTCTCACCAGGACCCTCGCGCGATGATTCTCTGCGTGCCCGGTTACAGCAACGGGAACTGACGCGGCCGGGAAGCATACACCGCATCCTGACTCGCCTGGATCCTTTATCGGCGGCGCGTATTCACCCCAACGATAAAAACAAGACTATGCGGGCCGTGGAAGTGCGTCTGCTGGATGGAGCGCCGCTATCGTCGATGTTCGAACAGGGGCGCGCCGCGCTCACCGGCTTCCGCCCCATCAAAATTGGACTGAACCCGCCTCGCGAACTGCTGTACGCCAGATTGAATGAGCGCGCTCTAAAAATGTTCGAAGCAAACCGCCTCCTGGATGAGGTTCGCAGCTTGCTATCCGCCGGCGTACCGCCGCAAGCGAAGCCATTTGAATCGCTAGGCTACAAGCAGGCACTACAACTGGTGCTAGGGCAAATCACCGGACAGCAGGCCATTGAGTCCACGCAACAAGAAACTCGCCGTTACGCTAAGCGCCAGCAAACCTGGTTTAGAAAAGAACAAAACGTGCACTGGATCGACGGGTTCGGCGACAGCCCACAAGCGCAAACAGAAGCGCTCGCAATCCTTCAACGCACCGCTAAAATCTGAACACAAAATATTCTCGAATCTCTGCGGAACATAAACCCATCTTCAACGTATAAGTGGTTGTAGTTAGTAAGTTTAGGTTGAGGAGTTACAAGTATGGTTAAGAATATTCTAATTGGATTCGCGTCCATCGCGCTAGCGGTAGCAAGCGCTGCAACTAGCTACCACGTTACGTTCTATCAGTCCGTCATGATTAATGGGTCGGAACTGAAAGCAGGCGACTACAAAGTGGAGCTGAAGGACAAGACCGCGATTATCAAACAGGGCAAAACCGCTACTGAAGTGCCGGTGACGGTTGAAAACGACAGTCAGAAATATCAGCGAACTGCCGTGCGGCTGAACGGCATGCAAGTGGAGGAAATCCACATCGGCGGCACGAACACGCGCATCGTGTTCGAGAAACCATCCAACGCCACTAACTGAAGTTATTGTGTTTGGAGGCCATCTTTCTCCCCAGGCCTCCTTTAAGGCGGCAGTCCGCCAACTGCCGCCGTTCATTATTCCTGCCTGCTCCGCGCGGTGAGATTTTATTGCGCGGTAAAATGAATTCGTGCTCCGCTTTTTCTGCGTTTTCGCGAGCTTGTGCTTTTTGCTCCCGCCCGCGCAGGCTGCCACCTATTTGGTCCTGCCATTTTTCAACGTCTCGAAAAATCCCAATCTGGATTGGATTGGCGAGAGCCTCGCCGAATCCGTCCGTGAAGCGCTTGCTTCCGAGGGACTGATGGCGCTCGACCGGGACGACCGCATTGAGGCTTATAGCCGCTTATCGCTGCGCCCCTACGCGCTGCTCACCAAAGCGTCGGTAATCAAGATCGGCGAAGAGTTGGATGCCGAGCAAGTGATCTTCGGCCAGTATGAGGTAAAGCCCGTGCCTGATGCGGGCAGCAAGAGCCTGGGGTCGCTTCAGATCACGGCGCGCGTGCTGGATCTGAAACACACCAAGCAAGGCCCCGAGTTCCGCGAGGTGGGCGCGCTGGAGGATCTGGCGGCGCTGCAGGAGCACCTGGCATGGCAATCGCTGCGTTATCTGAAGCCCTCCTCCGCGCCGTCGGAAGCCGAATTTGAACAACGCCACCCAGCGGTGCGCGTGGATGCCGTGGAGAACTATACCCGTGGATTGCTGGCCACCAACGCCGACGACAAGCATCGCTTCTTCACGCAAGCCGCCCATTTGGATGCGCACTATTCCTTGCCGGATTTTCAGCTCGGCCGCTTGCTCTGGAGCAAGAAGGAATACGGCTCGGCCGCCGAGTGGTTCCAGAAGGTATCGCCTGGCGACGTGCATTATCACGAAGCGAATTTCTTCCTGGGGCTGTGCCGTTATCACACCGGCGATTTTTCAGGCGCCCAGGCCGCCTTCCAGTTGGTAGCGCGCGTCGTTCCTTTAAGCGAGGTCTACAACAACCTGGCTGCGGCTGAATCCCGCGCCAATATCATTCCGGCCGCCGTCGACAACTTCCGCAAAGCCCTGGAGGGCGACAGCAGCGATCCGTTGTATCAGTTCAATCTGGGTTATGCGCTGTGGCGCGCCGGAAGTTTCACGGCCGCTGCCGAGCGATTCCACACCGTGCTGGGTCACGATCCCGATGACGCGGTGGCCACGCTCTTGCTGCAGCGCTGTGAGCAGCGCAGCGGTCCGCGCCCTGGTGACTCGCAAACCGAAGGCCTGGAGCGTTTGAAGACCAACTATGAAGAGAGCGCCTACTGGCAGTTGAAAGCCGTATTACAACCAGACAAGCCCTAATCGCCTGGAACGACGAAATGACGATTGTCACATTCGGGAAACGGGTATAATCCAAAAAGCTCATGCTGGAAGCGTTCGGTAAATCCGATCCTGGCTGCGTCCGCCAAAACAACGAAGACTGCTACCTGATTTCTCCCAAGGATCGCGTCTACATTGTGGCGGACGGCATGGGAGGCGCGCAGGCGGGCGAGCACGCTTCTAAACTGGCCGTTGAAACGGTAGCCTCGGTGATTCAGAATGCGTCGCTCCCGGATGCGGAAACTTTATTTCAAGCGTTTCGCGAGGCCAACCTGCGAGTGATGAAGGCGGCCGCTAGCGATCCCGAACTGGAAGGCATGGGGACCACCTTGGTGGCGGCGCTCGAATCCGGACCGGAACTGCTGATCGCGAGCGTGGGCGACAGCCGGGCCTATGTCTACGACGGCGGCGAGCTAACCAGCGTCACCGAAGATCAAACCTGGGTTAACGAGGTGGGCCGCCGTCTCGGGATCGATGAAGCCGCCCTCAAGACCCATCCGATGCGGCACGTGTTGACCATGGCGATCGGCGTCAGTCCCGAATTGCGTGTGCACTCCTATACGGTTCGCCCCCAATCAGGCGAGTTGATCCTGCTCTCGAGCGACGGTCTGCATGGCGTGATTGAGCCCGGCGTAATTGCGGACAGCTTGTCGGGCAACGGCTCCCTGCAAGGAAAATGTGAACGCCTGATCGACGCGGCTAAGAAGGCCGGCGGCCCGGACAACATTACCGTAGTCCTTTTGCAAGCCAAGTAGGGCCGTTTACCCTCTTTTACACCAATTTCGGTAACAGTTAGCCGCCGAAGTGCGATCCTTTAGCTAGTGCTCCGGTTTTATTTAGTTCTGGCTGTCGGTGGGCTGTCGTACGCCCAGACCAGTCTCACCTACACCGGCACAGTGAAGTTCGGCGGTCAACCGCTGCCTGGAGCCACCGTAACCGCCACCGAAGGCGACCACCACGCGGTGACCACCACCGATGAGTCTGGCGCGTTCGAACTGCCCGGTCTTGCGCCGGGAACCTACAGCGTGGAAGTCCAGATGTTCGGCTTCCAGAACGCTCGCAAGCAAATCCAGGTGGGTCCCGGCTCGCAGCCCACCGAGTGGTCGCTCGAGTTGCAGCCGCTTCGACAAAGAGAGCCCAGAGAGTCCGCCCAGCGTCCCCAAGCTGGCCAGGGCGGCTTCCGCGCCACGGCCGGAACAACGGAAAACGAACTGGATCAGATCGCCGCGGCCGCGCCTCAAGATTCCGCTCCGCAGTCATCGGCTAACGCGAACGAAGCTTTCCTGGTGAACGGATCGTTGAGCAATGGGTTGCAAAACGGCCAGGAGGATTTCGGACTGCGCGGCCCAGTGCTTGGCATGCAAACTCCTGGTGGTCTACCGGCAGCAGGCGTTGAAGGCCAACCCGGCGGTGTTCCAGGCGCTCCGGGCGGCCCAGGTGGCGGAGGGCCTGGTGGACCCGGAGGCGGCGGTGGTGGATTCGGTGGGGGACGCGGCGGCGGAGGTGGAGGGGGCTTTGGCGGCGGGCGTGGCGGCGGTTTCGGCGGCCCGGGAGGACAGCGCCGCCGGCCAGGCGGGAATGGCGGATTCATTGGCAATCGCGCGAATCGCGGGCGGCAGGGCATCCATGGCAACCTGTCGTTCCAGTGGCAGGGCGCCGACACCGACGCCAAGCAGTTCTCCTTGAGCGGTCAGCCCGAGTTGCAGCCCAACTTCAACAATTACCGTTGGAGCGCCGTGGTTGGCGGCCCGCTGCGCATTCCGCACCTGCTCAAAGGCGACTCCACGTTCTTCACCGTGAGTTATTATTCCACGCGCGGCCAAAGCGTGTCTTACAACGTGGGCACAGTGCCAACGGCCGGCGAACGCATGGGGAATTTTTCAGATACCGTCATTAATGGCGCGGTTCCCGCTATCTATAATCCAACTACCGGTAGTCCGTTTGCCGGAAACGTGATTCCCAGCAGCCTCTTCAATCCGGCCGCGCTGGGTTTGCTCCAGTACATCCCGCTGCCGAACCTTCCGGGCACAGTGCAGAATTACGACTTTGTCACCGCTGTTCCGGCCGACACGGACAACGTCAGCGTTCGTTTGAACCAGAACCTCGGCAAGAACGACCGATTGTCTTTGACCGAAAGCTTCCAGCGCCGCAAGAGCGATACCGCGCAGCTTTTTGGATTTCTGGATCCCGGCACCGGTTTCGGCGACAACACCGCTCTCAGCTGGACCCACAACGTGGGGTCAACGGCAATCAACACGGCGACGCTTACGTTCAACCGCAATCGTACTACGCAGGATTCGTACTTCTCGTTCGGAACGAACGTTGCCGCCGACCTGGGCATCCAAGGGACTTCGCAGGAGCCCATCAACTTTGGACCGCCGACGCTGACTTTCACCAACTTCGCCAGTCTCACGGACGCTCTTCCCTCCGACTCGGTAGTGCAATACTTTGCGGAGGGTGATTCCTATAGTTGGGCAAAGCACAATCACACCATGACATTCGGCGGTGACTTCAAACGGCAGGATCGCAACACCACTCAGGACCAGAATGCGCGCGGCACCTTCGCCTTCAGCGGAATCGCTACCAGCGCGTTCACTGCCAGCGGCCAGCCCATTCCCAACACCGGCTTGGATTTCGCGGACTTCCTACTGGGTCTGCCGCAGGCCAGCTCGGTTCAATTCGGAGGAGATAGCACCTATTTCCGCCAGAATGCCTACGACGTTTACGCCAATGACGATTGGCGCGTAAATCCGAATCTTACGCTGATGTTTGGGCTGCGCTACGAATACTATTCGCCGCTATCGGAGAAATACGGGCACCTCGCGAATCTGGATATCGCGTCTGGATTCACGGCGGTGACTCCCATTTATCCGGGCACGCCGGGATTTCCGGACAGCCTGATCAAGCCGGATCGCAACGATTGGGCGCCGCGCGGCGGCCTGGCTTGGAAGCCCAGCTCGAAGCACTCCACCGTTGTGCGCCTGGGTTATGGCATTTACTACAATCCAACCGCGCTCAATCGTTTGGCCACGGAGCTTTCCGAACAGCCTCCCTTCGCCGTAACACAGAGGCTCACCACCAGCAGCACCGACGTGCTGACGCTTCAAAATGGGCTCGCCACCGCTCCCACCAGCGCAACGGTGTTGAACACCTACGCGGTTCAGGAGAATTACAAGGTGGGCTACGCTCAAAGCTGGAACGTGAGCATACAGCAGAATCTGAGCCGCTCGTTTTTTATCGAGCTCGGCTACCTGGGGACCAAAGGCACCGATCTTGACACCGAAACCGTGCCAAATCGCGCAGCGCTCGGAACGTCGCCGCTCACTTCGCAGACCACCCTGCCAATTGCTAATGCGCAGCAGTTTATCTACGACAGCTCCTGGGGCAATTCCATTTATCACGCGGGGCAAGCGCGCCTGATGCGGCGCTTCGCGCGCAATATGTCGTTCAATATTATCTATACATTTTCCAAATCCATTGACGACAGTTCCACGTTTGGCGGAGTCGGCAACGTGGTGGCGCAGAACGCGTTCGACTTAAGCGCCGAGCGGGGACTTTCAAGCTTTAACCGAGCGCACGTGCTGAATCTCAACTATGTTCTTAGTACGCCGGCGCAGGCTAGCTGGTGGAAGCGCAACTGGACGTTGAGCGGATCGGCTCTGCTCGAAAGCGGAACTCCGCTGACGGCGCAGATCCTGGGTAACCAGTCCAACGTAGCGGGAACCGGCGTGGTGGGCAGCGGGCGAGCTGAAGCCACGGGCCTGCCCGTGACGGACGGCAGTGGTTACTTCAATCCGGCCGCTTTTACATATCCACTGCCGGGCGAACTTGGAGATGCAGGACGCAACACCATTCCAGGACCGTGGTCCTGGTCGCTCAACACCGCGTTCGGCCGCTATTTCACTATCGGCGGCGAAGGCAGCCGCAAGCGTATCGAGCTGCGCCTGGAAACAACCAACACCCTGAACCACGTGAATATTACCAACGTAAATACGGTGTTTGGCTCCGCGCTTTACGGCCTGCCCACTGCGGCGGGAGCCATGCGAACCGCCGACATCAATATCAGATTCCGCTTTTAAAGGAATGGCTTCCATGTCCCATCGCGCACTTCAGATTATTTCCGCCGCTCTAGCCTGCGCGGGACTGTTGGCGCAAGACCAGTCGTCGCCAACCTTCCGGACCAACACGAACCTGGTCATCGTCAACGTGGCCATAAAAGATAAAAATGGCAAACCGATCGAGGACCTGAAAAAGGATCAGTTCACCCTGCTCGAAGACGGCAAGCCGCAGCAGATCTCGGTTTTCGAAATGGAGCGCCTCAATGGCGACACTTTGCCCCCCCTGGAAGTGCCCGCAACCACGCTGAAGACTCGTGGAACGGCGGAAACCCAAGGCGCTCCAGCTACCCCGGCGGCTGCACCGCCCCCTCCGGTGAAGGCGGAAGATCTCAAGGACCGGCGGTTGATCGCCATGTTCTTCGATCTTTCGTCTATGCAACCCGCCGAACAGATTCGCGCGCGCGACGCCGCCCTCAAGTTCATCGACACGCAAATGACCGCGTCGGATACCGTGGAAATCATGACGCTCACTAACGAACTGCGCGTGGTGCAGGAATTCAGCAACGATCGCGAGACCCTGGCGACTGCGATTCAAGCGCTGCGCGTAGGCGATTCCAGCGAACTGGCGGCCATCGCGGCCACCGGAGCCGATCCCACCGACGACAGCGGGGAGTTTACCGCCGATGACACCGAGTTCAATATTTTCAATACCGATCGCAAGCTGAGCGCGCTGGAAGACGCCGCGCGCAAGCTGGCTCCATTTCCCGAAAAGAAGGCGCTGGTTTATTTTTCGAGCGGCATCGGCAAGACCGGCGTCGACAATCAATCGCAAATCCGCGCCACGGTAAACGCCGCCGTGCGAGCCAACGTGGCGTTTTATCCCATCGACGCCCGTGGTCTGCTGGCTATGGCGCCGGCCGGTGACGCGACGCAAGCCTCGCCGAAGGGCACGGGCGTGTTCACCGGTAGCGCACAACTAAGCGCCCGCACGTCGTTTCACGATACGCAGGACACCATCTACACGCTGGCCGCCGACACCGGCGGAAAAGCACTGCTCGACAGTAACGACTTAACGCTCGGCATCAAAGCAGTGCAGACCGATTTCAGCAGTTACTACGTTTTGGGCTACTACAGCGCTAACCCCGCGCAGGATGGCAAGTATCGTCATGTAACGGTAAAGGTGGCGTCGCTTGCGGAATCGGCCAAGCTGGATTATCGACGCGGCTATTATGCGGGCAAAGTCTGGGGCAAGATGAATTCGAGCGACAAGGAGCGGCAGCTTGAGGACGCGCTTACGCTGGACGATCCGTTCACCCAACTCCCGCTCGCCATGGAGGTGGATTATTTCCAAACCGGGCGTGACAAATACTTCGTCCCCATTACCGTTCGGCTGGCCGGATCGGCGCTAGATCTTTCGCCGAAATCCACCACCGATCTCGACTTCATAGGCCAGATTCGGGATCCACGCGGCAAAATGCTGGGCGGCATTCGGGACGAAATCAAACTCAAGCTGACCAACGAGAATGCCGCGCAGCTGGCGCAGCGCCACGTGGAATATGACACCGGCGTTACGCTACCGCCGGGCGACTACAATCTTCGCTTCCTGGCTCGTGAAAACCAGAACGGCAAGATGGGGACCTTTGAAATGAAGTTCACCGTCCCGGATTTAAGCAAGCAGACGTCGGGAGTGCGCATGAGTTCCGTGGTGTGGAGCAATCAACGCGAACCGCTATCGGCTAGCATCGGCAACGCCGGCGGCAGCAGTAAGAAGCTGCTCAATGAACATCCCTTGGTGGACAACGGCGAGAAATTGATTCCCGATATCACTCGCGTGTTCCGCAAAAACCAGAAGCTCTACGTCTATTTCGAAGTCTATGACCCTGGGACCATTGCGTCGCCCAGCGTATCGGCTGAGTTGACCATGTTCCGCGGCAAATCGAAATCGTTCGAATCGGCGCCGGTGCGGGTCACCAAACCAAAATCGGGACGCCCCAACACCCTGGCCTTCGAATTCCAGATGCCGCTAGCGAACATCCCGCCCGGCCAATACACCTGCCAAGTCAGCGTGATCGACGAACAAGCCCGAAAGTTCGGCTTCGCCCGAGCGCCCCTGGTAGTGCTCCAATAATTCTGGATTCTGAATTCTGGCTCCTGAATTCTTTTTACTTACTTCCCGTTATATTTAAATGAAAACTGAAGCCTCACCTCTTGCCCCTTAAAATCCTTGGGCAGCGGTGGGAACGGCACCGACGCACTGACCCCGGCCACCGCGGCCTTATCCAGTGCTTCCGATCCCGATGGCGTCGCGATTACCAGCTTCGGCACCTGTCCGTTGCGATCGATGATGAACATCAGCTGCACCAACCCGCGATTGCCTAGCCGGGCGCTCTCGGGCCACACCGCGAACCAATTCCTTCGAACCAGCGTGAGAATTTGAAGCAGATAGGGCTTGAAATCCGGGCCCATCGCATTGCTCTGCAGTTCCAGGCTGCTGCCCGTCTGGCCCAACGCCGGCGGAACATGAACGCTGGATAGTTCCGGCGGCAGGTCCGTGTCGCCCACCACCGTGCTCCCCTGCCCCCCACCACCGCGCGCAAGGTCACGGACCGCTTCTTGGACACTCGCCTTAGGAGGCAGCAGCTTCGCTTGGCCTTTGTACTCGCTAGGACCATTCTGCCCCGGCGTTTCAAACGCGAGCTTGGGCTGCTCAACGGGCTGAATCTGCGGCGGAGGGGGAGCTTTCGGCGTGCCGGACAAGGCGGGCAGCTCCGGCGCGGTGTTTTGAGCCGTGAGAGGCGTGTCGAGCTTCGGAGGGTCGGCAATGCGCGGCGTTACCGTGGATTGCTGCGGTCCGGGCGGGCGCGGATTAGGAGGCCGGAACGCTCGCACCGCGGGCGCGGGAGGTAGCCGCTCCTGGCTGGCGGGGCGTGGCTTCAGATCCTCAACGTTCACTTCCTTGGCCACCTTGCCCTTGTTGGGCGCCTTCTGCGTGAGGTCTTGCGGCAATATCAGATGAACGGCCTGTTTGAAATCGGGAACGATCTCGGTGCCTTCCCTCAGCGCTGGGCCACTCAAACTCGCCAGCAAAAACACCAGCGACACGATCCCGGCATGGACCACCAGCGTGCCAATGGCCGCCCGCCAGTACCTGTGCGAGTCCCCCGACTCGTGCCAGTCCAGCAGGAAATTGGGACCGGAATCCGCGCCTGATGTCATGATGCCCAATGAAAGACGTTAATCGCGCGCCCGAAGTTGCTAGGTGTTGCTAGGTATGTGACTGGAGCCGTGCGGTGACCAGCTTCGCGTGCTCTTCAATTTTATCAACAATTGCGAGCGCCACTTCCAGCGCCCGAAGTCCGTCCTCCCCGGATGCCAGGGGGCGTGTGCGGTTGGCCACGGCCTCCAGGAACGCCTCCACCTCCAGCCTCAGCGGCTCTTCTTTCACTGCCTGGAGCGGCTGAAATCCGATCTGCTGGTTTCCGCTCACCGTGAACGCCACGGCCTCCTGCCTCTGGTAATCGAGGGAGATGTACTGGTGCGGCTGGAAAAGCCGGAGCTTGCGGACACGCTCGGTGGAAACGCGGCTGGCCGTCAGGTTCGCGACACATCCGCCAGGAAACGCCAGGCGCACATTCGCGATATCCACTTTTTCGGACAGGATCGAAATTCCGGCCGCGCGAATTTCCTCGGGCAGGGCGCCCGCCAGATCCAGAACGATGTCCAGATCATGGATCATGAGATCCAACACCACGTCCACGTCCAGGCTGCGCGGGCTGAACAAGCTCAGCCGGTGAATTTCGAAGAATAGCGGGATGGTCGTAATCTTCTTCAGGGCCGCTACAGCGGGGTTGAAGCGTTCCAGATGGCCGATTTGCAGGATGCGTTCGTGCTCGGCGGCCGTATCCACCAAGCGCCGCGCAGAGGCCAGATCGGCCGCTATGGGCTTTTCCACCAGGACGTCGATGCCCGATTCGAGCAGCTCACAGCCTACATCGGCGTGGAGCGAAGTAGGAACCGCGACTACGGCCGCATCCACGTTGCCCTTCAGCTCGCTCAGCGTCGCGAAGGTCAGGCAGTTGTGTTCGGCCGCCGCTTGGGCCGCTCGTTCCGGATTGGAATCCACCACGCCTACCAAGGTGGCGTTCAAAGACTGGCTCAGCACGCGCAGGTGATGCCGTCCGAACGCACCCGCGCCAATAACGGCGACTCGAATTCTGTTCAAAATCTAACTTATCATGGGAACATAAGGTGAGCCATGGCGACGACCTATCTGAGCCCCCAGCAATTGAAAGATTTCGCACAAAGGGTGGACGAAGTCGCCAAAAAGTTCCCCGATGAAGTGGTGCGAATCCGGCACTCGTTTAGCCGCGATTGGGATGGCGATCCCGCGATCTATTTTAAGATCTTGTTCACGGACGACGCCGTGAAGCGCTACCCTGTCTCGGAACTCACGCACCGGATCAGAGAGGCGCTGACTAAAGATCTAGCGCTCTACGAATCGGAATACTCCTTTTACATTCCGTACTTCAACTATCGGACACAAACCGATCAGGATCGACTAAAAGACCCAGAATGGGAATAGCCGAGGATCTGCTCACGCTGGCTGGCCGTTTGGCTTCTCCAGCGCGCGAAGAGCCCGAGCAGGCATCTTTCCGACGGTCGATATCCACAGCCTATTACGCCCTCTTTCACCTCCTGATTCAGGATGCGGTCCAGAGTTGGAATGGGTCTTCAACAGCACGATTTGGTTTGGAACGAAGGTTCGAGCACAAGACGATGAAGGACGTGTCTAATTCGATCCTCCGAAGTTCCTGGCGTGGTTGGAGCACGCCCCCTCCCTTCGTGCCCATGGAACTGAAGGTTGTCGCCCGAGTGTTTGTCGATTTGCAAGAGGCGCGTCAACAGGCAGATTACGACAACGCGAAGGCTTGGGTATCGATAGATGCGATCGACAAGGTTGCGGATGCCCAGCTAGCGTTTGAAAACTGGAACAGAATACGGAACCATCCCGCCGCCAATGAATACCTGCTCTCGCTCCTGATCGGAAACAAGCGCGAATAACCCGATCTACGGCTCAGGCTCACAACCCACAATCGCAATCTTGCATTCGTTCGCCTGAGCGAGCATCGCCGCTCGATCCAGCAGCAGCGTCCGGCCGGCGTCCACAGCCAACGCCGTCGCGCCCGCTTTTTGCATCGCTTCGATAGTCCCCGGTCCGGCCACCGGAACGTCGAACAGCAAATGGCCTCGCCGCCGCGACACCTTCACCAACCGAAGCGGTTTACCGTTGACCAGCGACGCCGCACGCTCCAGCATCGCGTCCGTACCTTCCATCGCCTCCACGGCCACGCAGGCGCCATCGCAAATCGCGACGCTCTGTCCGATATCCAGCCCCGCCAGCGTGTTCGCGATTCTCCTCCCGTAAGCGATATCGCGCTCTTCTTCGGGCGTCGGCTTGCGCTTGCTCAACACGCCCGCACCGGCCAGCAGCGGCTTCAGCAGCAGCGTGGAATCCGCTAGCCGAATGCCTTCGTCAGCTAAAATTTTCGCCACGCCACCAATCAGCGAGTCCGTGTTCTTCTGCTTTAGAACCCCAAGCAGCTTCACTAGCTTCCAGTCCGGCCGGATGGACGAAAAAATCTTGGCGTGCTTTACCTGTCCCGCCATCATCACTTCGGTGATGCCCTCTTCCTTGAGGATTTCGATCAAGCGCGAAAGCTGGCCCAGCGAGATCCAATAGCAGCGGTCGGCCAGCTGCTCCACCTCTGGCGACGCTTCTTCTTTGATGGCCACCACCACTACCTGATCGCCTGCCGCCCGCGCCGTTTCCAGCGCCAGCAGCGGAAAACGCCCGTTGCCCGCGATCATGCCATAGCGGCTCATTTAACGAAACCGCGCTCGGACCGCTCCATGAACGCCAGCAGATCGCACACCTCCGCGCAGTCGGGAACCTCAGCGCGAATCCGCTCCACGGCCTGCGTGGTGTTAAGCCCGGACTTGGTCAGGAGCCGGAAAGCCTTGTGGAGACCCTCGATCGCTTCCTTGCTGAAGCCGCGCCGCTCCAATCCGACCTTGTTTTCGCCAAACACTTTCGATTCTCGCGGACTCACGGTCATCGAATACGGAAGCACGTCTTTCGTCACCACGCTGTAGCCTCCTACAAACGCGTGTTTCCCGATCCGGCAAAATTGATGCACCCCGCTGAAAGCTTCAATCACCGCCCAGTCTTCCACGATGACGTGCCCCGCGAACGTGACGGCGTTTCCTAGCTGCGTGTGATTGCCGATCCGCACGTCATGCGCCACGTGCGCGTAAGCCATCAGCAAATTGTCGTCGCCGATTTCGGTCACCAGTCCGCCGCCTTGCGTGCCGCGATGGATGCTCACAAATTCGCGGATTTTGTTTCGGCTCCCGATGCGCGTTTCAGCCCGCTCGCCGTGGTACTTCAGATCCTGCGAAGCCACACCCACGGTCGAATAGGGAAAGAAGACGTTATCCTCGCCGATGCGCGTCACGCCTTCCACGTACACGTGCGCCATCAAGCGCGTGCCCGCTCCGATCTCGACATCGCCACCGATGATGCACCCCGGCCCAATTTCCGCGCTGGAGGAGATCCGGGCTTGTGGATCGACGATGGCAGCCGGATGGATCGCCATGCGCCGCTTAGGCCACCGGCACCGGCTCTTCAGACGCCGGAGCAACCACGCTAGGCTCGCGCTCCTGAAGCACGCACATCAGCTCGGCTTCGGCCACCACCACTCCGTCCACCGTGGCCTTCCCGTGCATTTTCGCGATGTTCGCCTTGCGCTTGGTAACCTTCATCTCGACCCGCAGCTGATCGCCCGGCCGCACTTTACCCCGGAACTTAGCCTGCTCGATGGTTGCCAGCAGCACCAGCTTGTTTTTGCGATCCGGGAGCGACTTCAACACCAGCACGCCCGCCACCTGCGCCATAGCTTCCACCACCAGCACGCCGGGCATCACGGGATACTCGGGAAAATGTCCAACGAAGAACGGTTCGTTCACGCTGACGTTCTTAATGCCGACGATGCGCTCCTCTTCCAGCTCCAGGATGGCGTCCACCAAAAGCATCGGATAGCGATGCGGCAAAATCTCGCGAATCTCCTGGATGTCGAGTTTGGGCATGCGAAGTGGTTATTATAACAGGCAGTGCATCCGTTTCTTGCTTTTGCGGAAGCGAAGCAGCCCGCCATCGTCGCATTGATTCGCGAGTTGGCCAGGTGCGAGTCTCCGAGCGATCAGCCGCAGGCCGTCAACCGCTTCGTCAACCTTCTTGCCGGTCGCCTGGATGGCGCCATCAATGTGAAGACCTTACCGGGCGGCCGCTTCGGCAACCACCTGCGTTGTGAGTTCAAGCTGCCTGGCGCAAAACCCGGCGCAGGCAAAATCCTGGTGCTGGCGCATTCCGATACCGTCTGGCCCCTCGGCACCCTGGCCCAAATGCCGCTCCGCGAAGAGCAGGGCCGCTTGTGGGGACCCGGAGTGCTGGATATGAAAGCGGGCATCGCGTTCTTTCTTTTCGCTGTGCACACTCTTCGTATGCTCGAAATCCCAGTGCGCCGGAGTATCTTGTTTCAGATGAATTCGGATGAAGAGGTAGGCAGCGAGACCTCGCGGCAATTCACCGAAGAAGCCGCGCGGCAAAGCGCTGTTGCACTTTTGATGGAGCCTGGAACCGGACTCAAGGGCAAACTTAAGACCGCGCGCAAAGGCGTTGGGGATTACAAAGTCTTGGTGAAAGGCCGGGCATCGCATGCCGGCGTCGACTATGCAGCCGGCGCTAGCGCGGTGCTGGAGCTCGCGCGCCAGATTCCAAAGATTGCTGCGTTCACCAACCTGAAGCAGGGCATCACCGTAAATCCGGGCGTGATTGCCGGCGGCACGCGCACCAACGTGGTGGCGGCGGAGGCTCACGCCGAGGTGGACATCCGCATCGCCAAAGTGAAGGACGCCGCGGTGCTGGACAAGAAGTTTCGATCTCTTCGTCCCGTCGACAAGCGCTGTTCCATTCAGGTGGAAGGCGGTCTGAATCGCCCGCCCATGGAGCGCTCGCCCGCCATTCGAAGCTTATTTCAGACGGCGCGCGCGTGCGCCAAGGAGTTGGGCGTGAAGCTGGAGGAATCGGCCACCGGAGGCGGCTCGGATGGCAACTTTACCGCGGCGCTTGGCGTTCCCACACTCGATGGACTCGGTGGCGTCGGCGAAGGCGCTCACGCCGCGAACGAAAGCATCCTGCTGGATCGGGTCGCCGATCGCACGGCCCTGCTCGCGATGCTGTTATCCCGTTTGTAGCAGTGGCGCACGCACTCTTGCGTGCCGCGTTCACACTCGTGTGAACGCCATCTCGCCTCAACCGCAGGCCGCACGGATCACCCGCGCCAAATCGTCCTCCTCATTCACAAACACCGTCCGCAGGTCGAGCAATAAACGGCCATCCTCAATCCGCGCCACCACTGGAGGATCGCTCAAACGGCAGCGCCTCTCTGCCTCCACCACGTCCGCGCAATCAATAGCGATCAGCCAACCCGTGAGCGCCTGTTCCGGCGTGGACCCTCCACCAATCACCGATTTTCCTTCCATCACCGACGCCCGCAGGCCATTCAAACGGCCCACCAACCACTCCGATCGCGCTCGCAGCTCTTCGCTTTTCTGCGAAATCATGCGCAGCGCCGGAATCTGATCCCACCGCTCCAAAACCAGATTGCGCAGCGTGCTCTCAAGCGCCTGGTAAATCAATTTATCCACGCGTAGCGCGCGAAACATCGGATTGCGCCGCAACCGCGCTACCAACCCAGCATCTCCCGCTAGAATTCCCGCCTGAGGCCCCCCCAACAACTTGTCGCCGCTGAACGACACCAGGTTCACTCCCACACGAACGCTGTCGGCCACCAGCGGCTCTTCCACGCCAAACGCGCGTAAATCCGCGACGCACCCACTGCCCAGGTCCTCGTATAAAGGAACCCCGCGCTCCTTCCCCAGCGCCGCCAACTCGCGCAGCTCAGGCCGCGCTGTAAATCCCTCCATCCGAAAATTGCTGGGATGCACGCGCAGCAGCAGCCGCGTTCGCTCGTTAATTGCCTCCCGATAATCGCCAATATGAGTGCGGTTCGTGGTCCCCACTTCACGCAACACGGCGCCCGAGCTCTGCATGATATCGGGAATGCGAAATCCGTCGCCAATCTCGATCAGCTCGCCGCGCGACACCACCACCTCAAATCCCGCCGCCAGCCCATTCAAGGCCAGGTAAATCGCAGCCGCATTATTGTTCACTACGATACCCGGCGCTCCGGTCAACCGTTCGATCAATTCCGAAGCATGCACATCGCGTTTTCCACGCCGCCCGGCGGCCAGATCGTATTCCAGGTTCGAATAACCGAATAGCGGCTCGAAAGGCATCAGCGGCGCGCGGCCCAGGTTGGTATGCAAAACGACGCCCGTCGCGTTGATCACTCGTCCGAGCGAGGGCGTTTCCAGCCTCGCCAAATTACGCTCCACGCGCTTCTCCACCGGAACGGCATGGGTAGCGCGCCCCGCTCGAATCTCTTCGCGCATTTTTTCGAGCACGCGGCGCACTTCTTCGACTATCAACTTCCGAGGGAAACACCCTTCCAAGTGCCCCAGCGCGCCCAGCACCTGATCCACTGCTGGAAGATCGCGCAGCTGTTCGAGTAATGGTTCCGGGGCCGCCACGCCACGATCTTATCAGTCTTGCTGCGTCGCTTCGTGTTATCTTCCTGTTTTCATGGATCCCATCACACTTCTCGTCATTTCGAGCCCGCATTATCCATTCCTGCGCTTCCTGGACCGTCTCCCGCAGCCCGTCACCGTCCTGACCGGGACCGATCTCGATTTCCTGAAACAGCACGCTCCGGAAGCCGACGTGATCCTCAACGGTTTTCACGACGGGTCCGCGCTCCGAGCCATCCTGCCGCTGGCCGCGCGCGTAAAGTGGATCCATGCTTTGTCCGCCGGCGTGGAAAAAGTTTTATCGCCCGAGTTGATCGAATGCCCCGCGCCGCTCACTAACGGCCGAGGCGTCTTCGGTCCCGCGCTGGCCGAATTCGCCATCGCCTCCATGCTCTATTTCGCAAAGGATCTGCGCCGCCTCATCCGCCAGCAAGAAGCCGCTCGCTGGGAGCAATTCGACGTCGCCTTCCTTCGCGATCAGACGCTCGGAATCGTCGGCTATGGCGGAATCGGACGGGAGGCAGGGCGTCTGGCCCACGCGCTCGGCATGAAAGTGTTGGCGCTTCGCCGCCGCACTCCGTCACCGGAACCCGATCCGGTTCTGGAGCGTTCCTTCACGCGCGACCAACTCAACGAAATGCTGAGCCTGTCCGATTACGTACTGGCCGCCGCACCCCTCACGCCTGAAACGCAGGGGATGCTCGGTTACGGGGAGTTCCACTTCATGAAGCCCTCCGCCGTCTTCATCAATGTGGGCCGTGGCGCCGTTGTCGTCGAGCCCGCCCTCATTTCCGCGCTCAACCAATCCGCCCTTCGCGGCGCGGCGCTCGACGTCTTTGAGACCGAGCCGCTGCCTGCCGATCACGCCTTCTATCGCATGCCGAACGTCCTGCTCTCGCCCCACTGCGCCGACCACACCACGGGCTGGATGGAGCTGGCCGTCAACCAGTTCATGGAAAATTTCGAGCGATTCCGCAACGGCCAGCCGCTCGAATTCATTGTCGATAAGCAGGCGGGCTATTAGATTGGACGCATGACGGAAATTCTTCTCTCGGATATTCAAGCCGCCGCTGAACGCACGCGCCACATCGTGCGACGCACACCGGTCTTCACTTCACGCACGTTCGACAGATTGGCCGGCGTCAATATTTTCTTCAAGTGCGAAAATTTCCAGCGCGGCGGCGCCTTCAAGATTCGCGGCGCATCCAATTTCATCCTGTCGATCCTCAAGAACGATTTGCCGCGCGGCGTGGTCACGTATTCTTCCGGCAATCATGGACAAGCGGTCGCGATCGTCGCCGAATCGCTCGGCGTTGCGGCAACTATCATAATGCCGGGCGACGCGCCGGCCCAAAAGCTCGCCGCCACCCGCGCTTATGGCGCCCGAATTGTCACTTACGATCGCGCCGCTGAGGATCGCGAGGCCATCGCACATCGCATCCAGCAGGAAACCGGCGCAACCGTGGTTCCTCCCTACGATCACGCGTGGACCATCGCGGGCCAGGGCACCGCCGCTTTGGAATTGCTCGCTGAAGTGCCCGATCTGGATGCGCTCGTCGTCCCCATTGGCGGCGGAGGGTTGATCTCGGGTACTTCCATCGCCTCTCACGCGATTCGCGCGGGAATTCGCGTCTTCGGCGTCGAACCGGAACAGGGCAACGATACGCTTCTGTCACTTCGCGCGGGCGAACGCGTTGGGATTCCATTGCCTGAAACCATCGCCGACGGCCTGCGCTCCGCCAAGCCCGGCGCCCTCACGTTTCCCATCGTTCAAAAGCACGTCGAAGATATTTTTCTGGTGAGCGACTCTGAGATTCGCGATGCGATGAACTTCCTTCTTACGCGAATGAAAATCCTGGTGGAACCCAGCGGCGCAGCCCCAGCCGCGGCGGTGATGCTTGGAAAGCTCCCGCAGGGACTGCAGAAAATCGGCGTTGTCTTATCGGGAGGCAACGTCGATCTTGAATGCCTTACGGCATCGCACGCGTAACTGCCCGGTTTAGGACCACTCCCTCACGGTCGTGGCTCAGCATTAACGGTCCACCAGAATGATAGCGTTACCGAGGCGCGACCGTGAGGGAGCGGTCAATGCGGATGGTTTTCACACAGACTCGTCAGCAAGCGGCCTTTAATCGCCCGTTTCTTCCAAAAAACAGCTCTCAAACGCCCGATCCACCAGATCGTCCGTCAACTCGAACGTAAGCTTTTCGAAATGAATCAGGTCGATGGCGTGCGATAGCACGTCGCGTGGATGGCAGCGCCGGAACGGCCTGCGGGCCTTGCGATAGTGCTTGTCGATAAAACGCGCGATCAGCCCATCGTGATGCGGCAAGTTCTTCGATTCGCAGAAGCGCGCGAAGATGCTGGCGAACTCCTGCTCGTCCGGATTGCGCATCAGCATCTTGTATTGAATGCGGCGCAAAAACGCTTCGTCCCCCAATTGTTCCGGATTCAGGTTGGTCGAAAAAATCAGAAACGCTTCGAACGGCACGGTGATCTTGCCGCCGCTGTTGAATTTCAGATAGTCCATGCGCCGTTCCATGGGCACGATCCAGCGATTCAGCACTTCGGCGGGAGTACACTGCTGCCGTCCGAAATCGTCAATCAGGTAAATCCCGTTGTTCGCCTTGAGCTGATACGGCGCGTCGTAAATTTTCGACGTCGCATTGTAATTCAGATCCAGCATTTCGAGCGTCAGCTCACCGCCGGTAACAATAAATGGACGCCGGCACTTGATCCATCGCCGGTCATATTGCGGACCGGTTGTAAACACCGACTGCGCCTCGGTGTCATCCACCGGCTGATGATAAAGCGGGTCGAACACCTGAACGATAGTGCCCTGACAATCCAGCGCGTGGGGGATATAGACGCACGAATCGTCCACGTTCATCAGCGCTTCGGCCAAAAACGTCTTCCCATTTCCCGGCTGCCCGTAGATCAGAAACGAATTTCCCGAGCTTACCGCCGGACCGATCTGAGCCAGGATGCGCGGCGTCACCACCATGCGCCGGTAAGCGTGCTGCAAGACCTCCGGCGTAAGCCAGCCGTCCGCGCGCCGCTGCCTCCGAACCAATTCCGCGTATTGAGCTAGCGGAACGGGCGCCGGGCCCGCATACTGGTTGCTCTCCATACACTCGCGCGCATAGTTCTTCCCGCCTTCCCCCAGCGCGAACAGCACTGTGCTGTTGCCCATGCCGAGCGATTTCTTAGCCTCAATGAAATGCTGATGTTTTAGAACATCGATGATCTTTTCGATCAGGCTGAACTTGATACCCAGCGCTTCGGACAGCTCACGGCCCAGCATGTCGCCCCGAGCGTAAAACATTTTCAGGATGAGCTGCTGCACAAAGGTGGCAGTGAGACCGGTGTCCTCCAGCGTCTCAGGCACCGGTGGAACTGCGCTCGCGCTTTCAGATTGCTCTTGTTGCACAGTGCTGATCGACCGCGAAAGAGCCTCCAATTCGCTCGGCGTGCTCTGTTCGAGCTTGGAGTTGGGTATGGCCGGGAAGGTTACAGGCATGATGTGAAGCCAGTGTGGGACTTTAGTTCGCTGGGCGCAATAGGAACTTGGTCCTTTTCGCCTAGGTGGAATTCCCGGATTGACAAGCTGGAGCCGTTTGTGATCGCCGCGCCGTCCACTCGGCGCCCGCCAGCACCACCAGCGCCGCCAGGAAACCCCACAGAATAATCGTCACCGTGTAATAGAAGGGCCCGTATTCGGACTGCAATTTGGCCCGCAGATACGGCCAGGTCCAAAGGTTGATGTACTTCAGGATCTCGAGCAAAATTCCCACCACAATCGCGGGCGCGACAATTTGTCTGGGCTTGATTTTGCAATTGGGCAGCAGCCAATAAATCAGAAACAGCACCAGCATCGACATGGGAAGGGCCGCCGCCTTGAACAGCAACAACCCAATTAAATTCGCTACGGGCGCCGTGTGCCGCATGACTATGCCGGTCAGGAACTCGGTGTTCAAGGCCGTCAGCGTTGTCGAAATCAGCATCAGTGCGCCGCATGCGAAGATCAGCCCCAGGCTCACCAACTGGTTCTTGAAATAGTTTCGATTCTTCGGGCAACTCCAAACCCGATTCAGCGCCACTTCCAAAGGCTCAAAGATTCCGCTGGCGGTGAAGAACAACAGCACCAGCGAAATCACCTGCACCGGCCCACGCGACGCCACGGTGACTTCAAAATTCCGCCGTATGAATTGTCCGAACGTATCCGGGAAATAATCGTCTAACGCAAAATACACCGCGCTCACGCCGGCTTTCCACTTTAGAACGTACCGGCAGATGGAAAGCATCACCGTGAGAAAAGGAAAGAAGGACAGCAACAAGCCCGCCGAGACCGCGAATGCGAACACGTGCACTTCGGTTTGCATCAAGTAGCGGCAGGTGGGAACCAGCGCGCGGCCGAGCTTTCTCATCTGCTCACCCGGCCATCACACGCCGGCCTTGCATGCGCCAGCGCCCCGACAGAATAATTCCGATCGCTTCGCTGTAGATGCGATGTTCTTCCGCCAGAATCCGCGCGGCGAGTGTTTCTTCGGTATCGTGATCCAGCACCGGCACCGCGGCCTGCAAAATAATCGGACCCGCATCCAATCGCTCGTCGACGAAGTGCACCGTACATCCGCTGATTTTGACTCCCTGTTCGAGCGCCTGCTTCTGGGCATCCAGGCCAGGAAACGCGGGCAGCAGCGACGGATGTATATTCAACGCGCGCAGTGGAAATGCCCGGCAAAATTCCGCCGTCAGCAGCCGCATGAAACCAGCCAGGCACACCAGCTCTACACCGCGGCTGTGAAGTTCGGCCACTACGCGCCGGTCATACTCCTCACGCTCCACGCCTTGAGAAGGCAGCACTAACGCCGGCAACCCGCGTTCCCGCGCGATCTCAATTCCGCGAGCCTCCGCCCGGTTCGAAATCACCGCCGCGATCTCCGCGTTGAGCCTTCCGCGCTGGATGTTTTCCGCAATCGCCTCGAAATTAGAGCCCCGGCCGGAAAGCAGGATGCCCAGCCGCTTCACACATACTCCACACGCGGGCCGCGCGATTCCACCACTTCGCCCATCTGGAAGCACGCCTCGCCCATCGCGCTCAACAACGCGCGCGCCTTGCCAAGATTCCGTTTGGCGATTACCAGGATCATCCCGACCCCCAGGTTGAATGTCCGCCGGAAATCGGCCAAATCCAGGTTGCCGATGGCGCGCAGCTCCTCAAAGAAAGGCGGAATGGTCCAACTGGAAACATCCACGCGCGCCGCCAGGCCCTCCGGCAGAATCCGAGGAGTATTGTCCGTAATTCCGCCACCGGTAATGTGCGCCGCGCCCTTGAGCATGCGTGCCTCAATCAAAGCGCGGATTGGCTTCAGATAGCTGCGATGCACCTTCAGCAATTCGTCAGCCAGCGGTTCCGTCAGCGAATGCCCCGCCGTATCAAACAACAATTTGCGCGCCAGCGAATAACCATTGGTGTGCAACCCGTTCGATGGCAAGCCCAGCAGGGCATCGCCCGCGCGAATCCCGGCGCCCGTCAGCATCTGTTTGCGCTCCACAGCCCCGACGATAAACCCGGCCAGATCGTATTCGCCTTCTTGGTACAGCCCCGGCATCTCCGCCGTCTCGCCGCCGATCAGCGCGCAGCCATTGGCGCGGCAGCCTCGCGCCACGCCCTCAATCACCTGCCCGGCAACGTCGGCATCCAATTTCCCAACGGCAAAATAGTCCAGAAAAAACAACGGGAGCGCGCCCTGCACCGCGATGTCGTTCACGCAATGATTCACTAGATCTTCGCCAATGGTATTGTGCCGCCCCGTCAGGAAAGCGATCTTCACCTTGGTCCCCACTCCATCGGCCGAGCTCACCAGCACCGGATTCTTCCAGCCGGACAGCAGATAGCCGCCGCCGAAGCTGCCGATGTCGGTCAAAACGGAGCGCGTAAAAGTGCCCCGCGCATGCTCGCGAATGAGCGAAACCGCGCGGTCCGCTTCATCGATGCTGACTCCCGCGTCTCGATATGTGATCGGCCTTCTGGACGCCATTGTTGGAATTCTCATGATACAGGCATCCCAGCGGTGGGCGCGTCTTGTGGCGCACGCACTCCTGCGTGCCGCGTTCACACTCGTGTGAACGATTTCTGTGATGGTATTCATCCGTCTGCGACCACTTCCCAACTTCGGGGTTATACTAAAAGCGAGTAAGTCTGTCCCTGGATCACCCGACCCAGGTATGGGAAAGAGAGCCCTTTTAATGATCCCAACGCGCCGGTTGGTCAGCCTCCCCTGTCTCTTGCTGGTAGCTTCGTTGGCTTTCGCCCAACAAGCCCCCGCGCCCTCCCCGGCGCAGTCTGACAAAGCAGCCGCCTATTACAACTATTCCCTAGGCCATCTTTATTCCGAACTCGCGGCCGCCTACGGCAACCGGGGCGAATATTTCAGCAAAGCCGCGGATGCGTACCGCGCGGCACTCAAGGCCGACCCCAGCGCCACCTTCATCGCTGAGGAACTCTCGGACTTATACATTCAATCCGGCCGCCTGCGCGAAGCGGTGCTGGACGCCGAAGACGCCCTCAAACAGAACCCCAACGATTTGAACTCGCGCCGCCTGTTGGCCCGCATTTATACCCATCTGATCGGCGATTCGCAGACCAACCAGATCGATCCCGACATGGTGAAGAAGGCCATCGACCAATACCAGAAAATCACCGAGACCGATCCTAAGGACATCGACAGCTGGATCATGCTGGGCCGCCTGCAGAAGGCGATCATGAACTCCACTGAGGCGATGAACGCCTATAAGAAAGCGCTGGAACTGGACGCCTCCAATGAAGACGCCATGACCGGCTTGGCCACCGTCTACGCCGATCTGGGCGACAACAAGGCCGCGGCCGAGATGTTGCGCAAAGTAGCGGACAAGGACCCCAATCCGCGCAGCCTCACCAGTCTCGCCAGCGTGTACGAGCAGTTGAAAGACTATTCGCTGGCCGCCGAAATGTTGCGCCGCGCGCTGGATCAGCAGCCGGGCAATTCAGAACTCAAGCAGGCGCTGGCCGAAGATCTGCTGTTTTCCAATCAACTGGACGACGCCTTGAAACTGTATCAGGAAACGGCCGCGGACGATCCGAAGGATATTAAGTCCCAGCTCCGTATATCGCTCATCTATCGTCAAAAGCAGGATTTCGCCAAGGCGCGCGAAGCCGCCGACAAAGCCAAGGAAATCGATCCTAACGATCTGGAAGTGCAGTATAACGACGTGAACTTGCTCGAAGCCGAAGGCAAGGTTCCGGATGCCATCAAGACTTTGAAAGGCATTCTGGACGCGACCGTTAAGAAGAGCTATAGCCCGTCGGAAAAGGGCAGCCGGGCCAACTTGCTCCAGAACCTTGGCGAATTGGAGCGCACCATCGAACAGTACCCCGCCGCGGTGGACGCCTTCCGCCAGGCCGCCGATATTGACCCGGACAACGCCGGGCGCGCGCAGGCCGAAGTCATCGAGACCTATCGCGAAGCGAAGGATTATCCCAAGGCCGAAGCCGAAGCCGACGCGGCCGTGAAGAAATTCCCGAAGGATCACGTGGTATCCGCTACACGCGCGCTCGTACTTTCAGACATGGGAAAGACGGATGCCGCGGTCGCCGAAGCTCGCCGCTTGATGGACGGCAAGAATGACCGCGAAGTGGATCTGAGCTTGTCCGACATCTACGAAAAGGCCAAGAACTTCACGGAAATGGCCAAGATGCTGGACGCCGCCGAGAGCCTTTCCCAAAGCAGCCTGGAGAAACAGGACGTCGCTTTCCGCCGTGGCGCGATGTATGAGCGCATGAAGAACTTCCCGGCGGCCGAAGCGGAATTTC
>Ga0209006_10000566_pt1 | contig 34642 bp, 27 predicted proteins | sample JacPin_JW_Ref_O2_FD_188567 | JGI IMG/M metagenome (GOLD analysis project Ga0209006, IMG submission 188567) | Forest soil microbial communities from Algoma, Ontario, Canada - Jack Pine, Ontario site 1_JW_Ref_O2 (SPAdes) (version 2) | ecosystem: Environmental > Terrestrial > Soil > Boreal... | reverse complement strand
CGCCGAATCTGGCGAACACGGCGCGTATCGATGGGCTCATGCACGATGGCAAACTCTATCTTTCGCTGAACGACGCGATCGCCCTGGGATTGGAAAACAACCTCGATATCGCGATCTCGCGCTATAACCTGAACATCGCCGACACCGATGTGCTTCGCGCCCGGGCAGGCTCCAGCATCCTGGGAACTCCGCTGGGCCTGGTTCTCAACACGCCCGGAGGCGGAATCGGGGGGATCGGGGCCAATTCGGGCGCCTCGACCGGCGGCACGAGTTTGGGCGCCGGCGGAATCGGAGCAGGAACCAACGGTTTGGTTAGCTCCACCTCGGGTGGGACGTTCGGTTCCCTCATCACCAGCTTCGATCCGGTCATTACCGGTAGCCTGCAGTCGGACCGGTTCCACATCCTTTCCGCCAGCACTTTCAGTCCCACATCGCCGCAGAACACCACGACCGGCAACTTCACTTATACCCAGGGATTTCAGTGGGGAACTAATTTATCGGTTGGCTTTAACAACACTCGCACCACCATTGGCGACGCGCCCTTCAGCACGTTGAGCCCGCAGTTGAACTCTAATTTCAAGCTCCAGCTTACACAGCATCTGCTACAGGGTTTCGGATTCGGCGCCAACACCCGCTTCATCCGCATCGCCAAAAATAACCGCGAGCTTTCCGACGTAGCTTTTCGTCTACAGGTGATCGACAGTATCGATCAAATTGAGAATATTTATTGGGACCTGGTCTACAACTACGAAAACGCCCGCGTACAGAACGAGTCTTTGGCGTTCGCACAAAAGACTCTTTCCGATACTAAGAAGCAGGTGGAAATTGGCAGCCTCGCTCCCATCGAGGTGGTCCGCGCCCAGAGCACTGTGGCACAGGATCAGCAACTGGTGACGGCCGCCCAGACCAATCTGCAATTGGAGCAGTTGCTGATGAAGAATGCGTTGAGCCGGTCGTTGAAGGACCCGATGCTGGCGACCGCGGAAGTGATTCCCACCTCGACCATGGACTTGCCCCCAGAGGAGCCGATCGTGCCCACCGAAGACTTGATTAACGATGCGCTTCGTCACCGGGCCGAACTCGTGGAATCGCGCATCGATTTGAACAGCCGTGACCTGAGCAACAAATCCGTGCGCAATGCTTTGCTGCCCACGCTCGATCTTTACGCCTACTACGGAGGCTACGGGCTTGGCGGTTCGCAGAACCCAACCAACCTGTGCGCCAATCAGCCGGTCGCCGAACAGGGTGAAGGCTTTTGCGCGGGGCCCAATGCCGCCGCGGGTGGCCAGACCTTCGTCCCCATTACCCCGACCGAAGGGTACGGCAGCACTCTGAATCAACTGGTGAACTCCACTGCGCCCGACAAGGGTGTAGGAATTCAGCTCAATATCCCGCTGCGCAATCGAGCGGCGCAAGCCATTCAGATACGATCGGAACTGGAATACCAGCAAGCTCAGTTGCGGCTGGCGCAAATCGAAAACCAGGTGGGAGTGGAAGTTCGCAATGCGCAGTTCACGGTGCAGCAGAACCGCGCCAGCGTTGATTCCGCCAAAGCAGCGGTAGAACTGGGGCGCCAGTCGCTGGACGCCGAGCAGAAAAAGTATCAGTTCGGCACTTCCACCACGACCCTGGTGCTGCAATACCAGAGCCAACTGGCCACGGCGGAATCCACGCTGGTTAACGCGATGGTGGCTTATGAAAAGTCCCGCATCGAGTTGGACCGCGCGACGGGCACGCTGCTTGACCACAATGGAATCAACATCGACGATGCCGCGCGGGGCCAGGTGACGCGGCTGCCTAACGTTCCCTACATCGCGCCGCGCAAGGACATATCTACGAGCACGACTCCGTCGCAACCACAACAGTAGTGCACAAAGCGCAGGGCGCGGCTCTCGCCGCGCCCTGTTTTGGTCACAATTCTTTACATTCCGCGTCCCTCCTGCATAAGTAACTCCCGTTAAGATGAAGTGACCAGTGAGCGCATTCCTTGCATCCAATACTGGCTGCTATTGCCGAGGCCCGGAAATCGTTCGTCGCGTTTCTGAGATTCGTATCGTTGATTGCCGATTGCTGAGACTGCCTTGCTGAGACTTAAGGAGACGAAAGCCATGTCTTTGTTCCGCATAAATTCAGCGGTTCGCCGTTTGGCGTGTGTTTGCAGTTGCATTGTTTTCCCGGTGATGTTGTTGTCCGCTGTGTGGGCGCAGGAAGGGACGGCAGCGCAAACGTCTGCTGCGCCGCAGGCGCCCCAACCCGCACAGCCGCAGGCGGTCCACTTGATGGACTATTCGAAACCGCGTTCGGCCTTCCCTAACCTGCTGCAACCTTACCGGCCTCAGGATCTGCCGCAGCCCAATCTGGCCAACTCGCCGCGTATCGACTCGTTGATGCGTGATGGCAAGATCTATCTTTCCATTGACGACGCGGTTGCGCTCACTCTGGAAAACAATCTCGACCTCGATATCGCGCGTTACAACCTGAACATCGCCGATACCGACTATCTGCGGGCGAAGTCGGGCGCGAACATTCTTGGCATCAACGCCGGGATCGTGCAGAACACTCCGGGTGGCGGCGTGGGCGGACTGGGAGGAACGGTGGGATCGGGGGCTGGAGGCACAACCGTCGCGGCCAGCGGCGTGGGCACCGGCACTAACGGCTTGGTCAGTTCGACGCTGGGCATCGGATCGACTATCACCAGCTTCGATCCCGTCATCACGGGCACGCTGCAACTCGACAAAAACAACACGGAATCAACCAGCGCTCTGAGCCCCGTGCCCGTGCTGGCGCAAAATACCTACACCGGCGACGTGAATTACACGCAGGGATTCCAGTGGGGGACAGCGTTATCGGTCGGATTCAATAACACGCACGTCACTACCAACAGTCCTGTAAGTTTGCTGACGCCGGACCTGACCTCAAATTTTCAATTCAAGATCACACAGAACCTGCTGCAGGGATTTGGACCGGGACCGAACCTGCGCTTCATTCACATCGCCAAGAACAATCGCGAGATCTCCGACGTGGCTTTCCGCCTGCAAATAATTACTACGGTCGACCAGATCGAGAATATGTATTGGGATTTGGTGTATGCCTACGAAAATGTGCGCGTGCAGGAGGAAGCGCTAACCTATGGGCAAAAGGCGCTGGACGATTCCAAGCGGCAGGCGCAGGTGGGCACTGCGCCGCCGATTCAGGTGGTGAGTTCGCAGAGCACGGTTTCGACGGATCAGCAGAACCTAATCCTGGCGCAGAACAATTTACAACTGCAAGAGCTGCTGATGAAGAACGCACTCAGCCGTAGCAATGAAGATCCGGTGCTGGCGGAAGCCGAGGTGATTCCGACTTCCACGATGCAACTGCCGCAGCAGGAGCCCGTGGTGCCTATTCAGGATCTGATCAACCAGGCGCTGGAGCATCGTGCGGAACTGGTGGAGTCGCGCATCGACCTGAATTCGCGCGACCTGAGCAGCAAAGCGGTGCGCAACGCGATGCTGCCCACGCTCGATGCTTTTGCCTACTATGGCGGATCCGGAGTTGGCGGAAATGTGAACCCTGCCATTCCCAATTGCGCCAACACGACAAGCACGTTCTGTTTCAATCCAGCCAATGCACCGCCGCCATTTCAGACCAGCAGCAATGTGGGTTATGGCAGCACCCTGAATCAGCTTGTGAATTCGACCGCACCGGACAAAGGCGTTGGACTCTCGTTGAACATTCCGCTGCGGAATCGTGAAGCGCAGGCCAATCAGGTGCGGGCGGAACTGGAGTACCGGCAGGCGCAGGTGCGGCTGCATCAACTGGAGAACCAGGTACGCATCGAGGTACGCAATGCGCAGTTTGACGTGCGACAGAATCGGGCTTCAGTGCAGGCGGCGCAGGATGCAGTGGACTTTGCCCGCCAGACACTGGGCGCAGATCAACAAAAGTTGAAAGTGGGGCTAACCACGACGACCGCAATCTTGCAGGACGCTTCGGTTCTAACGACGTCGGAGTCGAATCTGGTATCGGCGAAGGCGGCCTACGAAAAATCCCGCATCGAACTGGACCGGGCGACGGGATTGCTGCTTGACCACTCCAACATCGACGTCAACGACGCTACGCGGGGGCAAGTTACGCGCTTGCCGAATGTGCCTTATGTCGCTCCGCGGCAGGATGTGCAGCCGGGGACGCAGACGACGCCGTAGAGGCCGGCCCGTCATCAAGGGGAAATCACTGAAGATGCTTCCGCATTGTATCGAGCGGCATGTATGCTTCTTGCCGTGACTTTGTCGGTGGTCATCATTACGTACAACGAAGAAACGAACCTGGGCAAGACGCTGGCGAGCGTGATGCCCTTGGTGTGTGAGGGCAAGGGCGAGATCATTGTTGTGGATTCGGGTTCGACGGATCGTACCGTCGAGATTGCGAAGGCGTCTGGTGCGAAGGTTTTCGTCGAGGAGTGGAAGGGATTTGCGGCGCAGAAGAATTCGGCGATCGATAAAGCGACCGGTGATTGGATTTTGAGTTTGGATGCGGATGAGGAAGTGGACCAGGATTTGCAGCATGCACTCGGCGACACGACGAACGGACTGGAGCGAGTGGCCGCCCTCGGTCAGGCGAAGAACGCTCATCCGCTCACTGTCGAGGATGCTAAGTCCGACGTGAAGTATCACATCGGTCCAGAGTTAAATGATGAACTCTCCGGACTCTGGATTTCCCGCAAGAATGAGTTTCTCGGACGATGGATCAAGCACGGCGGGTTTTATCCGGACCCGAAGTTGCGTTTCTTCCGGCGCGGGCGGGGCAGGTTCGAGTCCCGCGCGGTCCATGAGGACGTACAGATCAACGGCAAGACGGGTCGGATTCAATACGGCGCGCTCATCCACCATTCCTACCCAACACTCTCCGACTACATTGAGCACATGAATCGCTACTCGTCGCTGGGCGCGGAGATGGTTGTGGCCGATGGCGGCGGCAGAGTGCGGTTCGGCGCGGTTAACATTCTGCTCCGACCGCTGGCAACGTTCGTTTACAACTACTTCTTCCGCCTTGGCCTTCTCGACGGTCGCGAGGGGCTGTTGCTGCATCTTTACCACGCCGTTTACGTATCGTGGAAATATGCAAAGGCATGGGAACTGTCGCGTAGGCAGACTTCTTAGCAGTAGCCCCGAAACTGACCGACCGGTTGCTATAAGTACAAGCATTCGCCTTGCTCGGAGGCGTTGAGAACCCTATGATCTCAAGAGAAGGCTGATAACTATGCCGGAAAATAAGCCGTCTAAGCCGCAAGTCGCGGGAAGCCCAATCGCCGACGTTTTTGAAGACCGCCATCCCTCCGCCGCAGAGAAAGAGTGGGCGGAGGAGACGCTTGCGCCGGCAATCGACAAATCTCCCGAGCGCGCGATTGGCGCGCCTACGGGCGTCAATGTGGACGAGCATGGGCACGCACGTTTCACCACGATTTCGGGCGTTCCCATTCGCCGTCTATATACACCGGCCGATTTGCCAGAGGACTGGAACGACAAAAAATATCTGGGCTATCCCGGCCAGCCGCCTTACACGCGCGGCATTCACGCTACGGGTTATCGCGGGAAGCTTTATACGATGCGGCAGTTCTCCGGCTTCGCCTCGCCCGAGGAGACCAATCAGCGCTACAAATACTTGCTCGAACACGGAGGCAGCGGGCTTTCCGTCGCGTTCGACTTGCCCACGTTGATGGGTTACGACTCCGATCATCCGGCGAGCGAGGGAGAAGTGGGCAAGTGCGGGGTGGCCATCGATTCGCTTGAGGACATGGAAATTCTCTTTGGCGGGATCGACCTGGAGAAAACGACTGTATCGATGACCATCAATTCCCCGGCTTCGGTGCTATGGGCCATGTATTTGGTGGTCGCGGAGAAGCAAGGCGCGGACTGGAAGAAAATTTCCGGAACCATTCAGAACGACATCCTCAAGGAATACATCGCGCAAAAAGAATATATCTATCCGCCGGCGCCTTCGATGCGGCTGGTGATCGACACGTTTGAGTTCGGATCGAAGTTTACGCCGCGCTTCAACACCATTTCGATCAGCGGATATCACATTCGCGAAGCGGGATCGACCGCGCTGCAGGAACTGGCTTTCACGCTGTATGACGGCGTGGAGTACGTGGAGTGGGCACAGCGGCGCGGACTCGATGTGGATGACTTCGGTCCGCGGCTGAGCTTTTTCTTCAACGCGCATAACGACTTCTTCGAGGAGATCGCCAAGTACCGCGCGGCGCGCAAAATCTGGTATCGCGTGATGAAGGATCGATTTGGCGCGAAGAATGAGCGCACGTGGCTGATGCGCTTTCACACCCAGACCGCCGGGGTTTCCCTGCCCGCGCAGCAGCCCAGAAACAACATCGCGCGAGTCGCTCTCCAGGCGCTTGCAGCCGTTCTGGGCGGGACGCAGTCGCTGCACACGGATTCCTACGACGAAGCGTTGGCTTTGCCCACGGAAGAGGCAGCGAGGATTGCTTTGCGCACGCAGCAAATTATCGCGTACGAATCGGGTGTGACGCACACGGTCGACCCGCTGGGAGGATCCTATTTCCTGGAAACCTTGACCCTCCAGATGGAGCACGGCGCGTTCGACTATTTCGCCAAGCTCGACACCATGGGGGGCATGGTGAGGGCAATCGAGCACGGGTATCCGCAAAAAGAAATCGCGGAAGCGTCCTATCAGTATCAGCGCGCGGCCGAGGCGCGGGAGAAAATTACGGTTGGCGTAAACGAATTCACGATCGAAGAGGAATCACCGCATATTCTCTACATCGATGAGAGCGTGGCTCGGAGCCAGACAATAAAGCTGAAGGCGTTACGCGCGCGGCGGTCAAATGCCGATGTGCAGCGCGCGCTCGACGCGCTGAAGAAAGCCTCCGCAGTGGAACCTCAAGCCGGGAGCACCGCAAAACTTTCATCCGCGAACACCATGCCCCATATTGTGGATGCAGTGCGCGCCTACGCCACAGTAGGAGAAATTTGCGAAGCGTTGCGACAGGTGTATGGAACGTATACGGAAGTGAGCGTCACGTAGGCGTAAGAAGCGGGCAGAAAAACCGGCTTGGCATCCTGAGCCTAAAACGGGAACTAAGGTGCAGTTGATTTGCGTTGTTCGCGTAATTTTGTGGCGACCGCGACTATGATTTTGAGGTCACAAATTGTGACCTCAAAATGAAAAAGCAGAGCCCAAGACCACTCGACATGCCCAGTCGCCGCGGATCGCAGCTTTTCGCGGTCCAGTCGCGAATACTTCTTCTGCGCCGCCAACGAGTGATTCTCGCCGCATTTGGCGGAACTTTACGGCGTCCCAGTGAAGCGGCTCAACGAGCAAGTGAAACGCAATCAGGAGCGATTCCCTTCTGATTTCATGTTTCAGCTCACACTTAAGGAGGAGCGAGCTTTGAGGTCGCAAATTGCGACCTCAAAGAAAGGCCGCGGCGGACGGCGATATCCGCCTTATGCATTCACCGAGCACGGCGCGATTATGGCCGCGACGGTGCTCAATTCGAAAATGGCGGTCTCCATGAGTGTGTTCGTGGTGCGGGCGTTCGTTCAATTGCGAGAGATGCTGGCGACGAATCGCCAGCTGGCGGCGAAAATCAACGAATTGGAAAAAAGAATGGACGGCACTGACGACACTCTCGTCGACCTTTTTCAAGCCATCAAAGAGCTGATGAGAGTCAAGCAATCTCCCCGACGGAGAATCGGGTTCCAACTGCTTGGGCAAAATGACTAGGCTGTTCCCCAATACTGACAGCGCTTTCGGCAGGCACGAGTTAAGATCTTCACACTGGCAGGCACACCAACAATTTCTGGATCAGCTATGTTGGGGCCGGCTTGGCTGAGGCAACTTCCACATTCTTACGATCAGAGATCCTACTATCGACGCCCCCTCGGCTGCGGGTCTTTATTCGTTTTTTATTCGCCTTAAGATATTCTGTGGTAAATCTATAAAGCATGCGAAAGGCCGTCAACTACCTGAAAAAAGCCGATCCCGTGATGCGCGCCATCATCGAGCGCATTGGGCCATGCCACATGGAATTTGGCTTACCGGAATTTCATAGCCTGGCCGAAGCCATTGTGTATCAGCAACTCAACGGCAAGGCGGCGGTGACTATATTCAAACGTTTTACGGCGCTCGCCGGGGAGCCCTTGAGTCCGTCTGGCATTTTGAAGCTCTCCGATGAACAACTGCGGAGCGCGGGACTCTCCAAACAGAAATCGGCATACTTGAAGGACTTGGCGGAAAAAACCGCCGCGGGATCGGTCGACTTTGCTCGCCTGCCCGAACTCTCCGACGCGGAGATCATCGAACACCTTACGAAAGTAAAAGGCGTAGGGGTATGGACTGCGCAGATGTTTCTGATGTTCACGCTCAAACGCGAGAACGTGCTGCCCACCGGTGATTTCGGGATCCGAATGGCGATGTTCAAACACTACATGGACAAACGCCGTAAGATTTCACCAAGCCCGAAGAACGGAAAAACGGGGCGGAAGAAAGCTCTTGCGCACAAGATCAATCTGCCGAGTCCAGAGCAGATGGAGAAAATCGCCAAGAGCTGGGAACCGTACCGCAGCGTGGCCTGCTGGTATTTGTGGAGGAGTCTGGATATCAAGACCATGTGAGACAAATATCTCGACCGCATCCCGAGACCTGGCAGATCTGTCGGCTCTCAGAGCCGCCAACTGTGATTAAATGAATACCGATGGCCGATTTCAAGATTCGTGTGCTGGTGGCCAAACCGGGACTGGATGGGCACGATCGCGGCGCCAAAGTTATTGCGCGCGCCTTGCGCGACGCGGGCATGGAAGTCATTTATACCGGGCTGCGGCAGACTCCGGAGATGATTGTCAGCGCCGCGCTACAGGAGGATGTGCAGGTGATCGGCCTCTCAATTCTCTCCGGCGCGCACAATGCCATCGTTCCCCGTGTCACGGATCTGCTCAAACAGAACAAAATGGATGAGGTGATCCTGGTGGTAGGCGGCATTATTCCCGACCAGGATATCGAAGGCCTGAAAAAGGCCGGAGTCGCCGCCATCTTTCAACCGGGAACGGCGATGGATGACATCGTGAAGTTCATCCGAACGAATGTGAAAACTCCGGGTGTGCCAACTGGAAGTTGAGAGTCGATGTCGTCGCCGGGCAAATCCAGATCATCCAAATCCATTGACTACTCCCAATATGCCGGCTCCGAACATCGCCAGCCTCCGGCAACAACTGCGGCAAGTCGTTGGCCCTACGCCGTGGTACTGGCGGACTTTCCCGGCGTTTCGATCGCGCGGCGGCCAGGCTTTCACCTGGACTCATCACGGCAGCGAAGGGCCGTTGGGATATCTGGTGACGCTGGCCCTGAAGCAGGAACCGGAAAGACCGCGGCTGGCGCTGAATACTTTCTGTCGGCCCTTTCCTGTGCCGCCACATTTTCTGGGGATCTGGTGCCCCGAGGGGCGAAGCCTTCGACTGACTTGCTTCGATCTTGAGCAGTTGAAAGCTTTCGATCTGGCGGAAGTAGCGGGGTGGTTCAAGCAATCCGCCGATCGCATTTATTCTGCAACTTCGCCGCTCGCCGATTTTGAAATTGCGTTGAACCTCGAAGCTGGCGCCCACAAGATTGACGTTCCGCCGGAATTCGCCGCGGTCGATGAATTGATCGTTCCTACGAGTTACAGGGCTCTGTCGGTCGACGATCCGGCGTTCGCGCTTTTTGCTCTTTACTTGCAAGCGGGATTGGTCGAGGTGTTGCCGCAGAAGTGGTTCACCGCTTCCCAGTATCAGGTGGGAAGGCAGTGGATTTCGCGCGCGGCGCGCGATCTGGAGTCGCATCGCATCTTCGGCGAATGTTTTGGAGTGGGAACTTTCCTGCTGGAAGAAGATGGCTGCCGGCTTGCGGATTGGCTCGAGCGGACTTCGCCCTAGAAGGGAACCGCCGGGGATGCGGTCCTGCGTTTGCGCGCTTCCGCTCGGCTGGTATACCGTAAACAGTCCGCTGGTTAAATTCATGGCCGATCGCAGCGATCCTCCCATCTCGAATTCGCCTCTACCGGAAAACGTGCTGGCCACACGGGTTGACGCGACTTCCGCGCGCTTTGAGGCCAATATGCGGTTTCTCGCCGACCTGATGTCGCAGGTGCGCAACGAAGGAGAAAAGATCTGCGAAGGAGGCGGCGTCAGAGCTGTCGAGAGTCAGCACGCCAAGAATCGACTGACCGCGCGGGAGCGGATCGAAAAGCTGGCCGATCCTGGCACGTTTTTTGAGCTTGGGCTTTATGCCGCATACGGCATGTATGAGGAATGGGGCGGTGCACCCGCGGCGGGCGTCATCACTGGACTGGCGCGCATCCAAACACGCATGGCGATGATCATCGCCAATGACGCTACGGTAAAGGCCGGAGCATTTTTCCCGATGACGGCCAAGAAGGTGATCCGGGCGCAAAACATCGCCATCGAAAATCGTATCCCAACGGTGTATTTGGTTGATTCGGCGGGCGTGTTTCTTCCGCTGCAAGAAGATGTTTTCCCCGACACCGACGACTTCGGCCGCGTCTTTCGCAACAACGCGGTGATGTCGGCGATGGGCATTCCGCAGATTGCCGCCATCATGGGCATGTGCGTGGCCGGCGGAGGTTATTTGCCGGTGATGTGCGATCACGTGTTGATGACCGATGGCAGCGGATTGTTTCTGGCCGGTCCGGCGCTGGTGCAGGCAGCGATTGGCCAGAAAGTCTCCGCGGAAGAACTGGGCGGCGCGGCCATGCACTCCGCGATCAGCGGCACGGTCGACTTTCGCGAAGCCACGGACGAGGCTTGTCTCGCGCGCATCCGTTCGATCGTCGACCGCTGGGGATACCGCCGGCAATCGCCGTGGGATCGCAAAAAGCCCATCGAGCCCGCCTTGACCGCGGAAGAGATTTATGGCGTTTATGATTCATCGTCGGCACGGCCTTATGACATGAAGGAAATCCTGGCCCGCGTGCTCGATGGCAGCCGCTTCGATGAATACAAGCCGGAATATGGAAAGACGCTGGTTTGCGGTTACGGACGCATCGGCGGATTCGCGGTGGGGATTGTGGCGAATCAGAAATTGCATGCTCAAGCCACCGATCATGAAGGCCACAAGCGCACGGAATTCGGCGGAGTGATTTACACAGAGTCGGCGGAAAAGGCGGCGCGTTTCATAATGGACTGCAACCAGAATCTGATTCCGCTGGTCTTTTTTCACGACGTGAATGGATTCATGGTAGGCCGCGACGCCGAGTGGAGTGGCATTATTAAAGCTGGCGCGAAAATGGTGAATGCGGTATCGAATTCCGTGGTGCCGAAGATTACAGTGATTGTGGGCGGATCGTTCGGCGCGGGCCATTATGCCATGTGCGGCAAGGCTTACGATCCGCGCTTTGTTTTCGCCTGGCCCACGGCGCGTTATGCGGTGATGAGTGGCGATTCGGCAGCGGGAACACTTGTAGAAATCAAAGTGAAGCAACTGGAGCGCGGTGGTAAGAAGTTGAGTGACGAGGACAAAAAAGAACTGTTCGATTCGGTGAAACGTACCTATGACGAGCAGACCGATCCCCGGTACGGGGCGGCGAGGTTGTGGATCGACAAGATCGTCGATCCCATCGAAACGAGAGAGGCGATTACGCAGGCGCTGGAGGCGGCGGCGCTGAATCCGGATGTGGCCGAGTTTAAAGTAGGAGTGCTGCAAACCTAAGTCAAGTTCATTGCCGCGGATTTACGCGGATCGATGTGGATTAATTTCAGCCAAAACCTCTTTGGCTGAATGCCGAGTGCTGAATGCCGAATGCAATCAAACTGATCGAATGTCCTCGCGATGCCTGGCAAGGACTCAAGGGGCAGATTCCCGCCGACTTGAAGGCTGATTATTTAAAGGCTTTGATCAGCGTGGGATTCAAGCACATTGATGCGGTCTCGTTTGTATCGCCGAAAGCGGTGCCGCAGATGGCGGATTCCGAAGACGTGTTGAAGGAATTGGACCCGCCCGACGATGTGGAGATTATCGGCATCGTGGTCAACGAAAAAGGCGCGCAGCGGGCGATTGAGACGGCCGGCGTGCGCACTCTCGGATTTCCTTATTCGATTTCCGAATCTTTTCTGCGCAAGAATCAGAATCAGTCGCCTGAGGGCGCGTTGGAGGAATTGGAAAAGGTTCAGAAGAGAGCTGATGAGGCGGGACTTGAGGTTGCTGTCTATATCTCCATGGCTTTCGGCAATCCTTATGGCGATCCGTGGAGCATCGATGAAGTGATTGAGGCGATCGCTTTGCTGGAGATCGAGAATCTCCGTGTGGTTTCTCTGGCCGATACTGTGGGTGCCGCTAGCGCGCAGCAGGTTGGCGAATTGGTGAGCTCGGTGATGGCGAAATACGATTATCTGGAGATTGGAGTTCATTTACACAGCCGTCCCGAGCAGGCGGAAGAAAAGATTTTGGCCGCGTATGATGCTGGTTGCCGACGCTTCGATTCGGCTCTGGGAGGACTGGGCGGATGTCCCTTCGCGCAGGACGCGCTGGTGGGAAACATTGCGACGGAGAAAGTGATTGAAGCATTGAAGCAGCGCGGAGCGGAATTGCCGGCGCTGAAGCCGCTCGATTCGTTGCTGCGCGCGAGCGCCGAGATTGGTGCAAGATATACAAGCAGTGCGGCTGCGGACTAAGGTTCCGATTGTCAGAGATGGAATATCAGGTAATCCAACTCGCGTACAGCGAAGGCATCGCGACCATCACGTTGAATCGTCCCGATAAGCGGAACGCCATCAGCTTTCAACTCGTCGAAGAGTTGATGGCTGCGCTCGATGCGATTGAGCAATCCGCGGCCAAGGTGATGATTCTCACCGGCGCGGGAAAAGCTTTTTGTGCGGGGATAGATCTGGATGGGTTGAAGTCGCTGTTGGGAAAAACACACGAAGACAATGTGAAGGATTCGGCGCGCACCGCGGAGATGTTTCGGCGGATTTACGATTTCCCCAAGCCGACGATTGCCGCGGTGAATGGTGCGGCAATTGCCGGAGGCACTGGTTTCGCTACCATGTGCGACTTCACGCTCGCCGTGCCGGAAGCGAAGTTTGGTTATACCGAAGTGCGCATCGGTTTTGTTCCTGCGATCGTTTCCTCGATTCTCGTGTGGCAGGTGGGGCACAAGATTGCGCGCGACTTGCTGCTCTCGGGACGAATCTTCGATGCTGCGGAAGCGCACCGATATGGGTTGGTCAACGAAATTGTCGAACCTGAGCGTCTAATGACACGCGTGCGGGAGCTTGCGGCGCAACTTTTGGAAAACAGCCCATCTTCGGTTCGTGCCACAAAAAAACTCATCAACAGTTTTATAGGCATACAACTGGATAAACAAATTGCGGAGGCAATCGAAGACAATGCACGCATCCGCACTACGGCGGACTTCCGCGAGGGCGTTTCTGCGTTTCTGGAAAAACGCAAGCCGGTCTGGAGCGGAAAGTGAATTCCAACGGCAATCATCGCGTGAATGAAACTCGTGTGCGCGTGCGCTACGCTGAAACCGACCAGATGGGCGTCGTGTATCACTCGAATCATTTGATCTGGTTCGAAGTTGGCCGGGTGGAGTTCATGCGGGAGTTGGGGTTCTCTTACCGCGATCTGGAGCGCGATGATGGGCGATTCATTGCTGTGGCCGAAATCAAGTGCCGTTATCGCGCACCCGTGTATTACGACGAAGAAGTGATTGTGAGGACTCAACTGAAGAGCGTGCGCGAGTCGGTAGTGGTGTTCAACTATGAATTGGTGCGTGCGGATAATGCCGCGCTGTTGGCCGAAGGCGAGACTACGCACATCGTTACCGACGCGCAGATGAAGGTGGCAGCGCTGCCGGAGAAATACCTGGAAGCGTTTCGCCTCGCCGTTGGAAAATGACTTAACGCTTTCGTGACCGGAGTCCGATCTCCGAAAATAAATCCCAAACCAACATGAATGCACTCCACATCAGCGGGAACGATCTGACTCTGGAAGCCGTGCGAGAAATCGCGGTCGAGCGGCGTGCGGTGTTGCTTGTTGCCGAGGCGCGGGAGGCTGTGAATCGCGCACGCGCGGCGGTTGACGCTCTGGTTGCGAACGACCAGCTTGCTTATGCCATCACGACAGGAGTGGGCAAGCTTAGCGACGTGCGCATTGCGGGCGAGCAGATTCGCGAATTGCAGGTGAACCTGGTGCGCTCGCACGCGGTCGGCGTGGGCGAACCGTTGGCAGCGGCTGAAGTTCGCGCCATGATGTTGCTGCGCGCCAATTCGCTAGCGAAGGGTTATTCGGGAGTGCGAGCGGTCGTCATCGACACGATTTGCGAGATGCTGAATCGTGGCGTGACGCCGTTCGTCCCTTCGCAGGGCAGCGTGGGTGCGAGCGGAGACCTCGCGCCGCTAGGTCATCTGGCGCTGGCGTTGATCGGCGAAGGAGAGTGTTTGGATGAGAAGGACGGTCGCATTTCCAGCGCCGAGGTGCTGAAGCGGGGGCAGATCAAGCCTTTGGTCTTGGAAGCGAAAGAAGCCGTGTCGCTGATCAATGGGACGCAGGCGATGCTGGCGGTGGGGACGCTTGCTTTGCTCGCCGCTGACATTCTGGTCGATTCCGCCGATGTGATTGGCGGGCTGTCTTGCGACGCTTTGCAGGGGACCGATACGGCGTTCGATGAGCGCATTCATAGGGCGCGTCCGCACAGCGGGCAGATCAAGACTGCGGCGAATTTGCGCAAGATGCTGGAGGGCAGCCAGATTCGCGAATCGCATCGCGCTTGCGGGCGTGTGCAGGACGCTTATTCGCTGCGTTGCATTCCTCAGGTTCATGGCGCGGTTCGCGACACACTGGCGCATTGCCGCCGCGTTTTTGAGACTGAGGCCAATTCCGCGGTCGATAATCCTCTCGTGTTTATTGGCGATCCTTCGAAATTGCAGGGTGATGTGATTTCCGGAGGAAACTTTCATGGTGAGCCCGTCGCTTTTGCTCTCGACTTTCTTGCCATAGCGCTCAGCGCTCTGGCGGGCATCAGTGAGCGGCGGATTGAGCGACTGGTGAATCCTGCTTTGAGCGAAGGGCTGCCTCCGTTTCTCGCGCCGGCTGCGGGGTTGAATTCCGGGTTCATGATGGCGCAGGTTACGGCGGCGGCTTTGGTCAGCGAGAACAAGGTGCTGGCGCATCCGGCGTCGGTGGATTCGATTACGACTTCGGGGAACAAAGAGGATTACGTTTCCATGGGCATGACGGCGGCGATCAAGCTGAAGCGCGTGGTCGAGAACACGCGCAACGTGCTGGCCATTGAAGCCATGGCTGCGGCGCAGGCGATTGATTTTTATCTGCACGGCGAGAAGGCGCTGAAGACCTCGAAGCGCGGGCAGGCAGCACATGGGGCGATTCGCGCGGTGTGCGCGACCATGGAGAAGGATCGCGTGATGTATAAGGACTTTGCGCGGCTGTCGGAGTTGATCGCCGGCGGCAGTGTTGCCGCGGTGTTGCGGTAGTTTCTTGTCTTTTTCATAACCGGGACAGCTTTCCGCGATCTAATTCGGGAGTATGTTTATCTTTTTGTTACTCCCCACCCCCCATCCCCCTCGGTGAACGGAATCTTTGAGTTAGCAAGAAATGGCTCGCAAATTTCGCAGGACAAAGGAGTTAGAGGTCAAAATCCGTGAACTAAAGGAGTTATGACCTCTTCTGCTTTCCCGAGGGTTCGCGACGTACTGCTTGCATGGCAATCATGCGGGAACGGCGGGGCGGGATACAAGGTCAGATGTCACAATAGGGCTGTGGATTTTAGAATTATTTTTCTGCACGGGCATGATCAACAAAGAGACGAAGATTTTCGATCCCGCGGACGGCTTTTCGCCATTGACCGATGTGTTCGTCGCTACCGATAGTACGCTCGCGCGGCGGGATGGGCGCTGGTGGATGTATTTGGCCGGGAAGGTTGCCGACCGGGAGGGCATTCAGTTGTTCAGCGCGTCTCTTGCTGACGGCGCGCCGCTGGCAAGCACTGGCTGGACCCTCACGCCGGATCGCAACGATCCCGCCAGGGTTGCGATGCTGGCTGGACAGGATAAGAGCGGGCCGTGGGATTTGAAAGGTGGCCGCCATTGTCCCAGTTACGTCAGAGGATGGGATCCGGATCGCGGAGCTTGGGTTGAGCGCATTTACTACGCAGCCGGAGCGGAAAATGTTTGGGGGCCTTACACCATCGGGTACCTCGAATGGGACGGCGACGCGTGGGCCGAACAAGCTGCGCCGGTTTTTGTGGCGAATGAGGATTGGGAGCATGGCAGCGTTTACGAACCGAACATGATTTATGCCGACGGCAAGTGGAAGATGTGGTATGTCGCGGGATCGAATCAGGAAGATTATCTGGTCCAGGGATTCGCGGAGAGCACGGACGGCAGGAACTGGTCGCGGCATAAGATTTTTTTCGAAGCGAGCGAAAAAGTTTTCGATTTCTGCGTGGCGGGTGTGGGCGATGGGTACGAGGCTGTTTTCTCCCGCGTATGGCTGGCGAAAACGGAAGCGCCTTCAACGACTGGGCTTTGGTGGTGCCGATGTGGGACTCCGTCGTCTGATATCTCGGACTGGAGTACGCCAGTGCAAATTATGACGGCTGAGGATCGTGGCTGGCATGCGGGGCCGTGGAAGCCTTCGCTTCAGTATGGCGAGGGCAATTCGAACAGGATGTTTGTGTTCTTTGACGGCATGTACACGAAGAGTGGAGGCGGGCCGTTTCCGTATGCATTTACTTTGGGGTGTTTGGAGATGGAGAGCCCGGTCATCAAGGGGTTGGGTTCTTGCCTGCGCAACAACTCTCGAATTGGCTCAAGCAGAAACCCAGATCCCTCGCTTCGCTCGGGATGACAAGTAATTTTAGATGCCTTCTTTCCCTGCTGCGGCCTTCTTCGCTTTGGCACGTATGAAGGCGTAGTTCAGGGCGGGGAGCGAATTGAAATTGGCGGCTTTGGTGCGGAACTCTTCAGCTTTGGCGGTGTCGCCTTTGCCTTGATAGGCTTCCGCCAGGCGGTAGAGATTGCGCGGGTCTTGATCGTTGGCCTGCGCCAGTTCCGCGATTGCTTTGTCGTAGTCTTTTTGCGCGAGGGCAATTCTTCCGGCCAGTTCGTGCGATTGTTTCTCTTGCCCAGGGTTCTTCGATTTTTCGGCTCCCTGACGAAATTCTTCGGCGTGGATTTTTGCTGTTGCGAGATCTTTTTGTGCCAGCGCGAGCGAAGCCAGGTTGAAGTGGTGCTGAAGCGCCGTATTGTTTTTCATCTCGGCCGGGAGGCTTGAGGATTCGACGACCTGGAAGGAACGGTCGAACGAGGTCTTGGCCTCGCTATATTGCTGCATTTGAGCAAGGATGTTGCCCTTCGCCTGAAGATCGCCCGACATCGAGGCGGCGTCGTTCTTCTTTTGCGCGACGGCGAATTCCTTGTCCATAGCCTGAACCGCCTTATTGAACTTGCCGCTGTCGGAGGCGACTACGGCCATGCCGAACAGTGCGGTGCGAACTTCGCCATCGTTACGGGCCTGGTCCGCCATGGCTTGCAACTCCGTGGTGGCTTCGTCGGGTTTGCCTTCGTACATCAAGTCTGCGGAAATGCCGAAGTGCGAGGCGGCGAAGTGGGGATCGATGGAGAGAGCTTTACGATACTGGGCGATCGAGTCGTCGAATTTGCCTTCTTTGAGCAGTAATTCGGCGTAGGAGTCGTAAGGGTTCGGGTCGTTGGGAATCAGCTCGATGTATTTTTGGAAGGCCTTTTCGGCGTTGGCGTAATTGCCTTGCTGGCGGTAGGCGTAACCGAGAACGTTGTAGGCGGGCGAGAAGTTGGGTGCGAGTTCGGTGACCCGTTTGTAGTGCGCGACGGACTGATCGGCATCCTGGAGGCCGAAGTAGAAGTTGGCAAGATTGAACTGCGCGCGCTCGTCGTTGGGATAGGCGGCAACCAACTTTTCCAGATAATCCTTTTGCTGGGCGGCATCTCCGTTTGCGCCTGCCTGGGTGGCAAGGATGAGAAGCTTCTCGCCTTCGGAGACACGGTTGCCGAGGTTCACTGCATTCTGCATGTGCGCGAAGAATTCTTTGGGAGTGGGAGAATTGTTGGCTCGCGCCAATTCGGCGGTGGCGAAATCCGGGTCGAGCGCCAGAGCTTTGTCGAAGTGTTCGAGAGAGTCCTGTGCGAGAAGACGCTCGGAGAGGTCGCGGCCGAGCAGATATTCTTTCCGGGCGTCATCGGATTTTGTGGTGATGGGAATTTTGCCGTCGGAGGCTGAGACGGACGATTCGCCGACTCCGCTCTTGTTGCAGGCGATCAACGACAGGGCGCTAAGGGCAAGAGTTACCGCGAACGCCAAACGCTCAATCTTATTCCGGCGCATCGAATGCCTCCATGGAGTGGTCATGTTTGATCTGACGAAGGAATATACGATGAACGGCTGCGGGACAAGGAATTGGGGACGAGTTCAGCTTTTTTAGGGACGAATAGAAGGCGCAGCGGGGGCACCGCCAGGTTTCATGCGCCGGACGCGGCAGCAGGACAGCCGAGGGCGGCTGTCCTCACATGAATCCTTTTGCTCCGACAATCTCAATCGCTTGCGTTGCCGAAGGTGGGAACGGCGTTTTGTACGTCGAAGACCAGGGTCTGGGCGCGCGTCGCCCAGTCGCTTTGGGCGTAGTCGCTGACGATTTTTTGGGCTAGCGACAGGGCGCGGGCTTTCGATTCGTCCGATTTTTTCTGGTTGGCTTCCGTCTTATAAATTTCGATCAAGGCGGAGCGGCGCCAGGCGGCGTCGTATAAGGCTTCCGGGGCGGCCGGGGATTGGGAGTGATCTTTGGCGTACTTTTCGTAGATGTCGGCTTCTTTTTCCGGGCACTTCGACGCGCCTTGCCAGTCGCCGCAGAGCTTGTTGTCGATGAGATGGAAGTCGGCGAGGTCGGCCCACTTGGTGCCGGGATATTTCTTCATCACCAGCTTCATCCACTCTTCATCGAGTTGGCCGCGCATGTAGGAGTCGCGCTCGCGGGCGGAGGGACGGGTCATGACGTCGGAGCGGTCCATTTGCCAGCGAATGTCGGCGGCGCGGTAGAGGCCCTCGGCAGCGACCGGCGAAGTTGGAAACAGATCGTAGACGCGGTAGTAGAGGCGCATGGCGTCAAGCGCGGCGTCGCGGCGGCCGTGGCGGCGGCTGGCTTGATCTTCGGAGTCGGCGGCTTCGCCGAAGATGACCTTGTCGCCGTTGGGAGTGGTCATGCTGACCAGCGCCTTGCCTGAAACCCATCCGGTGATGGTTTTGCCCTCGGAACGTTCGTCGTCCTCATCGCTATCTCTCTTAGGCTCGCGAATGATGGCTTCGACGTGAGTCCAGTTGGGGGTGGTTTCGATGATAATGAGTTCGTGGCCGCGCGCGGCTTCGCCGAGTTTGGCGGAATTCCCGTCGGGAGCGACGCGGATGGATTCTTCGTGGACAAGTGTGCCGCGCTGCGCCTGAGCTGCGGAAAAAGTGGGGATGAGGAGAACGAGCAGTAGTGGCACAAGGCAGAAGTTGAAGACTTCCCATCGCGGGAAAATTGCCTTGGCGCGAGTATACCCTCGCCCCTGCCGGGGGGTTGGAATCATTGAGCTGGCGGAAAAATGCAAAGTAATCTCACGCCTGCAATCACTTGCGGGCAAAATCTTTGAAACAAACGAGTTCGGCATGCTGCGTGTAGCTCCCGGTCAGCAACACCCAGCATGACGCTTTGCGGAATTGGAGTCAAGGTTATGTGAACCTCGCGTGCGTCATTCTCTGTGGAAGGCAGAAGCCAAGGCTCTAGGAAGTTAGATGCGTCTTCGTACCGCGTACCGCGCGAGATTCCTCACCCGGCTGAAGTACGCCGGGTTTCGGAATGGCGGCTTCGATGAAGCGGACCGCAGGTAAATTCTTACGGCGTGAGTTCGAAGACCGTTCCGCCACCCAGAGCGCCGTTGCTATAGGGTCCGCCGCCGGCAGTTGTGCCGTAGAGACTTCCGGCCGAATCGAAGACTAGTCCCGCAAACGGGGCGCCACCGTCCGGATTTCCGGCAAAGGAGTACAAAAGCGTCCAGTTCCAACTGCCCCCGGTGGAGGGACTTAACTCGAAGACGGTGCCGCAATCGGTGCCGTTCGGGCACGATCCCGTACCACCGCCTGCCGTTGTGCCATAGAGATTTCCGGCGGCATCCTCCACAAGCCCCCCATAAAGAGACGAGCCATTCAGGTCATCATCGTTAAAGCTGTGCAATAACGTTTCACTCCAACTCCCACCGGATCCTGGAGTTAGTTGATAGACAACGCCTCCGTATTCAGCACCGCCGTCGGAGGTGGTTCCATAGAGATTGCCCGCGGAGTCGAGAATTACATGCGCCTTTGGATGGGAGCCATCTGTACTGTTGAGGACGAAGTTGTGCAGGATCTGCTCGCTCCAGGTTCCTCCGGTTGAGGGCGTCAGCTCGAATACGGTTCCGCCGCCGCCGTTGCCCCCATAGATGGTGGTGCCATAAAGATTGCCAGCGGTATCGAAAATCAAATTGGCTTCAGGGCTGCATCCGTCCACTCCGTCGAGGTTAAACACGTGCAGCACCTTTTGCGTCCACACGCCCGCCGAAGAATGCTTTAGCTCGAACACCGTACCGCAGGTGTTGTGGTAGGAGCCACCGTCCGAGGTGGTTCCGTAGAGATTGCCCGCTGCATCAAGAATCAGGCCACCGTAGGGCAATCCGCCGGTTTGAAGATAGAAGCTGAACAGAACTTTCTCAATCCAAAGGCCGCCCGCTTTGGGTGTCAACTCAAACACGGTGCCGAAGCCGTGGGCGCCTCCGGCGGCGGTGGTACCGTAAAGATTGCCGGCGGAATCCATGACCAGGGCAGTCCTGGGCTGGTAGCCGTCTTTGCCGTTGTTGGTGAACTGATGCAGGATCTTCTCGGTCCAGCCTCCGCCGGCCTTGGGAGACAACTCGAAGACGTTGCCACAAACAGGGCCGCCGGGACAGGAGCCGGTTCCACCTTGGACCGCAGTACCGTAAAGATTGCCCGAGGAGTCGATAATCAAGTCAGCTTCAGGAACGATTCCGTCGCGAGTGCTGCTGCCAAAGCTGTGCAGGATGGTTTCCTGCTGGGCTGCGGCGGGCGTGCTGGCTGCAACTGCGGTTATGAGCGCAGTTGCTAATATCGCATTCAGTCCAAGGGAAAGTTTTCTGCTTCGCATTTTGGGTTTCCTTTTGTGGGAGCCGGAGGGACGTTAACAGATATGCCGGGCTGGGGGGATAAATATCCTACAGAACGGTGAGAGGGTCAAGATGCAAGAAACTGCATGTTAATCCTTGGACTTATTCGGAACGGTGAGCAACGGTGTGCGGCAGGAACCAAGTGGCTCCGGCGAAGGGGCTGTGGCTGGCGAAATCGGGAAGGGGCGGCAAATAGCCGCTTTGGATGAGTGACGTCTGCTGCATCCAAGGCGCGTTGTATTGGAGGCGCTGCCCGAATTCCGACCAGCGGCATGCGAGATGGCCGGTTTCTGTTTGCCAGGATGATGTCATTTGGGCGACCTCCAATTATGTTATGGCATTTTATGCCATCCGAACAATTCGAATCCTCGCCGCATTTATTTCCTTCTGACGGTGGCCTTTTCTAGAGCAGATCGAGGCGGGTCGTATGGTGGCTGATCGGGGTTGAAGTTCGTACTCAGGTAATCAATCAGCGCGTCGCGGTCTGCGGCATCTACCAATGCTCCCCACTTCACCATTTTATCCACTTCTTTTGTCCAAGCGGGCTTCGTTAGGCGCTGCTGAAGAATGATGCGCGCTTCGTGGCATTCGAGGCATGAGGTAGTTGCCCTGGCTTGCATGGCTCCCGCGGGAAGCTCTTCTGTGGCTTTCGACGAATCCGGAAAGGCCCACAAGCATGAAGCTGTCGCTAAGGCCAGGAACACGATTGCAGTGGCAATAACTGACGTTCGTTCAGATCCTTGATACCTTTCCGGAATATGCCCGCTAGGAAACATGGATTCTCACCTGATCAATGGCGTTGTTCAAATAGCCGCTGGGATTCCAAACGGGCGTGGGCGGCTGCGTACGTCCTTGACTGTCAGAAGCGCGCGACATGACGGCGTAATCGCCCTTTGAGGCCCTCCATTCGTAGTGCCACAAGCGCCAGGCGTAACGAGCTTGCTGGTGGCCAAGTTTAGCGGGGCTCCAGCTTGCGCCTGCATCTGTAGATACTTCGACTTTCACGATGTCTGCTTCCCCGGCCCAAGCCGCTCCGTCAACGGAAATTTTCCCGGGCTTTATCGAATCACCGTCGCCCGGCCCTGCGATAACCGACTTAACGTTTAACGCTGTAAGAGGGTGGGTATCTTCAGGCTTGATGGCTTCCCCCGGCTTCCCAGGCTGATTGGGAAAGCGGTAACCTGGGCTCATGAAGTTGCCGACGAATTCCGATTCAAGAATCTTTATCTCAGTCAACCATTTGCACGAGGCGGCGCCAATCCATCCCGGAACTAAGGCGCGAGCGGGAAAGCCGTGATGTTTGCTCAAAGGAATGCCATTCATGTGAGTGGCGATCAAGGTATCGGCGTCGAGGGCCTTCTCAATCGGTATGCTGCGGATGAAGGGAGGCACTTTGCCGGGGACTTCGTCGAGCCCGCGGAACATTACGTGCTTGCCGCTGGCTTTGAGGCCGGCTCGCTGCAAAACATCGCGCAGGCGCGGCCCGGAAAAGCGCGCTGTGCTCACGGCCCCCTTGCCCCACTGAATGCCGGGGACTTGCGGGCGCTGCAAGGCGCGGCCATTTCCGGCGCACTCCAGAGTGTTGACCACGGAGTGAGTTTCAATCTTACTGAGTTCGCCGAGGGAAATCGTCAAGGGTTTCTCGACTTCGCCACCGATGGCGAGTTTCCACTCCTCCGGATTCAGTTCGCTGGGCTCGTTCATGTGATTGCGAACGAAGAAGTGAGGAACTGGGGTAAGCCAGGTATCAAAGAATTTTACCGGGGTCTCGAGATCGAGGAAGCGATAGGAGCGCACGATCAGATCATCTTCCCCAGGAATCTCGATGCCATTTTCGGGAAACGCCGAACCCCAGGACCAAACAGATGGCAGAGCGCCAGACACAAGGGCGGCTTGGGTGATTTGCGAAAGGAATTTTCGTCGTGAGTTCATCGTAATTTTTTATAGCGCCAACAAACCGTGTACACGGAAGATATTTATCTTTCGGGGATTTAGCAAACACCGCCGGTCCGGAAAAAGGAGAGTGGCCTAAAACCGGACCGGCGGATTTTCCGAAGGCAAACGTGCCCCTCAGAAAGCTTTTGCTGTGGTCGAAACTGGCGGCGCTGGTGGGTCGCGCCCGCGGTTCGGGGGAAATTCTTAAGTCTTCCGCGCTTCTCTGCCAGTCTCGGTACAGGTGCTGGTTGTGGTCGGTCCCGCACCCATAGGAGTGCGGGACCGGTCCGGTTTACGGCAGGTAATAACGGAACGACGTGAAGATCATGTTGTCGATTCCTTCGGGCGAAACTCCTACGCCGGGGGTAAAGCCCGTACCCGACCATGTCTGGCGAGTCACGTAGGAATACTGCATGCCGTACTGGAACCTGCCCCTAGGGCCGTTGTAAAAACGGTACCAGAAGCCGGCCGTACCCTCGATGAGCGCGCGCGTGTCAGCGGTGCAATTCGCAAGGCTGCCGGGAACGAACCCGGTCGCCGTGCCGGGATCGGTTTCGGTATAGCAACCGCTGTTATTGAACAGCGGAGCGCCGTAACCAATTTCCTTCTTTAAGAAGGGATCGTAGTCCGCGGTTCGGGCTGCGTACTCTACACCGGCGTTGGTGTAAACATCCAGCTTCTTGCCGTGCCATTCGAGAGTTGCAAGCCCCTGGGCCGAGCGGACCAGGTGAAGGGAGCCGTCAGCATAGACGGAAGCATCGGGAAGGCCGGTGGTGCCGTAGCGGCCGATTCCGCTGCCGGCGAAGCCATGCAGACCGAAGACAATCCGCTTGTTAGCGAAGGACCAGCGGGCGTTGCCCCCGATGCCTCCGCCATTTCTGGAAACGTCCGTGGCGCCCTGGGCGTTGGGACCGGTGCCGGTGCCGCAGGTTGCGGTGGCTGCGATGTCTTCGCAGGGGAAGATGCGGTCACGGAAGCGGCTGAACAAGCCGAATACTTCGTAGTGTCCGAATCCGGGTTCGAAGGCCAGCTTGGCAATGATGTCCGGCGACGGGTTGAAGGAATAGGTAGCGATGGGGGTGCAAGTTGTGCTGGCTGAAACTGCACCAGTGGTGGCGTTGGTGGTGGTGGTCGTGGCGCAAGTGCTAATGGCGCTGCCGTAGGCCTTGCCGGCGCCGGTTTCACCCACCAGGAAGTTGGCGGCGTTGCTGTGGCTGGTGACGGTGGCCTGGGAGTTCTCGACGGAAACTCCGAACCACACTTTGTTGTCGATGTTTTTGGTCAGGCGCAGTCCATATTGCCGTGCGTAGGTGAATCCCGCGTTGTAGGCGGTGTCGATGGTCAGGGGTATAGCTTCAGCGCGGTTGTCCAAGCCATGGCCATATTCGGTAAGCAGCGTCCACTGCTGGCCGCCGGTGAAGGTCCAGCCGTTGTTGAACGCAGCCTGGGCGAATGCCTGGCGCTGGCGCAACGTGTAGCTGTTGGTGGAGTTGCTGTTGGAAGTCACTCCCGCGGAAAGAAAGTCCGCTTCCACGTAGGCGGAAAGCTTAACGTTCTGCAATTGGCCCTCAGCCAGAGCAGACATACGAGAGGTGCGGCCGGTGCCGAAGAACTCTCCCATGTTGTTCTGCGACGCCCCGGGCATGGTCAAATTGTTGAGAGGCGTGGCCACGTCTTCACCCAAGCCACGGGTGCGCTTGATAAACTCGGCTGCGCCGTAGCCTCCGGGTGTAATCGTGATTCCTTTGTAGTGGATCGCGACGGGGCTCTCGATCGCAGCGTTGACGTTTTTCTGGGTCTCCTGGATGCTGAGCGCAGCGTTGTTTACGTTGGTTTTCAGGTCGGCGACATCGGTCTTAAGCTCACCGACCGCCTGCTGTTGCTGAGCAGCTTGAGCCTGCGCGGCATCGGCCTTGGCGGCAGCGTCGGAAGCGGCGCTTTGAGCTTGCTGGACAGTCTGGTCCTTGTGCTGCAACGCATCCCGCAACTGCTCAATCTGTTGCTGCTGTTGCGCAATTGCCGCCTGCTGGGAGGCGAGCGCATCTTTCAGCGCCTGAACATCAGCCGCCGTAATGGGAGCGGGCTTTGCCTTTGCCTTTTTGGGCTTGGGAGTTGTACTGGTTTGTGCCCATGCGCCTGCGGTAAAGACCGCCAGCGTCAGAGCGGTAAGATAGAACCTCTTAGTTGCGTTCATGGAATTGCTTACTCTCCTTTTTGAATTTTCTTTGTGTTCCCAACAACCTGGGGTGAAAAGTCAAATCGCAAATCTTTGGGCCACGGCAAACTTCAGACCGCATGCGCAGCCTTCTCTGGGAATTTCTGTCAACACAGTTTTTTAGCCGATCCGCATTTCTACATTCGCCTGCGTTACAGGATTGTTAAAGGCCGATGAATTTCCTGTAAACCGTGGCAAACGCAGAAACCAGTGCGGCAGTGTTCGCCACATGTATCACTAAGTCAATAATCTAAATCGACTATCGGGCCGCGCATTCTTTCACCTAAGACGTCATGTCGAGCACCCTGGGCATTGTTAGGTTCGCGCTAGGTAGCTTGCGTTAAGCCCCACTTGTTTTGCAAGTGGCGTTCCATGGACTTGAATACCAGGCCGTCTACAACGTATCCGATGGCGATGATCAAAATCATGACCGCGAGGACGGCGCTCATATCGTTGAGGTCGCGGCCCATCATCAGCACCTGCCCCAGGCCGAGGCTTAAATAGAGCATTTCGGCGGTGATCAGGGAGCGCCAGGCAAAGGCCCATCCCTGCTTGAGTCCGGAAACGATGAAGGGCAAGCTGGCAGGAAGCAGCACGTACCAGAAAAGCTTGAAGCCGCGAGCGCCGAGATTACGCCCGGCCATGCCGAAGATTTTTGGCATCTGCTTGCGGCCGTCTTCCATGGCCAGGGTGACGGAGAGCAGCGATCCCATGATGACGACAAAAAGAATTGCATTCTGGTTGAGGCCGAACCAAAGCAGGGCCAGCGGCCACCAGCAGATGCTGGGCAAGCTTTGCAGACTGACCAGCAACCCGCCCATGGTCTCTTCGAGAAACTTGTTGCTGGCGACGCCGAGACCCAGGATCATTCCCAGGACAACGGAAATCAGGTAGCCGACGAGGACACGCTGCATGCTGACGTAGATGGCGATCCAATAGGTGTGGTCTTTGAATCCGTCGTATAGAGCCTGGCCGACGCTCCAGGGCGGCGGGAAAAGATATGGCGGCCAGATTTTCAGTTCGGCCAGCAAGGTCCAGAGACCGAATAATCCGGCGTAGAAAACGATGTAACGAGCGGCGCGTTTCATTTATTGTTCGGCTCCCACTTCCACGTGAGGCTTAATGCCTTCGTTGTATTCGGCTTCGAGGGAGCGGTTGATCTCTTCGCGCAATTCGTCGAGAATTTCGCGGGCGGCACGGGCTACGTCCACGTCTTCGAGGACGCGAGGACGCGGCAACGCTACGGGAAATTCGTTTTTCACCCGACCGGGACGGAAAGTGAGCAGTACGACGCGATCACCGAGACGGATGGCCTCGCGAACATTGTGCGTCACGAAAATAATGGTGCGGCCGGTCTCGCTCCAGATGCGTTCGAGTTCGTCGTGGAGCAGGTCGCGCGTCTGGGCGTCGAGCGCGGCGAATGGTTCGTCCATCAGAAGAACGTCGGGTTCGGTGGCCAACGCGCGCGCGATGGCTATGCGCTGGCGCATGCCGCCGGAGAGCTGATGAATGTAGCTGTCCTTGAATTTCGCCAGGTGCACGAGGCGCAGATAATATGCGGTCTTCTCTTCCCTCTCCGCCTTGCTTACACCTTTCATCTTCATGCCAAATTCGACGTTCTCGCCGACCTTGAGCCAGGGGAAAAGACCGTGCTCCTGGAAAATCAGAATGCGATCCGTTCCGGTGCCCTGCACGGGATGACCGTCGATAAGCACTTGACCTGAGGTCTGCTGATGCAAGCCGGCAATCAGGTGTAACAGGGTTGATTTGCCGCAGCCCGATGGACCAACGATGCACAGGAATTCGCCGGGCTTGACTTGCAAGTTGATGTTATCGAGGGCCAGCAGGCGCTCGCCGGTTTGGGTCTTATAACTCAGGCAGATTTCGTTCAAGCCGACTTTGGCGATCTGGGGCGCGAAAGTGTGCGCGGGCAGGACGGCGGTTGCCGGACCTGCACTCCCCCTGGAGCCGTTGACACGCGCCGGTCGGCGCTCTGTACGGTCGGAAGGAACATGATCCGGGGGAATTGGAAGCTGCGAAGGAAAGCTTTGTGTATTGGTGCTCATTGAATTGCCTTTCTTCCTTTTTCCGCCAGAACCTGATTCAACAACGACAAGTCGTAGAGCCGGGAGAGATCGGGCATCTGACGCCCGAGGAAACCATCGTCAAAAGCCTGCTGCGCAGCTGTGTTTAGCGCGCCGTGCAGTGGGTCGTAAGTCACCTGCATGCGGGTGAATGCTTCGTCAAGAATTGCCGGGGCCAGGGCTTTGCCGGTCTCCGCCTGAATTTGCTGGTTCAACAGCTTCTTCGCTTCCGTGGGATGCGCGGTGATCCAGTCGGTAAGCTCGACGTTCGCACGAATCCAGTTCTTGACCAGATCGGGATGAGCGCTCAGGAATTTCGTATTCACGATGAGCAGGCCGATCACAAATTGCCCGTTGGGCCACAAAGAGCGCTCGTCGACAAACAGGCGGCCATTGCCTTCGTGAATGAGGCGCGTAGCCCAGGGTTCGGGAGCCCAGGCTGCGTCCAGATCTTTTTTCAGGAACAGCGTGAGCTGATCTGGATTGGCCATGGGAATGATTCGCACGTCGCCGCCCTTGTCGTTGCTATTCAGGCCATGGGTCTTGAGCCAATTGCGCAACGCCACGTCCTGCGTATTGCCGAATTGCGGGGACGCGACGCGCTTGCCGTGAAAATCTTCGGGTTTTTCGATGCCGCTGTCGTTGCGCACGATGAGCGATGCGCCGCCGCTGGCCGCTCCCGAAACTACGCGTAACGCTTCGCCGTTGGAGCGCACGTAGCCGTTGATGGCGGGATTGGGACCGACGTAAGTCATATCGATGGCGCCGGCAAACAAGGCCTCGATGGCGGAAGGCCCGGCGTTGAAGCTGGTCCATTGCACTTTGACCTGCGGGCCCATCGCCTTGTCGAACCATCCGTTGGCCTTGCCCACCATGGCCTGGGCGTGCGTGATGTTGGGAAAGGCTCCAACACGAATAGTGCTTGCGTTGCCCTGAGCTTGCGCTGAAAGGGCTGCCAGCAGGCTCAGTGCGAGCCCTAACCAGAAAGATTTATTCACCCTTGTGGCCTCCAACGACCATGGGGAGGACACTGCCCGCTTCTTTTTTCTTGGCCTTGCCGCCTTTTCCCGAGCGTGGCGCGGGCCCCTTAATCAATTGCGCCAGAGTTGTGTGTTCCAGAATTTTTGCCGCAGCATCTCTAACATCCAGGAACACCTGATAGAGGGCGCGATGCGGTATGTCACGGTCGATCAAAGTCCGCAACTGATCGGCGTCGGCGAACGGCGCCAGAGGGCCGTCAATCAGGCGAATAATTTCACTGAGGTGAATGTCATCGGGATCGCGGCGCAACTGATAGCCGCCCTTGGCTCCGCGGACGCTCTCCACGATGCGAGCATTTTTCAGCTCCAGCAGAATCAGTTCCAGAAATTTTTCCGGCAGGCTTTCTTCATAGGCGATGTCGCGAATCTTAATCGCGCCCTGGTTGTGATGGCGCGCCAGCATCATCATCGCCTGCAGCGCGTAGAGTCCCTTTTGAGAAATTTTCATGAGATGTTTCGCAGCCCCTTGGACGTATTATTCCATAGACTCCATCGAACTAATAGACTTTATTTAGATTGAGTCGGAGGTGTGCAGGAATTGATCAAGTTGCAAGTTCTTGCAGAGCGACGGCGAGTGTCGGCCTCGTTCCGGGTGGGGATTCAGCCGGCGAACCGGCAGCGCAGAACCTGCAAGGTGATGTTGTCCGGCCCGCCACGATCGAGAGCCAGTTTAGCCAGGGCAAGGCAGGTCTGCTCGGCGCTCGCTCCCTCGACTGACAAAATCAATTCCTTTTCCGTGATCTGACCCCACAATCCATCGGTGCAGAGAATGAGCGCATCTTCATCCTCCAGCGCCATCGGCTTTGGCGAAATATCGGGGATGATTTCGCTTCCTGAGCCAAGAGCGGCGGTGAGGATGTGACGCTGGGGATGCGTCTCGGCATCTTCGGAGCGCACGATTCCACTTTCCACCAGCCTGCTTACGTAGGAATGGTCGCGCGTGAGTTTCGATACGGATCGTTTTCGAATTAGGTAGAGACGGCTGTCGCCGACGTGCCCGAAAAAAAGTTCTTGGTCGATGATCACCAGGGCGGTGCAAGTCGTTCCCATGCCTTGCAGTTCAGGATGTTCCTGGCCATGACTTTGAATGCGTGCATGGGCCAGCGTGAAGGCGTCGTACAGCGCGGCCTTCGGGTCAGGAGTCCGCGAGTTCGCATAAATGTCGCGAACGGTTTGCACAGCGATGCGGCTGGCTTCCTGTCCGCCTTCGTATCCGCCCATGCCGTCTGCGATCACGCCAAGGCGGCCTTTTTCCGGAAATACGCTATCGTCTTCCGGCTCCCAGTAAAGATAAGAGTCTTCGTTGTTCGCCCGCTGAAGACCCAAATCAGTTAGGCTGGCGACTTCGATGCCGAACCTTGCCTTCGCGCAATCGACCACCATCTTTGGCACTATGTGCAAATCTCGCATTCTTCGGGGACGGCGAAAGCCCGTGGGAAGTTGCGGCCATTATAAGGGAAGTTGATCTTGGGCGCGAAAAGCGGGCACCGACTTGCGCGAGGTCCGCTTGACAGCGGCAGAGAAAAGAGATTTAGTGAAGGTCGCTGGCGCAAACCGGCGCGAGCGGAAACGCATCCATATCTAAATTACCGCGAGGTTCACTTGTGGGAACGCTGAGGGCAAGAACGGTTGGCGCTTGCCTGCTCTTTTTAATCTTGCTGGGCGGAGCGCTTGGCCAGACTGCCCAGACCATCGTCGTGGATGGATCCTCGCCGGTGCATGCATTCCCTCACTTTTGGGAACAGATGTTTGGCTCCGGGCGCGCCGATCTGTCTTTGCGCGAGAGTTACCGCGAGGATTTGAAAACGGTGAAGCAGATCACGGGATTCCAGTATGTCCGGTTTCATGCCATTTTTCACGATGAGATTGGCGTCTACGATGAAGATGCGCAAGGACAGCCTGTGTTCAATTTCTCTTACGTCGATCAGATTTACGACGGGTTGCTGGCCAATGGCGTCCGGCCTTTTGTTGAATTGAGCTTCATGCCCAACAAACTTGCGGCCAAGCAGATCATTCAGGCGTTCTGGTACAAGCCGGATGTGTCACCGCCGAAAGATTGGGCGAAGTGGGATGAGATGATTACGAAGTTCACCAAACATCTGGTGGATCGCTACGGCATCGACGAAGTGAGCCAGTGGTATTTCGAAGTCTGGAATGAACCGAACCTCGATTTTTGGGGAGGAGATCCCAGGCAGTCGACCTATTGGGAACTCTACGATCACACTGCGCGCGCGGTGAAGGGCGTGAATGCGCGTCTGCGAATTGGCGGTCCGGCGACCGCGCAGGCAGCATGGGCAGACGCCTTTATTCAGCACTGCGCTACGAACCACGTTCCGGTTGATTTCGTCTCCACTCACGTGTATGGCAATGACAAAGCGCAAGACGTGTTTGCGACTGACGAGAACATTCCCCGCGACAAGATGGTTTGCCGAGCCGTGAAGAAAGTTCACGACCAGATTGCGGCTTCCTCCATGCCTACGCTGCCGTTGATCTGGAGCGAATTCAACGCCAGCTACTTCAACGAGCCGGCAGTTACCGATGCCGCTTATATGGGGCCGTGGCTGGGAGAAACCATCAGCCAATGTGACGGCTTGGTGAATGTTATGAGCTATTGGACTTTTTCCGACGTCTTTGAAGAACAGGGCGTGGTGAAGACTCCGTTTTACGGCGGATTTGGATTGCTGGCAGAGGATGGAATTCCGAAGCCGGCTTTCAATGCCTTCAAACTGCTGCACGGCCTTGGCGATCAGCGGATCGCCGTGAACTCGGATTCGGTGGTGGTCACGAAAAGGAAAGATGGCAGCCTGGTCATTGCGGTTTGGAATTATGCGCCACCCGAGCATGCCGGGGAGGCAAAAACCGTCACTCTGCACTTTCAGGGGGGGCATTATAAGCATGCGTCTGTTTCGCTCGTCGATCCCGATCATGGAGATGCGCACGCTTCGTATGAAAAAATGGGATCGCCGCCTTATCCGACTACTGCCCAGATTCAACAATTGAAAAAGGCTGCGGAATTACCTCCGCCAACGCAAACGAAACTGAATGGCGGAGATCTGACTCTGACTTTGCCGTCATATGGGTTGGCTGTGCTGGAAGTGAAGTAGACGCGCCAAGTCATCGACCGTCGGTCCCGCCCACAGTCTAAATTTCCTTATCTCTTCACGAATTCGGTATACTTTCGCGCGCCCTAAATCACTCCCGGAGGCTCGCATGAATCGCTTTTTCGTCCGCCGCATACTGTTCGCCGTCGCGCTGCTGGAAGCGGTCCTTGCCATGCTCGCGGCTGATAACTCTTCCCTGCCCGCGCCTCCGGTCGCGAAAAAGATTCCCAAAGTCACGGAAATTCATGGGGTCAAACTAGTCGACAACTATTTCTGGCTGCGTGACAAACCGAATCCTGAAGTGAAGGCATACCTGGATGCCGAGAATGTCTACACCGACGCGGTGATGAAACCAACCGAACCGTTCCAAAAGAAGCTGTACGCCGAAATGCTGAGCCGGGTAAAGGAAACAGACGTCGAAGTGCCATACAAAGAAGGCGGATATTTTTATTACACGCGGACCGAAGCAGGCCAGCAGTACCAGATCCGCTGCCGGAAAAAAGGCAGCATGGATGCCGCCGAAGAAGTTGTCCTCGACATTAACCAGTTGGCCAGGGGGCAGACGTTTATGTCGGTGGCCGCATACAGCGTGAGCGACGACGGAAATCTGCTGGCCTACAGTACCGACAACACGGGCTTCCGCCAATACACGCTGGCGGTCAAAGACTTGCGGACCGGAAAACTGCTTCCCGATCACGCAGAGCGCGTCGGTTCGGTGGTCTGGGCTAACGACAACAGAACTATTTTCTACTCTGTCGAAGACCCGGTCACCAAACGACAGTATCGCGTGTACCGGCACACCGCCGGGACTGCCGGGCCGGACGACCTGATCTATGAAGAGAAGGACGAACGATTTGAGGTCGAAGCCGAGAAGACTCGCAGCAAGGCCTATATTTTTCTCGTCAGCGCCAGCCACACCACAAGCGAGGTGCGATATATTCCGGCGGACCAACCGATGTCCGAGTGGAAGCTGATGGTTCCTCGCAAGCAGGACGTCGAATATTATCCCGATCACAATGGCGAATTTTTCTACATACGCGTCAACGATACCGGGCGCAACTTCCGTATGGTGAAAGCGCCGGTTTCCGATCCGCGCGTGGAGAACTGGCAGGAAGTTGTTCCGCAGCGCGCCGCGGTCATGCTCGACGACATCGACTTCTTCAAGAACTATTACATTTCTTATGAGCGTGAGAACGGCTTGCCGCAAATTCGCGCCACCGACCTCAGCAACGGAAAGTCACGGCGCATAGACTTTCCTGAACCGGCTTACATTGCGTATTCCTACCTCAACCGCGAGTACGACGCCACAAAGTTTCGCTACGGTTACCAGTCGTTTATTACCCCCGCGTCGGTCTTCGAGTATGACCTAGAGACGGCCACATCAACTCTTCTCAAGCAAAAAGAAGTTCCTGGCGGATATGACCAGACGCGTTACCAGGTGGAGCAGATTTATGCGACTGCCTCCGATGGCGTGAAAGTGCCGATCTCCGTGGTTCACCTCAAGAACGCAAAGCTCGACGGAAGTGGCGCGCTTTATCTCAACGGCTATGGGTCCTACGGAGTTCCTAACGATATTTTTTTCAATTCCAACCTGTTCAGCATGGTCGATCGTGGCGTGGTTGTGGCCGTCGCCCATATTCGAGGCGGCGGAGAAATGGGCAAAGCATGGCACGACGACGGCCGCATGATGCACAAGAAAAATACGTTCACCGATTTCATCGCCTGCGCAGAATACCTTGCGGCGCAGGGATATGGCTCTAAGGACCGCTTGACGATTGAAGGCAGAAGCGCCGGCGGACTGTTGATGGGAGCGGTACTTAACATGAGGCCTGACCTGTTTCATGCCGCGATCGTCGGCGTTCCGTTTGTCGACGTCATCAATACCGAGCTCGACGAGTCTCTGCCGCTTACGGTCGGAGAGTTTGAGGAGTGGGGCAACCCCAAGGAGAAGATGGCGTTCGATTACATGATCACGTATTCGCCTTACGACAATATCGCGGCGAAGACGTATCCCAACATGCTGGTCAAGACTTCTTTCAACGACAGTCAGGTGATGTACTGGGAGCCGGCGAAGTATGTCGCGAAGATGCGCGCTACGCGCACCGACCATAATCTTCTGATCCTGAAGGCCAACATGGGGCCGGCTGGTCACGGAGGCGCGTCGGGCCGCTATGACCGACTGAAGGAAGCTTCGTTCGACTACGCGTTTTTGCTGACGCAAATGGGGATCAACAACTGATCGCAGGATGAGAGGCTTGCGTATCGCGCTTGTGCCAGTTCCATTTCGATCCGGTTTCTCGATGCCACCGGGGCCGAAGGCGTCGATCCAGTTGGCGTTGAGGATACAATGATGAAATTGCCTGATGCGGTCAGGCGGGTAAGCATCCGATTTTTCCGTATGAGTCGCATTCTGATCGTCGCCTACGGCAACCCGGACCACTCTGACGATGGCCTCGCCTGGGAAGCTGCGGAGGAACTCTCGGAGAGGGTCGCCTCGCCAGAGGTTGAATTGATCACACGCCACCGACTCACCCCAGAACTAGCCGACGACCTGGGAGGTAAAGATGTAGCGATCTTTATTAGCGCCGCTCGCAGCGGCGAGCCTGGGGACCTGACATGCGCGCCCGTCGTCGCTGAATCAGAGAACATCTATTCTCATCAGCTTTCGCCTGCGGGTGTTCTTGCGCTGGCTCAAGAGCTGGATGGCATCGCACCCAAGGCCTTCTCGATTTGTTTGAGCGGCCAATGCTTCGATCCCGGCGAGAATCTGTCCGAAAGGGTTGAATCCGTTCTGCCGACGCTAATCGCGCTGGTTGAACAGCTTGTTTCTCAAATTCTCAGGGAATCCGAACCGCCAAGTTTTAACCTCCCGGTATAGATCGCCATGCCCACGACGGCATCGATCTTTAACGCGTCCAGTTCATTGATCTCTTCGTCGGTCGCAATCCCTCCGGCCACAATTAATTGTTTCGATGTTGCGCTTCGAAGCGGCAGTACGGCGTCGAGCGGAATG
>Ga0209006_10000565_pt1 | contig 34653 bp, 26 predicted proteins | sample JacPin_JW_Ref_O2_FD_188567 | JGI IMG/M metagenome (GOLD analysis project Ga0209006, IMG submission 188567) | Forest soil microbial communities from Algoma, Ontario, Canada - Jack Pine, Ontario site 1_JW_Ref_O2 (SPAdes) (version 2) | ecosystem: Environmental > Terrestrial > Soil > Boreal... | reverse complement strand
CGACGCTAGATGCGGCGTCAGAGGGACAGATTGAGATTGTCCGCAGAGCGACGCGGCAGCAATCGCAAACAGAAAAACCAGCGCAAACACAATCCTCCGGACTCTCATTTTTCGGCACCCGTACAGCGAGTATCCGCTCGGAGGACAACTGGGAGATTGGATCGTAGCGCGGGTTCAGGAACTACGCTGTGACGGATGTCACATTGAGGCTGTGGATTACTGGGATGCGGCTTCCGCCGATCAGCGTTGCGCTTTCGGCAGGCGGACAGAGCTTGCACTGAGCTTGCCGAAGGGAGCGTCCGCCCCACACAATGCGCCCCACACGGGAAATTACACCGAATGACGCAGGTGCTCTTCCGCGGAAAGATTTGCGCCCGCTAACAGCAGCAATCCCGACAAGAATGCCCAGAACATCATGCTGACCGACAATGCGAAGGGGCCGTAGACTTCCTGAAAATCGAGCCAGGGCAAGGCGAGAATGTAGGCATACTTGAGGGCTTCGGACAGCAGTCCCATAATGAAGGCCGCGGGCAGCACCGCGCGCGCCGGAACCTTGCCGTTGGGCAGCAGCCAATAAATAAGAAAAAAGATGGCGATGCTGGCGGCGATGGCGGAAACCTTCATCAGCAGAAATCCCACCAGGCGGATCATGCCGGTCGTGTGGCCGTGCAAAAGCGATTCCATCAACGACACATTTTTCGCGGTCAGGGCGATAGAAACCAGTGCCAGCACGCCGCAGGCGAAGGCGAGTCCCAGGGAAATGAGCTGATTTCCGAAGTAGGAACGATTGTCGGGAAAGCGCCAGATGCGGTTCAACGCCACTTCGAGGGGCAGAAAGATTCCCGATGAAGTCACCAGCAAAATGACCAGAGAGACAATCTGGATGCGGTGCCGGGCGTTGACCATCGCGGTGAGATTGCGGATGACAAAATCCTGGCCCGCGGGAAGATAGTCGCGCAGCAGTTCGACCACTACGTCAAACATCAGGCGCGAGTGGAAAACATTGCGGATCAGGGTCATGAGCAAAACCACGAAAGGAAAAAACGACAGAATCGAGTTGGCGGCGACGGAAAATGCGAAGGTGTGAACCTCGGTCCGCATCAAGTAATGCACGGTCGAACGCACCATGCCGGGACTGCGCGGAGGCCGCTCCTGGGCGGGATTGGGTAGCGGTTGAGGAGAGATCGTGGCGATTTCGGACACTGTATTTTCTCCAATGTTATCAAAGAGTTCCGGATTTTAAGATGGATTCTAAGCAAACCAAAGTCAGGGGTCGAATGGGGCGAAACTTCCCTGCCGCTGCCGGAGGGGTTCGACACTAGTGAAACGTTTCATTAGGGTACTGTCTAATTTTTCTTGCCATCTTGCCCAAACCTGCTTATTATCTGGTGCTCATTAGCGGACTGACCATCTTACGGTGAGTCCGCCGATAACAGGTTGTGTCTGTGCTGGGTGTAGCAAAGCTCCAACTATCCGGGCTCCCGATGTTCACGCCGCGCGATCAAGGCGCGGCGGCGAACTGAGGAGTCCTTTGCCTTTGGTGGCGATGTTCCACGCGGCAACGACGCAGCCGAGTTCCACCGGCTCTCTTGAGGGGGTGCCCTGGCCCTGCCTGGGGCTTACGAAAGGGGAATCCGGGGAACTATTCTTCATATTGGAAAAGGAGTTTCTGCCGTGAGAGAGAAAGGAACAGTGAAGTGGTTCAATGGGGCGAAGGGCTACGGATTCATCCAACGCTCTACGGGGGAGGATGTCTTCGTGCATTTCTCTGCCATTCAAGAAAACGGTTACCGATCGTTGAACGAAGGCGAAACCGTAGAGTTTGATCTGCTGAAGGGCCCCAAAGGCTTCCAGGCGGCAAACGTTGTGCGGGGATAAAGAGACAGGATAATAGAGATAGGAAAGCGATAAGCAAGAACCCTCCCGACCGAGCGGGAGGGTTTTTTATTTGTATTTGGCAGACGTGATTCGTGTGGAACGGCTGAGGCCGGGCGGGTCGGAAATCTGGCTGTTACAGTGGAGGTCGAGCAACGAGCAGCGCAGACCATGGAATCCCTTGCCCAGATAGCCGAGCGACGACTCTACCCTCCGATCACCGATCCCAGCTATTTGCTGCTTCGGGCAAGGCGAAGGATTTTCGCGGCATGGGCTGGCAGGCTGCATGGCGAGCGGCTCGTTGTGTTAGACATAGGGGGCCGTTACCAGCCTTACCGGTCTCTTTTCGGGGACCGCATTCATCGTTATATCGGCGTTGATATGCTGCGAACCGAATTCGTCTCCGTGGTCGCCGATGGCCAAGCCCTGCCATTCGCGCCGCAGACGTTCGATGTGGTGATCGCTACGCAAGTGTTGGAGTACCTTCGCGATCCGGTCGCGGCTGCACATCAAATCAATGCCCTGCTCAAGCCCGGCGGAATTTTCCTGGCCAGCGTGGCTTCCTGCGCCCCAAGGTTCGTGGACGAGGAGCGCTGGAGATTTCTGCCTGCGGGGTTGAGAACCATGCTGGAACCGTTCTCGACGGTCGAAATCATTGCCGAACTGGACAGCCTGCGCAGCATGATCCGTACGGTCAATCTGGCTCTGGATACTTTTGTCAAGTACAACAGCGCGAGGCGGATCTATCGGCTATCGATGTGCCCTCTGCTGAATCTTATCGGCTTAGGATTCGAGAGGCTGCACCTTACTTCGAATGATCGATTCGCGGCGAATTTCAGCGTGCGAGCGGTGAAAGGGACGTGAGCGGCTAAGGTTTGGCGCGAATTTTGCGATGCGCTCGAGCCGCAGTGTTATTGCGACTTTCTTAGCAGGTAATTGTTGCGGGTGTTCGGATCTTCATGCTGCCAATAGCGAATGGCCCGAAGACCTGCGGCTTGAGCTAAAGCGATGAATTCCTCGGGCGCAGCCCAGAAAGACGTTGCGGTTCCGCTGTTGATGACCGCGGGCTTTCCCGCGAGCTGCCAGTACGCCATGCGGCGCAGCATTCCAAACCAGGTTCTTAAACCACGCTGGCGATAGAGGAAAGAGAGCATTTCGCTTCGGCTGCCGAACTTGGGCGTAGGGTCGGGCGGATTGACGAACGGAATCTCGCCTACATAAATTCGCGCTCCGGGCTTGGCGATGCGGTACATCTCGCGCAGACTGGCGGGAATTTTTTCGCGCGGCACGACCAGCAAGACGCTATTGCACACGATGACCGACGCGCATTGATCCGGCAAGGGAAGCTGGTCAGTCAATCCTTGTCTGACGTTCAACCCGAATCGCCGCACGAGCGCCACTTCCTCGTCGGTGGCGAGCAATCCGAGAGCGCTTCTGGCTCCGGCTTCCTGCGCCATTCGCAACAATGTTCCATCGCCGCAACCGATATCGACGAGGTCGTCATCGGCACCCAGGTCAACCGCTTCGACGATCTGCCGGTGAATGCGTTGGGTCAGTGCGTGTTTGTCCCGGCCGCGCAGCGCCAGGTCGTGAGGATCTCGTGCGCGTTTCGCCGTCTCGCGGCAATACTGCACGTAGTCGTCGGAGTGCTCGATCATTCGTGCTGGCTCATGTTTCTACTTTCCGCTTCTGCGAATGTCATCGCACTTCCAGCGAAACTAAATCTCCATCCGTCAATCCGCCTGGCTTGTAGTTCACGGTTACCGCACGATTTTTCCAGTCGCACGAAAATATGTCTGCGCCCACCAGCACCATGGATCTGTAATCCACGGCGCGCAGTTTCAGCACTACTCCTTCCGACGTCACAGTCAAAACCGCGGTCGGCGAGGCCGAGCAATCCACAGCGATGAGGCGGCCTTTGAAAAATTTGGTCGTGCGTTTGTCGGCCGGACCCGCAGTTTCCCCGGCCTTTTCGGCGGCGGCGCGAGCGGCTGCGTCCTGCTCGAGAACTTCGAAGGGAGATTTTTGCGTGGTGAATTGCGGCTGCTCGGTGAAGGCGCCGGCGATTCCATATTTGCGTTCGGAGCCGATCTGCGTGAGTTTCTCTTTCGAGAGCGCGGCGATCTGTGTATCGCCGCTGGTCTTCAGCCGATCCAGCAGCGCTTGCGCGGCTTCCCACTTCTTCGCCGAAAGATAAATCTCCGCCAAGTGAAAAATGTAGCGTTCATCGCGCGGATTGAGTTGCATGGCAGCGCGTTCTGCCTGCATGGCAGCGGTTGCGCCACCGCCTTCCATGCGCGCCATCGCCATCAAATCGTAGGCATCGGCAAACTCCGGAAACCAGTCCAGCACAGCGCGCAAGTCCTGCATCATGTTGGCCAGTCCCAGGATTTCCTTGTGATTGGCCTGCGCCTGGCGGTATTTCAGCACCGAGAGGTAGTAGCGAATCCACATGTCGCGCTGGTCGAGAATGGCGGCGTCGCTCAATTCGGGCACGGCCGCATCGAACTCGCCGTGCGCGATGTGATCCCAGGCGAGGAAGCGATGGGCAGTTTCGTTTCCCACGGTAGGTGGAGCGAGATGTTCGCTCTCTGGGTCTTCATCCGGCTTATTCGGACTCTGGGCAATCTCACCGATCTTCTTCCCGATAATCTTGACGGGCGATTTTGTTTGCGGCGGGACCGGAGCGGGCGTGGCCGCTAACGCCTGCAATTCTTTCAGGCCGGCGTCACGGCGGTCGGCGATGCGCACTGCCACGCCGGCTCGCAAGGCCTGAGCGTCGGCCTCGGGCACGGGCTTGGCGGTGATGGCGGAATCTTCAGGGCCCACGGGCGCAGGAAAGCGGTAGCCCTGCGCGGCATTCAGCACGGCATTGGGGTCGACGCCCCGCGCCGCATCCAAGGCAGTGAGCAGGGCCGCCTGCGCATGGAAATAGTCCTTGACCGCCTTTTCGAACTGGTCCGAACTCATGCCATACGCTTTCTGGATCGCGTCTTCCACGGGCACGTGCTGATTCAACACCAGATCGAAATATGTTCCGGTCTCGGCCAGTTTTTTCTCATGCAGCAGGTAGTGCATCACCATCCACGATTCCGCGTAATACAGCGTGTGGTGCGTGCCCTCGTTGTAAGAAGCCTCGTGCTTCATGGTGAACAGATCGGGGATGGCGATCCAGACCTGTGCGCCCAGCAGCTCGGTCAGCGACTTGTCCGGATGCGCGGCAACCTGGTTGTGCAATAAGTCGGTGGTGACCGAGGGTTGCAGTTCCGGATCGCCACCAATCTCAACCTGCTTGTTATCGGCGCGCATGGAGCTGAAATATTCGCACAGACCCTCGTCGAACCACCCCTGCGCGGGAGGATAGTTCGCATTCAGCAGCAAGTGGCAGAAGTCGTGCGCCACGGCGCGCCACGGCTCTTCTTCAAACGAGTTGAGCACGATGAAATTCTGATCGTCGCCGGGAACAAAAAAACCGGGAACGCCGATGGGCTGGCCTTGATTCAACGGCGCAGTCTGGTAATACAGCTTGTCATTTTTGAAGGCGAGAATGGTCAGCGGCAGGGGCTCGTTCAAGCGGTCTTTGCTCAGTAAGATCGCAAAAACCGCCCGCATCTGTTCGAAGCGCAACGCAATTTCTCGTCCCCGTTTTTCGCCCGCATCGGTAATGACGGTGAAATGCGGGGAGCGGAGTTCCAGCCAGGGAGTTGGCTCGGCGGCGAACGACGACCGACCGCCTGCACACACCCACAGAGAGACTCCTCCGATAATCAGAGTGACCAGAACGCCGCGGCTGCGTGGCATGCGCATGCAAACCCAAAATGGAATGAGAAGATGACTATCACCAAAATGCTAACACCACGAGACTGCGAACGTCGCCACGCGCCTTGTTCCCTCCAAATGCGGGAACTTCGTTCTGATCCTCTCCGTAACCTCCAGAGGAGATCCTCGCATGGCATTCGACCGCTCCATGAGATTTGTGCTGCTCGCCTTCGCCGCGTTTGCTTATACCGCGCCCGCGCAAGACGCAGCTCCATCGCCCGGCGATACCGCGCTCACCGCCGAGGCCATCATGGCTCGCGTGGCCGCCAATCAGGACCGCAGCGAGATCCTGCGCAAGGAATACGTCTACAAGCAACATATCCACGTCGTCACGCACAAGCCAAAAGGCCGGATGCTGCGCGAAGAGACCGCCGATTACGATGTGATTCCCATGCCCGAGGGCACGCAGAAACAGCTTAAGCAGCTCACCGGCAGCTATTGGACGAAGGGCAAATACGTGGATTTTCACGGCGAGCCGGCACCCGAGGCTGGTGGCCTGGACGGTCAACTCATTCAGGGATTCCGCGATGACCTCGCGAACGAGAAATCCAAAGACGGCCTGGCGCGCGACCTGTTTCCTCTAACCACCGACGAACAAAGAGATTACGAATTCAAGTTGCTGGGCCAGGAAGTGCAGGATAGCCGCAATGTTTATCACATTGCCTTTCGGCCCAAAGATAAGGACGATATAACCTGGGCAGGCGAGGCCTACATTGACGCCGAAGATTTTCAGCCGGTGCGGGTCTTCACCAAGCTCTCGCGGCGCATGCCCTTCATGGTGCGCACCATGCTCGGCACAGACTTGCCGGGAATCGGCTTCAACGTGGTCTACAAGCGCCAGCCGGATGGAGTCTGGTTTCCCGCCAGCTTCGGCACGGAATTCCGCATTCGCGCTCTCTTCTTTATCAATCGAGACGTCTCGGTTTCGCTGGCCAACACGGCATTCGAACACACGCACGTGGAAACGCGGATGAAGGTGCTGGGGACGGACCAGTGATGAGCCGGAAAAACTAATCCCCGCCGACCTGGCTTTGCGTGGGCACCAGGATCAGCCGTGGGCGCTGGCGTGCCGCTTCCGGCTGCGAGGCGCGGCCGAAGGCGTGCAGAATTCCGATCACGGTGGCGTAGGTCGCGACTATGCCGAGTGCGACCGAACCGACTACGGTGAAGCAGAGGACAAGAGGGACGAAGAGCGAAATCACCTTTTCACCAATCCTTATAAGCGCTATATGGGATGCTGCCGGCGTAACTTTCGTTTAGTGGAATCTTTCGCCGGTGGTGCTTGAATTGCCAATTCCTGCAATTTCCTGGCTGCCTTGGCCGCCACTCCGGCGTCCGCTGCCGCCAATCCTTTAATCTACCCCGCATTGACGCTCCGCATTATTGACCACTAAGATACGGAGTAGAGCTGTGCATCCCCACTCTCGGACAACTCTGTACGCCTGTCCACGTTACGGAAGGGAACTCCGCGCTCGGTACGATAACGCCAAATGACCATCACCAAAATCTCCGTACGCGGGGCGCGGCAGCACAATCTCAAGAACATCAGCGTTGAGATTCCGCGCAACTCGCTGACCGTGGTGACCGGCCTAAGCGGATCGGGCAAGTCGTCGCTGGCATTCGACACGATTTACGCCGAAGGCCAGCGCCGCTACGTGGAGACGCTTTCGGCCTACGCGCGCCAGTTTCTGGACCAGATGGAGCGCCCGGATGTCGATAGCATTGATGGACTTAGCCCATCGATTGCCATCGAGCAAAAGACCACCAGCCGCAGCCCGCGCTCGACCGTGGGAACGATCACGGAAATCTACGATTATCTTCGCTTGTTATTCGCTTCGATCGGCGTTCCGCATTGTCCCAAGTGCGGGCGCGCCATTAGCCGCCAGACTGCTGACCAGATCGTGCAGCGGGTGATGGCCTTGACTCCCGAAGATCGCGTGATGGTGCTCGCGCCCATCGTTCGCGGGCGCAAGGGGGAGTTCAAGAAAGAAATGGAAACGCTGGTCAAGCACGGCTACAGCCGCGCGCGCATCGACGGCGAGCTGGTGAATCTGGATGACGACCAGAATCTCGACAAGCGAAAAAATCACACGATTGAAGTCGTGGTCGACCGCCTCCTGGTGAAGCCGGGGATTGAGCATCGCCTGGAAATGTCGGTTGGCTTGGCCATGAAGCTGGCAGGCGGACTGGTGCAGGTCGCGGTGGTGGGTGGAGAAGAGACGCTCTATTCGGAAAAACTGGCCTGCCCCGATTGCGGCATCAGCGTGCCGCAATTGGAGCCGCGTTCGTTCTCGTTCAACAGCATGTATGGGGCGTGCCCGGAGTGTCACGGCCTGGGCAGCAAATATGATTTCGATGCGGCGAAAGTCATCAACGACTGGTCGAAGCCGCTGCTCGATGGCGGGCTGGGGCCCGGATCGGCGTCGCAGGGATTGATTCACATGCTGAATGTTTCGGCGGCGGCGTATGGCATTGCCCTGAGCACTCCGTTCGAAAAGTTTCCCGACAAGGTTCAGGATTTTCTTTTGAACGGCGAGCCGGGCCGTGGAGGCAAAACCGGATTCCACGGCATCTTCGGCTACCTGCGGCAGAATCTGGAAGAGTCCACATCGGAAGGCTATCGCGACTGGCTCATGGATCACATGTCGGCGACCGAGTGTCCCGCGTGTCATGGCAAGCGGCTGCGGCCCGAGAGTCTCGCGGTGAAGGTCAACGGCATGTCGATTGCCGATTTCACGGCGATGCCTGTGGCCCGCTCGCTGGAAGTCGCGCAGAAAATCAAGCTGGCCGGACGCGAGGCGAAGATCGCCGGGCGCGTGATGCACGAAGTTGTTGAGCGCCTTCAGTTCTTGAATGCCGTAGGCCTCAACTACATTTCCCTCGACCGCTCGGCGGCGACTTTGTCTGGCGGCGAAGGACAGCGCATTCGTCTGGCCACGCAGATTGGATCGAAGCTGCGCGGCGTGCTCTATGTATTGGATGAGCCTTCGATAGGACTGCATCACCGCGATAACGGACGGCTGCTTACCGCGCTTGAAAATTTGCGCGACCTGGGCAACACCGTTCTGGTGGTCGAGCACGATGAAGAAACCATTCGCCGCGCGGATTACGTCATCGATCTCGGTCCGGGCGCGGGGCGGCACGGAGGAGATTTAGTCGCGCAGGGCACGCCAACCGAAATCATGCGCGAGCCGAATTCGCTTACCGGAGCCTACATCGCAGGTCGCGTGCAGATTGAGATGCGGCCCGAGCGCCGCCAGAAAAATGGCGCGGGGCTGACCGTTCTAGGTGCCAAGGAAAACAATCTCAAAAATGTCGATGTCACATTTCCCCTCGGCGTGATGACCGTGGTTACGGGCGTTTCCGGCTCGGGCAAATCCACGCTGGTGAACGATATTCTTTATCGCGCCCTGGCGCGGCAGCTTTACCGCTCGCGTGAAAAAGCGGGCGAACATCGGTCGATTGCCGGATCGGAGAACATCGACAAAGTTATTCGCATCGATCAGTCGCCGATTGGTCGCTCGCCGCGCTCCAATCCTGCGACATATACCGGCGTCTTCACGCAGATTCGCGAGATCTACGCCATGCTGCCCGAATCGCGCGAACGCGGCTACAGGGCCGGACGCTTTTCGTTCAACGTGGCCGGCGGCCGCTGCGAGGCTTGCCAGGGTGAGGGCCAGAGGCGAATCGAAATGAATTTTCTGCCCGACGTCTTCGTGCAGTGCGAAGTGTGCGGTGGACGGCGTTACAACCAGGAAACGCTGGCGGTGAAATACAACGGAAATTCGATTGCCGATCTGCTGGAGATGCCGATTTCCGACGTGCTGCCGATCCTAGAAAATATTCCGCAGATTAAACAGAAGCTGCAAACGCTGGTCGATGTCGGCTTGGGATATATTCACCTCGGTCAATCTGCGGTCACGCTTTCTGGCGGCGAAGCGCAACGCATCAAACTGGCCCGTGAATTAAGCAAGCGGCAAACGGGCAAGACTCTTTACCTGCTCGACGAGCCCACCACCGGCCTGCACTTCGACGACGTGAAGAAACTGCTCCACGTGCTGCACCGCCTGACCGACCTGGGCAACTCGATCGTAATCATCGAACACAATCTGGACGTAATCCGCAACGCCGACTGGCTCATCGATATGGGCCCCGAAGGCGGCGAAGAAGGCGGACGCATCGTGGCGCAGGGAACACCGGAGCAGGTGGCAAGGGTGAAGAAGTCGTATACGGGGCAGGCCCTGGCAGGGTATTTTGGAAAGGCAGTTCCCAGTTCCCAGTAGTCAGTTCTTAGTTAGGAATCTATTTTGTCGTCGCCCGACAATCCGCAGTTCCACCCGCGGCCTGCGCTAAACGCCGAGCCGCAGTCGCCATCTTCGATTGCGCCTGACGTGTTCGCGACGGATCTATTTCCTCCCGCTGTCACGACTCATGTTCCTGCGCCTCCCAGCGATCCCGTCTGGAGCGGTTGGGACGTCTTGCAGATTGCCGCCATTACTTTGCTGGTGATGATCGCTTTTCAGTTTGCCATTGTGCTGGCCGCGCGGCGATATGCTTTTCCGCGGCTGAGTATCATCGAAATTGCGCAGAAGCCCATCCTGGCTTTGATCTCCGAATTTCTGGCTTACATCGTTATTGCCGTTTTTATGATTATGTTTGTCGAGGGCAAATACCATGTGCGCTTCTGGGAGGCGATCCGCTGGAACTGGCCGCGCGAGGAATGGAAGCCGTGGAAACTGTTGGGCATCGGCGTGACCATGTTGTTCGCCCTGAATATTCTGGAGCGCTTTTTGCCCATGCCCAAGACCGTGCCCTTCGATCAGTTTTTCGAGCGGCCTCTGGTCGCTTACTTCACGTCTATTTTTGCCATCAGCTTTGGCCCGCTGATGGAGGAGCTGTTCTTTCGCGGATTTCTGTATCCCGTATTAGCCCGGCGGCTGGGCGTGGTCTGGGGAGTGCTTCTCACTGCGCTGCCTTTCGGACTGATGCACGCGTTTCAATACGGCAACGCGTGGTCCGCGGTGCTCGTGATTTTTATCGTGGGCATAGTTCTCACCGTGGTGCGGGCGGTGACCAAGTCGGTGGGCGCGAGCTTTCTGGTGCACGTTGGTTATAACGGCACGTTGATGGTGCTGGTCGCCGTGGCTACCGACGGATTCCGGCACATGGAGAAAGCTGCCCTGCTGGTGTTTTAGCCGCCGCAGTGCTCGCGGCCACCAATACGGCTTTCGCCCGGTGATCATCCGCGAAATGATTTAGCATCCTCTCTCATGAACGTGCTCGCACCCGAGTTAACCGCAAACCAGGTCTTGCATGTGTTTGAGCGCGACGCTCCGGGCCTTTTTCTGGGCGCGATTATCGTCGCCGCGGGACTGGTGGCGGCGTCGTTTCCCGTGATTCGCCGCAAGCCCGACCGCCTCCTGATTTATCTTGCCCTCTTCGCCGTGCTTTACGGCGTGCGCATGTGGATGCAGGCAGGCTTGGTACAACTCACGCTGCGAGGTTCGACTTTCTACCAGAGACTTCTTGCTGCAATCACCTTCATTATCCCCATTCCCGCGTTTCTGTTTTTCAAGGCGGCGGGTTTCCTGCAACGCGGCGTCAAGATTGGCACCTTCGTTATGGGAATTGTGCTTGGGCTTTTAACTGTCGCGACGCTGATTTCCGGACCGCGTGGCGGCTATTACCAGATCAGCAATGTTCTGGTGATCATAGCCCTCATTGCCATGGTCGCGCGGTCGCTGCGCGGAGATGCGGCGAATCGGGATTTTGTGGTGGTACGACGAGGCCTGCTGATCTTTGCCGCGTTCGCCTTCTGGGAGAATATTCAGAGCGCGCTTCGCCTGGGATACCGTAGTGTTGAGCCGATTGGCTTCCTCATATTGCTGGGATTTTTGGGATATGTGGCCGCGCGGCAAACTCTGGAGCGCGACCAGCAGTTGGGCGAGATTCAAAAGGAACTGGAAGTCGCCAAGCGTATTCAATTGTCGATTTTGCCCGGAGCGTTTCCCGACTCCGCCAACTTCCGCGTGGCGGCGCGTTACGTGCCGATGACTTCGGTGGCGGGAGACTTCTACGATTTTATTGTGGGCGACGACCGGCAGGCCGGGCTGCTCATCGCCGATGTCTCGGGCCACGGCGTGCCTGCGGCGCTGATCGCCTCGATGGTGAAGCTTGCGTCTACCTCGCAGCGTGCGAATGCCGGCGATCCTGCGGCGCTGTTGTCGGGCATGAACGCGGCGTTGCATGGAAACACGCAGAACCAGTTCGTGACTGCGGCGTATGTTCATCTCGATTCGGCGTCGAGGACATTGCAGTATTCCGCGGCGGGACATCCGCCCATGCTTTTGCTGCGCGATGGGAAGGTGCAGGAAATCGTGGAGAATGGGTTGATGCTGGCCGCCTTCGATTTTGCGACGTACACCACAGCAGTGCATACGCTGAAAGCGGGAGATCGTCTGTTGCTCTATACCGATGGGATCGTAGAAGCGGCCAATGCCAAAGGCGATTTCTTTGGCCAGGAGGCGCTGGCGGCTCTGCTGCGGCAGACGGCTGCCCTTTTGCCGACTGAAGCGGTCGACCGCATCATCAGTTCAGTGCAGCAATGGTCAAATTCGCAAGACGACGATTTAACCGTGCTCGTCTGCGACTACGCCGCCGACGCATAAGAAGACGTCATCGCACAGGCTGGATCCGCTACCAAACCTCGCATCGTTTATCCGCAGGCCGCACCATCGCCGCGTCCGCTTTGCAGCCCCAGGCGTGTTGAAACTCCGGCAGATTCGACAGAGGGCCGATGACGCGGAACTTGGCCACCGGGTGAGGATCGGACTGGAGCATCAGGCGCTGCGCCTCGATGCGGGTGGCGTCGCCGCGGAACTGGCCCCAGGCGATGAAGAATTGCTGCTCGGGGGTGAAGCCGTCGATATCGGCGGGACGAGGTTTACCCTGGAGCGATTTCTCGTAGGCGAGATAAGCGATCTTTGCGCCGCCGAGGTCTCCAATGCTTTCGCCCAGCACCAGCTTGCCATTGTGGTGGACGCCTTCTTCGATGAAGTAGTGATCGAACTGGTCAGCGACGCAGGCGCCGCGCGCCTGAAAGTTTTTCAAATCGGCGTCGGTCCACCAATTGCGGAGGCGGCCAAGGTAGTCGTATTGCGCACCCTGATCGTCAAAGCCATGCGAGATTTCGTGGCCGATGACCACGCCGATGGCGCCATAATTCACCGCATCGACCGCATGCAAATCGAATGCAGGAGGCTGAAGGATGCCCGCGGGAAAGACTATTTCGTTGACCAGCGGATTGTAGTAGGCGTCAGAAGTAGGCGGCGTCATGCCCCAGCGGCCGCGGTCCACGGGCTTGCCAATCAGCATGCGGTCATCCTGTTCCACGTATTTGCGCCCGGCCACCACGTCTTCGAAGAAGGCATCGCGGCGAATTTCGACGTGGCTGTAATCCTTCCACTTGTCGGGATAGCCAATCTTAGGATCGAACGTGGCGATCTTGGCCATGGCTTTTTCTTTGGTGTCGTCGCTCATCCAGGGGCGGCTGAGGATATCGTCGCGCATCGCTGCCAATAGATTGCGCACCATCTCCTGCACTCGGGCCTTGGCTTCGGGCGGAAAATATTTCTCCACATACTTCTGGCCGAGCGCTTCGCCGAGCAGTTGGTCGGCGGATTCCGCGCAACGTTTCCAGCGAGGCTTGATCTCGGTGGTGCCACTCAAGTATTTGCCGTTGAAAGCAAAATCTTCGTCGACGAAAGGAGCGGAAAGGGAACTGGCGGTGGAATTCAGCAGATGCCACTTCAGATATATTTTCCAATCGGCGAGCGCGACCTGTTGCATCTGCCGGTCCAGTTCCTGCATGAACTTGGGCTGGTCCACGTTCATGTCTACGTCCCGCGGAATCTGCTTGTGCTGGAAATAGGCTACCCAATCGATGTGCGGGGCCATCGCCTGTAGCTGGGCGAAGGTAGTGTTGTGGTCGGTGGCGGCGGGATCGCGCAGCGCGACGTTGTCGAGCGACGCTTCCGCCATTTTCGTTTCCATGGTCATGACGGTCTGGGCGCCTGCGTCTGCGCTCTTCTGATCCATCCCAGTCAGCTTGAACATTGCGGCCACATGCAGCAGATATTTCTCGCGAGCCTCTTTGAAGCGGGCTTCGGGCTTGAGGTAATAATCGCGGTCGGGAAGGGCGAGGCCGCTGGCGCCGATATCGGCCAGGACCCATCCCGGCTTGTGCGGGTCGGGCTGGCTGCCGAAGGCGAACGGGTCGGTAACCAGAATGTCGTGCATGTCGAACATGACCTGCTGCAAGGCGGCGGTGTCGCCGGCGGTGTCAATCCTGGAGAACCACGGCTTCAGCGGGTCCATGCCGCGCGCGTTGACCCGCGATCCGTCCATGCAGGCGCCGTAGTAGTCGCCGATGAGCTGCTCGGTGCTGCCTTTGGGCTCGTTCTTGTTAGCAGCCGCACCTTCGAGAACGTCGCGCAATTTTTCCTTCGAGGTCTCGCCCGCCTGCCAGCGCCGGCTCCAGCGCGACATGGACGCGGGAATCGGATTGTTGGCGCGCCAGGTGCCGTTGGCGAATTCATAAAAGTCGTTGCACGAATCGGCCTTGCGATCCATATCGCTGACGGCGACGCCGTGCGAGTTTGCTTGCGAGAAAAGCTGGAGAGGAAGCAGCGAAGACATCACGACGGCAAATATCACAGCCTTCAGAAGGCGCATGTTTGATTCCTGGTTGAGAAGTCGAATTCCTGCGGCAGCCATTCTAGATGAGTCGAACGATTCGTGCCTGTAGATGAGACGCGGCGTGACGTTTTAGGGGAGCAGTCCGTGGAAGTGGCGGCGGGAATTGGGGGCTGAAATGCCGGCTATCGAGTGCCGGCTGCCGTGTTCTTAGCCGCCCGCCTTCAACTCGGTCAGTACCTGCTTCGCAATCTCTTTCAGCGTTTCGAAGACGCCGGTGCCCTGGAAGGCCACGGCTTCGATCATGGGCTCGTTTTTCTTGCGCAGTTCTTTGCCCAGCGTGTCCACGGGCAGGACGTTGGGCAGGTCGCGCTTGTTGAGCTGAAGAACGTAGGGAATTTTGTTGAAGTCGTAGCCGTGCTCGGTCAGGTTCGACATCAGATTTTCCAGGGCTTCCACGTTGGCGTCCTGGCGCTCGGCCTGCGAGTCTGCGACAAAGACGATGCCATCCACGCCGCGCAGAATCAGCTTGCGGCTCGCGTCATAAAAGACCTGTCCGGGAACAGTGTAGAGATGGATGCGGGTCTTGAAGCCGCGCACCGAGCCCAGGTCGAGGGGCAGGAAATCGAAGAACAGCGTGCGCTCGGTTTCGGTGGCCAGCGAGATCATCTTACCCTTCTGCTGTTCCGCGGTTTTCTGGTAGATGACCTGCAGGTTCGTGGTTTTGCCGCCTAGACCGGCGCCATAGTACACGATCTTGCAATTAATCTCGCGGGCTGCGAAGTTGATGAAACTCAAGGATTTCCTCGAACGCGCAATAGTCCGCCCTCACAGGCAGGCTACTAACGAAAGTCTCCCTTTGGGCTTGAAGTTTTTATATCACACGCGTCGTGTCGCCCGCAGGTTACTTGCGTGACCCCCCGGACGCTGACGCGAATGAGCGCGAAGGCGGACGGTGCGGGGAAGCGTGTTTACAAGTGTGTTCTGCGTAGAACGTTTCTTAAGTGGATGGCGAAATCAGCGGGTTTTCGGTTGTCCCTGTAGAAATCCATTAGCCCTAACTCATCTTAATGAATGTTTCGAATGTCCCCAATCGTTTCTTTGCGGCCTAACTTTACGGTTCCTTTATCGCTTATACACAACTTTTTTATGCCGTCCCGGCTAGGTTCGGAGCACGGGGCGTGAACTCCAAAGTCGGTCTGGAGCTCCGGCTCCGGAGCATCGTCCCGGCGGAGGTAATGCAGTGAACAAAGCAGTCGTTTATTCGACAGTTCTCCATTCAATTATCGCGGCAGGAATGCTTGTTTTATGTCTTGTTGGGATCAGCATTTCCGCACATGCACAGTCCACATTTGGCAGTATCGTTGGCGTGGTGCATGACGCGACACAAGCGGTTGTGCCGGGAGCGTCAATCAATATCCGGCGACTGGAAGACAATAGCGTTCATTCCACCACGTCGGACCAGAATGGATCATTCGAGTTTGTGAACCTCAAGCCGGGCAACTACGCCCTATCCGCTCAGGCTGAGGGTTTTGCCGAGTTCCAGGTTCCGTCCGCTGAACTGACTTCCAGGCAGACGCTTAGGATTGATGTCACTTTAGGAATCAAAAGTCAATCGCAGACGGTGGAGGTTTCTGACACCGTAGCTGTAATCAACACCGAGAACGCGGTGATCAGCGACTCCAAGGACAACCAGCAGATTACCCAGCTTCCGCTGAACAATCGTGCCAGCACGACGAGCCCGCTGGCGGCGCTGTCAATTTCGCCGAACGTGCAACAGGACAGCTCCGGGAACATCGCTCTGGGTGGCGCCAGTTCAGCCATGGTGAATTTTTCGGTCGATGGCGTGTCAACCGCGAACGTGCGGCAGAACGGCGCGCTCCAGGACGCCTATCCCTCGCAGGAAGGAATTTCCGCACTAAGAGTGACGTCATTCAACAACAGCGCCGAATTTTCCCAGGTAGGCGATGTCACCTTCACCACTAAAAGCGGCACCAGTCAGTATCACGGCAGCCTTTTTGAGTATTTGCAAAATGACGCGCTTGATGCCGACCCCTACGGCTTCAGTGGCAAGTCGCCAAAACACTTCAACACCTTTGGGGGATCACTCGGCGGCCCAGTGAGCATTCCGCATCTTTACAACGGGAAGGACAAAACGTTCTTCTTTTTCGATTACGAAGGAAACCGCCGCTCCACCGCGGTTGCTCAACAGTTCCTGGTTCCTACGCAGGCGGAGCGCAACGGCGACTTAACCGCGCTCGGCGGCTCCGTGATTTCGCCGGCAAGCATCAATCCGACCGCCACAGCCTTGTTAAGCTACTACCCGCTGCCGAATGTCGCCGGCCAGTCGAACTACAATTACGAGAATTTCCAATCCACCCCCGCGCGCACGGACGGAGCCGACCTCCGCATCGACCACACGATCAATTCGAAGCAATCGGTGTATGCGCGCTTCAGCCGCAAGAACATTACGGAAGACTACGCTAACCCGCTGTTACCAAATGACTCGGACAGCGTGCACAATCGCAGCCTGCTCGTCTCGCATACGTGGGTACTCACACCGCGTCTCCTGAATGAATTCCGTTTTGGTTTTACCAATGTAGCGACCAGTGTTGGTTTTCCCATCGAAGGCGCGAGTGCGCTCTCACAACTCGATCTGACCGGCGTAAACATCAGCCAGCATCCCACCACGCATGCTTTTCCCACGTTCAACTTCAGCGCCGGAACTGGATTCACTCCGATTGGCCGGGATAAGACCGGCGTGACGCAGTCGAAGACACTCCAGTTCACCGATAATGTGAGCTGGACACGAGGCAAGCACACCTTAAAGGCGGGCCTCGACGCGCGCAGAGTGAGGTACTTCGATCTGGAGAGCTTCGCGCCTGTGTTCAATTCCGACGATTTTGGCGACTTCATCTTTCAGGGCACATTCACCGGCAATGCCTTCGGCGACTTCCTTGAAGGGACACCGTCGTCCCTGTTCTTTGCCGTATCGAGCCCGGACGTGGGCGGAACGGCGTGGCAATATGGCGTGTTCGGGCAAGACGAATACCAGATCAACAGCCATCTAACGCTGAACTATGGCCTGCGCTGGCAGATCTTGCCGGGCTTTCACGAAGATGGCGGCAATCTGGCAAACTTCGACCAGAGAAACGATTCGATCGTGGTGCCCAACGAACTTCCGGCGTATCTGGAACGGCAAAACATTCAGGCATCGAATGTGGCGTTCCAGCAATCGTTCAACGCCTGCAACCTGGGATATACGGCGCTACCATGCACGAATTATGTAACTGCCAGCCAGGACCACTTGCCGCAGTCGCTGCGCAACGTTTATATGCGGAACTTCCAGCCGCGTGTATCAATCGCGTGGCGCCCGTTTAACGACAACAAAACTGTGATTCGTGCCGGGTTCGGCATCTTTACGGTGACGAATCTTGGCCCGCTGTCCTTCAACAACAGCGGTAATCCAACCTCCGCGCTCCATATTTATACCAACAGCGGGACCGCAGCAGAGCCTCTCATTCGGTTCCCCAACACCGCACCGCCCACGGTAGGCGTGCAGTACGGCGGGGGCGGTCTGGATCAGGGGGTCGATCCGAACTACCGTGATCCACAGGCTAATCAATGGAATTTGACGGTTGAGCGGCAACTTGGAAATAATGACAGCCTGCGTGTCAGTTATGTCGGCATGCACACTTACCGGCTAAGCGTCACCGAAGACCTCAACCAAATCCCGGCGAGTACGACGCCATATCAGACTACCGCCGCCAGTCCCTACGTCGATCCGCGAGCGCCTTACCACAACTGGTTCACCCTCTACAGCACTTTCAATGCCGGTGAGGCCAACTACAATGCGCTGCAAGTTGAGGAGAACCACAAAATGTCTCATGGCCTCTACTTCAGCGCGAACTACACGCTGGCGAAAAATCTTGCCGACAATCAAGGCGATACTCCAACTGCTTACGCGGGCGAAGTCAATTATGGAATCCCCATCGCCAACCGCTTCGATGTCCACAGTGATTACGGTAATGTCGAAGGCACGCGTCGTAGTCGTTTCCTTCTTACCGGTCTTTACCAGTTGCCCGTCGGCGAAGGCCGCATTTTCCTGAACACCGGAGGTTGGAGGAACGCCGTGCTAGGCGGCTGGGAACTCACTACCATAACCCTGCTTGAAACTGGCCCCTGGCTTACGCCAAGCATAAGCGACTCCTTCGATCAGTCCAATACCGACGTCCTCAACCGTGGCGCTTTCCTGCGACCCGACCAGGTCTCGACGAATTTTTATCAGGGGCAGTCACGCGCGCAGTACTTCAATCTCGCAGCATTCGCGCCCACTCCTGCCGGTGCTGGACGCTTTGGCAACGCCGGAGTTGGCATCCTGCAAGGCCCCGGCACAGTCACCGCCAGCCTCGGTCTCGCCAAAGTCTTCCACGTTACAGAGGCAGTTAGAATGCGCTTCGAGTCCACCTTCACCAACGTGCTCAACCACACGAACTTCGCGCCTCCGGCAACGCAGATCGATGTTCCGTCAACCTTTGGCGTGTTGAGCTCTCCGCAGACGGCAGAAAATGCCGGAAACCGCACCGGTCAACTCGCTCTGCGAATTGAATTCTAGGGCAGGAAGAGCTTCTTCATCACCCGCGCGGCCGCAAGACGAAAAAACCAAAGATGGGCCAGCCCCCGCCAGGCAAGTGCAATCGCTGGAAAGTGAGCGATTCTGTACAGCCAGGACGAAGCCAGTGAAAGAAACTATGAGTTAACCTTGCCCGTCGGAAGAGGTGCCCATGTCGTTCGGACTTTACGCGATCGGCTTTGTCTTTATGATCTGCGGACTGATCTACGGTGCGCATTTGATGCACATACCCGCGCACTGGATCGTCGCTGGCACGCTCGTACTCCTGGGACTTGGGGTTCTTTCCGGTGTGAAGGCCACCCGCCAGAAAGATCCTTCGAGCTAAACGGCCGTTGTCAGAATCACAAGCTGCCTTCCTCTGATCATGTGGAGCGGGCGCCTCGCCCGGCTGCCTTTGACTTCTTGTGCATTCCTATCCATGAGATGTAGCGGATCTTCCTAAGCGCTGTCATCCAGAGGAGGGCGTTCTCCGCCCGACGAAGGATCCCTGCGCCGCCAGCAATCTGCCGTTCCTGTTCCCGCTTTAATCTTCTAGTTACCTTCTTGCTATCTCCCCCCCATCCCCCTTTTTCCGCTCTTTTCCGTGCCCCACCCGTGTGGAATCAGCGAGCTAGCAGGAATTCGAGCGCTCGACTACGGGCCTACTACGCGATGTCCTCCGCAAAGTACGTCCGACAAAGGACTTAGAGGTCAAAATACGTGAAACAAAGGAGTTAGGTCCGATTGTCGGGAATTGTTTGTATGGCCTGTGCTGGGACAATCATGAAACAAGTTAATTGTGCGGCGAAAGGTCAGATGTCACAAGAGGGCTGTGAAAAACTAACCGGTAGTTCTCGTCTTGCCGTCTGTCACTTCCGTGATCGTGCGGTGCGCCGTCCGAAGTCGTTTCCGCGATGAGAAGTGTACCGCTCGGCGCTTCTCCCTGGGTTGCGATTCAAACTAATGACGGACCTTTTTCTCTGTCCCCGAATTTCTCTGCCAAGCTAGAACTGCCCCACTCAAGCCAAAACCTGGCTTGAATGGGCCGCCCGCCAGCAAAATAACCGTCCCTAATTTCTCCTGTCTCACGCGAGGGGGTGCAGTTAACCCGTCTATCCCGAGTTTTTCCTCTGGCGAACGCAGCCTATACGGAAAATCGCGGCAACCGCATGGTAGAATAAAAAGCGAAACAAATATATGCCTTGAGCGCGGGAACTTGGGGACGAACCACACAATGGAACACGAAATTTGTTGACTATCTGACTGGTCTCTTTGAAAGTTCGATGTATGCGGCAACGTCTAGAAGTTCGTGATCCGATTCACGGCTTCGTCTACAGAGAACCGGAAGAGCGGGATGTCATGGACACCCGCATCTTTCAACGATTGCGGCGTCTGAGGCAACTCGCCCTTGCTTCTCTCGTTTATCCGGGTGCGACCCATAGCCGCTTTGAACATTCGGTTGGTGCGTTTCATCTCGCGGGTAAGATCGCGAGTGCCCTCGATGTCGACGCGTCCGAAACACGGCTGCTGAAGCTGGCTGCTCTGCTCCATGACATCGGGCACGGACCTTTTTCTCATGTTGCGGAGCCAATTCTTAAGCGGCACTCAGATAAGAAGAAGCTTGGAGACCAAGTCGCGGAGTCCAAGGTTCACGAACTCATTAGCTGGATGATCATCAGCACCGACAAGGAACTGGCAAGATTAATTAGTGATAAGCAACGCGAACAGATTGTCGGATTATTGAAAGGAACATGGGGGCACAGTTACCTTCAGGAGATTGTGTCCGGTCCGGTTGATGCCGATAAACAAGATTATCTGCTTCGCGACAGCCTGTTCTCGGGAGTGAAATATGGGGTGTACGATCAGGAACGCTTGAGCAATACGCTAGTGATTCACGATGACAACGACGACAAATTTCTGGCGATTTCGATTGACGGCATGCACGCGCTGGAGCAGTTCGTTCTCGCGAAGTACTACATGACCACTCAGGTGTACCGTCACAAGATTCGCCTCATCACCGATCAGATGATCGAACGTGGGATCGCTCTCGGGATCGAGGAGGACAAAGTCGCGTGGCTCAAGACCCTCTATTCATTTGACGGATCGCCTGAGTACGTCGCACATTATTTGGAGTGGTCCGATGACCGTCTAATCAATGAAATTTTAGGGAGCGCCACGCCTGACGGTTATGCTAAAAAGTTTTTCACGCGACTGTACAATCGACAGCTTTTCAAATGCATATTCGATGTCGATCAGAACGACTTCCCCGATCCGAACGTCAGGAACTTCGTTTTTGGCGACGCGAAGGATTTTTATAAGCCGTTGGAGAAAACGGTTGCAGGCATGTTGAAACTGGACAGCAACGAAGTGATCGCGTACACCATCAAATTTGACTCTGCTACACGCACGGAGAGTGAAATTCCTGTGATTCATCGAATGAAGACGACTGTATTCCACGACGAATCCACGCTCTTCAAGTCGGTCGATCAAAAGATTCGAGAACAGCGGTTTCACATTTACGCGCCCATAAGTTTTCAGGACGACAAAGACCAGAAAAAGCGCCTGCGGGAATACAAGAATGGAATCTTGGAGTTGATCGGCAAAATGGCTGATCCTCAGACGACTCTGGCGCTCGAAGGGGATTCAACGAAATGAATACGTCTCAGTTTGTTCTGTCATTGATTCATGCGTCTGGAGAAGTTCGAGGACGGACCTTATTGCAGAAGCGGGGATATTTCGTCTCCCTGCTGACCGGGCTTGCCTCTGAACTTGGTTACCAAGCTCACTATTACGGACCGTACTCTGCTGTTTTGGACGGCACGTTGACGCAGATGAAGAATCTGGGCTTCGTGGAGGAAGGAACGACGGGGTTTGGCATCGTCAGCGGCGGCTTCGAGATGAGGCGATATGACTACTCGTTGACCGAAGATGGTGACCGCGTCTTGCAGCCGTTCTTGGGCACGAAGGAGTATTCGGTGGTGGCAGACGCAGTCCGCAAGATTCGCGACGCAGGTGACCCTAACTACATGGAGTTGTCAATCGCCGCGAAGGCCTATTTCATCCTCAGAAAGCAAAACAAGGGAATGACATCCGCTGAAATGTTGAAAGAGGCGGAGAAGTTCAATTGGAATATCCCAGAGCAGTCGCTCGGTCGAGCGGCGACTTTTCTGTCAAGGTTGGGACTGACAAAAGGGTAGACCCGCCAGCTCGCTCGATTCGAGGGGAGACCTATGAAGGGTATCTCAGTTCTCATCGTTTTCGTTTTCGTGTTCGCAGCGGCTGGGCAGGAGATACAACACGCACCGACTGTCGGACTGTGCCAAGCCGACCAGCGCTTGTGGGACTCAATCTGGGAAACTTCCTGACGTTGGAGTGCTCCAGAGATGGAACAGTGAGATGCGAGATTGCATGAAGGTAGACCCGCGGGCTCAACTTCAATACGTGTTCACAGTCGGTGAAATAGACGCTGAGACGGAACTCCGCATGATGCACTTTCTTCAGCGCCACAACATGTTGGCCGATTTCAAAACTGAAGATGCGGCGGGAAGACGTTAGTACAAGACTGGGGCCCCGCCGGGGGCTCTGTCCCACGCGTTCTAATCTTTAACTCTTAGCGCTACCATGGTCGAGGCTGTCCCGCTGGCCGCGGTTTTCGGCAAGCGGGGGCCACGGACCCATACAGCTTGCGGCCGGCCATCTCGTACTATGCAATTCCGCGCACCCGCATCTCCGCCTTTCCAGAGGACGGCTTGAATGGGCCACCGTCGCCACTATAGGGCTAAGCGGATAAACACCTAGGGGACGCTCTGATTAAGTCCAAAAAAAGCGAAAGCAGGTTTCTCGACTCCGCGCTCGAAATGAAAGATTTGGGCTTAATCAGAGCTTCCCTGAGGTGTCGGATTATGGCGAAGGGCTTCGATAAATCCGCGGCTGCTCCAGTTTTATCTTGAAGCCATCTCTTCATGGATCGAAGAAGTAAATGGGGCGGCTTCCTCAGGGGCTAAAGCCGGCGTCTTTATTGGCACTGGGCGGCACGGCTGAAGCCGTGCCCTTCCCAAAACCGACTTAGAGATAGCTTTTGGATTGTTTTCCTTTCAGCCGGCTGAGGGATCTTGCGCGGACTGTTCCGACTTTAGTTCACGCGAGATCCCTCACTGCGCCTGAAAAACGGCTTCGTTCGGGATGACACAGTCAGGCCGGTTTTTTTCGGTGCAGCGGGGAGAATCATTTCGTCACGTTCTGCTTTGACCATCGCCCCGTTCGACTCCTTCGCTGCGCTCAGTCGCTCAGGGCAGGCTCACCTATTCCGATGTTACCGCCTTCAGAAAGCGGTAATAGAAATCTACTCCCTGGTAGTAGGACTCGATGCCCAGGCGCTCGTCGCGGCCGTGGGCGCGGATGTCGTCGCGGTCGATGGCGGTGCCGGAGATTCCGTAGGTTGGAATGCCTGCGCTCATCGTGTAGATGCCATCGGAGGCGCCGGTGGCCATTTCCGGAATCACCGGCGTGCCCGGCCACATCGCGGAGGTGATTTTTTCCAGCGGGCCGAATACGTCCGGGCGCAGCGGCGGAGGCGGAAAACTCTTGCGGTCAGGAGCGCTGTCGGAAGTGTTGCCGAAGTTGTCGACGTAGCGGACCGTAATCGCCGGATCGGCAAATACTTTGATCAGCTGCTGCCGAATTTCTTCGGCGGAGTGTCCCGGCTCGATGCGGCAATTTACATTGGCCTCGGCGCGCTGGGGCAGAGCGTTGTTGGCGTGTCCGGCGGCGAGACGCGTGGCCACGCAGGTCGTATGCGTGGTGGAGTTGTCGATGGGATACTGCGAGAGACGTGCTATTGCAGCGGTGTCCGGCGGATCGTTCAGCATGGCTTTAATATCGGCCGCGCGCTGCGGCGTTTCCACTCCAGCCATGCGCTGGTAGTACGCGCGAGTGACTTCATTCAACTCGAAGGGAAATTGAAAGTGCTGCAACCGCGTGAGCGCGCCGGCAAGAGCGTAGATGGCGTTGTCCGGGCGAGGCAGCGAACTGTGGCCTCCGGGATTGGTGACCACCAATTGAAAATCCGCATATAGCTTTTCCGTGGCATCGACCGTCATCATCACGGGTTTGCCGTGGTCGCTGAGGATTCCGCCGCCATCGTGGTTGAAGACGACATCTGCATCGATAAGGTCGCGATGGTTCTTGAGCAGCCAGTCGACGCCATTCGATTTGCCGCCCTCTTCGTCCGCGGTAAGCGCCAGAATGATGTCGCGGTCGGGCGTGAAACCCTCTTTCTTGAAGCGGATCAGCGTGGTGACCATGATGGCGTCGCCGTCCTTCATGTCCTGTGTGCCGCGGCCATAGTAGAAGCCATCTTTCTCGACGAAGGTGAAGGGATCGGTGGTCCAGTCTTCGCGATGCGCCTCGACCACATCGAGGTGACCGATCAGCAGAATGGGCTTGTGCTTCCCCGATCCGTGCAGGCGCACGACGAGATTTTTCTTGCGGTCGTTCGGACCAAGGATGTGAAGGTCGGATGCGGGGAAGCCGGCGTCGCGAAAGCGTTGTGCCATCGCCTCGGAGGCCGCGGTCACGCTGCCCACCGAGTCGGTGGAATTGATCTCAATCAGTTGCTTGAAGACGTCGTGAGAAAGCTTTTTGGTAGCGTCATCGATTTGCGCCTGCGACTGAGTAATGAATAAACACAGGAAAAGGGTAGAGAACAGAACAAACCACTTGCCACGGTCCAATTGGGTCTCCTGCGACAGCGGAATCAGAGTGTTATTGTCCCTCCGCAATCGCAGTCATCTTATCCTATCCGCCGCGGCGAACAGCGGCAGTCACGATGCGCGTGAGATCCCTCGCCCCGCTCGTGAAAACGCGGGGCTTCGGGATGACTCCTTCGAAGGGAGCCACCCGTAGAGACGCGGAAACTCAGCGGGGCGCAGCGGTGGGGTAGTAGCCATCTTTGGCATAAATTTTCAGGCCGGGGCGGCTGACACGGACTTCGATGTTGCGGTAGGCGGTGCTGGCCGTGGCGCGGGTGGTGTAGCCGATGGTGTATTGGTTGCGCGCCTCGGAAGTGATGTCGGCGTAGGCGTTTTCGATGGCGTTGCGGGATAGTTCGGCTAGGACCTGGCCGCTGCCGGTTGCGGAAGCGTACTTGGGCAGGAGGTTGCCGTAACCTTCACGGGGAAGGTGGAAGCGCTCGATTTGCCGGTAGACGGGCAGCGCACCGGAGCCGAGCTGCACGGCCCGGACCTCGATGCCTTGAGCTAGCAGCAGCTTGAGCACGTCGCTATAGCTGGCTTTACTGCCGATTTCGCGGCCTTCGGCAATGACGAAAATTACTTTTCGCCGGGTCTTGTCGCGCTTGCGTAAATCGAGAGCAGCTTGCAGGATGGCGTCGTTGAGGACGCGGGATTCTTTGGGCGGAGTATAGACCGGCTCGGTGGGGCTGCCAACAGGGATGTTGTTGACCGTCGGGCCGTGGGAAGCCAGCGGCCCACTGAGCACGGGAACGCCATTGTTGCGGCCTCGCTCAGTTTTAATCTGGTTCAGAACCGCGGTAAGGCGTTGGTTGGGTGGGTTGAAATCGCTGACCTGGCTGACCGTGCTGCTGAAGGTGTAGAGCCCGACCTCGTCGTAAGGGCTGAAGGCGCCGATCAGGGCCGGGAACGTCTCGTTCACCTTTTGCACTTCAGCGTCGGACATACCCAGATCGATGACGACGGCCACCGACAATTCAAAAGGGTCGCTGGTAAAGAAAGACATGGTCTGCTTTTTGCCATTTTCCAGCACAATGAAGTCAGTAGGGAGTAAACCATCCACGCGACGACCATCGGTGTCTTTGACCGTGACGGGAACCTGCACGAAGTTGCTGGTGACGACGAATTTATAAAGCTGCTGTTTGCTGGCGCTGTTCTGTTGCGTAGAAGTGCCGGGAGGGACGGTGCGAACCGGAGGCATGGGGGGCGGCGCGGGCTGAGATTCCTCGCCGGTGGGTTGGGCCGGTTCGGGGAACGGGAACTCGTTATTCGGCGCTTTCTTTGGCGGAGCGGCGGGCTGAGTGTCTTTGGGCGTCGAATCATCCGGCGTCGAATCGGCCGAAGGGGGCGGAGGCAACAGGACTTTATCCGAACGAGGAGGAACGGCCGCTGGCGGTTGTGCAGCGGAAGGCGCGTCAGGGACATCCTGCGATTGCGCTGGTTGGTTTTGGCTGCCAGACTGAGCCCGTCCAGGCTGGCTCAATGCAATGAGGATCATAGCCAGCAGCGCTCCTGCCAGCGACAGTGCCGATTGTGCCCGCAATTTCTTTCTTTTCAGCGCCATTCGTCCTCATTCATGCCACGATAACAAAACTCAGCTCGTCAAAGATGCTGCGACGACAGGCCACCGCCGCAACTTCTGGTCCGGATGCTTAGGCCGTTGTAAAAAATCTGCGGCCACGCCTTTGGGATGCTCGAACCACCCCATTTGGTGCATCTAAGCTACAGGACTAGACTAACAAATTAAGCCTAATATTTTCCTGAAAGAAAATGCAGATGCCTAAAGCCATGTTTGGCCCCGCAGTTGGCCCCGCGAACGTTACCGTGAAAATCGCCCGAATCCTGTGGCTGGCGCTGTTCTGCGCCGCCGGGACGCTGACCTTTGCCCAACAGGATGCGGCTCCGCAGAAGAGCGCCGATCAACAAAAACCCGACGAGACCATCAAAGTCAACGTCAACGTGGTTCAATTGTTTTTTAACGTCAAGGATAAACACGGGACGCTGATTCCCAACCTGAACAAGGCGGACTTCGACATCGCGGAAGACGGCAAGCCGCAGACCATTAAGTATTTCAACGCCGAAACCAATCTGCCGCTCACCCTGGGCATTCTGATTGACGCGAGCGGCAGCCAGCGCAATGTCATCGATATGGAAAAAGAGGCTGGCGGGGCTTTTGTGCGGCAGATCTTGACCGATAAAGATGAAGCGTTCGTCATCAGCTTCGATATCAGTGTGGACTTGTTGCAGGATTTTACGCGGGATACGCGGCGGCTCCAGGCGGCCTTAAACAAGGCCAAGGTCAATGTGGACTTTACCAGCGGAGGAATTCCTGGCATGGGCGGCGGGCCGGTTCCGACGCAGAACTCCCCCGGGACTTTGTTGTATGACGCTGTATATCTTTCCGCGCACGACATGCTGTCGAAAGAAGTGGGGCGCAAGGCGATGATCCTGTTGACTGACGGGCAGGATGAAGGCAGCAAACTGAAAATTCAGGACGCCATTGAGGCGGCGCAGAAATCGGATTCGATCGTTTATGTTCTGCTCTGCGCAGACCGCGGGTTTTATGGCGGCTTCGGGTATTCGGGCGAGTCGGAGATGCGCAAGCTCACCGAGCAAACCGGCGGCCGCGTGATCAATGTGGGAAACAAGTTCGACAAGCTGCGAGACGCGTTCGACCAGATCGCGGCGGAGTTGCGCAGCCAATACAACATTGGCTATACATCGACGAACACGGCGATGGATGGCAGTTACCGCAAGCTGGAAATCAAGAACAAGCAGAACTACAAGATCCAGTCTCGGGCGGGGTATTATGCCACGGCGCACAATCAGCAAGATTAGCCTGCGCGGGGTTTTGAACTCCACATAACCCGCCCCCACACGATCTGATTACGTGCTACTCCGGCTCTTCATCCCAGGCGACGGTGCGCCGTTCGGCGCTGCTTTTTCGCGCCAGCAATAAAGCGCGCATGGTGCGCAGGGCCTGATCCATGGTCACGTCGACGGGCGATTCTTTTTCTATGGCGTCGCGGACGTTGGCGTAGAAATCGCGGTAGTCTCCGCGCTCGCTCTTTATCTTGCGGCTTGGTTCGCCCACAAGGCTTAACGTTCCTCCCAATTCTTCCGGCTCTTCGCCCCAATCCGCGCCCCAGTTTTTGCCCGGCGGAATTTTTCCCGAGCGCAGGCGCTCTTCCTGCGGATCCATACCAGACTTGAGAAACGATCCCTTGGTTCCGTGAAGAAGAAAATGCGGGCCGGGAGCGAAGGCGATGATTCGCGCGCGCAGCATGGCTCGCAACCGCGGGTATTCGAGGCATACATCGAAGGCATCATCGACCTGCGAATCCTCACGCTGGCGAAAGGCTTTGGCGGTGATGGCGTCCGGCACTCCGAACAAAACCAGCGCCTGATCGATCAGGTGCGGGCCTAAATCGAACAGTACGCCGGAGCCGGGATAATCCTCGCGCTCCCGCCAGACCGCTTTCGTTTCCAGGCGAAAGCGATCGAATCGGGACTCAAACTCGACCACTTCTCCGAGCGTTCCTGAAGTCACGAGTTTTGTGACGGTGCGGAAATCGCCGTCGCAACGGCGATTCTGGTAGACGGTCAGCAGGCGGTTGAGTTCTGCCGCCAGGCGCGCGAGTTCCACACACTCTTTCCATGTGGGGGCGAACGGCTTGTCTACCACCACATCGCGCCCGGCCAGCAGGCACGCCTGCGCGAGTTCGAAGTGCGAATCGTTGGGCGTGGCCACGACACAAAGGCGAATCGTTGTGTCGGAGAACAATTCGTCGAGCGTGCGTGCAACGCGGACATTGGGATAATGCTGTTGCGCCAGCGATCCGCGCCGCTCGAGGATGCAGGCCAGTTCCATGCCTTCCACGCCTTGAATTACAGGCGCATGAAATGCCTGCCCCGCCAGTCCGAAACCGATTAAGCCCACTCGTACCATCGCTTTGTTCCTTCCCTTATATCGTCGGTAATTTCTCCCAGAAAACTAGGCGCGGCGCCCTCGCGCCATACCCATTGTAATTTGGCGACTTACAGCCTCTTGCGGATATGGCGAACTGCCCCTGCGCACTATAAATGAAAGTGCGCGGTTGGGGCTGAGCGCTCAGGAGACGACAATGCGATTCGGACCGTTTTTGGTAATAGCGTTTCTATTGATGATTCTGTGGGCGGGCGGATTTCTAATGTTCCACGTGGCCAGCGGTTTGATTCACCTGCTGCTTTTGTTTGCCGTGATTTCGTTTGTCGCCCATCTGTTGATGGGGCCGAAAACCGCGTAGGCGCGGGCACAATTTCCTTGGAGAATGGCGCGTAAAGGCGAGGTAGAGAACCTGCTACCGATCTTTTACGCGCCTTACAAATTTCAATCCTGACCAGATTTCGGTCACCGCGCAAACCTTCACATCGACCAACCCCGCCTCTAAGCCGATTCCGCGCACTACATTTTCGTCGACATCGCTTTTTACCCCTGAAGATTTCTTGGGCCAGCTCACCCAGAGCATCCCGGCCGGGGCCAGCGACTTGCTGATTCGCGCGAATTCTTTTTGCAAGTGCTTACTGGAAGTGGTGAACAGCATGGCGAAGTCGAGCTGCGGCTTTGCCTGGGGGAGTTGTTCGCATTCTTTTAGCGCTGCGTTTAATTCCGCCAATACTTCCGCTGGAGCGTCGACGAAGAAGGTGCGGAAGCCGCTTTTGATGCCTAATTTTTTCGGAAGCGGCGTGCCTGAGTATCCGGGCATGAGAGGCAGAATAGACGGTTCATTCTACCGCATGGTTACTGCACGGGTGCGTAATAGCCCCGGCGCGCGCGTACGTGAAAATTCTTGGAATCGTTGGCCACGATTTCAATGCGGCGGAAGTGGCCGTCCGTTTTGAAATTCGCTGGCTTGTAATCGATGGCGTATTGGCTGCGCAACTCGTTCTGGATTTCGGCGAAGGCATTGGCCACGTCGCGAATCTGAAAGGGGAAAAAAGCGCGGCCGCCGGTGGCGTCGGCAATGCGCTCGAGCACCTTGTCGCCCTGGCCTTTCGATCCGCTCACGTTGGTGCTGATGGTGTAGACGATGGCTTCGGCACGCTCGGCCATTTCGATGGCCTCTTCGCGGGTGACGTGGCTGAGATTGTCGTCACCGTCACTCAACAAAATGATGGCGCGGCGCGAAGCGGGATTCGACGGCGATTTCAGCAGCTTGTCGCGGCAGGCGAAATAGAGCGCGTCATAAAGCGCGGTGCCGCCGCCGGGGCGCAGTTCGTGAACTCCATTCGCCAGCAATTCGGTGTTATCGGTGAAATCCTGGGTCACTTCCGGAGTCGCGTCAAAGCCCACGATAAAGGCGCGGTCATAGCGGGGGCGCACGATTTGATTGAGAAATTCAATCGCCGATTCCTGCTCGAACTTGAAACGGTCGCGCACCGAGTTGCTGGCATCGATCAGCAATCCTACGCGCAAGGGTAGGTTAGTGTCGTTGTGAAAGCTGCGAATTTCCTCCACCGGCTTGTTGTCGTCGAGCACGCGGAAATCGCTTTGCTTCAGGTCGGTGACGCGATGCCCGTGCTTGTCCGTGACGGTGAAGGCTACGTTGACTTCGTTGGAGCCGACGACGAAGCGCGGAACGTCATCGGGAGCTGGAGGTTGATCGGCGGAACTCTGAGCGGGAGGCGTGGCGGGAGCGGATGATGGCTCCTGCCCGGCTTGCTGACCCGTCGTGGCGGGAGGATTTGTGGGTTGCGCGGGGGCGGGCTGCTGCGCGTTCGGTGGTTGGGAATCCGAGGATTGTGTATCCGGCGACGCGGGAGTCGACTGCCCAGCCGCGGCGCGGGAGTGCGGAAGGCCAAGGGTCAGCGCGAAAACAAGCGCCAATGCCGCCAAACAGACCAGTCTGAAAACATACTTCATCGAGAAACCATTATATCTGCATGCCGAGTGCACGGTCGTTTTGATTCAAGCCGGGGCCGCGCTTTCCACCGCAGCCAGAAAGGAGCGTAGTTCCTCCGGCAGATCGCTCTTTAGGGCAATCTTTTCCCCGGTTCGCGGATGCTGCAACGCCAGCTCCGCCGCATGGAGAAAATTCCGGTGTAAATCCGGCGGCTCAGCTTTTCCGCGCAACTGGCGGGGCGCGCCGTACAGCGTGTCGCCGACTATCGGATGTCCCAGCGCGGCCATGTGTACGCGAATCTGATGCGTCCGGCCAGTATCGATTTTCACTTCGAGCAGGGTGAACTTGCCGAAGCTGCTCTCGATGCGGCGCACGGCGCGGTAGTGGGTGATGGCTTCGCGTCCTCCGGACAGACGGGTCGTCATGCGCGTGCGGCGGACGGGGTCGCGGCTGATGCTTTGGTTGATGGTCCCGGCATCTTTTTTGGGCCATCCGTGAACCAGTGCCACGTACGTCTTCTTCACTTCGCGGCGCGCGAACTGCTGGGATAGCTTGCGATGGGCTTCGTCATTTTTCGCCACGACGATCAGGCCGCTGGTCTCTTTATCGAGACGATGAACGATGCCCGGACGCAGTTCTCCGCCGACGCCCGAGAGCGTCGCGAAGTGATGCAGCAGCGCGTTGACCAGCGTGCCGCGGTTGCGCGCATCTTCGGTTGCGCCCGCACCGGCGTGGACCATCATTCCCGCGGGTTTGTTGATGACGGCGAGATCGTCGTCTTCGTAGCGGATATCGAGCGGAATTTCTTCGGGGATGGCACGCAATGGAGGGCGTTCGGCGGCGCCTAGAATTTTGATTTGTTCGCCGCCACGGAGCTTTAGCGAAGCCTTCGCCTCGGCGCCGTCGACCAGAACCATGCCTTGGGAGATGAGTTCCTGCACGCGGGCGCGGCTTACATTTTCAAGGCTCGCGGCGAGAAACTGATCAAGCCGCTTGCCGGCGTTGTCAGCCGCGACCGGAACCGTGAAGGGGAACCTCTCAGACATGTGTAGGCTCGATCGGTGCTCTGCGGATCTGCTTCTGACAGATCGTTATAACGATGAGAATACCGCGAAGCAACGCCTCCGAGCACACGAGCTGAATGGACCCTGGTTTCTCATCGGCGCTCGCACTGAAGTAACGTGGCTGGCGGCGTGCTCGAAATTTAAGATGAAGCCGACGGTGAATCCATGAGAGCAAAGTGTTTGGCGGCAGTTGTCTTGGTTTGTTCTTGTCGTCTAACCTCGGCTATTAACGCGCCATCACTGACGCGGGCGAATGTTTCCGTCGCTTTGCAGGCCTGCCAAGAATCCGATTTTGCCCAGGGCGAAGAAATTGCCGACGCGATAAAGACCGGCGATCCCACCGAGATCCTGAGATCGCTGCCAGATGCCTTGAAGATGTTGAGGGCCACGCCTGCAGCATCCTCTCTCTACGCGGCGAGAGCCTTCTGCATCCATGAACTCGTGCCCAACCGGCTCCCACCGGGTGGATCTCACTACTCGCCTGACCGGACAGCCCCTACCGAAACGGTGCTCCAGTTTCACGTTCTCGGGATCGAGTACTTCTACTATGACTCCGATGACGCGTGGACTCTAAAGGAAGATCCTGTGGATCTGAGCCAGCTTGGGGCCGAATACCTGGATTCTCGCTGGGGTCGACAGGCATTTCTGATGATGACTCGTCTTGGTTGGAGCCATGGCGCATGCCAGGAAGGGCCAGATCAATTCCGGGAGGTCATCAAGCACGGCGAAAGCTTCCTGCGAATGTATCCGGAATCGGAAGTGTCGAACAGCGTGAGGCTCGAGATGGCCAATGCCTATGCAACGTGGTGGAACGCGTCGCGCAGGGCGCCTAATCCGCCGTATAGCTCTTCGGAACCGTACATGGCGGGAGCCGAGGAGGCAAAGCAGAGGGCCATTGAACTCTATAGAGACTATCTTAAGATGCAGAAAAATCCTGCGGAAACCGCGCTGCAACGGCTGAGTGCACTGGAGAAAGATCCGAAAGGCTCAAACAAATTCGACTATTTGTGCGAGGACTACGAGGATTAGACGGCGCACTGTGTCGCTGGACGGTTCGATCTCGTTCTTCTTGATCAAACCTGTTTAACGCAGAGACCGCGAAGATCGCCGAGCAGGGAAACAAATCACGGGCCACGCTATCGCGTCGCACTCACCGTCTGCGCCGGGACCGCCTTGGAACCCGGCCGCAGCCACCAGATCAATCCGCCGCCAACCACCAGACCAATGGCAATCAGTTGCGTTCCCGTCATAGCGCCGCCGAAGACAGAGCCGCGTCCGGGGTCATCGCGCAAATATTCGAGGAAAAAGCGCGCGACGCCGTAGATGAACAGGAACGCGCCGAAGACTTGGCCCTCGAACTTTCGCCGCTTCAGCAGCCACATCAGAAAAAAGAAATTTGCCAGTTCGACGGCGGATTCGAACAGTTGTGTCGGCTCCAGCGGTATGTTCAGCGGCGTGCCGGTAATCGTATTGGCTAACGGATTGGTAAACGTGACGCCCCAGAAATGATGCGTCGGCTTGCCGTAGCAGCATCCGGCAGCGAAGCAACCCACGCGGCCAATGGCGTGGCCCAGGGCCAGACCGGGAGCGAACGCGTCGCAGGTGCCGAACGCCGGCATGTGGTGCTTGCGCACATACCAGGCCGCTGCGGCGAACGCCGCGATCAATCCGCCGGAAAAAACTCCGCCGGCCTGGAGTGTGCTGATGCTGAAAATATCGCGGGGATGGCTGGCGTAATCGCTCCAGTCATTGATGACGTAAAGAACCTTTGCGCCTACGATCCCGCAGAGCACAACCAGGATGCCAAGATTCCACGCCTTCTCGCCGTCGATTCCGAGGCGCTCGGAGTTGCGGACACTAATCCAGAGGCCCAGCAGGACGCCCAGCGAAACCAGGAAGCCATACGTTGGCAGGAAGAATCGACCGAAATGCAAAAGTTGAGGGTGCACAGATTATTTTAGATGCGCGAACGGGCGCAGAAGCTATCCCAACCAGTCTAGCAGGAACAACGTTACGGCTGGCGCTCTGGCAACCATAGGCCAGGGTGTTCGAGATCAGCAAAAGCTGGCGCTTCCTGTCTTGCAAGAATAACTCTCCTCGCCGTTCTCCTGACGACAGCCGGCGGCCAGGATAGCTAACCAAAGTCTGGGCTCGCCGCATCGCAGGTTGAAGCATAGTTGGCTGGCACTTACGGAGGTCCGGCTCATGAATGTTCACTTCGTCTGTTTTCTGTTTTTCTGCGGGAGCCTTTTCGCGCAGTCCTCGCAGCCTTCACTTACCATTTACAACCAGAATTTCGCCGTGGTTCGGCAGGACATTCCGCTTGATCTGAAGGCGGGCGAGAATCAGATCAACTTCAACGACACCACCATGCACCTGGAGCCGGATTCCGTCATCCTGCGCGATCCCACCGGCAAGCACGCGGTTCAGGTGCTGGAGCAGAATTATCGCGCCGACCCGGTGTCACAGTTTTCTTTGCTTTCGCTCTACGAAGGCCGCACCATCGATTTTCAACTGCCTGACCGCACCATGGTAAAGGGCAAAGTTGTTCGCAGCGGTTTTGTACGCGCCGATACTTTCAATATGGATGGTTCCGGCCAGTCTTCGCCGTCGCAGGAGGATCCGATCATCGAAGTCGGAGGGCAGTTGCAGTTTGGACTTCCCGGCACACCAGTGTTTCCCGATCTAACGGCGGAAACGATCCTCAAGCCACGCTTGGAATGGCTGCTGGCGACGGACAAAGCCGGCAAATTTCCTGCCGAATTTTCCTACGTCACTGGCGGTATGACGTGGGAAGCAGACTACAACGTGGTTGCGCCCGAGAAGGGAGATCTGGTCGATATCGTCGGCTGGGTGACCATGGATAATCGCACCGGCAAGACCTTTGAGGATGCGCGCATCAAGCTGATGGCGGGGGATGTGAACAAAATTCAGCCGCCGATTAGTGGCCGCATGAT
>Ga0209006_10000564_pt1 | contig 34674 bp, 32 predicted proteins | sample JacPin_JW_Ref_O2_FD_188567 | JGI IMG/M metagenome (GOLD analysis project Ga0209006, IMG submission 188567) | Forest soil microbial communities from Algoma, Ontario, Canada - Jack Pine, Ontario site 1_JW_Ref_O2 (SPAdes) (version 2) | ecosystem: Environmental > Terrestrial > Soil > Boreal... | reverse complement strand
CCGGGCGCACGGCGCACCCGGACTGGCTCGTCGCGGAGCTCCTGCGCTCGTGGCCGGACGAGGTGCAGATGATTCTCGACGGGGGTAACCAGCACCCGCCGCTCATCCTGCGGCTCGACCTCACGCGCACCAGCGTGGCGCAGTACCTGGCCGAGCTTGCGCGCCTGAATCTTGCCGGCCGCCCGGTCGCCTGGGCGCCCGCCGCCATCGAGCTCGAAGAGGCCGTGGCCATCGCCGAGCTTCCCGGATTTGCACAAGGCATGGTGTCGGTTCAGGACGCCGGTGCGCAACTCGCCGCACCCCTCCTCGACGCGCGCCCCGGCATGCGGGTCCTGGATGCATGCGCCGCTCCCGGCGGCAAGACCGGCCACATTCTTGAGTACACCCCGGCTCTGGGCGAGCTCATGGCTCTCGATATCGACGCTGCCCGCAGCGTGCGGATCTCCGACAATCTCAAGCGCTTGTCCCGGCAGGCGATGCTCGTCGTGGGCGACATCCGTAACCCGCAAGGCTTTTGGGACGGCCGGCCATTTGATCGCATCCTCGCGGATGTGCCGTGCTCCGCAACCGGCGTCATCCGCCGCCACCCGGACATCAAGCTGCTGCGCAGGCGCGACGACATCGCGGGCTTCGCGCGGGCCCAGCTTGAGATTCTGCACGCCGCGTTCGGCATGCTCGCCGCCGGCGGGCGCCTTCTCTATTCGACCTGTTCCGTCCTGCCCGCCGAGAATGAGGATGTCATCGAGCGCTTTCTAAAGAGCGAGCCCATAGCGCACCTTGCGCCGCTGCCGCCCGCTCTGCCTCTGCCTCCCGGGGCCCAGAAGCGCGTTGCAGGCGTACAACTTTTACCGGGCGCACAGGCAGGCACGGATGGGTTCTATTATGCTTGCCTCGAAAAGACAGCTGTCGGAACCTAGAGGCGCTCTGCGCAGTCAATCGTTGCATCCATGCTACGAATCGACCCACTCAATCTGCGATCGATCCTCGTGGCCATCGCCCTTGCCGTATGCAGTGGGCAGGCGCATGGCGATGCGCTCGATGGCGTCCTCGAGGTCCGCTCTGCCTACGTCAGCATGGAAGGAGGCGTCTTCCTGCTCCATGCCCGGATCGAATACCCCGTGAGCCCGGCCATACGGGATGCTTTGCATGACGGCGTGACGCTCACGGTCGATCTGGATACGCGCATCGAGCGCGAGCGGCGCTTCTGGTTCAATGCGGACGTTCAGGAGCTGACGCTGCGGCGTGAGCTTGACTACCATGCGGTGTCGGATCGCTACCTCGTCCGTGACGTGCGCAGCGGCACCCAGAAAAGCTTCGCCACGCTTGAGGAGGCGCTGGCCGACCTCGGCGCAGTGGATGGCTGGCCCGTGCTCATCGAACCGCAGTTGGCGCCCGGCAACTATCGCATCAGTGTGCGCGCTGGCCTGCGCCGCGGCCGCCTGCCCGCTTCGCTGCATGCGCTCATGTTCTGGACCGATGACTGGCACCGCGTGAGTGAGTGGTACACATGGTCGCTCCCGGACTGACCGGCCCCGCGCCGGCGAAGCCGCGCTGGCGCGGCGTGGCACTCGTGCTCTTATGGGCAGGCGTTGGCGTGGGCGCGCTCTTGCTCCTGGCGAAGAGTGTGCAGAACTCTGGCGAGTTCAGCCGCCTGCAGCCGTGGATCTTGCTCCTCAATGTGATTGGCGTCGTCGCGCTGACTGCACTGCTCGCGCGCAAACTGACGCAGCTCGTGCGGGACTACCGGGCGCATGTGCCGGGCTCGCGGCTGACGGCGCGCACGGTCGCGATTTTCGGCGCGCTCGTCGTGGCGCCGCTTCTGATCGTGTATCTGTTCTCGCTGCAGTTCCTGAACCGCGGCATCGACAGCTGGTTTCACGTTGAGGTCAAACAGGGGCTCAGCGACGCGCTCGTGCTGTCGCGGGCGGCTCTTGACCTGCGCGTGCGCGAGTACTCGCGGCACACGGAGAATCTGGCTCACTCGCTCGTCAACGCATCCGCCGAGGACGTCGCGCAGCGAGTCTATGAGGAGCGTCGCGCCACGGCGGCGCTTGAAATGGCCGTGTACGGTGCTCACGAGCGCATCATCGCGGCGAGCCTGGAAAATCCGCTCGAATCCATCCCCACGCGCCCGCCGTCGGATCTAGTGCGCCAGGTGGGCGAGCGGCGCGCGTATGTGAGCCTTGAGCCGCAGGCCGGCGGCGAGTACCTCATTCGCACCGCCGCACCGTTCACGGAATCGCTCTCGCGCGGGGACGATCGCTACCTCGTTGCCATCTATGAGGTGCCGACGCAGCTTGCTGCACTCTCTGAAGCCGTGCAACACGCTTATTCGCAGTACGGCGAGCTTGCGGCGCTGCGCGAGCCCCTGAAGAGCAGCTTCCGCTTGACGCTCACCCTGGTACTGCTGCTCGCGATGCTCGCGGCCATCTACGGTGCGATCTTCTCCGCGCAGCGCCTGGTGCGTCCGGTTCAGGATCTGATCGAAGGCACGCGCGCCGTCGGCAAGGGCGACTTCGGCACGCGCCTGCCCTTGCCATCGCGCGACGAAATGGGGTTTCTCGTGCACTCCTTCAACGATATGACGAAGCGCCTGCGGCGCGCACGCGAAGAGGCCACTCGCAGCCAGCGGGTGGTCGAGCGCGAGCGCGAGCGCCTCGCGATCATCCTTGCACGCCTATCGACCGGAGTCGTGGTCGTGGATCGCGAGCTCACCGTGAGCATCGCGAATCAGGCGGCCGGCGCGATTCTCGGCACCGATTTGTCGGCCGCTATCGGACGAGCCTTGCCGGAATTGACCGCCGGCAATGAACGGCTCGGCCAGTTCGTCGCGGCGCTCGTGGTGCGCTTCGGAGCCGGCCGCGAGGAGTGGCGCGAGCAGCTCGATCTCGATGGCGCGTCGGGCCGCCGCACGCTGATGTGCGCCTGCACGCCGCAGTCGGGCGCCGACCGCGACTTAGGCTACGTCATCGTGTTCGACGACATCACGATGCTGCTGCAGGCGCAGCGCGACGCCGCCTGGGGCGAGGTCGCGCGCCGCCTGGCGCACGAGATCAAGAATCCGCTGACGCCGATTCAACTCTCGGCCGAACTCATGCGCCGGCGCTTTCTTAGCAGCATGTCGCCGCAAGACGCCGAAGTACTGGAGCGCGGCACGCGCACGATCGTGCAGCAGGTGGAAACCATGCAGCAGATGGTGAATGCCTTCAGCGAATATGCACGCGCACCGGAGATGCGCATCACGCGCTTCAACTTGAACCAGCTGGCAAGCGAGGTCGCCGACCTGTACCGCTCCCACGATCCGCGAGTGGAGATCCGCCTGGAGCTCGACGCTCGCATCGATGGCATCGAAGCCGACCGCGGCCGCGTGCGCCAGATTCTCAATAATCTCGTGATCAATGCACTCGAGGCCCTCGACGGCGTGGCCACGCCGCGCCTGGAGCTTGCGACGCGCTTCGAACAGGCGGCGGGCGATGCGAGATACGCAATCGTCACGGTATGTGACAATGGGCCGGGATTTCAGCGCGAGCTTTTGGGCCGAGTGTTCGACCCCTACGTGACGAGCAAGCCTAAGGGTACCGGCCTTGGCCTTGCGATCGTGAAGAAGATCGTCGAGGAGCACGGCGGCCGCATCGATGCCGACAATCGGCCCGAGGGCGGTGCGCGCATACGCGTAGTTCTGCCGATGACGGATAGCACACGTTCCGCCTCCGGCATTCGCGAACGCCGCGCAGAGTTGCGGAGGGAAATTGTATGAGCGCGGCACACATACTGGTGGTCGACGACGAGGCGGACATTCGCAGTCTTCTGAAGGAGATTCTCTCCGAGGAGGGCTATGAGGTGGAGGTGGCTGCAAATGCCGAGCAGGCGCGTGCAGCGCGGGCGCGGCAGACGCCCGATCTCGTCCTGCTCGACATCTGGATGCCCGACGTCGACGGCATCACTCTTTTGCGCGAATGGTCATCCGCCAACGCGGACGGTTGTCCGGTGGTCATGATGTCGGGTCACGGCACCGTCGAGACCGCGGTTGAGGCGACACGCCTGGGGGCCTTCGATTTCGTCGAAAAGCCGCTGTCGCTCGCAAAGCTCCTGCGCACGGTGGAGCGCGCGCTCGATGCAGGCAAACGCCGCCGCCAGTCCGGCAAGCTCCTCGTCCCGCCCATCATGGTGCCGGTCGGCAAGAGCCGGCTCATGCAGCAACTGCGCACCCAGCTGCAGCAGATTGCGACCCATTCCTCCTCGGTGTTGCTCGTGGGCGAGCCGGGCTCGGGCCGCGAGGCGTGCGCGCGCTACTTGCACGAGCAGAGCGGCCGCAGCGTGCGGCCGTTCGTGCCGCTCATTGCGAGCACTCTGCGCGAGACCGACGCACAGCTGCGGCTCTTCGGGCGCGAAGAGGCCGGCCACGGCGCGCCCGTGGGACTGCTCGAAGAAGTCGGCAACGGCACTCTCTTCATCAGCGAAATTGAAGACCTACCGATGAGCGTGCAGCGGCTGCTGATCGGCGTGCTCGAGTCCGGCCGCTTTACTCGCCTGAATGGCACCCAGCCGCTGACCTTGAGCGCGCGTGTCCTGTCATCCGCGCAGCCCGATATTGAGCATCGCGGCGCCGAGGGCTTTCGGCGCGATCTCTTGGCGCAGCTGAATGCGCTCATCGTACGCGTGCCGCCGCTGCGAGAGTACGCGGAGGACGTGCCCGAACTCCTGCGGCACTATGTCGATCGCGCGGTCGACTCCGAAGGTCTGCCGTTCAGACGCTTCAGCGTCGCCGCGCAGAATCGGCTGCGCAATTATCCCTGGCCGGACAATGTCCGCGAGCTCAGAAACCTCGTGCAGCGCCTTCTGATCCAGGGAGGGCCGGAGGAGATTCGCCTTGAGGAGATCGAGCAGGAACTGGCGGTGCAGCAGCCCTCGGCGGAGCCGCTCGTCAAACAGGACCTCCTCGCCCTGCCGCTGCGCGAGGCGCGCGAGCAGTTCGAGCGCGCCTATCTGCAGCAGCAGCTCCTGTTGTGCAACGGCAAGGTTGGACAGCTTGCCAAACGGGTTGGCATGGAGCGCACGCATCTGTACCGCAAGCTGCGTTCGCTCGGCGTCGACTTTCGCAATGTGAGTGAGGACTAGCTCAGCTAGTCCCCGATTCGAATCACGAGCGCGTCGAGTTCGGCGGCCTGCAGCTGCTTGCGCACCCGGTTGAGCTCGTTCATGTCGTTGATGGGACCTACGCGCACGCGATGCCAGACATCGTTGTCGACGGCGACGCGCTGCACCTTCGCCTCGACCCCTTGCTTGGCAAGCTGCGCTTGCACGCGCTCGGCGTCCGAGAGGTTGCGGTAGGAGCCTGCCTGCAGCACGTAGACGCCGGGCCGTTCGATGCGCGCCGTCGGCAGATCGTGGCGTACCTCGCGGTCCTTCTCCGGCACGACGACTTCGAAATGCGGCAGCATTTCGTAGAAGTCATAGCGCTCGTCGCTTGAGTGCGCGCCGATCGGCTCGGCATCGACGGGCGCCGTGTGGCGCGGCTGCGGCCGTGCCTCCTCGGCGGGCGCGCGCCGCGCTTCGCCCATGTACAAGAAGAGTGCGCTCGTCACCACCGCCCCGACGAGCGCGCCGGCGCCGAATTCGCGCATGCGCGTTAGATTAAATGCACGACGCGAAGTCTTCTTGTAATCGCGAGCCGTCAGTTTTGCCATGGGTCCGCCTACATGCTCGCAGGCGCCGTGACGCCCAGAAGTGTCAGGCCGTTGCGCACCACCTGTTGTACGGCAATCACGAGCGCAAGCCGGGCGTTGCGCAGCTTCGCATCCGCAACGATGAACTGTTCGGCGTTGTAATAGGTATGAAAGGCGTTAGCAAGCTCGCGCAGATAGTGCACGAGCCCGTGCGGCGCGCGCGCGACGGCGCAGCTCTCGAGCACTTCCGGGTAACGCGCGACCTGCTGCAACACGAGCTGCTCGGCAGCGCCGTTCAAAAGCCCGATGTGGGCGAGTCCCTCGGCACGGTCGAAGTGCATGCCGCGCGCCGCGAGCTGCGCAAGCACGCTCGCGACGCGGGCGTGCGCATACTGAATGTAGTACACGGGATTTTCATTGCTGCGCGATTTGGCGAGCTCGAGATCGAAGTCGAGATGCTGTTCGTGGCTGCGCATCAAATAGAAAAGGCGGCAGGCGTCGTTGCCGACTTCGCCGCGCAGCTGGCGCAGTGTCACGAACTGTCCTTCGCGCTTGCCCATGGGAACTTTCTCGGTGCCGCGGTAGAGACTCACGAATTGCACGAGGTTGACCTCGAGACTCTCGCCCGGCTCGCCCATGGCGGTGAGACCAGCGCGCACGCGCGCCACATAGCCGTGATGATCGGCGCCCAGGGCGTCGATCAGGAGCTGAAAACCCCGCTCGCGCTTTTGCAGATGGTAGGCGATGTCCGAGGCAAAATAGGTTTTCTGGCCGTTTTCGCGCACCACCACGCGATTCTTTTCGTCCCCGAATTGTTCCGCGCGAAACCACAGCGCGCCATCCTCGCGATATAGATTGCCTTCGCGCTCAAGGCGCGCGAGCGCCCGCTCGATGGCGCCGCTGTCCTCGAGCGCGCGCTCCGAAGCCCAGTGATCGAACTCGACGCCGAATTCCGCAAGGTCGCTTCTGATGTCGCGCAGCATTGCAGCAAGCGATAGTTTGAGTACCTCGCGAAATCCATCCGCGCCGAGGAGTTCGCGCGCGCGCGTGATGAGCGCATCGATATGCTTCTCCTTGTCTCCGTCGGGCGCATCCGGCGGCAGGTGCGCGCTGATCGCGGCAGCGGCGCGTTTGAAACGCGTGCCTTCCTGCGCGAGCAGCAGTTGTGCGATCGGCTGCACATAGTCGCCGCGGTAACCGTTGGTCGGAAACGCGAGCTCCTCGGAACACAACTCGAGATAGCGCACCCACACGCTCACCGCGAAAATGTCCATCTGCCGCCCGGCGTCGTTGACGTAATACTCGCGTTCGACGCTGAAGCCGACCGCATCCAATAATCCCGCAAGGGTTGCGCCGTAGGCAGCCTGGCGGCCGTGACCGACGTGCAGCGGTCCGGTGGGATTGGCTGAGACGAATTCCAGGAGCACGCGTACGCCCTCACCGAGCGTGCTGCGCCCGTAGCGCGCGCCTTCGGCGTGGATGCGCGCAATCTCGTCGGCGTAGGCCTCTTTGGCGAGAAAAAAGTTGATGAAGCCCGCACCGGCAACTTCGGTGCGCGCCACGAGCGGGCTTGCCGGCAGCGCCGCGACGATCGCCTGTGCGAGCTCGCGCGGGTTGCGGCGCGCCGCTTTCGCAAGCCGCAGGGCAATGTTGCTCGCAAAGTCGCCGTACTGCGTATCGCGCGTGCGCTCGACGATGATTGAGTCACGTTGCGGCGCGGCCGCGAACGACGGATCGCCCATGCGGGTGAGAGCGCTGAGCAGAAGCTCCTCGAGTTGCTGCTTCACGGGCGAAAAGTCCGACGGTGCAAAGCGGGGCAGTCTACCAGCGCCGGCCCGCTAAAATAGCTCGAGCGGATCCACGTCCAGCGCCCATCGCACGCGCCGGCTGCTCGGCAATTGCTCAATTTCGCTCACCCAGCGCTCAAGAAAGCGATGCAGCGCGCCCCTGTCGGCGCTTTCGATCAGAAGCTGCGCGTGGTAGCGGCCGGCGCGCTTCGCCATGGCGGCCGGCACGGGTCCGAACAAGCGTACTCGCGGGGGCAGGCGCGCCAGCTGCCGCGCATCAGTGAGAAACGCCAGCGCGGCGGCGGCGCTCTTGGCCGAATCACGTACCGCGGCGAGACGGCTGTAGGGCGGCCAGCGCGCCTGCTCGCGCTCGATGAGTGCGGTGCGCGCAAAGCCGTCGTATCCCTCGCACAGGAGGCTACGCAACAGCGGATGGTCGGGAAACTCCGTCTGAATCAATCCCTCGCCCGGCCTGTCGCCGCGTCCCGCGCGTCCGGCAACCTGCACGATGGTCTGCGCGAGCCGTTCGGGAGCGCGGAAGTCCGTGCTGAAAAGTCCATGATCGGCATTCATGACGACCACCAGCGTGACGTTGGGGAAGTCATGACCCTTGGTGACCATTTGCGTGCCGACCAGGATGCGCGCCTCCCCGGAAACCATGCGCTGCATCGCCGCCTCGGCGTCGCCTTTGTTGCGCACCGCATCCCGGTCGAGGCGCACCTGCGGCACATCGGGGAAAAGCTCCGCCAGCTTCTCTTCGATGCGCTGCGTGCCCTGTCCCACGGGCCGCAGGGCAAATCCGCACTGCGGGCAGCTCTGCGGCAGCGGCGTATCGGCGCCGCAATGATGGCAGCGCAGGCGTCCTGCGGCCTGGTGCACGGTCAAGCGTGCATCGCATTCGCTGCAGGGCGCCGTCCACCCGCAGGCCGTGCACAACAGAGTGGGCGCATAGCCGCGGCGATTGAGAAATACCAGCACCTGGCCTTGCGCACTCAAATGGCGCCGGATGGCTTCGATGGCTGGAGTCGAAATGCCGGCCTGCACGGCGTTGACGCGCAGATCGATGAGCCCCAGGCGCGGCGCCTGGGCCTGGGCCGTGCGTCGCGGCAACGACAGCCGTTGATAGCGCCCGGCGAGCGCGTTGTACAGAGTCTCAAATGCGGGTGTCGCCGAACCCAGCACCACCGGCACGCCGGCGCGTTGCGCGCGCACTACGGCAAGATCGCGCGCCGAATATCGAAATCCGCCTTCGTGCTGTTTGAACGAGGCGTCGTGCTCCTCGTCGACGACAATGAGGCCGAGCGCACGTACCGGCGCGAACACTGCAGAACGCGTGCCGAGGACGATACGTGCGTGGCCGGTGAAAGTGTCTCGCCAGGCCGTGAGCCGCTCCTGATCCGTAAGGCCCGAGTGCAGCACTGCAAGCGGCGCGCTGAAGCGCTCGCGGAATCGGCCGACGAGCTGCGGCGTAAGCCCGATCTCCGGCACCAGTATCAACGCTGCGCGGCCGTGCGCGAGCACGCGCGCCACCAGGTGCAGATAGACCTCGGTCTTGCCGCTGCCGGTGATGCCATGCAGAAGAAAGGCCCCGAAACTCTCAAGCGTCGCGCCGATGGTGGAGACCGCAGCCTGCTGCTCTGAGTTGAGCGCGAATCCCCGCGCTTCGGCGTCAGCCGGCCGGGCGGCAACGCTTGCAGGCTCATCAATGACGCTCACCCAGCCGCGCGACTCGAGCGACTTGAGAAGCGCGCGCACATTTGCCCCAAGGACGGCGAGCTCCTCCGCGCTGCACCCCTGCTTTTCGAGAAGATGCAGCAGCACGGCGCGCTGCCGGGGTGCGCGGCGCGGCTCGCCGTTCTGCTGCGCCGTGCGCCCGGTCGCGCTGACCACCCAGCGTCTGCGTGTCGCGCTCGCCTGCGCGCCCAGTCGCAGCGCCTTCGGCAACGCTGCCGCGAGCACCTCGCCGATGGGGTGGTGGTAATACTCCGCCGCCCATTTGAGAAGTGCGAGCATTGCGGCGTCGAGCACGGGCTCGGCGTCGAGTACTTCAAGGATCGGCTTCAACCGCTCCGGCGCAATCTCGGAGGATGCAGCCTCCTCGGTCACGACACCGATCAGCCGCTGCCGGCCGAAAGGTACGCGCACGCGTATTCCCGGTCGGATGGGCTTGCCGGTATCCTCTTGGGGGGGTAGGTAGTCGAACGGCCGCCGCAGTGGCATGTCGAGCACCACGCGCCAGACCGTGACTCTGCTCATGTTCCTGGAACGTTTAGTTAATCAGTGACTTACGTGGGTTCTGAGAGCGGGTCAACCGCAACGCTCGCACGCGCGTTATACGAACCATGAGTGCCTTTGCTACGCTCGCGTCTGTTTATAACACGCCTGTCCAGACGCACGGCGACGTGGATTTTACGGACTCGAACACCACCACCGACTCGCGCGCGCTCAACCAGTTTTTGGCCAGCGTCGAACTTAAGGCATTCAAGATCGCACAGTCGGCGCTGCGTCATGAACACGACGCTCTCGACGCGGTGCAGGATGCCATGCTGCAGCTGACGCGCGCGTACGCGAATCGTCCTGCCGAGGAATGGCGGCCGCTCTTTTACCGCATCCTCGAGAACCGCATTCGCGACATGCAGCGCCGCCGCACAGTGCGCGCGCGCATCATGGCGTGGCTTCCCACGCACCGCGATGAGGAAGACGATGACGCGTTTGATCCCATCACGCAGGCTGCGAGCGAGGAGATCACGCCGCCACGGCGCCTTGAGCTCGACGAAGCGATGACAGCGCTTGAAAAAGCATTGCATGATCTGCCCAGCCGGCAGCGTCAGGCGTTTCTGCTGCGTAATCTTGAGGGAATGGATGTCGCCCAGGTGGCAAGCGCCATGGGCTGTTCCGAAGGCAGCGTCAAGACGCACCATTTTCGCGCCTTGAAGGCGCTGCGCGCACGGCTCGGGGAGTTCTCGACATGACGACGTCCACCGAGAAGGAGCTCGAAGAATTCGAGAAGCGCACGCGGGCGCTGCTCGAGGAGAGCGTGTCGCGCATCGACGGTCGCATTCGCTCACGCTTGAATCAGGCGCGGCACGCAGCGCTGGCCGCGGCGGAAGAGCGGCGCCGTACGCCTTTGTGGCGCAGCTTCGGGCTCGCACCCGCCGCGGGTGTTGTGGCGGCGGTGCTGCTTGCGGTCGTGCTATGGGTGCCGCGTCCGGGTCAGATGCTGCCGGTTGCTGAAGGCGGATCGAACGCGGTGGAAGATTTGGATCTAGTCGCCGATGGCGAGACATTCGATCTCATTCAACAAGGGGACGGCGGCTTCTATGAATGGGCTGTTGCGCAGGCGGACGCCGAACCGGAAGCGACCAGCTGATGTTTGACCGGCGCGCGACGTGCATCGCGTGGGTTATAGGGGTGTCTGCGCTCACGCCCGGGGGTGTATCGGCCGACGATGCGGACAGCTCCAAGGTGGCAAAGAGCACGCCGGAGGCGCCGGCGGACCCCGAGCTTCTTGAATATTTGGGCAGTGTGGATGCAGAAGGACAGGAGTGGATAGATTACTTGGCTCGAACGGACATTGCGCAGGTGGTGAAGGCGAAGAAATCGCCCGACACCTCCGAGGTCCAAGACCCATGAACGCTCTGCGATCCATGGTCGCCGTCGTTCTGCTTGCGCTCACCGCTCCTGCATTCGCCCAGACTGCTCCCGCACCGGCTGCCGCGCCTGCCCCGGCTCAGGCCGTGGGCTGGTCCAGTCTGTCACCCGCGCAGCAGCAGCTGCTGCATCCGTACGCCGGCCAATGGCAGAGTCTTCCGCCCGAGCGCCAGGCGGCGCTCGCGCGCGGCAGCCAGCGCTGGCTTGCGATGCCGCCGGAGCAACGCACTCTTGCGCGCCAACGCTTCGAGCAATGGCGTGCGCTGCCGCCGGAGCAGCGCACTCTTGCGCGCCAGCGCTACGAGCAATGGCGTGCGCTACCGCCCGATGAACAGAAGATCGTGCGCGACAACTTTCACCGCTTTCAGAGTCTGCCGCCGCAGCGGCGTGCCATGCTGCGCGAGCGCTGGCAGAATGCCACGCCCGCTGAACGGCAGAGAATGATCGCCCGCGTGCGCGCGCGCCGCGCGCATCCGTTGCCCGCGGAACGCCGCAAGGAATGACGCGCTTTTAGAGGTGCGGACGCACCACGAGCGGCACGTTGCAGACGTCGATGCGTCCCGCCGGCACTTTGTACCACTCATCACGCCGATTGCGCCGCGACTCTACAAGGTCGGCAAAGGTGTGCGTGTCGGTGCGCATAATTTCAAGATGCGAGCGCTCCGCCTCCGGCACATCCGCGGCGAGCCTCAGCGAGTGAATGGCCGTGCGCTCCTCGGGCTTCTCATAGTAGCCCAGCGCCCCGGTGCCGCGCCTCAAGGTTGCGAGCTGCTCCATGCCCGCGACGACGCGTCCGACCAGGGCGACATTGCGGTCGAGCTGCCGCGGCGCCTGGCCGATGACGACGTAGAGCTCGGAGCCATTGCCGCTGTCGACGTCGTTGTCGCGGCCGACGCCGACCATCGAGTAACAGTGCACGAGCCACGCGAGATGCGTGCGCGCCTCGCGCGCCGCGGGGAAGCCGTCCACAAACCCGACTTCGGCAGCGTAGGTGTCCGGCTCGGGCAAGAGCGTGAATACGAGCTCGTTCGCGCTGCGCGAGAACTCCGCATCCAATGTCTTCTGCGCACTGCCGAGCGAGCGTGTGTTGGCAGGATCGCTCCACTGCACGACGAAGTTGTCCTGCGCGCGCACGATGGCCGTGCCGTCGAAGTAGTGCTCGTGCACGAGCGCCTTGATGTTCGCGACGTGCTTGGGAGCGAACGTGGGATTTAGCTCGATGACGACGCGCCCCGTAGGCAGCTCCAAATACAGAGTGTTCTGCGGATCGAGGCTACGCCAATCGGCGCTCTTTGATGCCGCGATCACATCCGCCATGGTGCGCGGTTTGACGCTGAGCGCGTCGGCACCGGCCGCGCCGTTCGCGACGAGCGGCACAAGAGCGGCGGCGAGCCAGGCGTTCTTCATCAGCCGACTGCCTTGATGGCTGCGATGAGCTCGGCCGCTGCTTTCTGCGCATCTCCGTAGAGCATGCGGGTGTTGTCGAGATAGAAGAGGCCGTTCTCGATTCCCGAGAAGCCCGTGCCCTTGCCGCGCTTGATGACGATCACGTTTTTTGCCTTGTCGGCGTTCAGGATCGGCATGCCGTAGATGGGGCTCGACTTGTCGGTGCGCGCCACCGGGTTGACGACGTCGTTGGCGCCGATGATGAGAGCAACGTCCGCCGTGTCGAATTCCGAGTTGATCTCATCGAGGTCAGCGATGAGGTCGTAGGGCACGCCGGCCTCGGCGAGCAGCACGTTCATGTGGCCGGGCATGCGGCCGGCCACCGGATGGATCGCAAATTTGACCATGACGCCGCGATCGATGAGCAGCTGAGTCAGCTCCCAGATCTTGTGCTGCGCCTGCGCGACCGCCATACCATAGCCCGGGACGATGATGACCTTTTGCGCGAAGGCCATCATCACACCGACGTCAGCCGCATCGATCGGCTTGAGGCTGCCCGACGGCCCCTCGCCGGTGGCTGCGGCCGCGGTATCGCCGAACCCGGAGAAGAGCACGTTGCCAAGCGAACGGTTCATCGCCTTCGCCATCAACTGCGTCAAGAGCGTGCCTGCCGAACCCACGACGGTGCCGGCGATGATCATTGCGGCATTGTTGAGTACGAAGCCCTCGAAGGCGACGGCGAGCCCGGTCAATGCGTTGTACAGGGAAATAACGACGGGCATGTCGGCGCCGCCGATGGGCAGCGTCATGCTGACGCCGAGCACGAGCGCTAGTACAAAGATGCCGGTGATCACGAGCGGGGATGTATTGAGCTGCGCTGCCACCAGAGCGCCGAGCACGAGCGCGCCGATGAGGACGATGAGCGTCAGGAACTTCTGTCCGCCAAAGCGCAGGCTGCCATGGATGAGGCCCTGCAGCTTGCCGAAGGCAATGGCGCTGCCGCTGAAGGAGACGGCGCCAATGATGCCGCCGACCACGGCGAGAGTGCTGATGGCGACACCCGCGGTTCCACCCCGATACAGTTCCACCGCGGCGATCGCCGCAGCCGCACCGCCGCCCATGCCGTTATAGAGCGCGATCATCTGCGGGATATCGGTCATGGCGACGCGCTTGCCGCTCCACCATGCGAGTGAAGTGCCGACGACGATGGCCGGGATGATGAGCTCGTAATTCGACATGCCCGGATACAGGAATGTGACGAGGGTTGCGACCAGCATCCCAGCGCCCGCCCACAGGATGCCGCTGCGTGCGGTGACGGGCGAGCTCATGCGCTTCAGCCCCATGATGAAGAGGACTGCGGTGACGAAATAGCTCACCTGGATGAGCGCGTCGACGCTGGCGATCGCGCTAATCACGGCGCCCCCTTCGCGTCCTTCTTCGCGCGCGCGCCGCTTGACTTGAACATCTCCAGCATGCGCTCGGTCACGACGTAGCCGCCGACGGCGTTGCCGGAAGCGAGCAGCACGCCGACGAAGCCGATGGTCTTTTCAAGCGGGGTGTGTGCCTCGCCAAGAGCGACCATCGCGCCGACCAGCACAATGCCGTGCACGAAGTTTGAGCCCGACATGAGCGGCGTGTGCAGGATCACCGGCACGCGCGCGATGACCTCGTAGCCGGTGAAGGCGGCGAGCATGAATATGTAGAGCGCGATGATTCCGGTCATGCGGGCACCTTCTTGTCGAGTGCGAGCCGGGTCGCCTCGTGCTTGATGACGCCGTCGTGAGTGAGGCACGACTGCGCAAAGACCTCGTCGGTCCAGTCGATCTTCAATTCGCCCTTGTCGATGGCCGGCTTCAGGAAGTTCAAAAGGTTGCGGGCGTACATTTCGCTTGCGTTGTAGGCGAGTGTCGCCGCCAGGTTTACCGGCCCCACGATCGTGACGCCGCCGTGATCGACGACCTCGCCGGCGCGCGTCAGCTCGCAATTGCCGCCCTGTTCGGCGGCAATGTCGACGATGACCGCGCCCGCGCGCATGCGCTCGACCGCGGCGCGCGAGATGATTTTCGGGGCCGCCCGGCCCGGGACCGAGGCGGTCGAGACGACCACATCGGCAGCGGCGATGCGCGCATCGAGCACTTCCTGCTGGCGCTTTTTTTCCTCGTCCGTGAGCTCGCGCGCGTAGCCTCCCTGGCCGTCGGCGCTGACGCCGGTGTCGACGAATTTCGCACCCAGGGATTTCACCTGCTCGCGAGTTGCGCTCCTGACATCATAGGCTTCGACGACGGCTCCCAGGCGTCGTGCGGTGGCGATGGCCTGCAAGCCGGCAACGCCGGCGCCGATCACCAGCACCTGCGACGGCCGGATAGTGCCCGCGGCGGTGGTGAGCATCGGAAGGAACTTCTGCAGGTGATTGGCGGCGATGAGCACAGCCTTGTAGCCCGCGATCGATGCCTGCGAGGACAGAGCATCCATCGATTGCGCGCGCGAGATGCGCGGCACGAGCTCCATCGCGAAGCTCGTGATGTGCCGCTCGCGCAGCAATGCAATCTCAGCCTGGCGCGCATGCGGCTGCATGAAGCCGATGACGATCGCGCCCGCCTTCAGCTTGCCGATCTGCTCGACCGTTAGCGGCTGCACGCTGAGCACCACGTCCGCGCGCTCGAGCACCGCGCCTGAATCGAGCCACTCGACGTTTTTGTAGGCCGAATCCAAGAAGCGCGCGCGCTCACCCGCGCCGCGCTCCATCAGGACATGGGCGCCGCTTGCGGCAAATTTCTCCGCGACTTCCGGGACAAGACTGACGCGAGTCTCGTGCGGCGCTGCCTCGCGCAGCGCACCGATGTTTACAGGCATGCGTATCTCTTATCGCGGATTTTTGGGCGCTTGCGCCACGCCGCTTCAAACTTCAGTAGAATTAAGACCTTGCAGCGTTGAATTCTTGCACAATTCTGCCGTATCTTACAGCCGCTATGTTAGGAGGCATCGATCTGGACCGGGCCGACAGCGGCTATATCGAGGATCTGCGCATCGTCGCGACACCGGCGGCGCGCGGACTGGCGCAGCTCGTGCTGCGCACCGATATCTCCGGAATGCCTCTCGAGTGGATCGATTACCGCGAGTCGGCGCGACTCTATCATCAGGAACAGGTCGCATACACCTGCGGATCGCTGCTCTACAAACTCTACGGCGGCATGAATGCCCGCACCGGGCGGCGCACCGTGCTCGAGGTGAATTCCATCGTGGCGACTGTCGGGCATACCGGCAATCCCGGCAATACTCGTCACGACTATGTGCCGCCTCTCAATAACCAGACGTTGTTCCGCAGGGATGCATACATCTGCATGTACTGCGGGATGCGTTTTCCCGCCCGTGAGCTGTCGCGCGACCATATCCGTCCCTTCAGCCAGAAGGGCACGGACGTCTGGACAAACGTCGTCGCCGCCTGCCGCCGCTGCAACAACCAGAAGGCCTCGCGCACTCCTGAGCAGGCAAAAATGCAGCTCATCGCCGTGCCCTTCACGCCGACCTATGCGGAATACATCTTCTTGAAGGGGCGGCGCGTGCTGGCGGATCAAATGGAGTATCTGCTCGCGCACTTTCCGCGCTCGAGCCCGCTGCACGCGCGCATCCAGCACTGGCTGTCGTGATGCGCCGGCGTTAGGCTTGAGGGCACTCGAGCCACGCTGCAAACGCGCGCCGCCAGCCGCGCGCTGCTCGGCACACGCGGAGCAACAGTATTGATCTATCTCGTCGACGCGTCGGTCTACATCTTTCGCGCGTACTATTCCGAGCTGCCTTCGATGACGGACCGCGACGGCAATGCGGCGCATGCGGTTTTCGGCTTTGCGCGTTTTCTCTCCGATCTCATGGAGCGCGTGCGCCCGACGCATATTGCGGTGGCGTTCGATCAGCGCCTCGCAAGCTCGTTTCGCAACCGCATCTATCCTGCCTACAAAGCCAATCGCGACCCGCCGCCGCCGGGTCTGGAACTGCAGTTCCAGCGTTGCCGCGAGTTCTGCCGGCACATGGGTGTCGCCGCCTTCATCAGCCCTGAATATGAAGCCGACGACATCATCGGCACGCTGGTTGCCATTATGCGTCGGGCGGGTATCTCGTCGGTCGTCATCACGCGCGATAAGGACTTGGCGCAGCTCATTCGCGATGGCGACCACTACTGGGACTACGGGCACCGCGAGCGATTCGGCTACGACGAGATCGAAAAGCGCTTCGGTGTCATCCCGGAGCGATTTGCCGACTATCTCGCGCTGACCGGTGACAGTGTCGACAACATCCGCGGCGTCCCGGGAATCGGCCCCAAAACCGCCGCGGCACTCATGAAGGAATTCGCGTGCCTGGAGGATCTGTATGCGGGCCTTGAGCGCGTGGCGCGCCTGAAGCTGCGCGGCGCGCTGGGTCTACCCGAGCGACTGCTGATGCACCGGGAAGCTGCGTTTCTGGCGCGGCGGCTCACCATGATTGCCTGCGACATGCCTCTTGAGGTTGACGTCGGCGGACTGCGCCGCCGGCCGCCCGACGCAAGCGCGCTCGCGAGCTTCTACGATCATCATGGATTCGGTCCGCTCCTGAGACGCCAGAGCGAGAGGCTGGCACAGATTCCCTGCGCCTAGAGTTCCCGCGGCATTTCCTAGGGCGCGCTTTGGGCGCTGATGCAGCCCAAAGGCTCGCTCGGACCGGTTGTGCCTTGAGATTCGAGGCGAATGGCTCGCGGTGTCAGTGAGGCGGCCGCGAATTGCAGCAGCCAGCTGCCATCGGTTTGACGCCGCGCGCTGTAGCTGCGCGCCGCGAGCGCCTCTCCCTGGGGAGCGAGCGCGACGACCTTGCGGTCGCTTGCCACACCGGCGACCCGCAGCACGACGCGCTGCGTATCCGCTGCATACTTGAGTGGCGTGCAGTACGCGCCTCGGGTCAGGGGCAGCGTGTTGAAGAATTCGGTCTTATCAAGGTCGGGATCAGCGAAGCCGCGCCAATACCAGCCGCTGGCGGCGCCGACGATGCCGATGCCGACGAGGGATGCGGCGAGGCGCCAGCGCTTGAGGCTCGCGTGTGCGGGAGCGGCGCGCGCAACCACGGCGCGCTCGGCTTTTGGCATGTGCTTCTCGATGGCGCGCCATGCCTCGACGTCGTCCACGCATTCCGGGCACGACATGAGATGTAGCTCGAAGTCCTCCTGCGTGCTCTCATCAAGGCCACGCGCGACGTACGACGCCGCCGTCAGATTCGATTTGAAACGCATGTGGTCCATGATTGCGCCTACCCGTCCGTTGCTTGTGCCGCGAGGCTCGGCGCACGCGACAGTCCATGTTTGCGCAGGATCTCGCCGAAGCGCTGGCGCGCGCGCCAGAGCACCTGATTGAGTTGCAGGTTGGTGAGATTGAGAGACTCGCAGATGGAGCCGCGCGGCTCCTCGCGCAGATAAAACCGCTCGAGCACCTCGCGATCGCGGTGCGCGGGAAGCTGTTCGATGAGCTCGCGCACCGAACGGGCAAGGATGTCGTGATCGATGCGCTCCTCGAGCGACAGCGCCTCGTCGCGCAGGTTCGTCATGAGTTCGCGATCGTTGTCATGCTGGTGTGCGAGCTCGCCGCGCCAGTACGCCGCAGCGAGATTGGTGGCGGTGCGGTACAGGTAGCCTCCGAGGTTGCTCGGGTCGTCGAGTCCGTCCGAGCGGATCTTCTTAATCGCCTGGAGGAAGGTTCGCTGCAGCAGATCCTGCGCGTCATCGCGGTCGATCCGCCGCTGCTGGAACACCTGCAGCAACGGGCGCCGGAATTTTAGATACAGCTCTTCCTGAAGTTCGCTGCGATCGGCAATGGCGGCGACCAGGGACACACTTGCCGCGCCTCTGTCGGCAGTGTCACTTGGAATAGGGTCGCTATAATTCATCGACGCTCTTCCCGCTCCGGGTTTGGCTGCCGGCAGACGTGTGCAGATTTCTCCCCGCTTGAAAGGGTACACGCATCGGCCAGCGGGACACCACTTAGATAAGGGTCTTGGGGGCCCGGACGCGAGCGCCGCGAGGTCAGCGCCATTCGACCTCTTATGACACGTGCCAGGAACTGGTCCGTGGACAGCGTGGCGAACCGCGGATTCGCCCAGATTCCAGCCAGGAGGCCGGCCAGAATTGCAGTCGAGTTAGAGCTTCCGTTTGCGATCGCAAACCCGGCAGGGCTGGCCGTGGCGCCGATCACACAGGCGCTCGGGGCGCCGAAGTTGAGCCCCTCGGGAACTGAGGTCGTCCCCGGGGAAATCCGGTCGTCGTCACCGATGGGCACTGCCCGCACGATGCGCCGGAAGGGGTAGGCAGCCGGGTACCCGGCCTTTGCCTCCCCTTTGTTGGGAACGCTCGCGACGACGATCGCCGCCCGCGGGGAGTTGGGCCGGTCGGCGATTTCCCGGAATGTGGCATCGAGCTCGGGGGTGCTCACGTTCCAGTGGGCGCTGAAGCTCAGAATCCGTGCCCCCATGCGGGTCGCGTAGTCGAGTGCCCTTATCAGGCGATCCGGATCGACGCGAGTGTCACCGCTGCAGCCGACGATGCGCAGCACCATGACGCGCGCGCCGTCCGACCCGGCTGCGGCCATACCGATTCCGCTGTTGCGCTCGGCGGCAATAAGGCTTGCCATGAATGTGCCGTGGCTTGGCCGCCCAAGACACTCGCCCTGCGGCGCGGCAATGGGATGGTTGTCAACGAAGTCCCATCCATGGATATCGTCCACGTAACCGTTGCCGTCGTCGTCAACTCCGCTCTTGCCGTGCTCTTCGGCCTCATTCGTCCACAACCGATTGCGCAGAGCCGGATGATCGATCGCGGCGCCGTCGTCGAAGACGGCGACGGTCACCGGGTGCTTGCTTGGGAGCTTGCTCCAGGCAAGCGAGCCTGCAACGTAGTCGAGCCACCATTCATTGCCGTTGCGGTAGGCGCAGTCGTTGTCTTCCGGAGCATCGACCGCGGCCGCTGGAATCAGCGTCGAGCAGCTCTGTGCACGGCAGGCGAAGCTCGCCGCGAGATCGGAAGCGGCGTCAGATTGCGCGCCGGCGGCTAACGGCGCGAGGCAAAAAAAGAGCGCCCAGAGGGCATATCGAACCATGCCCCTATTTTAGACAGAGGCGAGCCTCTGATGAGGCCCGCCTCTCACGCGGTTCTATGCGGTGCGAGCCTAATTGTTTTCAGAATGAATAGTGCCATCCTGATCGAGCTGGACATTGCCGTTCGCGCCGGCGTCCAGAAGAACGATGATGGCGCTGTCGGCGCCGACGACATTGCGTGGAAAGATCAGAAAGTGGTGCGGTTCGCCGTGCAGCGTGCCTAATGCATACCAGTGCTCGTACGCATAATAGGGCTCAGCTGATTGTGTGTAATTCGACATCGCCAAGAGTCCCGAGCTCGATGGCTGCCCGGGGATGCAGGCGAAATCGGCCGGGACATTGGTCATCTGAGTACCGGGCCGGTACTGCAAAGCCAGTTCCGACCAGCCGTCGGGCCAGACTTGAGCCGCGTTGTTGATCGGCTGGAATCCATAGCTTGATCCGTCCGCGGAGAGCGACGCGGGCGAGATGGAAAATTGAAGTCCGGGCTGAGTTTGCTCGGCCGGATCGAATCCCTGCTCTATGCAGTTACTTTGCACCGTCCACTGGCTGAAAAAATAGCCAGGAACAGCGGCCTGAGCTACGACTGAACGTGGGGCGGCGACGACTAATGAGGCAGAAATAGACAGCAATAAAGCGCCAATGCGGAGCATCGGAGTCTCCTCGGGGTGATGCGGAAGAAGGTCCGCACCTGTTAACTGCCCCGAGGCCGCCGTTTATCTCAGCATTGACGGTCTATATTTAGAGCACCTCGTCCGGCCAACCAAAAAATGCAAAGCCTGCCCAGTTGCGTGCACTGTCGCTGGCGGCGCGCTCAAGCTGCGCGCGCCGCAGCGCCGTGGCGACCGGCAGCCGCTCAGTGACCAGATATTTGTAAAACGTCTGCATGAACGCGGCGCTGACGGCATCGTCGATGCGCCAATAACTTGCGACCACTGCCGCCGCGCCGGATTGCAGAAAAGCCTGCGCCGGGCCGAGCACGCCTTCACCCGGCAGGAGACGGCCGCTCGATGTGTCGCAGGCACTCAATACGACGAGCCGCGCGCTCGACTTCGCGTTCAGTATGTCGAGGAGGCCGTATGCGCCGCTCGCGGCGTCCGTCATGGATTCGCGCGTGAGCGCGAGCGCCGACAGGCGCGGACGCTGCGCATCGACATAGCCGTGGGTTGCGATGTGCAAAAGATCGGCGCCGGTGCCCAGGCGCAGGGCGCTCGGGGTTGCGCGGCATCCGAGATTGACGTCGATGCGGCTTCCTGGCCATTGAGCGCGTGCGAGAGCGGCGATCGCCAGCACCTCGATTCGCGATCCCGGCAGGCGCGGCAGAGATTCGCTCGATTGTGACGCGGAACGAGTCTGCCGGGCGATAGGCTCGCTTGCTGCGACCGCTCGATCGGAGCATTCGCGGCGCCAATCAGCACTTTGGAAGATGGGATCGCCGATGAGATCGAAGCTCGGCGCCGCGCCGCGCACGCGCTTCGCGTCTGCGTGCTGCATCAAAAAGAGTGCCGAAGGTGCGAGGGCGCTTTCACCATGCTGCAGCACAAGTTGGCTATTGGGATCCTGCGACCAGGGCAGCACTGCAAATGGAATGGTGTGCAGCGAATCATCCGCAATGAATACCAAGCGATCTTTGCGCACGTACTGCGTTACGGGCCACAGCGCAAGCTCTGCCAGATCTCGTGCGGCGCGGCGCACATCGGCAACGGCGGCTTCCGGGTCGCGCAAGCGCTCGTAAAGTTCCGCCGCGGCAGCGTTGATGCGCTTGCGGCTCGCGAGCCGCAGGACGTGGATGTCGGCGGCGTCGATGACGAATGCAAACATGTCATCGCGCCCCGTCGCATATTCGACGAGCGTTGCCGCCAGCCGATCGAGCTGCGGCAGGAGTTGGCCAGCATTGACCGCCAGCGGCATCTCTCGACCGGAAGTCGCAACCTTTCCGAGCTGCTCGACGGCGCCGTTCCATCCCGCGGCCTTATCGGCCGATGCCGCGGCAATCTGCGAGACCAGATCCTGGTACTGCGCGCCGGAGTGCGCATGGGGATGAGCAGGATCGTTGGCAGTCGCCTGGCTGATGGCGTACTGCAAGCTGCGCACGCGGCCACGCTCTGCTGCAGTAAATGCCACCCAGGTTCGCTCGCTGGCATCGCTGTTGGCGCCGGCCAGAGCACCTTCAACCAGAAGATCTGTGAGTTCCTCAAATACGCCATGTTGGGTTGCAAGGTAGGTCGCGCGCGCATCGGCGTCCAAATCGTCGATGGGTACCTGCTCGATCAGATTCACCGCGGCGTCCAAGGATTGCTGGGCGCGCGGTCGGTCGCCTGCTGCGCGCAGGCTCATCGCGAGAACCCGTAACGCGTCGACAACCTGGGCCACGTCGGCGCGCGCGCTGCCTAACAAGAGCGCCCGCGCGCTGTCGCGCAGCGCCTCATTGTTCTGGTGTGCGAGTACGGCAGCGTGCGCCAGCCCAAGATAGGCAACCTCACGGTTCTGGTGGGTTGCCGCGAATCCGGCTCGGTCGGCGACCCGGATCGCACGCAGGAAGGCATCGCGGGCCTGCGAGGGTTGTGCACTTTCGAGATATGCCGCGCCGGTTGCATTCGCAAGGCGCAACTGCAGGCGTGATGAGCCCGCGTATGCAACTGCAGCGCTCAGGCAGCGCTGTGCAACCTTGTCGTCTGCCTCGAGTGCAGAGCCGTAGTTGATCGCGAGCAGGGCGCGGAATACCGAACTCTCAGCGTCTGTAGACAAAGTGCTTGGCGGGGGAAGGTTGCTACACGCTGCACCAGCGAGCGTGCTTACCCCGAAGTCGCTCGGCAATATTGCCGCTGCGGACTCAACCAATTGATGTGACCCCGCTTGCGCGCTGTCCTTTGCGATCGACAGCAACGAGGCGCAGTCGTGCGTGGTTGCAAGTCGCAGATACACAAGTCCGTCATCGAGGTTGCCGACGTGAACCACGATCGACCCCAGCGTCGATAACGCCCGGCGCACGCCATCGCAATTGTCGATCTGCGCATACAGTCGTATGGCATTCAGCTGCGATTGTTCTCCTTGACTAAAGAGTCCAACGTAGCCCTGCAGGCGGCCGAGGTTGTCCCAGATGTCCGCCGTCAGGCCGGGCGCCACGGCCGGACTCAAAACCCGCAAAGCATCGGCATAGCCTTCGAGTGCAACCGCACTATTGCGGGTTTCCTCGGCGATAATTGCGCCGTTTAGCCGCGCGCGTGCGTAGCACTCCCAATCGCGCAGGGCTTTGCACTCGTCCTCGGCTTGCGCGAAGAACCGCGCCGCGGCGGCAGAATGATCCGTCACGTATTCGAGAAATCCGCGCAAACTCGCGAGCCGGGCAAGCTCGCGAGCACCAAAGCGCGCCTGCCTGGCAAGGTCGCTTGCGCGAGCGAGCAGTTGCAAAGCCAGCTCGCGGCGCGCGTCGGGCTTCTCCGCCTTGGCTTCCATGACGATCTGCGCCAGAAGTTGCGTCAGTGCACTGCGCATCCCGGGATCCGCATCCGCCGGATAGTCCTGCAGCGCGCGTTGCGCCAGCGCGTAGCTGTCACGGTCGCGGTCCAATTGTCGGTATGCAAGCCAGGCCATCGCCTGGCGGGCTTCGGCGGAGCGCCGCCGCTCAAGGTGATCGAATTGCCTCGCCGCCGTCAGGTAATCATCGAAGGCGGCTTGCCAGTGGCGCGCGCGGGTTGCGCCGCCGCCATCCGCGAAGGCTCGCTCTGCCGCGAGCCTAATCTGATCCGAGGCGTCAATGAGTTCAGTCGAGACACACGCCTGCCCTGCGATGTCGGCGGAGTCGCGCGAAAGGATGCGTAGCGTATAGGGGTTTGCACGGTGGGCGTCTGCCAGAAACGTCATCTCGCCGTAGCGATCGACCGGTGAGAGTGTGTCAACGCTTGCGGTGGCGCCGCGGAGTTCGGCGGTGAGCGATATGCCACGCTGACGTACCGCGATCCGCAGCATCCCCGCATCCGGCGTGGCTAATCGCAGTGTGACCGGCAGCGCCGTGCTGACGGTGAAGCAGTGTTCGGCGAGGATCGGCCGCGGCGGCGCTTGCGGTGTGCCGCAGGCCTCAAGGAAGAGCGCCAGCAGCGCGTAGCCCGCCCAGCGACGGTGGCTCAAATATGCGGCGGTCAATGCAGCCATCCTGAGCCTTTTTCCCGGCCTTGCGCGGCGAGATTCTTAGGGTCGCTTCTACCCTATTTCCGGGGTTCGGGCCAAGGGTATCCCCATGGATGCCGTGCTCTTGGCCACGGTGTTTATGGCTACGGTATGCTTACTGCGCCCAGCCTCGAATCATCCGCGCAAGGAGCGGTCATGGCCCAAAAAGACATCAAGTCGGTGTTGCTGGAAGAGCGTAGTTTTCCGCCGTCGAAGCAGTTCGCTGCGCGGGTGCGCTTGACGGGCGCTGCTGCCGACGCCTTGTATAAAAAAGCTGCTTCCGATTACCTCGGTTTCTGGGCGGATCTCGCCCGCAGCGAGCTCGTATGGGACAGGCCCTTTACGCAAACGCTCGACGACTCGCGCGCTCCCAACTACCGCTGGTTCGCTGACGGCCGCCTGAATGTGTCGTACAACTGCCTCGACGTTCATCTTGCGGAGCGCGGCCATCAGACGGCTCTCATTTTTGAGGGCGAGCCCGGCGACGTACGCCGCTTGAGCTATCGCGAGCTGCACGCCGAGGTGTGCCGCTGCGCCAATGCACTGACAGCGCAGGGAGTGCGCACAGGCGACCGCGTCGTCATCTACATGCCGCTCATTCCCGAGGTCGTGATCGCGATGCACGCCTGCGCGCGCATCGGCGCGATCCACTCGGTCGTGTTCGCCGGTTTCTCGGCCGCGTCGCTCAAGGATCGCATCGAGGATACGGGCGCGAAACTCCTCATCACCGCCGATGGCGGACGCCGCGGCGGCCACATCATTGAGTTGAAGGCTGCTGCGGACCAGGCGCTCGCGGGCGGCTGCCCGACGATCGAGCGTGTCATCGTGTACCGGCGCACCGGTGCGACCGTGCCCATGGACACGCAACGCGACGTGTGGTGGCACGATGTGGTCGAAGGACAGTCGCCGGTCTGCGAGCCCGTGTCGGTCGACGCCGAACACCCTCTCTTTCTCCTTTACACGTCAGGTTCGACGGGCAAGCCCAAGGGCATACAGCACTCGAGCGGCGGGTACCTGCTAGGCGCAAAGCTCACGTCGCAATGGGTCTTCGATCTGCGCGCGGACGATGTGTTCTGGTGCACGGCGGATGTCGGGTGGGTCACTGGGCACAGCTATGTGGCCTACGGTCCGCTCGCCGCGGGCGCAACCATTGTCATGTACGAAGGCGCGCCGACCTTCCCGGACGGGGGACGCTGGTGGAAAATCTGCCAAACGCACGGTGTGACCATCTTCTACACGGCCCCGACGGCCATCCGTGCTCTGATGAAGCTCGGGGACGAGCTGCCCGCAGGCTACGACCTGTCGCGGCTGCGGCTCCTCGGCAGCGTCGGCGAGCCCATCAATCCGGAGGCGTGGATCTGGTACCAGCGTGTGATCGGCCGCGGCCGCTGTCCCATCGTCGACACCTGGTGGCAGACCGAAACCGGCTCGATCATGATCGCGCCGCTTCCCGGCGTCACGGCCACGAAGCCCGGATCCTGTACCAGGCCTTTGCCCGGTATTGACGCGGACATCGTCGACAGCCGCGGCCGGCCGGTGAGCCGTCCCGACGCGGGCGGTTATCTCGTCATCCGCAAGCCCTGGCCTTCGATGCTGCGCACCATCTGGGGCGACAACGACCGATATCTGGACACCTATTGGAAGAGGTTTCAGAACCGCTTTTACGTCGCGGGCGACAGCGCCCATCGCGACAAGGACGGTTATTACTGGATCATGGGTCGGATCGATGACGTCCTGAACGTAGCGGGTCACCGCCTGGGGACGATGGAAGTCGAGTCCGCATTGGTCTCACACCCGCGGGTGGCCGAGGCGGCTGTCGTCGGCAAGCCGCACGAGATCAAGGGCGAAGCCATTTTCGCCTACGTCGTGTGCCGGAGTGCGCGCCCTTCCGGCAGCGACATCCACACGCTGACCTCGGAACTGCGTGCCTGGGTGGGCCAGGAACTCGGCGCGATCGCCAAGCCCGACGAAATCCGCTTTGCCGACAATCTGCCGAAGACACGCTCTGGCAAGATCATGCGCCGCCTGTTGCGAGCACTCGCGCGCGGCGAGGAAATAATCCAGGACATCTCGACCCTCGAGAACCCCGCGATCATTGACCAGCTGCGTGGCGTTGAGCCCGCGGCGCCGAGTGCTGCGCGTGCGAAGAAGCCTCAGCCTACTAAGAAGCCACGGCCTGCCAATGAAGCACCGTCTGCCAAAAAACCTCGATCTGAGCGCCGCGTGCGGCTGGCTGCGAAGCGCAAGAGTGCCGTGCGCAAAGCAGGCGCGCGCAAAGGAGTCAAACGCAAGGGCACCAAATCGCGCCGTACGGCACCACGCGCGGCCCGCAAGAGCGCGTCGCGCAAGCCGCGCGGGCGCAAACCCGCGCGCAAGCGTTGACGTTGGGGATGGGAAGTCCATGTACAAGAAATCTGCGCTCGATCCGCGCACTCTGACCGCAGAGAGTTCGTCGAGCTATCCCGAGCCCTATCGTTCGCGCGTCATGCCGCGAGAGAAACGCCGCCTCGGCGATGCGTTCGGGTTGACGAAGATCGGCATCAATCTGACAACCCTGGCTGCCGGCAAGGAATCCTCCATGCGTCACTGGCACACGCATGAGGATGAATTCATCTACATGATCGCAGGGGAAGTCGTGCTGCGCACGGATGCGGGCGAGGAGCTATTGCGTGCCGGGATGTGCGTTGGCTTCGCCGCAGGCGACGCCAACGGGCATCAGCTCATCAACCGCAGCGCTGCGCCCGCGGTGTACCTGGAAATGAGCAATCGCGTCGAGGGGGACACTACTTATTATTCTGATGCGGACGTTGATCTGGTGTGGAACGGGCCGCTCGCGCCCGGGAAGTACGCGCGCCGCGACGGATCATCGTTTTGATCAGCCGGCGGCGATGAGCCGCAGATTGAAGGTGACCATCACCTCATTGTCTACCCATTCGGTGGATTTCCAGTCACCCTGACCGACGCCGAAGTCGAGCCGCTTGATGAGCGTCTTGCCCGTCATGTAGAGCACTGGCCTGCCTTGTTCGGTCGCACTCTTCAGAGTGAAGGGCACGCGCAGTGCGCGCGTCACGCCGCGGATGACGAGCGAGCCGGACGCTTCATACGCGCCGGCGGCGGTTTTGATGATCTGCGTGGCGGTAAAGCGTGCCTGCGGGAATTTTGCGACGTTGAAGAGATCCGCTTCACGCAACGTGTCATCGCGCTCCTTGTCGCCGCTGTCGAGTGCGCCCACATCGACTGTGACTTCCAGATGCGAGGCCGCGAGATTGTCGTCGGCAAAGCCGAAATTGACTGCGAACTTGGGAAAGCGGCCCTGGTTGTGGCCGCCGGCCTGCACGAACGCAAAAGCAAGCGTGCTCTTCGTGGCGTCGAGCGCATAGGTCGGCACGGCTGCGCCGGCAGCGGCGGCTGCGGCCAGCAGCATCGCGAGTGCTGCGAGCGACCGTGAAAGCCCGAAATGGCGAATCATCAAAGGGACTCCTTCAGCGGATTTTCGAAAACGGCAGCATCCGGCGCAGCACCGTATCCTTCAGCACAAAATGGTGCTTGAGCGCGCCGAGCAAATGCAACAGCGCGACGGCGCCCAGCGTCCACGCCAAAGCTTCGTGCGTTTCCTGCATCGCCTCGTACAGCGGGCGGTTTTTCGTCACCAGATCCGGAAGCTGAAATAGACTGAACCAGCTCACCGGGAAACCGCGCGCGGAGGACATGATCCATCCCGTAATCGGCAGCGCAAAAATCAGTACGTAGAGCGCCGCGTGCGTGAAGTTGGCAAGAAAGCGCTCATAGGGTTTGAGTGTGAGGGGCAGCGGCGGTGTTGGATTGATAAGGCGCCAGCCGAGGCGCACCACCGCCAGCATTAATATGGTGATGCCCACTGACTTGTGACGCGCGAGCATGGCGAGCTTTGCCATGCCGTGCAGCTCCTCCGCGGTCAGCGCCAGGATCACCTGTGTGATGATGAGCGCAACGATGAGCCAGTGCAGAAACTGGGCGACGCTGCCCCAGCGGGCGGTAGTATTGCGGACTTGCATGGACTCCAAGCTTATGCCGACGCGCGCTGCTTACACAATCCGCGCAACGTGGATCCTCGCGGCGACCGTGAGCGCGCTCGGTTGCGCGACGCTAACGCCCAAAAGCGCGCCGATCGCGCCGAGTGTGCCAGCGCATGCCGAGTCGCCTGCGCTCGGCCACGCCTATCAGGTGCTCGGCAGCGAATCGCTTCTCATCGTGCGCGTCTATCGAGGCGGAACTCTTGCGCGTGCGGGTCACAATCACATTGTGGCGTCGCACGATCTGGCGGGGACCATCAACGTCGCACCGGATCTCGCGCGCTCGAGCTTTGAACTTGAGCTGCCGGTGGCATCACTCACCGTGGATGAGGCGGAGTTGCGCGCAGCGCAGGGCGCGGACTTCGCGGCGGAGGTGCCCGACAGCGCGCGCGAAGGCACGCGCAAGAACATGCTGGGGCCGGCCGTTTTGGACGCGGAACACTACCCCCAGATCTCACTCTTCTCGGATGCCCTGGACATGGACGCAGGTCGTCTCATGGCGCGCGTACAGATCCGCATCCGTGGCGAGGCCCATGCCTTCACGGTTCCAGTGAGCTATACGCTGGGTGCCAATGAACTCCTGGCTCAAGGCGAATTTGCCTTGAAGCAGACGGAGCTCGGACTTGCACCGTTCACGGCGCTTCTTGGGGCGCTCGCGGTGCAGGACGAGATGCAGCTGCAGTTCAGGATCGTGGCGCGCGCACGCTGACGTGCTGAAAAAGCCCTGAGCCCGCAAACGCACGCTGGTGCGTCAGCTTTCCTCTTCGAGAAATAGGAGCTGCGTGCCCTCTGGCGCTGCAAGGAGCGCGTTGTTCTCGGAGCTCAATCCGCGCGGCGGATCGCGCCAGGTGCCGGGCGCATCGTCGCGCAGCTTCGCCAGCCGCTCGCGCATGCCCTGATCGCGAAACACCAGCGCCGGCCGATCGAGGATGCGCGGTGAATGAAAGGCGATGTCGAGATGATCGCTTGTGAGCGCAAGATGCGGATAGGGCAGAGCCGCTTCCTCCAAAGCGACAAACCCGAGCGGCTCCCAAAATGCCTTGGCCGCGGCGAAATCCGCGCTCGGCATGCTGAACTCGCCGAAATAGCCGCACAGCGACGCATTCTCCGGGCGACGCAATACGGGTGAGAAGGTTCGCGCCTCGATGAGCACGATCATTTGGCCCGCGGGATCCTTGAGGCCGATCGTATTGAATTCGTGCTCGGCCGTATGCTGGTACGCAAGCGTCACTCCCTGGGACTCAAGTTCGCGCGCGTAGCGAGCAACGCCCGCGTGCACGAACGTAAGCGCGGGAGAGTCAAATGGGATTTGGTGCAGCCCGATGAACATTCGTCCGTCGCTCAGGACGCCGTAGGGATGCGGCCAGGTATCGGCAGTGTGCGCCTGAGAGAAGCCGAGGCGCTCGTAGAATTCGACCGACGCGCGAATATCCGCGGTGCTGATGCCGATCTCGTGAAAGCGGCCGAGCACGCCCGCTGCGTCTTACGCCGAGGCGTCGCGCGCCGCGCCGGCGGGGAAGAGACCGCGCTCGAACGGCGTCCAGCCTTGGCAGTGCTGCGCGATCAGATCCGCAAGGGCGCGCGAATGCTCGGGGCGGGCGTTGAGAGAGGGTACATAGAGGAAGCGGCGGCCGCCGGCTGCGTGAAAGCGCTCGCAGTTCTCGATCGCGATCTCCTCCAGGGTTTCCAGGCAGTCGATGGCGAATCCGGGACAGATGACCGTCACTTCATCGATACCGCGCGCCGGCATTGCGGCGATGACATCGGCCGTGTAGGGGCCGAGCCAGCGTGCAGCACCGAATCTGGATGCGAAACTCACGCTCCATTGCTCATCGCGCAGCATGAGCTCCTCCGCGAGCAGGCGCGCGGTCTTCTGACACTTGCAGAAATACGGATCCCCGCGCTGGAAGTAGCGTTCCGGAATCCCGTGAAAGGACACGAGGAGCTGCTCGGTGCGCCCATGCGTTTGCCAGTGCTGCACCACACTCGCGCGCAGCGCTTCGATGTAGCCAGGATGGTCATGGTATTCGGCAATGAAGCGCAGCTCCGGAAGCCAGCGCCAGCGGCGCAGCTCCGCATTGACCTGATCATAGACCGCGCCCGTGCTCGCGCCGCAGTACTGCGGGAATAGCGGCACGACGAGGATCTTCTGCGCACCCGAGTTACGCAGCCGCGCGAGCGCGCTCGCCACCGTGGGCTCGCTATAGAGCATGCCGAGCTCGACGGAGAAGGGCGCGAGCATGCGTTGTGCGAGAGCCGCGCTCAGCTCGCTCTTCAACTCATTGGAGAGAGCGATCATCGGCGACCCGGCGGGCGTCCAGATGCGGGCGTATTTACGTGCCGAGAGGAACGGTCGCGACGGCAGGATGAGGCCGTACAGTATCGGCAGCCACAGCGCGCGCGGCAGTTCGACGACACGCGGATCGGAGAGCAGTCCGCGCAGAAAGCGCCGCACGTCGCGCCTCGCGAGTGACATGGGAGTGCCGGAGTTGACGAGCAGCACACCAATGCGCTCTGTGCCGTCGTGGCGAAACTCCGGAGAGCTGGTGTAGGACACTCAAATGCCGCCAACGCAGACGTATTTGAGCTCGGTGTAATCGAGGATGCCGTACTTCGAGCCCTCGCGGCCGATGCCGGATTCCTTGATGCCGCCAAAGGGCGCGACCTCGGTCGAGATGATGCCGGTGTTGAGGCCGACGATACCGCATTCGAGCGCTTCGCTCACGCGCCAGGCACGTGCCAGGTCGCGAGTATAGAAGTAGCCGGCGAGGCCAAATTCAGTGTCATTGGCAAGCCGCAGCGCCTCCTCTTCGGACTTGAACCGAAACAGCGGCGCGACCGGCCCGAAGGTCTCCTCGCGCGCGATCAGCATGCTGGAGTTGACGTCGGTCAGGATCGTCGGCTGGAAGAACGTCCCGCCGAGCGCGTGGCGGGCGCCGCCGCAGGCGATGCGCGCGCCCTTCGCGAGCGCATCGGCAATGTGCTCTTCGACTTTTGCGAGCGCGTTGGCGTCAATGAGCGGGCCTTGGTCGGTGCGGCCGGCAAGGCCATCGCCCACGCTCAACTTGCCGACCGCCGCACTCAATTTGCCGACGAACTCATCGTAGATCGAGTCCTGCACGAGCAACCGATTGGCGCATACGCACGTCTGGCCGGTGTTGCGATACTTACTCGCGATCGTGCCGGCAACCGCCGCATCGAGATCGGCATCTTCAAATACGATGAACGGCGCGTTGCCGCCGAGCTCGAGGGAGAGTTTCTTGAGCGTGCTGACACACTGCGCCATGAGCTTCTTGCCCACCGCCGTTGAACCCGTGAAGCTCAACTTGCGCACCGCGCGATGCGAGGTCATTTCCCCGCCGATGGCCGCCGAATCGCCGGTGAGGACACTCAACACGCCGCGCGGCACGCCGGCACGTTCGGCGAGATGCGCAAGCGCAAGCGCCGAGTACGGGGTCTGCGTGGCAGGCTTGCAGACGAAGGTGCAGCCCGCCGCGAGCGCAGGAGCTACCTTGCGCGCAATCATGGCCGCCGGAAAATTCCACGGTGTGATGGCAGCGACGACGCCGATCGGTTGGCGCAGCACGAGGATGCGCTTGTCCGCCTGATGTCCTGGGATGATGTCGCCGTAGAGGCGCTTACCTTCTTCGCCGAACCACTCGATGAACCCGGCGGCGTAGGCGATTTCCCCGCGTGCCTCAGCGAGCGGCTTGCCCTGCTCGGCGGTCATGATGCGGGCGAGATCCTCCTGATTCGCGAGCATGAGCTCGTACCAGCGGCGCAGGATGAGTGCGCGCTCCTGCGCAGTCTTCTTCGCCCAGGCAGGCAGCGCCGCGGCGGCGGCTTCAATCGCACGGCGCGTCTCGGCCGCGCCCATGTTCGGCACCGTCCCGAGCTTCTCGCCGCTTGCCGGATTGAGAACGTCGCGCGTCGCGCCGTTGTGCGCGGCCGCCCATTCGCCGGCGACATAGGCCTGCGTGCGCAGGAGTCCGGCGTCCTTCAGTTCAAGCGCCATTCAAGCCTCGGCGCGCGCAACATGTTTGGCAAAGAAGGCGAGCGAGCGCTCGCGTGCGAGGGCCGCGCTCGCCGCATCGTAGCTGTCGCGCTGATCGCAGTTGAAACCATGGTCCGCCGGGTACAGATAAAACTCACCCTTAGGATGCGCGGCTTCAATCTTGGCGATGTCGCTCGGCGGAATATGCTTGTCACGTTCGCCGAAGTGATACATCACCGGACACTTCGGCGTCTTTTGCAGCTCCTGCGTGATGCTGCCGCCGTAGTAGACGATGGCGCAGGCGATGCTCAGGTTGCAGGCGGCTACATAGCTGATCTTTCCGCCCCAGCAGTAGCCGACGACGCCCACCCGACCGGAGTTGCGCACCACCGCAATGGCAGCGGCGAGGTCGGCGAGGACCTGCTCCTGCTTCAACTGTGTGACGTAGCCGCGGCCCTCCTGCATGTCAGCGGCGGAGTAGCCGAGCTCGATGCCGCGGCGCACGCGATCGAACAAACATGGCGCGATGGCCGTGTAGCCCTCTTTGGCATAGCTGTCGGTGACGGCGCGAATGTGACTGTTGACGCCGAAGATCTCCTGCACGACGACGATGGCGCCGCGCGGACGTCCCGGGGGAGCGGCGAGCCACGCCTGAAACTCATGGCCGTCGCGCGCCATGATGGTGGTGAATTCGCTCATAGGGTTGCAAGAATACCGTGTTTACCTAGGGGTCTGCCCGGAAGCGCACCACTTGCTGATCGAGCGCGCCGAAGATGCTGGCGCCGCTCGCGGCAAGCATTTCGATGCGGACGCGATCGCCGAACTTGAGAAAGGGCGTGCGGGCAGAGCCGTATTCTAGCACCTCAAGCGTGCGTCTCTCAGCCAGGCACGATGAGCCGCGGCTCGGATCGCGGTTGGCGACGGTGCCTGATCCGAGGATCGTTCCGGCGCCGAGTCTGCGCGTGCGCGCGGCGTGGGCGAGAAGCTCGTAAAAGCTGAAGTTCATGTCGTCGCCGGCATTCGGACGACCCAGCACCTCGCCGTTGATCTGGCTCACGAGCGGCAAGTGCACCCGCCCGTCGCGCCAGGCACCCGCGAGCTCATCGGGGGTCACCGCCACCGCCGAGAAAGCGGTCGCGGGCTTCGACTGCAGGAAGCCGAATCCTTTGGCAAGCTCTGCGGGAATGAGGTTGCGCAGACTCCAGTCATTGGCGAGCACGATGAGCTTCACATGCGCGGCGCTCGCCTGTGCTGTGGTGCCGAGTGGCACGTCGTCGGTCACGACCGCGATCTCGGCCTCAAGATCGATGCCGTGCTCCTCGCTGACGAAGGCGGCGTCGTCGTATGCGCCCAGGAGCACGTCCGATCCGCCCTGATACATGAGCGGGTCGGTGAGAAATGAGGTCGGCATTTGCGCGCCGCGGGCCTTGCGCACGAGCTCCACGTGATGCAGGTAGGCGCTGCCGTCGAGCCACTGATAGGCGCGCGGCAGCGGCGCCGTACACGCGCGCGCGTCGAAGGGTCGCGCCGCGGCGGAATCCGCCGACTCGAGCCGTGCCGCCGCAGCACGCAATCGCGGCTCAACTTCATTCCATCGATCGAGTGCGGCCTGCAGCGTCGGCGCGATCTCCGGAACCGCTACGTAGCGCGCAAGTCCGCGATCGACGATGACGAGCTCGCCGTCGCGCTCACGGCCTCGCAGGCTCGCAAGCTTCATTTGTCGGTACGCCAACTATCAACATAGCCTGCCAATTCGACGCTGCCGGCCGCGGCGCCGATATCAAGTGCATCGCGCGCGTCGATCATCACCGCTACTTCGTCGGTGGCGCTCTTCGGCTGCTGCAGCACGTTGGCGAGCGCCTTGGGATGCGGGCCGTGCGTGAAACCGCACGGATGCAGCGTCACCATTCCCGGATGAATGTTGTCGCGCGAGAAAAAATTACCCGCGTGATAGAAAATCAGCTCGTCGTAGTCATCGTTGTTGTGGAAGAACGGAACCTTGATGGCGCCGGGATCGGACTCGAAGGGCCGCGGCACGAAGGTGCATATGACGAAGCGGTCAGCGACGAAGGTCGTGTGCGCGGAGGGCGGCAGATGGTAGCGATGGCTCATTAGGGGGCGAATGTCGCGCACGTTGATGCGCGCGACCATGAGATCGCCGTGCCAGCCGACGACGTCGAGCGGGTTGAATGGATAGGTGATGGTCGAGATCGCCGCGCGGCGCTTCACACGCACCTGCCAGCGCTCGCTATCGCTCTTTTGCGCGAGGAACTGCTCGTCGAGCTGCGGCACATCGAGCATTGCGGGATCGAACAGCGCATGCGGGCCGACGAGCCCCTTCTCGGGCAGGCGATAGCTGCCCTGCGTCGCCTCGATCAGCAATGCCGCGAGCGGCTGTCGCGAATCGATGCGCCACATGGTCCCGCGCGGCAACAGAATGTAGTCGCCCGTTGCAAAGCTCAAGTGGCCGAAATCGCAGAACAGCTCCCCCGCGCCGCTGTGAATGAAGAGAATCTCGTCGCCGTCGCCGTTGCGGACCAGGTGATCCATACGGCCGGCGGCACTCTTCCAGAAGCGCAAGCGCAGTGCCGCGTTGGCGACGATCTCGGCGGCCTGCCACGGCGCGGGCGCCGCCTGTGCGGGCAGCGCCGCAAGATCGAACGCATGCGGCCGCAAGGGTCCAGCGAATTCGGCCCATCCGGTCGGCGGATGGCGGTGGTAGAGGTGCGCCGCCGGACCGAAAAAGCCGTCCTTGCTCATTTCGCGTTCGAAGGTTCCCGGCGGCAGGTCCGCGTGCGCCTGACGCGAGGCCACTCCGGCTACGCGGGGATAGGTGATGTAGCGCTTCATGGTCGTGGCCTCGT
>Ga0209006_10000563_pt1 | contig 34722 bp, 33 predicted proteins | sample JacPin_JW_Ref_O2_FD_188567 | JGI IMG/M metagenome (GOLD analysis project Ga0209006, IMG submission 188567) | Forest soil microbial communities from Algoma, Ontario, Canada - Jack Pine, Ontario site 1_JW_Ref_O2 (SPAdes) (version 2) | ecosystem: Environmental > Terrestrial > Soil > Boreal... | reverse complement strand
CCAGGCCCAAGGCGGTGGCGAACAGGGCTTCGGCGATGCCCGGCGCCACCACTGCGAGGCTGGTGTTCTTGACCGCGGCGATCGACTGGAAGCTCGCCATGATGCCCCACACCGTGCCGAACAACCCTACGAAGGGCGCGGTCGAGCCGACGGTGGCGAGGAACGACATGAACCGCTCGAGCCGATCCATCTCGCGCCCGAGGGTGATCTGCATCACGCGTTCGACCCGGTCCTTCAGGTTGGCGCGCATGCTGGTGCTTTCGATCAGGCCCTTGGCGACGCTGCGCCGCCATTCGCGCATCGCCGCGGCGAACACCGCCGACATCGGATCGGCCGGCCGTTCGCCGACGTGATCGTAGAGCTGATCGAGCGAACCGCCGGACCAGAAGCTTTCCTCGAAACGCTCGGCGTCGCGGTGGAGGCGGCGGAGCTTGCTGAACTTGTCGAAGATCACCGCCCAGGACCAGAACGAGGCGAGCAACAGGAGCAGAAGCACGGCCTTGACGATCGTGTCGGCCTGCAGAAACAGCGAGACGATCGACAGATCGTGCGGCACGGAGCCGCCCAACGCCATGGCGTCGACCGGCGTCGACGGGCTGGCGATGGCGTTCACGGCGTTGTCGGCGGCATTACCTTGCATGGGTTTTGACCATCTTGGGAGTTGTTGCGATGCGGGTTGTTGGCGGATGTAAGGCGTCGGCGATGGCGGCGAAGGCAGGCGGCAGGCGCGTCGGCCGCCCGTTGCGCCCGATGCAGACGACGCTGCAGGTCATGGCGAAGAGGCGATCGGGCCCGCGCCGGATTTCGTGGTCGAGATGGACGGACGCGCCCGTGACCGAGGTCACGCGCGTATGCACCACCAGATCGTCGTCGAGCCGCGCCGGCGAGAGATATTCGGCGGCGAGCTTGTGCACCGCCAGCACCACGCCCGATTCCTCGCGCAGCCGGTCATGCGGCACGCCCAGCGCGCGAATCGCTTCGCTGCGGCCGCGCTCGGCGAATTTGAGATAATTGGCGTAATAGACGACGCCGCCGGCATCGGTGTCTTCGTAATAGACATGGACCGGGTAAAGATGGACGCCGTCCTCGATGCGGCCCGCGCGCGGCAGGGTCATGCCGACTCCTCCGCTTCGCCCTTGCCCTTGGCGGCGAGCAGATCGAACTGCGCGCTCTTGGGACGCGCGACCGCGAGACCGAGATAGAGAAACCCGGCATCGCTCAGCATCCGGCCGCGCGGCGTGCGCTGGACCAGGCCTTGTTGGACCAGATAGGGTTCGATCACGTCCTCGATCACGTCGCGCTCCTCGCCCAAGGCGGCGGCGACGGTCTCGGCGCCGACCGGCCCGCCGCCGTAATGCTTGGCGATGCACAGGAGGTAGCGGCGGTCCATGGCGTCGAGACCCTGGCCGTCGACCTCCAGGCGCTTCAGGGCTTCGTCGGCGACGCGCGCGTCGACCCGTTTCGCACCCGCCACCGCGGCGAAATCGCGCACCCGGCGCAACAGCCGTGAAGCCACCCGCGGCGTGCCGCGCGAACGCCGCGCGATTTCGCCCGCGCCCTCGCCGTCGAGTTCCATGCCGAGGACGCGGGCGCCGCGCGCCACGATCTCCTTCAACTCGGAAGTTTCGTAGAACTGGAGCCGCAAGGGAATGCCGAAGCGTTCGCGCAGCGGCCTTGTGATCAATCCCGCGCGCGTGGTCGCGCCGATGAGCGTGAAAGCCGGCAAATCGATGCGCACCGAACGCGCCGCCGGGCCTTCGCCGATCATCAGGTCGAGTTCGAAATCCTCCATCGCCGGATAAAGAATCTCCTCGACCGCCGGGGCGAGACGATGGATCTCGTCGATGAACAGGACATCGCGCGCCTCGAGATTGGTCAGGATCGCCGCCAGATCGCCGGCGCGCTGGATCACCGGGCCCGAAGTGGCGCGGAAGCCCGCGCCCATCTCGCGCGCGATGATCTGGGCGAGCGTGGTCTTGCCCAAACCCGGCGGCCCCGACAGCAGCACGTGGTCGAGCGCCTCGTTGCGCGCCCGCGCCGCCTTGACGAAGACCGCGAGATTGTCGCGCAACGTCTGCTGGCCGACGAATTCGCGCAGGGTGGCCGGGCGCAGCGAGGCCTCGGCGTCCTCGGGACGGCGATCGGCGGACAGGATGCGCGGCGCGTTCATCGCCCAAGCTCCTTCAATCCCGCCTTGATGAGCGAGTCGAGCCGCACATCGGGACCGAGCTTGCGCGCTATTTCGGCGATCACGCCATAGGCGTCGCCGCGCTGATAGCCCAGATTGACCAGCGCCGAAACCGCGTCGGATGTCGCGCCGTCGGGCACTTCGGCCAGCGCCGGAACCGGCGCCAGCCCCGCCACCTTGTCCTTCAATTCGACGAGGATACGGGCAGCCAATTTGGGTCCGACGCCGTCGGCGCGGGTGACCTGCGATTTGTCCTGCGCCAGGATGGCGTTGGCGAGCTGATCGGGCGAAAGCGTACCGAGGATCGCCAGCGCGGTGCGCGCGCCCACGCCCTGCACCGTCAGCAGCAGTCGGAACCAGGAGCGCTCGGCTTCCTCGACAAAGCCGTAGAGATGGATGTGGTCCTCGCGCACATGGGTCTCGATCAAAAGCTTGAGCGGTTCGCCATGGCCGGGGGTACGCGACAGAGTGCGCTTGGAGCAGAACACGAGATAGCCCACGCCGTTGACGTCCAGCACCAGGCTGTCGGCGCCCGATTGATCGACGATGCCGGCCAGCAAGGCGATCATCGCGCGACACCTTCCGCCTGTGCCGCGCTCAGGCGGCGGCGGGTGGCGGCGTGATGGGCGTGGCAGATGGCGCATGCCAACGCATCGGCGGCGTCGGCCGATTCCGCGGCGGCGCCCGGCAACAGCTTGCGCACCATGGCTTCGACTTGGCGCTTTTCCGCGTGGCCGGAGCCGGTGACCGATTTCTTGATCAGGTTGGCGGCGTATTCGAACACTGGAATGCCGCGCTCCGCCGGCGCCAGCAGCACCACGCCGCGCGCCAAGCCCAGTTTCAGCGTCGAGGACGGGTTCTGGTTGGCGAAGCTTTCCTCCACCGCAGCCTGATCGGGCGCGAAGCGGTCGAGCGTCTCGTTCAAAGCGCGGAACAACGCCGCCAGCCGCCCGGCGAGCGAGCCCTTCTCCGGCACCGCGATCAAGCCGCAGGCGACATAGCGCAACCGGTTGCCCTCGGCGTCGATGACGCCCCAGCCGGTGCGGCGCAGGCCGGGATCGAGGCCTAAAAGGCGCATGGCGGTTCCCGCATGAGGCGCGTGGACGGGCTCAAGCGCTCAACCGCGCCAGGACGTCGTCGGACACTTCGAAATTGGCGAATATATTCTGCACATCGTCGCTATCCTCAAGGGTTTCCAGAAGTTTGAACAGGGCTTCGGCGTCGTCATTGCCGATTGGCGACGACCCCTTGGGCTTCCATATCAGCTTGGCGGATTTCGGCGCACCGAAACGCGCCTCGAGCGCGTCGCGCACCGCGTTCAGCGATTCGGGTGCGCAGCTCACGACCTGTTCCCCGCCTGCGCTCTCGATGTCTTCGGCGCCGGCCTCGACCGCAGCCTCGAACAACGCGTCGGCCTTGACCGTTGCGGCGGGATAGACGATCTGGCCGACGCGGTCGAACAGGAAGCTGACGCTGTTGCTTTCGCCGAGATTGCCGCCGGCCTTGGCGAAGGCGGCGCGGATCTCGCTGGCGGTGCGGTTGCGGTTGTCGGTCAGCGCCTCGACGATGACGGCGACGCCGCCGGGCCCGTAGCCCTCGTAGCGCACCTCGTCGTAATTTTCGGTGTCGGCGCCGCCGGCGCCGCGCTTGATCGCGCGTTCGATGGTGTCGCGCGGCATGTTGGCCTCCTTGGCCATCATGACCGCGGCGCGCAGACGGGGATTTGCCGCCGGGTCGGCCAGACCGGCGCGGGCGGATGTCGTGAGCTCGCGGATGATCTTGGTGAAAACCTTGGCGCGCCTTTTATCCTGCGCGCCCTTGCGATGCATGATGTTCTTGAATTGGGAATGTCCAGCCATGGTCGTTTGCTAAGCCATGTGTTTGCGGCCCGAGACCCTACCATACCGGCTGAATCCGCGGCCATTGCCCCTATCCGCTCTCGGTCTTGTCCCCCGGGCAGGATAACCCGGCCAATATGGCAGCATTACGGCGCGGTCAGCGCCTCGACTCCGAGCTTCGTCGCTTCCGGCCACGCCGGATCGAGCCGGCCGCCGAGCCGCAACGGCGCGATTCGCCGCGCCAGGCCGGTCGCGTCATCGGTCTCGACCAGCATGCCGCACAGCGTCGCCTCGCCTTCGGCCGGCAGCAGCCGCTCGCCCGGCATCTTCTTGACGAAACGCGCGACCGCGCTGTCCGCTTGCATGCCGATTACCGAATCGTAATCGCCGCACATGCCGATATCGGTCGCGTAGGCCGTGCCCTTGGGCAGCAGGCGGTGATCGGCGCAGGGCACGTGGCAGTGGGTGCCGAGCACGGCGGAAACACGGCCGTCGCAGTAATAGCCCATCGCCGTTTTCTCCGAGCTGGCCTCGCCGTGAAAATCGAGCAGAATAGATGTTCCCTTGCCCAAGGTGTGCTCGGCCAGGAACGCTTCGACCGCCGCGAACGGATCGTCCAGCGCGTCCATGAAGAGCCGCGCCATGGCGTTCGCCACCACCATCTTGCGGCCGTCCTTGAGCGCGAAAACGCCCGCGCCTTTGCCTGGCGTGCCGGTCGGAAAATTCAGCGGCCGCAGCAGGCGCGGATCGCCGCCGATATAGGGAATGATCTCCTTGCGGTCCCAGACGTGATTACCGGTGGTGATGACATCGGTGCCGGCGGCGTAGAGCTCGGCGCAGATTTGCGGCGTAATGCCGAAGCCATGCGCCGCGTTCTCGCCGTTGACGGTGACGAAATCGAGCGCCAACTCGCGCCGCAGGCGCGGCAACTCACGCACCACCGCATCACGACCCGTCTTGCCCACCACATCGCCCAGCAACAGAAACCGCATCGGCCATTCCTCAGGATTTTTTCTCGTTCTCGCGGAACCATACCACGCCGCGTTCGGTGACGATGCCGTCGAGCAGAACGTCGCTGGGCTCGAACGGCACGCTGTGTTCCTCCTGGATGGCGAAGCTCAGGCCGATGACCTGCAACGCCTTGCCCTGAGCACGCACGCCGGCGATGGTTGGGCTATAGAGATTGGCTCCGCTGCCGAGCCGATGCCCCTGCCTGTCATAGGCAATCACGGGCAGAAACAGCACGTCGGGAACGACCGTCGGCGAAGCCGGCAAGGGCGCAAGACTGCCGATGACGTCGGGCACGAGCGGATCGCCCGGCTTCCAGCTGCGGAACACCAGCGGCTGGTCCTTGGCTACCGCCGCCGACAAGGCCAAGGGATAGCCGCGGCCGGCGAGATAGGAGAGCGCGGGCAGCGGATCGAGTTCGCTGCCGCGCGGGCCGTAGCCGGCGACAACCGCCTTATGCGGCAGATAAAGCTCGGGCATGAACTCGCACAGCTTCTTCGCCACGGCGGTGCCGTTGGCGCGGAAGAACATGGCGCGGCGTTCGCGCGCCGCGGCACGCAACGCGCCCTTCAACTTGCCGATATCGCCAGCGTCGTTCATGCCGTGATCGGACTCAACCATCGAGAAGGGATAAGGTACAAGAAGGATGGAGCCGCGACGGCCGTCGGCATGGCTTAACCCTCGTGGCCCGCTTACGCAGGTGGGAACCATATGCCGGAACCAGGGTCCCGGTAGGGACAGTCCCCTAGAGGTACATATCGGCCCCGGGGTTCTTGCGGCCTAACGCACCGCGCAGCCCCATCCTTTGTTGTTCTTATACCACGCTTATAAGTGTGATGCTTCGAGTCGTGCCGCAACCGATTCGATGCGGCTTGCCAGCCGGTCGATGCCGGAGGCCAAGGCTGCCTCGTCGCCTTCGGCACCCGGACCGCGTTCGCGTCCGCGGCGCAACGCTTCCTTGGTCTCGGCCAGCTCGTCGGCCAGCAGTAGCGAGGCCAACACTAGCAGGCGCGCCTCGCCGGCCTGGGGGGCGTCCTTGGCGAAGCCCACCACCTTGGCATCGATCATGCGCGCCAGTTGACGGATGCGTTCCTCCTCGCCGGGGTCGCAGGCGATGGCATAGGAGCGCCCGTTGATGGCGATGGTGACCTGCGGCATCAGCCCTCCAGCACGCGGTCTAGTCGGCTGATCACGGCGTCGAGCCGGTCGGCGACATCGGCCTCCGATTCGACGGCACCCGTCGGCCGCCCCGGGACGTTGGGCCTGCCGAACAAATTCTGGGTGGAGGCTTCGAGTCGCGCTACCGCTTGCTCGAGTCGCTTGGTGGCCTCATCGATTCTGCTCAGAGCCTGCCCCCATATGTTGAGACCCATTTTACCTTAGGCCCGATCTTAACGAATGGTCAATGCTAGCCGGGACTTACATTGTGTTCCGATAACGAAGCATTAACCATTAATATGTCTTATACTCCGGTTAATGGCGATATTGGCGGGCTTGGAGGGTTAATCGCTATGGGGGGGCTTTGGCAACTCGATCGAGTCTCTGCCATCGCGCGTGACGCAGCCGAGTCTGCTGCGCGGGATTCCGGCCTTCCGCTAACGGAATGGCTGAGCCGGATGATCGTCCAGACCGCCAACGCCGAAGACGTATTGCCCGCGATCGAACCACCTCCCGCGCCACGCCCTATTCCCTCCGCGCCGCCTGTCATGCCGCCGATGATCCTTACGGTCCCGCCGTTGAGCGGTATCGAGCAAATTTTGCGGCCTATTCCCGCGGCATCGCCGCGCCCTGACGCGCCTGTCCCGCCGCGCCCGGCATCGCCGCCGACGCAAGCTTCCGCTCCCGCGCAGGCCTCGGGCATTGCGGCGCCCGATTCTTCCACGCTCCTCCTGCCGCCTGCGGTGTTCGACATCGGCACCGTCGGCACGCGCCACGGCGAGAGCGACGCGCCCGAAGCATTGGTGGCGGCAATCGCCCGCGAGGGCGGCATACGCCAGCCGATCCTGGTGCGGCGCAAGCCAAGCGACGATGGGCGTTACGAGATCATTGCCGGCAGGCGCCGCTGGCGCGCGGCGCGGCGTCTCGGCCTGACGCAAATCGCCGCGGTGGTGACCAATCTCGGCGATCCCGAGGCGGTGCTCGCTTCGCTGACCGAAAACCTGGCGTTGGGCGATCTGTCTCCGATCGACGAGGCGCGCGCCTATCTGCGGCTGATGACCGAATTTTCGCTCGATCCGCGCGACGTCACTGCCGCGACCGGTCGCGACATTTCGCATATCGTCCGCACGCTCAGGCTGATGGGCCTGCCGCCGCGGCTGAAGGAGTTGGTCTCGTCCGGCCGCCTCACCCGCGGCCACGCCTATGCGCTGCTCGACATGCCGGATCCGGAACGCGCCGCCGAACAAATGCTGGCCGAGCAAGCCGGGATCGGCGAGACGCCGCGCCTTGTCGCCTCGCCGTCGGGCGTCGAGCACCGCCCATGAGCAGCTGGCAAGGTATCGAGCTCGAACCCGAGCTGCACCAGCTGGCCGAGCGCGCCGCACTCAAGGCCGGAATTCCGATCGAGCAATGGATCGAGCGTTCCATCCGCCGCGCCTGTCCAACCGCTTTCGAGGCGCCAATTGTCGCGCCGCCGCTCCGCGGCGGCTCCGATCAGGCGCCAAAAAATAAAACCAACGGCATCGATCCCTCGCTCGCCGAGTTGATCGCGGCGGCGCGCGTGCCGCGCCAGCCAGCCGCGCCCGCGCCCGAAGCCAAAACCGCGGAGCCGGGCAAGAACATTCTCGACTACATGTTTCGCCGCCGCCGGTTCGCGGGCTCGGCATTGCGGGCGCAGGATCCGCTCGAACATCCTGCGCCGGAACAGTCCGGCGACTTGTTCGACGAGCAGCCGCGCCTCACGCTGCGCGGCTCCATGCCGGTCGAGCAAGACGGCGAGCCCGCTCTCGCCCCTGCCGCGCCGCCGCCTCGGGAAGAGGCCAGGGCGCCCTGGCCGTCCTTCAAGGATCGCGGCGCGCCCGACAAGGGCGAGGATTTATCATCGCCGCTCGAGCTCACGCCGCCGATGCAAATCTCGCGTTCGCGCAAGGCGCTGGCTCTCGATATCGCCGTAGCGCTGGTCGTATTTATCGGCGTGCTCGGCGCGCAGCGCTACCTGTCGATGATGGCAAGCAAGCCCGAGGCGCAGGATCAGAGCGTCCTCGATAGCACCCCGGACTCGGCTGCGACGTCGATGCCGGCCCTCCAGCCCTCGGCACCGCCGCCGGACCAGAGTGCCGCCCAGACATCGCCGCCGGCCGAGACCCCTTCTGCCGAGACGCCGCCCGCCGCCGGGATTACGCCGCCGCCATCGGCCGCCAGCAGCCAGCCCGCAACCGTCCCGCCGCAGCCTGCGGCTGAGGCCGATACGACAAGCCCGCCGAATCCGACGCCGCCCGCGGTCTCAGAGACGCCGCCGCAGCGCAAGCTGGCCGCGATCAAGCCGCCGGCAACGCACGCCGCGCCGCCGGCATCGACCGCCGCGAAGAAGCCCGCTGCCGGCCCCGGCGAAGAGTCGCAGGATCCGGCCAAGCTCGCCGCCTGGCTCCAGAGCCGCGCCAAAGCCAACGACCCGGTCGCCCAATACCGGCTCGGCGTCCTCTATGCGTTGGGCCAGGGCGTGAAGCAGGATTACGGCCAAGCCGCGCAGCTGTTCCTGGCGGCGGCCAATGGCGGCGTCGCCGAAGCGCAATACAACGTCGCCGTGATGTACAGCGAAGGCATGGGCGTGCCGCGCGATCCCGCGCAGGCGATGATTTGGTATCAGAAGGCCGCGGCGCAGGGTAACGCCAACGCCGCCTTCAATCTCGGCGTGGCCTATTCCAACGGCATCGGCGTGCAACAGGACATCCAGGAGGCGGTGCGCTGGTTCCGCCGCGCCGCCACCGCCGGCGTGATCAACGCCCAATTCAATCTCGGCGTGCTCTACGAGCGCGGCGAAGGCGTGCCGCAATCCAACACCGAAGCCTATGCCTGGTACACCGCCGCGGCAGCGCATGGCGACCAGGGCGCGGCCCAGCGCCGCGACCATCTGGCGGGCAGCCTCTCGCCCGCCGATCTGCAGAAGGCCCAGGAGCGCGCCGCCGAATTGCAGAAGACGATCCAGACCGGCAGCAGCGCGGCCACGGTCGACCAGAAGGCCAACGCCGCCAAGCCGTGATCGCCGGCGGCCGGATTTAGAGCAGCCGCCCGCTCGCCACCCACCAGCCGGGTTTTTCGGATTTGAGCCGCCGCGCGGCCGCGCGCGCAGCGGCGGCGGCGGCGAACAGCGCGAAGCAGGTGGCGCCGCTGCCGCTCATGCGCGCGATGAGCGCGCCCGGGCAGGCTTCGAGCAGCGTCAGCGCCTCGCCGATCTCCGGCACCAAGACCCGCGCCGCGTCGGTCAAGCCGTTGCCGCGCGACCGCAGCAACGCCGCCAGGCCGCCGACGTTCGGCGGCGCGCGGACGAAGCGCGCCGGATGCGCATAAGGCCCGCGCCGCGCCTTGAACACCGCTGCCGTCGACAGTGCCTTGCCCGGATTGACCAGCACCAGCGCGGCCTGCGGCAGTTTGGGCGCCGGCGCGACCGCGTCGCCGATGCCGCCGAGCCACGAAGTCTTGCCCGCCAGGCAGACCGGCACGTCGGCGCCGAGCCCGCGCGCCAGGGATGCGAGGCCGGCGGGACCGAGCCCGCCTTGCCACAGAGCGTCGAGCGACATGAGCGCCGCCGCCGCATCGCTCGAGCCGCCGCCGATGCCCGAGGCGACCGGGAGATTCTTTTCCAGATGGATCCGCGCCGCGGCAGCGCGACCGAGACGCTGCGCGAGGCGCTCGGCTGCGCGCCAGACCAAATTGTCCTTGGCGCCGCCGCCGAGGTCGCGGGCGAAGGGCCCGGCAAGATCGAGCGCCAGTTTCGGCGCGGGATGAACGGTCAAGCGGTCGCCGATATCGGCGAAAGCCACCAGGCTGTCGAGGCGGTGATAACCGTCGGCGCGCCGGCCGAGGACATGGAGGTAGAGGTTGAGTTTAGCCGGCGCGAGCAAGGGGCGCGTCAACCGCCGCCGGTGTTGCTCAGGCCGCGGTCGAGCTTTCCCTCGATCTTCTTCACTTCATCCGCCTCGGGCTTGAATTGCAGCGCGCGGCGCCATTGATAGCGCGCCTCGAGTTTCCGGCCGCCCTGCCAATAAGCGTCGCCGAGGTGATCGTTGATGGTCGGATCCTCGGGCAGGAGCTCGATCGCCTTTTCCAGCGTCTGGGTCGCGCGCGGGTAATCGCCGAGCCGGTAATAGGCCCAACCCAGGCTGTCGACGATGTAGCCGTCATTGGGCCTGAGCGCGACCGCGCGCTGGATCATGTGCACGCCTTGGTCGAGATTCTCGCCCTTGTCGATCCAGGTATAGCCCAGATAGTTGAGCACCAGCGGTTGATCCGGCTGCAATTCGAGCGCGCGCTTGAAATCGGCCTCGGCTTTCGGCCACTGGTCGGAGCGCTCATAGGCGATGCCGCGGCTGTAATAGATGCGCCATTGCCGCGGCGACGGATCGGGCATGCGCGCCAGGCCGCGGTCGTAGGCGGACGCCGCCTCGGTGAATTTGCTGTGGCTGCGCTCGATATCTCCCAGCTCGATCAGCGGTTCGGCGCGGTCCGGGCGCTCATTCGCCATGGTTTCGAGCTGCTTGGTCGCTTCGTCGGTGCGATCGAGCGTGTCGAGCACCAACGCCATGCGCAATTGCGCCGTCCAGTAGAACGGCGAATCGCTGCCGATGCCGCGGTAAATCTCCAGCGCGTCGGCGTCGCGGTCCTGCTGCTCGCGAATCTCGCCGATCAGCAGCTCGGCCAGCGTGAAATCGGGTTTGAGATCGAGCGCGAGGCGCGCATAGATCAGCGCGGCGTCCATGGTGTCGCGCTGATTGAGCAGGCTGGCAAGATCGAACAGCGCCTCGGCGGCGCCGTCGGCGGGCGTCACAACCACGCGCGGCGGAACGACCGATTTGCCGAGGCGGTCGAGCCCGGACGCGGCGACGTCGGAATCGTCGATCGCCGCCACGCTCTGGTAAACCGCGCGCGCGGCATCCGGCTGGTTGTGGCGCTCGTAGAAATTTCCGGCGAGCTGGGCGATGCGCAAACTGGGCGGATTTTCCTCGGCGAGGATTTTCTTGTAACCGGCGGCCGCCTTGTCGGTCTGGTCGGCGACATCGGCGATCAGGGTGGCGTTAATCTCCTTCAGCGGCCCCAGGCCGCTGACATCGGCCATGCCGGCGATGTCCTTCGCCACCTTGTCGCCCTGGCCGCGCGCCGAATCGGCCCAGGCGAGCAGCAGCGGCAGGGAATAGCGTTGCGCGCCCTCGCGCGGCATCGCCGTCGCGATTTTCGCGGCGCCGTCGTAATCGCCGGTCTTGATCGCCTGCTCCAGCAGCACCAGCCCGACCAGGCCGCCGGTGCCGTCATGCGCGGCGATGCGATGGGCGAGATCGACCGCGTCACTGACCTGTCCTTCCGACAGGCGCAAGACGAAGCTGCGCCGCATCAAGTCGTAATTATCGGGATCGTCGGCCAGCGAGCGATCGATGAAGGCCAAGGCGCCGGCGTAATCGTGTTCCTGCTGCGCGTGGCGGGCGGCGAGATAGCCGCCGAGCGGGCTTGCGGGGCCGGCGGGGCTGTCGGGAACGGAAGGCGGCGCGGCGGCTTGTTGCACGGCCGGTGGCGGTGCCGCGGTCTTGTACGCCACCAGCGCCAAAACCCCGGCGCCGATGACGGCCAGGCCGCAGCCCGCGATCACCCACAGCTTGATCGGTTTCGCCTTCGCCATGTTACGCCATTACATACACCGCCCGGGCGGCTACATGTTCGGATAATTGGGGCCGCCGCCGCCCTCCGGCACCATCCAGTCGATGTTCTGGGTCGGATCCTTGATATCGCAGCTTTTGCAATGGACGCAATTGGCGGCGTTGATCTGGAGGCGCGGCCGCCCGGATTGGTCGGTCAGGATTTCGTAAACCCCGGCCGGGCAATAGCGCGTCTCGGGTGCGGCATAGAGCGCGTAATTGACCGCGATCGCGGCTTCGGGGTTTCTCAGCCGCAGATGCGGCGGCTGGTTTTCCTCATGGCTCACGCCGGAAAGAAACACCGAGGACAGGCGGTCGAAGGCGATTTTGCCGTCCGGCTTGGGATAGGCGATGGGCTTGGCGCGGATGGCGCGGTCGAGATGCTCGAAATCGGCGCTTTGGCGCAGGGTCCAGGGTGCGCGGCCGCGCAGGATATAGGTGTCGAGCGCGGCATGGGCGAGCCCCGCCCAAAGCCCATGCCGGAAAGCGGGCCGGATGTTGCGCGCGGCATAGAGTTCGGGCCAGACCCAGGAGGCTTCGAGCGCGCTGCGGTAATCCGCCGTGGCATCGCCGGCGAGCCGCTTGAACACGGTTTCGGCCGCAACCATGCCCGATTTCATCGCCGTGTGGCTGCCCTTGATCTTGGGCACGTTGAGGAAGCCGGCGGCGTCGCCGATGACCAGGCCGCCGGGGAACGCCAAGGCCGGGATCGATTGAAACCCGCCTTCGTTCAAGGCGCGCGCACCATAGGCGATGCGCTTGCCTCCCTCGAACACGCCGCGAACGGCGCGATGCGTTTTGAAACGCTGGAACTCCTCGAAAGGCGAGAGATAGGGATTGGCGTAGTCGAGTCCGACTACGAAACCGGCGGCGAGCAGATTCTTGTCGAAGTGATAGAGAAAAGAGCCACCATAGGTGCGGCGATCGAGCGGCCAGCCGATGGTGTGCACGGCCAGACCGGCGCGGTGCTTGGCGGGATCGATCTCCCACAACTCCTTGATGCCGAGGCCGTAGCTTTGCGGGTCGCAGTCGCGGCGCAGGCCGAAGCGCGCCTCGAGCAGCTTTGTCAAGGAACCGCGGCAGCCCTCGGCGAACAGCGTCTGCGGCGCACGCAATTCGGCGCCGGGCTGGAAATTCGCCGTCTCTTTGCCGTCCTTGCCGACGCCCATGGCGCCGGTGGCGATGCCGGCGACGCGGCCGGCTTCGTCGTAGAGGATTTCGGCAGCGGCGAAGCCGGGATAGATCTCGACGCCGAGCGCCTCGGCTTCTTTGCCGAGCCAGCGGCAGAGATTGCCGAGGCTGATGATGTAATTTCCGTGATTTCTCATCTGCGGCGGCACCGGCAGGCGCAACGCGCCGCGCGCGGTGAGCAGCAGAAACCGGTCCTGTTCCGCCGGCGTCGTCAGCGGCGCGCCGCGTTGGCGCCAATCGGGAAACAATTCGTCGAGCACGCGCGGCTCGAACACCGCGCCCGACAGGATATGCGCGCCCACCTCCGAACCCTTCTCGACGACGCAGACGGAAACTTGCCGGGATGCCTGCGCCGCGAGCTGCTTCAGACGGATCGCCGCCGCGAGTCCCGACGGACCCGCGCCGACAATGACCACGTCGTAGGTCATCCGTTCGCGCTGCATGGCGCGGCACTATAGTGGATGATAGGCTGGCGCGATGCAGACTCGTCCCGCGGTCGCGCGGTTGCTTGAATGGCAAGTGGCGATGGGCGCCGATGAGGCGATCGGCGAAAATCCGCGCGACCGGTTCATGCCCGCAGCCGCGGCAAAAGCGAATCCGCCGCCGCGGTCTGCCCCGACGAGCGGTGCGGCGAACGTCCGGCCCGGCGCAGCGATGCCGCCGCCCGCCCCTGCCCCGCAAAGCGCGCTTCTGGCCTCGGCCAGGCAGCTCGCCGACTCGGCGGGGAATTTGGCCGAACTTCGCTCAATCGTAGAATCATTCGATGGATGTTCCCTGCGCAAGACCGCCACCCACACCGTCTTTTCCGACGGCAATCCGGATGCGCCGCTGATGCTGATCGGCGAAGCGCCGGGCGCCGACGAGGACCGGATCGGCAGACCCTTTGTCGGCCGGAGCGGCCAGCTGCTCGACCGCATGCTTGCCGCCATCGGCGTCGTGCGCGGCAAGAACGCCTATATCAGCAACATCCTGTTCTGGCGCCCGCCGGGAAACCGCAAGCCGACCGCCGAGGAGACCGCCCTGTGCCTGCCCTTCGTATGGCGGCATATAGCCTTGGCCCGGCCCAAACTCGTGGTTTTATGTGGGGGAACGGCGACCGCCGCGCTGCTGGGCCGGAGCGAGGGCATAACCCGGCTGCGCGGCCGCTGGTTCGAGCTGCCGGTTCCGGGCTTGCCCGAACCCTTGCCGGCCACCGCCATTTACCATCCTTCTTTTCTTTTGCGCGCTCCGGCGAATAAAGTCGAATCGTGGCGGGATATGTTATCGATTCAGACGAAACTGGTGAAATTGCAGTAACATTGCGACTATCCACAGCATCCCCCGTGAAGTGGATAAAGGGGGATAAATGGCTGTTATCACGCACAGAGTTTTGTCTTGCCAAGCGAGTCACAGATAGTTTAAGGCGTCCCTATGAATGGCTGGATATATGGGGTCCGCTTGAAGAAGACTTGGCCGAGCCTATTCGTTATTACCTTTTTTGCCATGTCCTTGGTCGGCGTTTTGACGGCGAATGCCGCCGATTTCTTAACCGTGACCGCAGCCCTGATCCCCGGGCTGGATTTACGCCGCGAAGCGGATCTGCCCACTGTGCTCAGCACGGAGGATGCCGAACGCTACCGGCTGATCCTGTTGCTCCAGCAGAACGGCCAGTGGGCGGCGGCCGACCGCGAGATCGGCGGCCTCAAGAACTCCTTGCTGATGGGCCACGTTCTGGCTCAGCGCTACCTCCACCCCCAATACCGCAGCAGCTACGCCGAACTGGCCAATTGGCTCAGCCTTTATCGCGACCAGCCCGAGGCCAAGGTGATCTACGGCCTGGCCATGCAGCGCCTGCCCGCCGGCACCGCCCCGCCAGAAAAGCCCGACACCGTATCGCTGGTTGCCCAGGCCGCCGTCGGCGACAGCGATTTCGCGCCCCGCAGCGCCGAAGGCGGCGCCAACTCCCCCGCCGCGCTGTGGCAGACGGGCCTCGCCGACTGGCGCGCCGGCAAGTTCGACGAGGCCGGCAAGCAGTTCCAGTCCCTGGTCAAGGCCAAGGGCCAGTCGGCCTGGACCGTTTCGGCGGCGGCGTTCTGGGCGGCGCGCGCCGAACTCAAGAGCAAGCATCCGGAGCATGTCGCCTATTGGCTCGGCATCGCCGCCGACCGCCCGCACACCTTCTACGGCCTGATCGCCCGGCGGCTGTTGGGCGTGGACAATTATTTCAACTTCGACAGCGAGCCCTTCACCGATCTCGACGCCCAGCTGATCAAGGGCATGCCGGCCGGAAAGCGCGCGCTGGCGCTGCTCGAGGTCGGCGATCACGCCGCCGCCGACGAGGAGCTGCGCCTGCTGGCGGCGAACGGCTCGCCCAACCTGCTGCGCGCGGTGGCGGCGCTGTCCGACCGCGCCAATTTGCCCAGCCTCAGTCTTCAGCTGGCGTCCATCCTGACCAGCCGCGACGGCCGCAACCACGATCACGCGCTCTATCCGGTGCCGCGCTGGACGCCGCATGGCGGCTTCACCGTGGACCGCGCGCTGCTGTTCGCCGTGATGCGCCAGGAATCCCTGTTCGCGCCTCATGTGGTGAGCACCGCCGGCGCCCGCGGCCTGATGCAGCTGATGCCGGCGACGGCCAAGCTGATGGCGGCGCAGACCGGCGAGACGCTCAACGCCATCGACCGGAACATGCGCCACGAGGAACTGGCCGATCCCGAAATTAACCTCACTCTAGCGCAGGAATACATCCAGGGCCTGCTCCACGACGAGCGCAACAACCTGATGTTCTTCGCCATCGCCTATAACGGCGGCCCGGGCGCGCTGGAGCATTGGAAATCGCTTCAGGCGGGATACCGCGACGACCCGCTGCTGTTCCTCGAAAGCATCCCGGCGGGCGAATCGCGCATTTTCACCGAACGGGTGCTGACCAATTACTGGATCTACCGCCTGCGCTTGAACCAGCAGACACCCGAGCTCGACGCGCTTGCCGCGGACTTATGGCCGACCTATACCGCTCTCGACAACCCCGAGCCGGATAGTCGCCATGTCGCCGACAATCAGTGAGCAGCGCCCCTTCCTGCCCGTCAACATCGCGGTCCTGACGGTTTCCGACAGCCGCGACGAAGCCTCCGACAAATCCGGCAAGACCCTGGCCGAATTGATCCATGCTGCGGGCCACAAGCTCGCGGCCAAGCGCATCGTCAAGGACGAGCAGGGCGCGATCGTCGCCCAGCTCAAGGCCTGGATCGCCGATCCGTCGATTGATGTCGTTATTTCAACCGGCGGCACCGGCGTCACCGGCCGCGACGTCACGCCCGAGGCTTTCCACGCGGTCTATGAGAAGGAAATCGCCGGCTTCGGCGAGCTGTTCCGCATGGTGAGCTACCAGAAGATCGGCACCTCGACCATTCAGAGCCGCGCCACCGCCGGGGTCGCCGGCGGAACCTATCTGTTCGCGCTGCCGGGCTCGCCCGGCGCCTGCCGCGACGGCTGGGAAATCATCGCGCCCCAGCTCGACAACCGTCACCGGCCCTGCAATCTGGTCGAACTGATGCCGCGGCTGAAGGAGCACCTCAGCGCCGCGCGCTGACGCCACTAACGAATGTGGCGAAACTGTGTTCTTGATTTGTTCACACGACCGGCGCATGATCCGGCCTTATGGACGGCAGCGACGACAGCGAGATCGTACACAACCTGGTCCGCCCGCTGACCTTGAAAGGCCGCGGCGCCGCTAGCAACATGACCGGCCGCTTCGAGGCCGAGCAGCGCCAGTCTTTCGACGACGGCTGGGGCTCGGCCGACGAGGAGCCGCCCAAGCGCGACACGCTCTATACCGTCGACGCCACCAAGACCATCATCGCGCGCAACGATTCCCCCGACATCCCGTTCGACCGTTCGATCAACCCCTATCGCGGCTGCGAGCATGGCTGCATCTATTGCTTCGCGCGCCCTTCCCACGCCTATCTGGGCTTGTCGCCCGGGCTCGATTTCGAAAGCCGGATACTGGTCAAGCCCGAGGCGGCGCGGCTGCTCCGGGCCGAGCTCGCCAAGCCCGCCTATCGCTGCGCGCCGATCGCGCTCGGCACCAACACCGATCCCTACCAGCCGGCCGAACGCAAATTCCAGATCATGCGCGGCATTCTCGAAGTGCTGCGCGAGACCCGGCATCCCGTCACCATCGTCACCAAATCGGCGCTGATCCAACGCGACATCGACATCCTGGCCGAGATGGCGAAGGAACGCCTGGCGGCGGTGGCGGTGTCGGTGACGACGCTCGATCGCAAGCTCGCGCGATCGCTCGAGCCGCGCGCCGCCACGCCCGAGCGGCGCATCGAAACCATTGCCGCGCTGAGCCAGGCCGGCATTCCGGTTTCGGTGATGGCGGCACCGATGATCCCGGCGCTCACCGACGCCGAGCTCGAAGCCATCCTCGAGCGCGCCGCCGCCGCCGGCGCGCAGGGCGCGGGCTACACCATGCTGAAGCTGCCGCTCGAAGTGGCGCCGCTGTTCAAGGAATGGCTCGAAATCCACGCGCCGGGCAAGGCCAAGCATGTCATGTCGCTGGTGCGCCAGAGCCACCACGGCAAGGATTACGACCCGCAATGGGGCACGCGCATGCGCGGCACCGGCCCCTATGCCGAGATGCTGCGCATCCGCTTCGAGACCGCAACAAGGCGGTTGAAGCTCAACCTCAATCGCGGCCGGTTGTGGCGGCTCGACACTTCGCGGTTCTCGCCGCCGTCACGCGAGGAAAGACAGCTCCGGCTGTTCGCCTGATGGAATAAGCCCTAAGGAGCTAGAGCCTTCCTATTGTTATTTTCATCAAGTCTTGTCGGTTCACTTTCTGCCAAATGCGTCTTCAATTTCTCAAATTTCTCAGGCGGGAATACCGAGGCATATGCTTTGAATTGGCCCCAAATCTCAAAACCATAAATCGTATACCGATCACCACCCTCAGTTTTGGTCACTTGGGTGACAACGACACCCGGGCCGTGACGAAGGACCGTCGCAAACTGTATTATTTCGCGGAAAGCTTGTTCCGCTCCATCTTCTGAAACGTGATGAATAGCAATCTCGTATTCTGGCTCTATAAATTCGCCAAGCATACTGAAATGAAATCCGCGCACCCATTTTTCAATCACGCGATTTAGCTCCTTTGTCGAAACCGTTATCGCTGTCCGAGCCCCCTTTGCTAGATTCGGAAGTGAAAATGGTAACGTACTTTTGAGTTGTACGTTTTCGATCTCGATCAGGCCTCGTTTTAATTCTTCGCGTCGGTGTTGCCGCCGTTTTTTATCTAGCGCATTTTTACCGTGAGCCGGGTCGATTGAGCGCATGATTTTTTCCACAATTCCGGCAGCCGCAGGATTGTTTCCGTCAATACACATCCCAAGTTTTAGAAGCATATCTTCTTCCAATTTTCCAAAACCATGATTGCATTTCTCACACGCACGCACGGTTACACGCTGAGCTATCTGCTGCGGATACCAAGATTTCGCAATGACGTGATCCTTTGTCATCGCGTTCTTCGGATGCTCTTTAATACAATATGGACAGCGCATTAGATAATTCCCTTTCTACTCATAATTATATCCAACCCCGGGTTGGATTAAGACAAGTATCAAACGTAAATCGTCCAAGTCGGGCTTGCCACGACTCCCGGCGGTCGTGTCTCTTGTCGCCATGCCGGATTTCGCGTTCGAGCGCACCTGCCGGGGCCTGGTCTGCGGCATCGACGAGGCCGGGCGTGGTCCTTTGGCCGGGCCGGTGGTGGCGGCGGCGGTGGTGCTCGGCCGCCGGTTGCCGCGCTCCTTGCGCCAAGGCATCGACGATTCCAAGAAGCTTTCGCCAGAGACGCGCGAGGAACTGGCGCTGCTGTTGTGGGCCAACGCCGCGATCGGCGTCGGCGCCGCCAGCGTCGCCGAGATCGACCGCGTCAACATCCTCCAGGCTTCGCTGCTCGCCATGCGCCGCGCCTTCGCCGCGTTGCCGCAAAGCCCGGCGGCGGCGCTGATCGACGGCAACCGCTCGCCCATTCTGCCCTGCGTCGAACGGATGGTGGTGGGCGGCGACGGGCTGTCGCTTTCGATCGCCGCCGCCTCGATCATCGCCAAGGTGACGCGCGACCGGCTGATGCGCGCCTTGGCCGCGCGCTATCCCGGCTATGGCTGGGAACACAATATGGGCTATCCCACCCCGGAGCACCGCGCCGCCCTCTACGCCCTCGGACCGACGCCGCACCACCGCCGCTCTTTCGCGCCGGTACAGCTGATTCTCGGATTCGACTCCAGAAAATCCGCCTAACCCACTGACTCCACAAAGTTATTGACGTCCCGAGTCGCGCGGGCGCATATAACTCCGCGATTCGACTCGGCGCGGGGGTGCGCGCCCAAGCCGGAATCGGGGCGGGGAGAAATGCGGGATTCGGGGGAACCAGGCGGGCTTTGGGGCGAGGTGCTGACCGGCGACTGCATCGCCACCATGGCGCGGCTGCCGGCGGGCGAGGTCGATTTGGTCTTCGCCGACCCGCCCTATAACCTGCAACTGAACGGCGATCTCCGCCGCCCCGACAACAGCCGGGTCGACGCGGTCGACGACGATTGGGACAAATTCGCCGGCTTCGGCGATTACGACCGCTTCAGCCGCGACTGGCTCAAGGCGGCGCGGCGACTGCTCAAGCCCGACGGCACGCTGTGGGTGATCGGCTCCTATCACAACATCTATCGTCTGGGGACCATCCTGCAGGATCTGGGGTTCTGGATCCTCAACGACATCGTCTGGCGCAAGACCAACCCGATGCCGAATTTCCGCGGCCGGCGCTTCACCAACGCGCATGAGACGCTGCTGTGGTGCGCCAAGTCGCGCGACAGCAAATACACCTTCAATTACCAGGCGATGAAATCGCTCAACGACGAGCTGCAGATGCGCAGCGACTGGCTGTTTCCGCTCTGCACCGGACAGGAACGGCTGAAACAGGACGACGGCAAGAAGGCGCACCCGACGCAGAAGCCCGAGGCGCTGCTGCATCGCGTGTTGCTGGCCTCGACCCGGCCCGGCGATCTGGTGCTCGACCCGTTCCTCGGCACCGGCACCACCGGCGCCGTGGCCAAGCGCCTGGGCCGTCGCTTCATCGGCATTGAGCGCGAGAAGGAATATACCAGGATCGCGCGCGCGCGGATCGAGGCGGTCGAGCCGGCATCGCCCGACGACTTCGCGGCCACCCAGGAAAAGCGCCAGGAAAAGCGCATACCCTTCGGCGCGCTGGTCGAGGCCGGATTGCTCAAGCCGGGCGCGGTGCTGTGCGACGCTTCGCGCCGCTGGACCGCCAAGGTGCGCGCCGACGGCAGCGTGATCTCGGCCGAGACCAAGGGCTCGATCCACAAGGTGGCGGCCGAGGTACAGGGCGCGCCCGCGTGCAACGGCTGGGCTTTTTGGCATGTCGAAAGCGGCGGCAAACTGGTTTCGATCGACGTGCTGCGGCAGAAATTCCGCGCCGACATCGGGCAATAAACGCCACGCTCTGCTGACGCCTCACTGCCCGGCGGCGCGGGCATGCGCGATCACCTTCTTCATCAGGCTGGGCAGCGCCTGGTCCTTGATCCGGTTGGGCGGAACCCACAGGCCGCCGGAGCCGGGAGATTTGACGCGCTCTTTCACCGCCGCCGCCAGGATCGCGAGCTCAAGATCAAAATGCGTGAAGCTGTGCCGCACCGTGCCCGGCAGGCGCCGCCAGCGCGCGCGGCAGGGCGCGGCTTTGACCGCTTCTTTCTCGCGCCAGGGCCGCGCCCGCCAGGATGTCGAGGGCACTTCCATCATGCCGCCGAGCAGGCCCCGCTCCGGCCGGCGGCGCAGCAGCACCGCGCCGTCGGGCCGCTCCGCCCAGAAGGCCACGCCGTGGCGTTGCGGCTTGGGCTTCTTCGCCGCCCGGACCGGCAGGCTTTCGGCGATGCCCGCGATCCTGGCCCGGCAGGAACCCCGCCAGGGACAAAGCGCGCATTTGGGTTTGACCGGCGTGCAGATTGCCGCGCCCAGATCCATCAGCGCCTGGGCGTAGTCGCCCGGCCGCGATTCAGGAACCAGACGCGCGGCCAAGCGGCGCAGTTCGGGCTTGGCGGCGGGCAGCGGCGTTTTCACCGCGTAGAGCCGGGCGATGACGCGTTCGCCATTGCCGTCGAGCGCCGAGGCCCGGCGGCCGAAGGCGATGGCGGATATGGCGGCCGCGGTATAGGCGCCGATGCCGGGCAGCGCGATCAGCGCCGCCTCGTCTTCGGGGAAACGCCCGTCCAGGCGCGCGGCCAACTCGCGGGCGCAGGCATGGAGATTGCGCGCCCGCGCGTAATAGCCCAGCCCCTGCCAGGCATGGAGCACCTCGTCCAAAGGCGCGCGCGCCAGCGACTTCACGTCGGGCCAGCGCGCCAGAAAGCGGAGGAAATAGGGACCGACGGCGGCGACCGTGGTCTGCTGCAACATGATCTCGGACAGCCAGACGCGGTAGGGGTCTTGCGTTTCCCCGGGCCGGGCGCGCCAGGGCAGGATGCGGCGGTGGCGGTCGTACCAAGCGAGCAGCGGCGGCGGCAGTTCGGCCGCGGCGGGGAGCGAAGCGGGAATCGACGGGGACTTGGCCACGGCCTATCCTATGCCATGCACTCAGCCGCAAGGCCAGGAGGCGGCCGCCCATGAACGACAAGCCGGTGAAAGACGGGCCGCAAAACAAGCGCTATGGCGGCATGCGCGCGCTGGCCGCGACGCTGCCGCGCGTGGCATCCCCGGTGCTGGGCAAGCGCGGCTTTTCCGAGGCCCAGCTCATCGCCCAATGGCCGGCGGTGATCGGCGAGAACCTCGCGCTACACATGGCGCCGGAGCGGATTTCCTTCGCGCGCGGCGGCAGGCGCGACGGCACTTTGCGGGTCCGGGTCGAACCCGGCTTCGCGCTCGAGGCGCAGCACCGCGAGCCGCAGATTCTCGAACGCATCAACGCGTTTTTCGGCTACCGCGCGGTGGCGCGGCTGGCGTTGACGCAGGGACCGCTGCCGCGCGGCCAAATTCCGCGGCCCGCGCTCCGGAAACTCGGCGAAGACGAGCGTCGGACGCTCGACCGCCGCCTCGCCGCCGTCGAGGATCCCGGTTTGCGCGATGCGTTGCGGCGCCTCGGCGAAGCGGTGATCGGTTCCGGCAAATCCTGAGCGGCGACTCGCGCGGCGCTCCGCTTGAATTGCCGCAAGTCTCGCCCTAGCATCCTCCCGACCTGAAACGGACAGAGTGTCGCATGCGCAAGATTTGGTTGGTCGCCGCCGCCCTCATATGGGCCATGCTCGCCGGCGGCGCGGCGCGGGCCGCCGATGTGCCGCAACTCCAGCCCGACGACCGCGTGCTGGGCAAGGCCGATGCGCCGATCACCATCTTCGAATATTTCTCGCTCACCTGCCCGCATTGCGCCACCTTCGATCAGGTGACCTTGCCTCAGCTCAAGAAGGACTGGATCGACACCGGCAAGGCCAAGCTGGTCTATCGCGACTATCCGCTCGACCAGGAAGCGATGACCGCGGCGGTGGTGGCACGCTGCCTGCCGCCCGAACGCTATTCCGGCTTCATCGACGCGCTGTTCTCGAATCAGCGCGACTGGGCCATGGCCAGCGATTACAAGGCGGCGCTGGCCCATTTGGCCAAGATCGCCGGCATGAGCCAGCAGGATTTCAACACCTGCACCGGCAACCAGAAACTGACCGACGCCGTCATCGCCGCGCAGTACGACGCGCGCAACCGCTACGGCATCGAATCCACGCCCACCTTCTTCGTCAACGGCAAGAAGGTGGTGGGCGATCTGCCCTATGCGGACTTCGTCAAATATCTGGCCTTCGACCCGAATGCCGGCGGCGTCGCCCTCGCCGCCGATCGGGGCATGCTCGACCGGATCCGGCAGTGGTTCGGCACACTCCCGTCCCGCAGCTAAGCGAACCCGGCGCCCGTGTATTTCTCAAAACTCCGTCTCAGCGGCTTCAAGTCCTTCGTCGATCCGACCGAGCTCGTGATCGAGGCCGGTCTGACCGGAATCGTCGGCCCCAACGGCTGCGGCAAGTCGAACCTGGTCGAGGCGCTGCGCTGGGTGATGGGCGAGACCTCGGCCAAGCGGCTGCGCGGCGGCGAGATGGACGACGTCATCTTCGCCGGCACCTCGTCGCGTCCCGCGCGCAACGTCGCCGAGGTGATGCTCCATCTCGATAACGCCCGGCACGACGCGCCGCAGCCCTACGGCGAATTGGAGGAAATCCAGATCGCGCGGCGCATCGAGCGCGGCGTCGGCTCGGATTTCCGCATCAACGGGCGCGAGGCGCGCGCGCGCGACGTACAGCTGCTGTTCGCCGACGTGGCCACCGGCGCGCATTCGAGCGGCATGATCAGCCAGGGCCGCGTCGGCGCGATCATCACGGCTCGGCCGGCGGACCGCCGCGGCTTGCTGGAAGAGGCGGCCGGCATTTCGGGATTGCATTCGCGCCGCCACGAGGCCGAGTTGCGCCTCAAAGGCGCCGAGACCAATCTGGCGCGGCTCGACGACGTGCTGCGGACGCTCGAAGCCCAGTTGGAGAGCCTAAAGAAACAGGCGCGTCAGGCCGCGCGCTACCGCCGGCTCAGCGACCATATCCGCCGCGCCGAGGCGACGGTGCAGCACCTGCGCTGGGTGGCGGCGACGTCCGAACTGACCGCCGCCGAGGAACGTCTGCGCGCCGCCGAGCGCGTGGTGGCCGAACGCGCGACATCGGCCTCGGCGGCCGAGCGCCAGCGCGAGACGGTCGCGGCCCATCTTCCGGCATTGCGCCAGGCCGAGGCGGTGGCCGCGGCGGAATTACAGCGGCTGACGCTGGCGCGCCAGGGCCTGGAAGAAGAGGAGCGCCGTCTCACCGCCTCGCGCCTGGCGGCCGAGGCGCGGCTCGAACAGCTGGCGTCGGATTTGAAGCGCGAGGACGAACTCGCCGCCGACGCCAAGACCGCGCTCGCCCGGCTCGAGGAAGAGCGCGACTCGCTGCGCGCAGCGCAAGAGCAGGAACAGGCGGTGCAGCGCAAGGCCGCCGAAGATTTGACCCGGATCGCCGGCGAAGTGGCCGCGCTCGACGCCGAGTTGACCCAGTTGACCGAGCGCGCCGCAGCCGACGAGGCGCGCCGCGCCGCGCTGACCAGCCGCGCCGCCGAGGCCGCCGAACGCCTGCTCCGGCTCAGGGAGCGCGAAGCGGATCTGGCGCGGCAGCGCGAAGCGCTCGAAGCCGAAGCGGCCGCCTCGGCCGTCAGCCCCGAGATCGCGGCGGCACTGCGCGCCGCCGAGGCCACCGCCGACCAGAGCCGCGAAGCGGTCGAGGCGGCGGAACGCGCCTTGGCCGAAGCGCGCGCCGCCGAAAACCAGGCGCGCGCGCCGCTCGAAGCCGCCGAGATGCGCCGCGCCAAGCTCAAGGCCGAGGGCGAGGCGCTGGAGAAGATGCTCGCCGGACCGGCCGAGGGACGCTGGCCGCCGATCATCGACGCGCTACAAGTATCGCACGGCTACGAGGCGGCGCTGGGCGCCGCGCTGGGCGATGACTTGACCGCGCCGGTCGATGAAAGCGCCCCCGCCCATTGGTTCGCGCTCGAGGATTACACCGACGCGCCCGGATTGCCCGGCGGCGTCGCGCCGCTTTCGCGCTTCGTCACGGCGCCCGCGGCGCTCGCCCGCCGCCTCGGACAGATCGGCGTGGTCGAGACATCTTCCGACGCGCAGCGTTTGCAGCGCGAGCTGCGCCCCGGCCAGCGCCTGGTCAGCCGCGACGGAGGCTTATGGCGCTGGGACGGCTTCCGCCGCGTGGCGGGCGCGCCGGACGCGCCGACCCAGCGGCTGGAACAGCGCCACCGCCTCGCCGCCATCGAGCGCGATTTGGCCGGCGCCGAGGCCGAGGCGGCGATGCACCGCAACCTGCTGGACGAAGCCCAGCGCCATACCACCAGCCGCGCCGAGGGCGACCGCGCCGCGCGCCAGGCTGCGCGCGAAGCCATGGACGAGCTGGCCGATGCCCGCGCCCAGGAGGCCGAGAAGTCGCTCGCCGCCGCCGCCGTGGTGTCGCGCCGCGCCGCGCATGAAGAGGCGGCGCAGCGCCTTCGGCTCGACCTGGCCGAGACCGAAACCGAGATCGAAACCTGCCGCGCCGAGCTCGCCAAGCTGCCCGAGCCGACATTGGCGCGCGAGGCGGCGCAGGCGATGCGCGGCAATCTTTCCGAGCGCCGCGCCGTGCAGCAGGCGCAGCAGGGCGAGCACGACCGGCTGTTGCGCGAAGCCGAGACCCGGACGCAAAGACTTGCGGCAATAGGCGTCGAATTCGGCTCGTGGTCGCAGCGCGCCGAGGCGGCGCAGCGCCAGCGTCATACGCTCGAGACCCGCCGCGGCGAGCTGCTCACCGAAATCGAGACCCTGGTCAGGCGGCCGGCCGAGATCGCGCATGAGCGCGAGCAGCTCGCCGAGATTATCGAGCAATCGACCTTGAAACGGAACCAGACCGCGGACGAGCTCGCCGCCGGCGAGACCAATCTCGCCGAAACCGACAAGGCGGCCCGCGCCGCCGAGGCGCTGGCCGGCGAGGCGCGCGAAGAGCGCGTGCGCACCGAGGGGCAACGCGACCAGGCGGTGATCGCGCGCGATAACGTGGTGCAGGCGATCGCCGAAAAGCTCCAGATCAAGCCCGAGGAGACGCTGGAAACGGCGGAGATCGAACCCGACGAGGAATTGCCCGACATGGCCAGCGCCACGGCGCGGCTCGAGCGGCTGGTGCGCGAGCGCGACAACATGGGGCCGGTCAATCTGGTGGCCGAAGCGGAAGCGCAGGAGGTCGAGGAAAAGCTCGCCGGCCTCACCAGCGAGCGCGCGGATCTGACCGGCGCGATCGCGCGGCTGCGCCAAGGCATCACCGCCCTGAACCGCGAAGGCCGCGAGCGGCTGCTGGCTGCCTTCGCCAAGGTCAACGACCATTTCGGCAAGCTGTTCGTGCGCCTGTTCGGCGGCGGCCGCGCGCATCTGACGCTCGACCAGGGCGAGCAGGGGGAAGAGCAGGATCCGCTCGAAGCCGGGCTCGAGATCATGGCCAGCCCGCCGGGCAAGAAATTGCAGGCGCTGTCGCTGCTGTCGGGCGGCGAGCAGGCGCTGACTGCGCTGGCGCTGCTGTTCGCCGTCTTCCTCACCAATCCGGCGCCGATCTGCGTGCTGGACGAGGTGGACGCGCCCTTGGACGACGCCAACGTCGACCGTTTCTGCCGCCTGGTGGCTGAAATCGCCGAGAACGCCGAAACCCGGTTCCTGGTCATCACCCATCACCGTCTGACCATGGCGCGGGTCGACCGGCTCTACGGCGTCACCATGGGCGAGCAGGGCGTGTCGCAACTGGTCTCGGTCGACCTCCAGCGCGTCGAGGAGCTGCGCCAGACGGCCTGAGGCGCGGCCGCGCATAACGCCGCACTTACGAGCTGTTGCCTTGACACCCTTGCCTCCGCCTTTTAGAAGTTGCGCGCGCTTGGCCGCCGCTTCGCGGCGCGCGGGCGGCGATTTATCCAGGCTTTCCGGGTGGTTGGCCGATGGGCGAAGGCGATCCGCGCGCGAGCCTCAAGGAGCTGGGCGACCGGCTTGATAAGGCGCGTGGCGGCATGAAACAAGCCGCGCCGGAAGGCGGGAACGGAATCGGCGACACCCAGAACGCGCTCGGCCAGGGCCTGCGCATCGGGGTCGAGCTGGTGGTGGCGGTGGTGGTATCGGTCGGCATCGGCTGGGCGCTCGACAACTGGTTCGGCACCAAGCCGGCGTTGATGGTGGTGTTCTTCTTTCTCGGCATCGGCGCCGGCATGTGGAATGTCTACCGCGCGGTGAAGGGCATGGGTTCGGCGATGGGCGTGCGGCGGGGAATGCCGGAGAGCAAGGCGGCGTGGGACGACGAGGACGAGGATTGACGTGGCGATAGAGCTTCACCCGCTGGATCAGTTCAAGATCGAGCCGATATTGTCGCTGCACATCGGCCGCATCGACGCCTCCTTCACCAATTCGGCGCTGTTCATGACGGCGGCGGTGGTGATGATCTCGGCGCTGGTGATCCTGGGATCGCGCAAGGCGGAGATGGTGCCGGGCCGCTGGCAGTCGCTCGGCGAGATGGCCTATGAATTCATCGCCAACATGATCGACGAGACCGTGGGCAAGGAAGGCCAGGAATATTTCCCCTTCGTGTTCACGCTCTTCATGTTCATCCTGTTCGGCAACGTGCTCGGGCTGATCCCCTACGGCTTCACCTTTACCAGCCACATCATCGTCACCTTCGCGCTGGCGGCGCTGGTTTTTATCGGCGTGACATTGATCGGGATATTCCGCCACGGCTTCCATTTCCTGTCGCTGTTCGTGCCGCATGGCGTGCCCAAGGTGCTGCTGCTGCTGCTGGTGCCGATCGAGGTGCTGTCGTATTTCATTCGGCCCTTCACGCTTTCCATCCGGCTGTTCGCCAACATGCTGGCGGGCCACACCATGCTGGCGATCTTCGGCGGCTTCGTCGCCGCCATCGGCCTCCTGGGGATCATTCCGCTGGGCGTCGATGTGTTGCTGATTTTCCTCGAATTGCTGGTGGCGGTGCTGCAGGCCTATGTCTTCACCATCCTCACCTGCCTCTATCTGCGCGACGCCATTCACCTTCACTGAAACTTTCACATCCAGGGGACATCATCATGGATCTCGCTTCCGCAAAAATGATCGGCGCCGGCCTTGCCTGCATCGCGCTCGTCGGCGCCGGCATCGGCATCGGCAACGTGTTCTCGGCGCTGATCACCGCGCTCGCCCGCAACCCGGCGGCGCAGGTCACGCCCTTCGCCTTCCTGGGCTTTGCGCTCGCCGAGGCGACCGGGCTGTTCGGCCTCGCCATCGCCTTCCTCATCCTGTTCGTGTTCTAAGGCAAGATGCCGCAGCTCGACCCCGCCGGCTTTGCACCGCAGCTGATCTGGCTGGCCATCACCTTCGTGGCGCTCTACCTGGTGATGGCCTATGCCGGACTGCCGCGCCTGGGCGGGATCATCGAGAAGCGCCGCGCCCGCATCGCGGCCGATCTCGACAAGGCGCAGCGCATGAAGGCCGAGGCCGAGGCGGTGATCGCCGCCTACGAGAAGGCGCTGGCCGAGGCGCGATCCCAGGCGCAGACGGTGCTGCGCGAAACCGCCGATCGCTTGAGCGCCGAAGCGGCCGCGCAGCAGAAGAAGCTGGCCGAGCAGCTAAAAATCGAGAGCGACGCCGCCGAGCAGCGTATCCACGCCGCCAAGACCAAGGCGCTCGCCGGATTGCGCGATCTCGCGATGGAGGTGGCGCGTGCGGCCTCGGCCAAGCTCGCGGGCAGCGAAGCCGGGGCGTCGCATGTCGCCGCCGCGGTCGACGAAGCGCTCAAGGAGCGCGCGTGATAGCGCATCTCACCGGGCTTCTCCGCGAGGGCGAATTCTGGGTGCTGGTCGCCTTCGTCATCGCTATCTCGTTCCTGGTCTATAAGGCCAGGGTCGCGGCCCTGGCCGCGCTCGACCAGCGCGCCGCCAAGATCAAATCCGGGCTCGACGAGGCCCAGCGCCTGGCCGAGGAGGCGCAGAAAAGCCTCGCCCAATACCAGCTGAAACAGCGCGACGCGCTCAAGGAATCCGAGGCGATCGTGGAGCAGGCCCGCGCCGAGGCCGCGCGTTTCCTCGCCCAGGCGCGGATCGACCTGGCGGCGGCGCTCGAGCGGCGCCGGCGCATGGCGATCGAGCGTATCGCGCTCGACGAGGCCAAGGCGGTGACCGAGGTGCGCAACCAGGCGATCGAAGTGGCGGTGGCGGCGGTGCGCCGCATCCTGGCCCGCGACCTCGACGCCGCGAACCGCGCTACGCTTATCGATCGGGCAATCGCGGCCTTGCCCGAGACGCTGCATTAGAACTGGAATTGGAACGGGCATCGCGCCCTCGGTGATGAAACGCCGCCTCGTCCTGCTTGCGCCGCTCGCCCTGCTCGTTCCGAGCAGCGCGCTGGCGCATTCCTACACCCTGGGGGATATCCAGATCGGTCATCCCTGGGCCAAGCCCACCGTCACCGAGGCGGCGGCCCTGTTCATGGCGCTCTACGACACCGGCGACAAGCCCGACCGGCTGGTCGGCGCGTCGACCCCCATCGCCAGCCAGGTGATCTTCCGCGACGCCGGCGGCGACCCGCTCGAATATTACGATTTGCGCCCGAAGCGGCCTTTGGCGCTGCGCCCGGGCGGACGCTACGTCGCGCTGCACGGCCTCAAGAAGCCGCTCGCCATCGACGACAGCTTTCCGTTGACGCTGCTGTTTTCGGCATCCGGCCGCATCACCGTTTCGGTGATGGTCGAGGAAGGGCCGGACGAGAATTCCTAGAGCAGCGCCGCGGCGTAATCGGCCAGCGGCAGCGAGGATGTGAGCCCCGGCGATTCGATGCCGTAGAGATTGATCAGCCCGGGCACGCCGTGATCCTTCGGGCCCTGGATGCGGAAATCGGCGGCCGGTTCGGTGGGACCGCTGATCTTCGGACGGATGCCGGCATAGCCCGGCTGCAACGCGCCGTCCTTCAAACCCGGCCAGTATCTGCGGATGGCGGTGTAGAACAGATCGCTGCGTTTCGGGTCGACGGTGTAGTCGATGCCGGCGATCCACTCGGTGTCGGGTCCGAACTTGCCCTGGCCGCCGAGATCGGCGGTGTAATGGACGCCCAGCCCCGCATGCTCGGGCACCGGATAGATCAGGCGCTTGAAGGGCGCGCGGCCGGACAGGGTGAAATAGACGCCACGGCAATAATAATCGCGCGGGATCGATTGGGGCGGCACGCCGGCGATGCGCCGCGCCAGCGCCGGGGCGTAAAGCCCGGCGGCGTTGACCAGGATCTTGCATTCGAGCGCGGTCTTGTCGGCACCGCCGACCTCGAGCGCGAAGCCCGAAGACGTGGCGCGCGCGCCCAAGAGTTCGGCGCGCAACGCCAGCCTGGCGCCGGCATTCTCGGCCTCGCCCTGAAAACTCAGCATCAGCGCATGGCTGTCGACGATGCCGGTCGAGGGCGAATGGAAAGCGGCGACGCAGGCCAGTTCGGGCTCGAGATCGCGCGCGGCGGCGCCGCTCAACAATTCGAGATCGCCGACGCCGTTGGCGGCGGCCTTGGCCATCAGCCCCGCGAGCGAAGCCGCCTCGCGCTCATCCGCCGCCGTCACCAGCTTGCCGATGCGCTTGGCGGATATTCCGCGCTCGGCGCAATAGGCGTAGAGGCGATTCTTGCCCTCGACGCAGAACCGCGCCTTGAGGCTGTCCTTGGGATAATAGAGCCCGGCATGGATCACCTCGCTGTTGCGCGAGGAGGTGTGCGCGCCGATGAAGCGTTCCTGCTCCAGCACCAGCACCTCGCGGCCCTGAAGCGCGAGCGCGCGGGCCACGGCCAGCCCGATCACCCCCGCCCCCACCACCACGCATTCGACCGCGTCGGCCATGCCCAGCCCTTTTGCCCCGCCTTTTACGCAGACCGATCATGCCGCGATTGACGCCGCCGCGCGAGGCCGACAAGCTCGCCCCGCGTTTCCGGGAGATTCCGATTCCAGCCAAGCCAGCAGACCGATTCGAGGCGCTCTATCCTTATCTGCTGCTGACCCTGTGCATGGTGATCTGGTCGGGCAATTGGGTGCTGGGCCGCGCCGTGCGCGACGACGTGCCGCCGGTGGCGCTCACCTTCGCGCGCTGGGCGATCTCGGCGCTGTGCCTGGCGCCGCTCGCCATCCCGCGGCTCAAGGGCAAGGGCGCGATCCTGAAGCGCCACGCCGGTCTGATCGCGGCGCTGGGTTTCCTCGGCGTCGGGTTCTTCCAGGTCGCGGTCTATACCGGCTTGCGCTTCACCGGCGCGATCAACGCGGTGCTGATGAATTCGGTGGCGCCGATGTTCATCATCGCCATCGCCTGGCTGATCGACGGCGACCGGGTGACGCCGCGCCAGTTCCTCGGCATGCTGATCTCCTTCGCCGGCATCGTCGTCATCGTCACGCGCGGCGAGTTCGAGCAGCTGCTGCACCTGCATTTCAACATCGGCGACCTGATCATCTTTTTCGCCATGCCCGCCTGGGGATTCTATTGCGTGCTGCTGCGCCGCGTGCCCAAGTCGCTCGATACGCTGGGGCTGCTGTTCGCGGTCAATATCGCCGGGCTGGCGATGATCGCGCCGGCGGCGGCGGTCGAAGTGCTGTTCTTCCAGGCGCCGCGCTGGACCCTGTTCAACCTCGGGACGGTTCTCTACATCGGCGTGTTCGCCTCGTTCCTGGCTTATATCTGCTGGAACCGCGGCGTCGAGCTGGTGGGGGCGAACCGCGCCGGGTTCACCACCCACCTGCTGCCCGCCTTCACCACCTTGCTGGCGGTGATTTTCCTCGGCGAGGAGCTCCACCCCTATCACATCGTCGGCATTGCCGTGGTGCTGTTCGGCGTCTATCTCGCCACCAGCGCACGGCGCAAGGCGGTGGCGATCGCGGTCGACTAGGGCTTACGCGCTGCCGTAGCCGCCGCCGCCCGGCGTCTCGATCACGAACACGTCGCCCGCAGCCACCTCGATCACCTTGGTGCCGCCGAATTCCTCGCGCCGGCCATCGGCGCGTTCCACCCAATTGCGCCCGAGCGCGCCCGGCCCGCCGCCCGCGAGGCCATAGGGCGGCACCCTGCGGCGGTCGGCCAGGATCGCGGCGGTCATCGTCTCGCGGAATCTGATCCGCCGCACCGCGCCGTCGCCGCCGCGCCATTGGCCCCGGCCGCCCGAGCCGATCCTTATCGAAAAACTCTCGACCAGCACCGGGAAGCGCCATTCCAGCACCTCGGGATCGGTGAGGCGCGAATTGGTCATGTGGGTTTGCACCGCCGCCGTGCCGTCGAAGCCGGGCCCCGCGCCCGAGCCGCCGCAGATGGTCTCGTAATATTGGTAGCGCGCATTGCCGAAGGTGAAGTTGTTCATGGTGCCCTGCGCCGCCGCCATCGAGCCGAGCGCGCCGTAAAGCGCGTCGGTGATGCATTGCGAGGTCTCGACATTGCCCGCCACCACCGCCGCGGGATAGCGCGGGCTCAGCATCGAGCCCTCGGGGATGCGGATGTCGAGCGGCTTCATGCAGCCGCCGTTCATCGGGATTTCATCCTCGACCAGGGTGCGGAAGACATACAGCACCGCCGCCTTGCACACCGCGGTGGGCGCGTTGAAATTATTGGGCAGCACCGGGCTGGTGCCGGCGAAATCGATGACCGCGCGGCGCGAAGCGCGGTCGACCGACACCTTCACCTTGACGACCGCGCCGTCGTCCATCGCATAGGAAAATTCGCCGTCCTTCAGCTTGCCCAGCACGCGGCGCACCGCCTCTTCGGCGTTGTCCTGGACGTGGCGCATATAGGCCTCGACCGTATCGCGGCCGAAATGCCGCACCATGCGGTGCAGCTCCTGGACACCCTTCTCGCAGGCGGCGATCTGCGCCTTGAAGTCGCCGAGATTCTGCGCGGGATTGCGCGCCGGGTATTTGCCGCTTTTGAGCAGCGCCACGGTTTCGGCCTCGCGGAAGCGGCCCGCATCGACCGCGAGAAAGTCGTCGATCAGCACGCCTTCCTCCTCGATGGTCGTGCTCAAGGGCGGCATCGAGCCCGGGGTGATGCCGCCGATATCGGCCTGGTGGCCGCGCGAGGCGACGTAGAACAGCACCTCGCCACTGCCCGCCTTGTCGGCCTCGGCAAACACCGGGGTGATGACCGTGACATCGGGCAGGTGCGTGCCGCCGTTATAGGGCGCGTTCAGCACATAGACGTCGCCCGGTTTCATGCCGCGCCCGTCGGCCTTTTTCCCGCGCGAGCGGATGATGGTACCGACGCTTTCGCCCATCGAGCCCAGATGCACCGGCATGTGCGGCGCGTTGGCGATGAGCGCGCCCGCGCGGTCGAACAGGGCGCAGGAGAAATCGAGCCGTTCCTTGATGTTGACCGAATAGGCGGTGTTCTGGAGCGCCACGCCCATCTGCTCGGCGATGGCCATGAAGAGGTTGTTGAACACCTCGAGCATCACCGGATCGGCATTGGCGCCGATGGCCAGGCGCGGGGGCCGCGGCAGCGCGCGTTCCAGCACCAGATAGCGGCGGCGGTCGAGGCGGCCGCGCCAGCCCGGCTCGACCACGGTGGTGGCGGTTTGCTCGACGATCACCGCCGGGCCGGAAACCGCCTGGCCGGGTTCGAGCGTTTCGCGGTCATAGACCGGGGCGCGATGCTCCGCGCCTTCGGCGAAGAGCGCGACCTGATCGAGAGGATGGGGCGCGGGCGGGTTCTTTTCCTCCGCATAGACCTTGTCTTCGGCGGCGCCGGCCGAACCCACCGCCTCGACGCTCAGGCTCTCGACAATGAGCGATTTTTCCGGCGCGACGAAGCCGTAGCGTTGCCTGTGCGCCGCCGCGAAGTTTTCCTGAAGTTGATCGAGGTCGCCATATTCAACGGCGAGCGGCACGTCGGTGCCGTCGTATTTGACATGCGCCTTCTTGTGCATGGCGATGTCGCCGGACGCCACGCCCTGGGCGCGCATTTCGGCGGCGGCATCCTCGGTCAATTTGGCGAAGATGGCGTCGAGCTTGGGCAGGAGGGGTTTTTCCAGCCGCGATTCGACCGCCTGTTCCTTGATGGCGCGCAGATCGGCCAACCCCATGCCATAAGCCGACAGCACCCCGGCCAGCGGATGGATATAGACGCGCTTCATGCCGAGCGTGTCGGCGATCAGGCAGGCATGCTGGCCGCCGGCGCCGCCGAAGCAGCACAGCGTGTATTCGGTGACGTCGTAGCCGCGCTCGATCGAAATCTGCTTGATCGCATTGGCCATGTTCTCGACCGCGATGCGGATGAAGCCCTCGGCGACCTCGCGTGGCGAACGCCGGTCGCCGGTCGTCTTCTGGATTTCGGCCGCCAGCGCGGCGAACTTGCTCTCGACGATGTCGCGGTCGAGCGGCTGGTCGCCCCCGGGCCCGAATACATGCGGGAAAAATTCGGGCGCGATCTTGCCGAGCATGAGGTTGCAGTCGGTGACGGTGAGCGGCCCGCCGCGCCGGTAACAGGCCGGGCCGGGCATAGCACCCGCCGAGGCCGGGCCGACGCGATAGCGCGCGCCGTCAAAGGAACAGATCGAGCCGCCGCCCGCCGCCACGGTGTTGATGTGCATCATCGGCGCGCGAATCCGGACGCCTGCGACATTGGTCTCGAAGCTGCGCTCGTATTCGCCGGCGTAATGCGACACGTCGGTCGAGGTGCCGCCCATGTCGAAAGCGATGATCTTGTCGAAGCCGCCCATCGCGGCCGTGCGCACCGCGCCGACGATGCCGCCCGCGGGGCCGGACAGGATCGCGTCCTTGCCATGAAAGCGGTGCGCGTCCACCAGCCCGCCGTTCGACTGCATAAAGAGGAGCCGCACGCCGTCAAGCTCGGCCGCGACCTCGTCGACATAGCGGCCGAGGATCGGCGAGAGATAGGCGTCGAGCACCGTCGTGTCGCCGCGGCTCACCAGCTTCATCAGCGGGCTCACCAGATGGCTCGCCGAGATTTGCGTGAAGCCGATGCCGCGGCACAGCGCCGCCACGCGTTCTTCATGAGCCGGATAACGATAGGCGTGCAGAAAAACGATCGCGACCGA
>Ga0209006_10000562_pt1 | contig 34761 bp, 31 predicted proteins | sample JacPin_JW_Ref_O2_FD_188567 | JGI IMG/M metagenome (GOLD analysis project Ga0209006, IMG submission 188567) | Forest soil microbial communities from Algoma, Ontario, Canada - Jack Pine, Ontario site 1_JW_Ref_O2 (SPAdes) (version 2) | ecosystem: Environmental > Terrestrial > Soil > Boreal... | reverse complement strand
TGCAGGTCGGGTTCGCGGCCCATCCGTAGCGGACTGAGATCGGCATGGGTACCGCGGGGCTGGATACTACAACGGACGCGCCTTCGGTCTTGGCGTCGGCGGGCGAATATTTTCCATCCGCGCCGGCGACTTCGAAGCCGGTGACTTCGGCACCTTTTGACATCAAGCCTGCGGCGTGGTCAAACCACACACGCATTGCGTGGTCTTCCTGCGTGACCTGGCGATAGAGCGGGCCGGACCATTCGATTTTTTCGCCGTAGGCAATGGCGCGCGCGGCCAGTGAAAGACGAAGGCCGACATCCTGTTTGTTTTTGGGATGAATGTCGTTGGGGTCGCCGATGTCGATGGTGACCACCATGCCGGTGTTCTTGAGCGCGAGAGCCTGGCGTTGCGCGTTGCGAACGTCGGGCCAGAGGTCTTCGGGCGTGGTGTTCCAGTTGGCGATCTGCACTAAGAGAAAAGGAAAATCGCCTTCGCCCCAGGCGTTGCGCCAGTCGCGGATCATGGTTTGAAACAGGCGCGCATAGAGCGGGGCGCGATCCGGCCCACTGTTGGCTTCGCCCTGATACCAGATGACGCCGCGAATGGCGAACGGAGTCAGAGGCGCGATCATGCCGTTATAGAGAGCGGCCGGCGCCCAAGCGGCGAAGTTGGGATGCCATTGTCGCGAAGGCAGTGGCTTGCCGTCTGCTTGAGCTTGCGTGACAGCTTGCTGAAACTGAATTTCTTCTTGCTGCAACTGCAATAGCGTGGTGGATTCGCTGTCTACGGTTTTCGCGCGCGCGGAGAAAACCGGCATGAGGGAAGCGTCGGCGGAGAGCGCGTGCAGGCTCGTCCAGGACTCGGCCGGAGTTCCTCCCCAGAAAGTTTCGATCAGGCCGATGGGCACGCCGAGTTTCTGTTGCAGGTTGAGCGCGAAGAAGTAGGCGACGGCCGAAGACTTGGCCACGCTTTCCGGAGTGCAGGCGGCCCATGTTTTGGTTTCGGCTTTGGTCTCGACGTTTTCCTGCGGATAGTCGGCGGGTTTCTGCTTCACTTGAAACAGGCGAATCTTCGGATATTGCGCCGCTACGATTTCGGCTTCCGCGTTCACAAGTCCAGTCATGGGAAATTCCATGTTTGATTGGCCGGATGCGACCCAGACATCGCCTACAAGAACGTCGTTGAGGACGATCACGTTCGCGGCTTTGATACTCAACTGGAACGGGCCGCCCGCTTCGCCGGGTGATAAATAAATACTCCAGCGGCCCAGGTCGTCAGCAGTTGCGGGCTTTGTCTCTCCGCGGAAAGTGACGGTGACGGATTCTTGCGGCGTGGCCAGGCCCCAGATGTGAACGGGGAGACCGCGCTGGACCACCATGTGATCGGTCAGCAGCGCGGGCAGGGTGACGTCGGCGTGTGCGGCCGCTGCGAGCGCCATTGTGAAGAGCACGACGCGGAGACTGCGCCTGAGCGTAGGCTCGATGATGCAAGGATGAAAGAGCCGGGAGTTTGTCATGGAAGAGACGGCGCGATTTTATCGCGCTAATTTTTCGTCGAAAAACTTTGCCATCAGTTTGAGCGCCTCTCTAGTTTCCGGCAACGGGAAGTGATACCAGAAGGCGTGCGGCAATGCCTCGAAGACGACAAGCTGCGCGTCGTCTCCGGCGCTTAACAGGGCGCGATGGAAAATCGTGGTGCCGCTGAGGAGAATGTCGCGGCTGCTGGTTACCAGCAAACTGGGAGGCATACCGTGCAGGTCAGCGAAGAGCGGCGACAAGACTGGATCTTTGCGATCGGTCTTGCCCACGTAGGCGTCGTCGGGAAGACGATCGGGACAAATTGGCTGCAATGCGCCCGGGAATCCATCGAGGGTGAAAAGTTGCCAGGAATCGCCGGGCCGGCTGAAGTCGGCCCGGCCGGAAAAAATTCCCAACGCTCCTGGAAGCGGAAAACCTAACTGCTTAAGCTTCACCGCAACTTCGGCTGTCAAAATAGCTCCCGCTGAGGTGCCAAAGATTCCGATACGCTGCGGCTTGTAACTCTTCAGCAATTCCTTATAGACGGCGACAACATCGTCGACCGCGGCAGGGAAGGGATTCTCCGGCGCGAGACGATAATAGACCGAGACGACTTTGATCTTCGCCAGATTGGCGATCGGATCTCCTTCGATCAGCGAACCGGAGTCCGAGTTGAATCCTCCACCGTGCAGATTGATCAGGACGCGTCCGCGATTTTCTGTGGGAGTCTCGAGAGGCGTAATGATGTCGGTGCGAACGCCGGCGATGGTAGTTTCCTCAATGTTGACGGGGTAATTCTTGCGCGCCTCGGCGGAATCCTGCGCACGCCAGGCATCGGTGCGCACACGCCGTTCAGCCAGAGACTCCGGTCCGGCCTTCTTATGAGTGAGAGATTCCAGCCACTTCTGCGCTTCAGGACTAATGGTCGTGGGCATTGGCACCACGCGCGTGAGGTGCGCGGTTCCATCGGGATCGAAGGTGGCGGAATCCTGCTGTGCAGCTGAGTTTGACTGTGCCGGTAAGGGCGCAGAGAAGGCAAGCGCCATCGTAACGCAAAGAAGGGCCGGTTTGAGATTCACATGTTCTCCCACGATCTTAACGAATAGGACTTGGCGTGCTATTGCAGGTCGAGCTCAAGCCGGATGCGCAGACTTATACGCCTGAAGGCATTTGCGCACGGTCTCGAGATCTGAAAATCTGCTCCCTTCCTGCTCGATCAAGTAATATTCCGCGCCGCCCGTGCTTTCGGCGGCGGCGAAGATGTTCTTCCAATCGGCGGCGCCTTCGCCGAACAGGACCTTGTAGCCTTTTTCCTTGTCGGGTGACCAATCCTTGAGGTGAAGCGAGCGGATGCGGCCGGGGTTCGCGCGAACCCACACGACTGGGTCCGACCCGGCTTCGAGACATGTGCCCACATCGAGTTGCAGCATAACCGTCGGTTTTGTGTTGGCGGCGAGTATTTCAATCGGCCGCCGGCCTTCAATGGGAGTGAACTCCGGCTGATGATTGTGATATCCCGCCTTCAGGCCTGCCGGTTCTAGTTTTTCCGCGGCGAAGTTTAGAGTCTCGGCAACGGACTTCCATTCGTCGAGGTGAGTTTTCGGAGCGGTGCTGGCTTGCACGACGTATTTGCAACCCAGAATCAGATTCATGTCCCGAGTCCGGGAAATGTTCGCGGCACTCAGATTCGTCTCGTTGTTGTGCGTGGAAAAACAGCGGATTCCCAGATCGTCGAGCAGTTTTCTCATCTGCTTGGCTTGAGCCTCGCTCCAATCGTAATACGGCCCGTAGAATTCGAGTCCCTGATAACCCATCTGAGCGACCGCGCGTACAGTGCCCTCGGGATCTTTTTTCAGCGAGTCGCGGACTGAATACATTTCGAGGCCGACGGGAATTGTGGTCGATGCGCGGGCGGTCAAAGCCCACGGGAGCATTGCCGATAACGCAAGGAATGAGCGACGGGACAGCGGAGTGGAAGGCATGGCGGAAATAGTACTACGGATTTCGCCACTACGGCAGCAAGCCGAAAACAGCCACGCCAGTTTGCGTTCCTACGAAGACTTTCCCATTCACGACAATGGGCACGATGAACTTGTTGCCGGTGCCGAAATGGTCGCGGTTTCCGCTGGCTTGATTGGTGTTGTAAAACTCCGTGGCCAAGTTGGTGGCATCGTAGGCGTGGAGCACGGCCGGGTTGGTGTTTTCCACGGCCCAGAGAATTGCATTGCTGGCACCGTTTGCGGAAACGGTCGGCGTCGAACCCGGATAGATAAAAGTTTCGCTGGTCAGCGAACTGGCCGTCGTGCTCAGCTTCGCGTTGGAGATGGGAACGGCTCGGATGTTATCGCCAATTGCTCCATAGTAAATTGTGCCGTTGAAGAAGGCGGGTTTGGCAAAAACGCCTTTGGGGAGCAGGCCGGAAATTTCCTGATAAATGTTGTCGGTAGTCGGGTTGAATCCCCCCATCAGGTTGCGATCGACCACGTAGATGACCGCGTCCTTGCCTGCGCCCACTGCCAGTTGATGCAGGTTGCCGTCATTGTCCATGACGTCCAGCAGCACCACCGCTCCGCCCGAGCCGAGATCTTCGTCGGCATTGGATTCAGCCACCGTGGCCGACATGGTGAAGTAATCCGCGACGCCGAGAGTGCCGGCTGTTGAGAGTTTGATAAAAGCGTTGCCAAAGTCGCCTTTGTCAGGAAATCCGTTTCCATTCAGAGTCGTATCGAAGGTTCCGTTGGCATCGAGGAAGTAGATAAAGCCGTCGGCATCCACCGCCGGCGCAGCGCCCGCCATCCAAATGGCGCCCAGGTTACCGTTGGGAGTTACATTCAAAACCTGGGTTTGCGCCAGCGTGGATTCGTCGTAACCGATGATCCATCCCGTGTAGGGATAGGCATCGCAGTGCGATGCCCAGGTCGTATATACGACTCCGTTCGAAAGCGTGAGGCCGGCGCGCTCTTTGTACTGAGCGGGATCGAAAATCACATTGCCGTTACTGCTGTTCGCGCCCGTGCCGGGATATGTGGCCTGAACCACGACCGGGCCACTGAACAATTCGGAGCCGGTGGTGACATCCAGCGCATGTACGCGCTGAATGTAATTGCCCGATCCATCCTTCGACATGGCCACGGTATAGAGGGCTCCGTGATCTCCTTGGGTAAGATCGATTACCGGAGTGGAAGTAACGCCGATTTCCGGAGTGACCTGCGAGCAGCCGCGATCGTCGCTGGGGGTTTCGCCGGAGCCCAGCAGCGAAACCTGCCAGAGAATATTTCCCGCGTCGGCCTCGTAGGCGTAGACGCTGTCGTTTTCCGTTACTGCATAGATGACATTGTGCGTTCCCTTGTTGGGGATGGCGACTTGCGAAAGATACAAAGGTTGCGCGTCTACTAATCCGTCGACGGGGAAGAAGCCGATTTTGCCGAACATTGCGGAGTTGACGTTGGTTGTGGTGAGCGTCGATTCCTCGGTGTTGGCGCCGGCGCGGGTATTGTCATATTGATAGGTGACGACGTTCAGAGAATTAGCTGCGCTCACGGTAAGCGTCGCGGTGCCGCTGGCGACGCTGCCGACCGAGTTACTAACGACGACGTCGAATTGCGATCCGTTGTCGGTGAGGGCGGCGGCGGGAGTGGTGTAGCTGGCGGCGTTTGCGCCGGAAATATTCGAGCCTCCTTTTTGCCATTGGTAACTCAAGGGAGTTGTGCCCGTTGCAGCAACGATAAAGGTAGCCGTTTGTCCCACGACAACGGACTGGCTCACCGGCTGCGTAGTGATGGAAGGCGCCGCATCGACGGTCAGCGTGACGGCATTGCTGGTCACGCTTCCGGCCGCATTGCCTACGATCACCTGGAATTGCGAGCCGTTGTCGGATAAGGATGTGGCGGGAGTGGTGTAACTCAGCGACGTTGCACCTGAAATATTGACACCGGCCTTTTGCCACTGATAACTCAGAGGCGCGGTACCGGAAGCGGCCACAGTAAAGGTTGCCGTCTGCCCTGCCGTTACCGTCTGACTCACCGGCTGAGTTGTGATCGTGGGTGGGACGTTCACGGTCAGAATTGCCGCGGCGCTGGTGACGATTCCCGACGCGTTGGAGACGGTAACGTCAAATTGCGAACCGCTGTCAGAAGAAATCGTCGGCGGTGTGGTATAGCTGGCCGAAGTCGCCCCCGATATATTGACACCTCCTTTTTGCCACTGGTAGTTCAAGGGAGGCGTGCCGAAGGCGGCCACCGTAAATGTGGCCGTCTGGCCGACCGTTACTGTTAGATTCGCAGGTTGAGTGCCGATGGCCGGGGACGAGTTCACGCTGAGCGTGGCGATGCTGCTGGTGACGCTTCCTAATGTGTTGGTGACCGTCACCTGGAACTGCGATCCGTTGTCGGAAGACGTCGTGGCAGGAGTGGTGTAGCTGGCTGAAGTGGCGCCGGAGATGCTGACACCTCCCTTTTGCCACTGATACGTCAAAGGCGCGGTACCTGAGGCGGCTACCGTGAAAGTTGCAGTCTGTCCCACAGCGACGTTTTGACTCGATGGTTGGGTGATGATCGACGGTGCCACATTTACCGTCAAGGTCGCGGCATTACTCGTAACGCTTCCCGCTGAATTATTTACTTTGACCTGAAATTGCGAGCCATTGTCCGTGAAAGTTGTGGCGGGGGTTGTATAGCTGGCCGAGGTCGCGCCGGAGACGTTTGCACCAGCTTTCATCCACTGATAACTGATGGGCGCCGTTCCCGTGGCCACAATACTAAACGTGGCTGTTTGGCCGCTGTTCACGCTCTGACTGGAAGGCTGGGTTGTGATGAGAGGAGCGGACACTTCCGAGGACGAGGAGGACGTTGCCGTGGAACCGGAGCCACACGAAGCGCAAATCCAAAGGGCAACAAGCACAACAGCGAGTGCTGCAGGTCTCCGCGCGAAGGCTAGAGTGGCCAGATCCATGCCTGCAAATTGTAGAGTAACAACGTTAAACCGTCTTGAGTAGAAAGTAACTGTGCACAAGCGTGCACTTTACCGCTTCTTAACTATAGATTCATCGAATTTCGGGGATAGGAACGCTTGGTCGTGTTTTGCGCAATGTGAAGAAAATGCGAAAAAAGAAGGGAAGCGGAGATTACCCCCGCTTCCCGTTAATGGCCAGCCAGTTCTTAGGGCAAGGCTGCGCTGAGTTTGGAAACATCGAACGATCCCAGGCCGGTGACCAAGTCATATCCCGGCAGGGCAGTGTACAAGCCGTTCGCTCCAAGGATTATGTCGTGAAACCCCGTGGGTGAGGCCGCGCTGGGCAGTGCCGTTGCGCCATTGTAAAAAGCGGGTCCAGCGAAACCGACTTTGTTGGAGTGCGCGCTCTGAAAGCGGGCGAACGCTCCCAGTGCCAAAGGCGAGGCCAAACTTGTGCCGCCATAGCAGCATTGCTCGGTGCCGTTCAGCCAGATGTATACACCGCTGTTGGGGTCGGCATCCATGGCGACGTCGGGAACGCCTTTTCCCACAGTCGACAGCGGATTCACCGCCGACTGCCAATAGGGCGAAGCTTCAAACTGGCTGGCGCCACCGCCGCCGGCATACCAGCCAATCTCTTCGTTGTATGTACCATCGCTGTTGGTGATCAGGGTTGTGCCGCCGGCTGCGATCACATAGGGCGACGACCCTGGATACTCGACCATGGGCGCGCCACCACCCGTGACTCCGTTGACGCCTACGGCTACGCCGCAAGCCGAGCCGTTGTCGCCGCTTGACGCGAATACAGTTTGTCCTTGCGCTGCCGCTTCCAGGAAGGCATTGTCGTCGACCAGCATCGAGCCATCGAGATATGGGAACGCTTCACAAATGCCGAACGACGCGCTACCCGCGCGTGCTACCTTCTGGGCCGCGAAATGATTGAACATCAGGGCTATGTCCGAATCGCTCATCGAGGTGGTCGCATAAATGTAGAGGCGCGAAACCGTGTCGGCGAAGCCCGTGGAATATTGCGTGTCCATATCGAATTCGTCGGCGCCGGAAGTGTCGGTGCTGGCCAATCCGACTTGCACGACGGTCACGGGAACCTGCGGCAGTTTGTTGTTGGTCTCGGCCAGACGAAGGTCGCTGATTACGCCCGTGACATTGCCCTCGGCAAAAATCGCGATGGGAGTTTTGGAGCCGGTGGCCGTTGTGCCCACGTCGTAGGCCAGCCAAAGATTTGCGGGGCGGTACGCTGCCGGAAAGTTGGGAACGCTTACCGTCGGAGTCGTCATCACGGCGACATTGTTCAGTCCCAACACGGCCGCGACGATCCCACCCAAATTTGCGGGCACCTGGGCCGGGCCGAGATTGGCGTAGACGGAAGCGCCATTCACCAGGTAGGACTCAAGTGGAGTGTTGAAAGCCTGATTCACGGTCAGCGCGGTGCCGTCGGCGGAGATCATCAGGTTGTTCGTGTCAACCTGAATATTCTGAAATCCTTCTTCATTCAAATAATTCACTACGCTCTGCACCTTAGCGGTCGATGGAGCATAAGCCGCGATGAAATCCGATGGCTGCAATTCCTGTCCATAAAGCGGATTGCCCGGCGTGGTAATGCTTTTAACGTAGGTCACCAAAGCGGCGCGATTTTGAATTTGCAGACCAATGTTGATGTGAATGGGAGTCGAGTTTGCCAACAATCCTTGCGCGGTGGCGTTGACCAGAGCTGGCCCGACGCCCTGTGTCGCGGTGCTTGCAAACTGAGCGGTGGCCATTGCGGAAAAAACGAATAGAGTGGCAAAACTTACGGCGGCTATCAGGGGCCCGGTAAAGCGCACACGTATCCTCATGCTCTGCATTGCTTCCTCCACAGTTTTTAAGTGAACTTCAAGAAATGACTGGCGGCGGGCCAAAGAAGGGCCTGATAAGACGTGGCGCGCAAGCCAGCGACGAACGGTGAGGGATTAAGCAGTTGGATGGCCAAATTGGTTTGTCCGCAGCTGCGCACCGCATGGAGGCTGAGTCTGGTCGGATTAAGTTGTTGAAAGAATTTACTGAAAGACATTCTTGCAGAAGTAAGAACACGGGTTACTTGGACAATCGAGCTTTCAATCGCGTCAAGTAATATTTTCGCAAACTGTGTTGCTTTGCGCGCTCCACCGTCACGCGACCTTAAGGTGGGCCTACACGAATTGCTGTATGCGAAGCGGCGAAAGCAAAACCGGAAGAAGCTAAGCTCTAAAAGCTTCTACTCACATACATACTTCCCGCGTTCAATCACCTTCTGCGCGATCAGCTGCCGCAGCTCGATTGTGTTAAATGGCTCGTATTTCGCCAGCCGGCGAAGGATTGCCAGTTGCGTGCGCAGCATGTCGCCTTCGGCAACGGCCGCGAGGACTTTTTTCGCCGCGGAGTCAACCTTCTCCATGGCCTGGGTAAGATAAACGCGCGCCATCGCAATGGGTAGTGCGGCAGCGCCTTCGCCCTTGGTCTCGGCTATCTTCTGCGCGCGCAATACGGCCGACTCCATCGCGTAGGTTTCGATTGTCATGTCGGCGATCGCGCCCATGATCTCCTGCTGCTCCTGAATCGCTTCCCGGTATTTTTCTGTAGCGACTCCGGCGGCAAACAGGCCAAGCTTCTTGGCCTGAGTTACGATTTTGCGTTCATTGGCCAGCGGACCTTCCGGCTCTTCGCTCATCGACGGTCCCGACAAAACTTCATCCATCAATTTCTTGATGGCAGGCCTCAGCGGCAGCTGCCCGCTCATCGCGCGCTTCAGAAGAAATCCTGTGATGATCAGCCGGTTGATTTCGTTCGTGCCTTCGAAGATGCGATTGATGCGGGCGTCGCGGTAGGTGCGCTCTGCGGGATACTCTTCGACAAAGCCGTACCCGCCGTAAATCTGCACTGTCTCGTCGACGACGTAGTCGATCATCTCCGATCCCCACACCTTGATAATCGAGCACTCGACCGCGTATTCCTCAATAGCTTTGCGCGTATCTTTGGCGGCGTCGGCGTTGGATTTATCGACTTCGCCCAACGCTACATCCATCATCCCAACCGTGCGATAAACCAGCGACTCGCCCACGTAGAGCAGCGTCGCCATGTTGGCGATTTTTTCCCGCACCAGACCGAAATCGGCAATGACTTTATTGAAAGCCTTGCGCTGCTTGGCGTAAGCGACGGCGTGTTCGAGCGAAACTCGTCCTCCACCCACGCACATCGCGCCCAGCTTGAAACGGCCGATGTTCAAAATGTTGAAGGCGATGGTATGTCCCTTGCCGATTTCTCCCAGCAGATTTTCTACCGGAACTTTGCAGTCATTCAGAATGATGGGGCAGGTCGAAGAGCCGCGAATGCCCATTTTGTGCTCTTCGCCGCCAATCGAGAATCCGGGGAAAGTTCTTTCCACGAGAAACGCGGAAAATTTCTCGCCGTCGATTTTGGCGAAAACCGTAAACAGGTCGGCGAAGCCGGCGTTGGTGATCCACATCTTCTCGCCGTTGAGAATGTAGTGCTTGCCGTCTGGCGAAAGCACGGCACGCGCGCGGCAGTTCATTGCGTCGGAGCCAGACGAGGCTTCCGACAGGGCATACGCGCCCACGCTCTCCCCCGCTGCCAGCCGCGGCAGATATTTCTTTTTCTGTGTTTCCGTGCCGAAGTAGACGATGGGCAGCAATCCAATGCCACTGTGTGCGCCCCAGGTGGTTCCGAAGCCGGCGTATTTCGCGATGTGATCGGCGATTACCGCCGCCGTCACTTTATCCATCTCCAGACCGCCGTAGGCTTCGGGGATCTCCACACCGCTCAGGCCGAGGTCGCCGGCTTTTTTCAGCAGATCGCGCGAGACGGAGAAATCTTTATGCTCCATCTTCTCCACGTTGGGCAAGATTTCGTTAATGGCAAACTCTTCCGTCGTCTGCCCGATCATCCGCTGCTGCTCGGTGAAATCCTCCGGCGTGAAGACTTCTTCCGTTCGGCGTTCCTCCAACAGAAAGCTGCCGCCGGAAATCCTGGTGGTGGGCATTGCGGTCGTGGTTGCCATGGATTCAGTCCTCGCCAGTGTGTGTGGAGTGTGCGTTAGGGAGCACCAACTATTCTAATGCTCCGGACGCAGGAAATGGTAGGCACGAAATCCCGGGAGGGCCGTGTACCTTCTCGCACGCGGAATTAGTTCTCGGCCACGCCGTTCCAGATTAACTGCACCGCGATGGCCAGAATCAGAAAGCCGAAAATCTTGTTGATGGCCCCCACCGAACCCGGTCACCTAATACAGCCCCGGTTGCCCTTCTGGCCGCGTCTTCCATCGCCGGTGCACCCATAACCATTGCTCCGGATACTTGCGCACATAGCCTTCGATAATGTCGGTGAAAATTTGTGTGTTCCTGAGGATATCAGCGTCCAAATCTCCCGTGCGTACCAGTTCCACCGCGGGATCGAAGCGCAGACGATACTTGCCTAGCGTTGGATCCCAAATTGTAAAGCCCGGTACAACTGCGGCATGGGTACGGAGAGCGATTCGCGCCAGGCCGCTCGCGGTACAGGCGGGGATGCCGAAGAAGTCCACGAAGATTCCCTGCGGCGGAGTCATATTCGTGTCCATCAATATACCCACGGCTTCGCCGCTCTTCATCGCCGAAAGCAGCCCACGCACAAAGTCGTCTTTGTCGACCATTTTGTTGCTATGCATGGTGCGGTAGCTTCGGATCAGACGATCCAGGTATACGTTGTCCATGGGACGCATTACCACGTGCATCCAGTGCCCATGCATGGAATGCGTAAAAGCGGAAACTTCCCACCCGCCAAAATGCGCGGTCAGGAAGAGCACGCCCTTGCCGCCTGCGTAGGCCTGCTCGTAGTTCTCCAGTCCGTCGTAGACGACGACCTGTTCCACATTTTCGAGTGTGTAGTTGGGAAATTGGCAGACTTCAGCGAGCTGCCGGCCGATTGAGGTAAACTCCGCGCGCAAGATGCGGCCCCGCTCACGGCTGGTTTTCTCGGGGAAAGCCAGCGCTAGGTTACGCATGCCTACGCGGCGCAAGCGACCATGCAGCAGATAGACCGCCCAGCCTAGGCTGATGCCGACGGCGCGGGACAAGCGGCGGGGTAGAATCCCCAGTAGTTTAATGAACGGCCACGCCGCCGCATATTCGAGTCGCTGCCTCATTCAGGGAAGCGTGACGCTATCTCACAAAAAAATCTAACGAAGATGTGGGGACAGCGGTTTCGGCTGTCCGTCGAGCGAAGCTCGACTGGTCTCTGGTCAGAAACCGAGAGCAAAGAAGAAGTTATTACTTCGCCGCTTCCTGCGCCCATTTTGCCAACTCAGTCAAAAAAGGATTCGCAGCCGCGGGAGCGTCAACATTGCCCTTCAGAGCCGCATTGAAGGTCACCATGTGCCCGTAGAGTTCGCGCGTACTGTCTTTGTCCTGTTTGATTACCGCTCCATTCAGGCTGACTCCGGCGAAGATACCCCGTGCGCGCGAATAAGTAAGCACCTCGGCGCGCATCTTCCAGTCGGTGTTTCCCTCGGCGTGGCGTCCCACCGGCCCTGCCGCCACCGATGCGTCCGCGCCCAGTTCAAACTTGCTGGTCAGCAAATGCTTCATCCCATCGTCGTTCATGATGAGCATTACCAGATCCACGGCCTGACCGCCGATTTGGAATCCGACGCTGCCGCCCTCGACCGTAAAAAATGCCGGAGCGCTCCAGCCCTTCGGAGTGCGGCAACTGGCCAGCCCGCGGCCGTAGCGAGCACCAACGATGAATCCGCCCTTTAACATCGACGGCACGACGGCAACGCACTCCGCGGACCCCAGCACTTCGTGCGGGATTCCTTTATCCGGCGCGCCCTGGATTGCATCCAGCACATCGGCAGCCGCCTGCGCGCGATCCGCCGCCTTCGATGCGTTCGCCGGTTCATCCGCCGCGAACGCGCAAGTTGCGAGACACACGATTACTGCCAACCACAAGAATTTCTTCATATTTCCTCGCGAACACTCTGGGATCAAGTTGATGACTGAATTGTAAACGAATTATTGCCGCTTCATCGGCGTCCGACCAGCCGGGAATTCCAGAATGACCCGAAGTCCTTCTTAACGCCTTATCAACTGCGGCGAATCTTCGACACTTTTCACCGCGAACCGCGTAGCCGGCTGGCAGGTGGAGTAGCCGTCGGGACGGGTCACGTCCGTTTGTGGATCGTCCCGCTTCATCCGATAGTTGCGGATGGAATAGCAAATGGAGGCTGAATCTGTCTGGTCAGTATCTGGCTTGAGAAAACGGCGCAAGGGAAATCCCTGGGATGTGTGAAAGTCATAGCTATTGATCGGTTCCGATTGGGACTCACGCGAGTCAGGGTCGAGCAAGGGTTTCGCTGGCAGGCGAAACTGGTCGACAAGAATTCTGTCCGATGAATCGGAATACGGTTTAACTTGTGGCGTGAGCGTTGCGGAGTTGCTGGCAAGTGGCGTCTGCGCTACGGCAGGAAGAGCGCAGACCGCAGTCAGCAGTGGAACAACGACAAGGTGGGAGATGAACATAGAACCCTCCTCTGTCCAAATTATACGCCCCGATGTTCTTGGCGATCTCCGCGTTAGAAGACCTGGCGTTAGAAGACTTGCGCAGTCAGTTCAAATTCTCGAAAATTCCCGCCGCGCCCATGCCGCCGCCAACGCACATGGTAACCATGCCGTAGCGTGCCTTCCGGCGTTTGAGTTCGCGAATAATCGTCGCGGTCAGCTTTGCTCCGGTGCAGCCCAAAGGGTGTCCGAGCGCAATCGCGCCGCCGTTGGGATTGACCTTCTCAGGGTCAAGGCCGGCTTCGCGAATCACTGCCAGCGATTGCGCGGCGAAAGCTTCATTCAACTCGATGACATCGATATCGGAAAGCTTCAGTCCGGCCATCTTCAGGGCTTTGGGAATGGCAAACACGGGACCGAGCCCCATCTCTTCTGGCTTATATCCCGCTGTCGCAAATGAAACGTACCGCGCCAGCGGTTTGATGCCCAACGCCTGCGCGCGCTCAGCCGATATGACCAAAGCCGCCGCCGCGCCATCTGACATCTGTGAAGAATTTCCTGCCGTTACCGTACCCTTCACGTGAAACGCGGGCTTCAGCGCCAGCAGGGCTTCCAAGGAGGCATCGCCGCGCGGCCCTTCGTCCACTTTGAATGATATTTCCTGCCGCTTGGGTTTCGAGCCATTCGGCGTGGTAAAGCTCACTGGCACGGGCACGACTTCGTCTTCAAATCTTCCTGCCTGAATCGCTGCCGTCGCCTTCTGGTGACTGCGCAGAGAAAACTCGTCTGCCGCCTCGCGCGTGATGCCGAATCGCTGCCCCAAGCGCTCCGCCGTCAGGCCCATGTTCAAGTACGCGTCAGGATAGTGATCCACCAGCCATGGGTTGGGCGAAATTTTGTGACCGCCCATGGGGATCATCGACATCGACTCCGTCCCCCCGGCCACAATCGCTTCCGCGCCGCCGCTCATGATGCGCTCGGCAGCCATGGCAATCGCCTGCAAGCCGGAAGAGCAGAAGCGATTGATGGTCAAAGCCGAAGTTTCCACCGGCAGTCCGGCCCGTAGCGCAGCGATGCGGGCTACGTTCATCCCCTGTTCCGCCTCGGGCATGGCGCAGCCAAGAATCACGTCTTCAATTTCTATCGCAGCAAGTTGCGGCAGGCGCTCCAGTGCGCCCTTGATCGCGACTGCGGCCAGTTCGTCAGGTCGCGTAGCGCGAAGCGTGCCTTTGAATGCGCGCCCAACGGGTGTACGTACGGCGGAGGCAATGATGACTTCTCGCATGGCTTTATAGAGAGATGCTTTCCATCGTCCTTTAGACATTGTTTAACGTTCCGGGCAGAATGTCCACTCACCGGAACGTGGCCGGCCAGAAACAAAGGCAATGGTCTAACCGTGGTTCTTCGTTCAGAACTAACACGAAAGTATAGGAATCCCAAAAGTTCATTTCCTTTCCAGAAGTTTGAGAGTAAGCTCGGCTGCAATTAACCCTCGATCAGATGAAAGTTTGCTGCACGGGTTCCCCTGGGGCTGTAGATTCAAAATTCTGGCAGGGGGTGATACATGAGCCGCTTCGTCAAATTGTTGTTCGTGGGTGTTCTGACCGTCACTGGGCTGCAAGCCCAAATTCAACCAACCTTCTTCGGCATGGGCGTAGCAAGCACGGGCGATATGCCCAAAGTGAGCTATGGCACGCTCAGCCACCCTCCCATGGCGTGGACTTCCATCGAAGGTGCAGGCAGAGGCAAGTACAACTTCAACAGCATGGACGCCTTCGTCAAGAACGCTCCCAAAGACTCGACCGGAACCGCTCTTCTGGTGCTCGACGTGGGCGGCTGGACGCCGGGCTGGGCGGTGGCCGATCAGACTACCTGCTTCCACAACAAGGTCGGCACGGTAGCCTGCACGATTCCGCCGGATAACATCGACGACTGGATCGATTACGCTACCGAACTCGTCGCGCACTACAACGGCAAGACTGCGCCGCACGTGAAGTATTACGAAATCTGGAACGAGATGAGCAACACCAAGTTCTGGACTGGAGGGGTATCCGCCATGCTTTCGCTGGCGCAGGCTGCATACCCGATCATCAAGCAGGATCCTTATGCCATGGTCGTGACGCCATCGGTGGTATGGAACAACGGCGTCAATTTTATGACCGAGTATTTGCAGGCGGGCGGCTATCAATACGCGGACGCCCTCAGCTTTCACGGCTACCCCAGCAAGACGGGCGGTGGCGCGCCGCTCCCGGTAGCCTTGCCTGAAAGCCCACTTTCAACCAATGCGCCGATCATGACCATGATTTCCACCTTCCGGCAGATCGCAGACGACAACGGCCTGCTCGGCAAGCCTTTGTTTACCACGGAAGGAGGATGGGGCACGAACGGGGTTAGTGATCCGGATATGCAAGCCGCCTGGATTACACACTATGAACTGCTTCAGGCCGGACTCGCCGTCCCGAACAACCTCCAGTTTCAAACCTGGTTTCTCTGGGGACAATCCTTCTCCGGCGACATTGAAAACAGCGCGGGGCAACCGACCGAAGCTGGCCTGGCTTACAACTTGGTTTACACGTGGCTTATCGGTCAGGAACCTGCGCCTTGCATCGGCTCGGGAAACATCTATTCCTGTGTCATCGGTTCCAAGATGGCCGTGTGGGATACATCCCAGGCCTGCAGCAACGGAAAATGCACCACCAGCAATTACACCGCGCCCTCTGGATATGGGCACTATATCGATCTGACCGGAGCGCTCCACAAAATCGCGGGCCAGATCGCCATAGGCGTGAAGCCCATCCTGCTCGAGCCGTAACGGGACGGCCATTTAGAACTTCACGCTCACTTCGCCGGCGCGAAGAAATAATAATCCGCCGTGTAGCTGCTCTTGCTCTCGGCATTCCCGTGAGCGGCGTCGCAGCCCTCGGCTGGAGCCTTGCCGCCATGAGTGTGCACGCGCTGAATGTGAGTCACACTGTTGAGTTGACCCTTGCCCGAATGTCCAACCACTTCCACCAGCAGCCACGGAATCGAATCCGCGTCCAGCGAATCCACATGCGCCACGGCCTTGCCTGTGACCGCGCTGCTGTCCTTTAACGTCCATGTTGGCCCGGCCGAGTGCTGCCCGATGACTTTATCCTTCCGGTCCTTCAGTTCGGCGTCGGGCCCCTTCAAAGTCCAGGCAAACTTCCCATCCGCACCGGCCTGGCAGGTATAAACCTGAGATCCCGAGGCATGGGTGAATAACATAACCTGCTCGCCGGCCGGCACCTGAATCGCATCCGGCACATCGGGCGCCGACTCCTGTGGCGGCGCGTCTTTCTGCGCATAAACCAAAGCGGTTGTTAAGAGCGCTGCCGCAACCACCACCCGGACGCCAGCGGAAAACTCCAAGAATTTTGACATAGCGAAAATTCTATCAGGGTCTCTTCAAATGCTTCCTGTGTCACCTCAGTATTCCTCCGTGTTGAAGATTTTCGCCACCGCAAAGAACAATTTCCAATGGATGAGGGAACCCGCCCGCAAACGTCGCCTTTGTCAGTGAGCGGTTACGGACGGCGAGTTCGAAACATATCCGGTCAACTCAAAACACATATAACGCGCCCGAGGGACCCCCTTAGGTCCGAAACCAATTCATCCGAAACGGAGAAACTACAACGAAACGCAGCGCATTCGTCTTCGCAGCCGCCCTGATGGCTTGCACTTCCATCTGGGCTCAGCAACCAATTCATGGCCATGTCTTCCAAAAGCAGCAAAGCCGGGGCCCGGAATCCCAAACAGGGGATTTCGGGCGCTTCCGTCGGGCCGAGCCAAATTGTCGGTCAAACAGGCGCGTAACCTGCTTGCGATTTCCCTGACCGAGATTCGTCCGTTAAGATGAACGCATGGCGACCGCTGCCATCTCGCTCGGCCGCTGGGTTAGCGGGAACGCCCGCCACAATCCTTTGGCCGCAATCGGCGCTGTGCTGATCGTAGTCTTTATTCTCTTTGCTCTCTTCGCTCCCTGGATTGCTCCGCAAGATCCCGCTGCTATCGATCTGCCCGCGCGCCTCAATGTTCCATCTCGCGCGCACTGGTTCGGGACCGACGAACTCGGCCGCGACATTGTTTCGCGCATTATCTACGGTGCGCGTATTTCCATGTTGGTCGGCAGCAGCGTAGTAATTTTCTCGCTGGCTCTCGGGCTCATCGTCGGCTCCATCGCCGGCTATTACGGCGGAGGCATTGATCGCTTCGTCAACGTGGTGCTGATGAATGCTTTTCTTTCGTTCCCCGGAATCTTGCTGGCCATCGCCTTCGTCGCCTTCCGCGGGCCGGGCATCTTCAACCTGGTTCTGGCGCTCTCTCTTGGCGGATGGGTTGGCTACGCGCGCCTGGTTCGTGGGCAGGTTCTTGCCGCCCGTGAACGTGAATTCGTGGAAGCGGCGCGTGCCCTCGGCGCGAGCGACTTGCGCATCATCGTGCGCCACATTTTGCCGAACATTGTTCAGCCGGTGATCGTGCAGGCGGCGATTGGCATGGCGGGGGCGATTCTCGCGGAGGCTACCATGAGCTTTCTCGGTCTGGGTGTTCCTCCGCCGACAGCGAGCTGGGGAACGATGCTCAATGACGGCCGCGCGCATTTGTTCGACGCGCCACACCTCGTCCTCTTTCCTGCGCTGGCGGTGATGCTCGCCGTTCTCTCCTTCAACTTCATCGGCGACGCTCTGCGCGATTATCTTGACCCCCGTTCGCGCATCGAAGCCGGTTTGTAAATCCAGTTTCAACCTGCTGAAAACAAGGTTAATCCAGCGCTTGACATTGTATTACACATTGCAATATAGTCATTGCGATTTGAGATTGGCCATGAAACTGGGCGAAAAAATCCGGTACCTGCGCGAGGTGGAAGGATCGCTTCGCGGATTAGGGCGGCCGATGACGCAATCGGAGATCGTCGCAGCCATTCGCCAGGAGTTGGGCCGGAGTCGGAATGGGAAGAAGCGCGCGCAAAAACTCGACGCTCCGACCATCAGCCAGTCGTATCTGTCGCAAATCGAAAATGGTTCGCGGCCGCACATGACGCAGTCTTCGCGCGCATTGTTGGCCAAGTTCTTTAAAGTGCATCCGGGATTTCTGGTGGATGATCCCGAGGGCTATCACACGGAGCTGACGTCCGACCTGCGCACCACGGAAGGCCAGTTGGATGTTTGGCTATTGCAAGGCTCGGAGCGTTTTGCCAGCGACGCGGAAGTCAGCAGCGTGCTGATGAAGGCTGCGCGAGAGAAAGATACGCGGCGATGTCTGTTGCTGTTGGGGGCGATTCTCGACACGCCGGGACTTGCCGAACGATTGCTGGAAGCGCTGCGGCCGGAGTTGGCCCACCGGCATGAGCCAAAGGCAACACGCACGGTTAGCGAAATCGCGGCGGAAGGGAGATGCGTTCGATGACCCACCTACAGACATTCTTCTCGATGACATCGGCACCGGCATCGTCGTGGGACTGGTCGGACTTCTATCTGATCTGTTTTGCCGTCGGCTTCTGCTTCAGTTTTTTCTCTTTCATCTTTGGTGGAGCGCGGATGGGCAAGTTGCATTTGCCGCACTTCCATGGGCACGCCGTGCATTTGCCGTCGTTGCCGGGGCAGGCGGGCCCGGCAGTTTCAGTTGCGCATGCCGGGGCAACCACTTCGGGTGGACATGGGCAGCACGACAGCAGCGTCTCGCCCTTCAACGTGCCGACGATGACGGCATTTCTCGCCTGGTTTGGCGGCACGGGATATTTGTTGACGCGCTATTCGGGACTGCGGGTTGGCCTGGAATTATTGTTTGCGGTTGTGGGCGGGCTGACTGGCGGCGGCATTGTGTTCCTGTTTCTGACCAAGGTGTTGATTTCGGACGAGGAGTGCATGGACCCCGCTGACTACGAAATGGTTGGCGTGCTGGGCCGAATTTCCAGTTCGATTCGCTCGGGCGGCACCGGCGAGCTGATTTATTCGCAGGCGGGAACGCGGCGGGTTTGCGGAGCCCGCAGCGAAGAAGGCACGGCCATTGCCAAAGGAGCCGAAGTAGTGGTCACTCGCTACGAGAAAGGTCTGGCCTACGTACGGTTGTGGAGCGAGATGTCGGGGGAAGAGGACGAAGCGGATGCGGGCAGAACGACAAATCGATCATCTTCGCGGGAGAGTCAATGAATCGAGACTTGTGCAAGCCGCTGGTTTGGCTGATGTGGCTGGCGCTGCCGACTACCGCCGTGAATTACTGGCGTGCCTGGAACCAGTTGCCCGCCCGCATGGCGGTTCACTTTGACGCCAACTGGCAGCCCAATGGATTCACCTCGCGCGAAGGAGCATTGATGCTCGGCCTCGGCATTATCAGTCTCATGCTGATTTGTTTCACGGTCGGGTCGTTGATCTCTCGCGCGCTAAAACCCAGCGCGTCCTGGATGCTGCTGGTGGTTTTTTACGTGGCGCTTGGTTTTTTGTGGTACGGCAATTATTCGATTATCCGTTTCAATCTGAACGCCGGGCGGACGCAGTCCGGGTCACTCGTCTTTGCCGGACCAAGCCTGGAACGAGAATTCCCAAGAACGGAATGATAACGAGAACGAGAAACAGCGGGTTGCTGGAGGGGAGGCGTTATGTTCGAAATGTCACGCATGGTTGAAATCTGGATCGTCATCGGTCTTTCGGTGATGGTGATCCTCTTCCTGATGAGCGCGTTGGCTAGGTTGTATCGCAAAGCGGGGCCACACGAAGCGCTCATTGTGTATGGGTTTGGCGGGACGCGCGTGGTCAAGGGCCACGGCACCGTCGTGCTGCCCATGGTGCAGGTTTGCCGCGACTTATCGCTGGAGTTGATGTCGTTCGACGTGGCGCCGCAACAGGATCTCTATACCAAACAGGGCGTCGCCGTGACGGTAGAAGCGGTCGCGCAGATCAAGGTGAAGTCCGATGTTGAGTCGATCCTTACCGCGGCAGAGCAATTCCTGACTAAGGCTCCGGCGGAGCGCGAAGGACTGATTCGTTTGGTGATGGAAGGCCATTTGCGCGGAATTATCGGGCAGCTCACGGTGGAAGAGATCGTGAAGCAGCCGGAGATGGTTTCCGACCGCATGCGCGGCACCTGCGCCGACGACATGAACAAGATGGGGCTGGAGGTGATTTCCTTCACCATTAAAGAAGTTCGCGACAAGAACGAGTACATCACCAACATGGGGCGTCCGGACATCGCGCGGATCAAGCGCGACGCCGATGTGGCCGCGGCGGAAGCTGACCGCGACACAGCTATTAAGCGCGCGCTGGCTACGCGGGAGTCGGCTGTGGCCACCGCGCAAGCCGATCAGGAGCGGGTGCTGGCGCAGACGCTGTCAATGGCCAAGCAAGCCGAATCGCAGCGCGATCTGGAAGTGAAGAAGGCGCAGTACCTGGAAGTCACCAAGCGCCAGCAGGCGCAGGCCGATAAGGCTTATGACATTCAGGCCAACATCATGCAACAGCAGGTCATCGCCGAGCAGGTGAAGGTGCAGCAGGTCGAGAAAGAACAGCAGGTTAAGGTGCAGGAAGCGGAAATCAATCGCCGTGAGAAAGAACTGATCGCGACGGTGCTGAAGGCCGCCGAGATCGATCGCCAGCGGATTGAGACTCTGGCGGCAGCAGAGAAACAGCGGCTGATCGCGGAAGCCGAAGGAAAGGCTTCCTCGATTCGTGCGCAGGGCGAAGCGGAGGCCGAGATCATCTTCAAGAAGGGCGAGGCCGAAGCCAAAGCAATGAACGTGAAAGCCGAGGCTTACCAGGAATACAACCAGGCGGCGGTGATCGACAAACTGTTTACCAGCATGCCGGAGATCGTCAGAGCATTGGCGGCTCCGCTGGCCAATGTCGACAAGATCACCATCGTTTCGACTGGGAACGGCGACGCTTCCGGAATGAACAAGATCACTGGCGACATTGCCAAGATGGCCGCACAGGTTCCGGCGCTGTTTGAAACGCTGTCGGGAATGCCTTTGTCGGACTTGCTGGGCAAAGTGCGGCAGATCGGCGATAAGACGAAGACCGTCGACCCGCCGGCAAACGGGAAGTGAAGCCCCCGGGTAAAAGGACATTGGGAGTGGAGCATGAAAAGTAAATCGCAATTAATAGGATGGGGTATCGCGCTGGGGGCCGCCGTGGGCGTGGCTCTTGGCGTGGCTGCCGGACACGTCGCGATCTGGATGGCAATCGGAGTCGCCATCGGCATGGCGTTGGGTAGCACGCTGCGGCGCAAAACCGGCGAGTGCCCCGAGTGTGCGGAAGTTCACAGAACGCACGAAGAACGAAATCTTACAAGCTAGAAGCCAGGAGTTAGCAGCTAGCAGCTCGAAAAAAAAGGAGTCCATCATGGCATTACTAGAGCGCGTTTCTACGTTGGTACGGGCAAACCTCAACGACCTGATCGATAAAGCTGAGGAGCCGGAAAAAATGATCAAGCAGGTGATTCTCGACATGCAGAACCAGTTGTTGCAGGTCAAGACGCAGGTCGCGATCGCCATCGCCGACCAGCACCTGCTGGAAAAAAAGCGGAAAGAGAATGATGACAAAGTCGCCGAGTGGATGCGCAAGGCTGAGCTTTCGGTTGATAAGAAGGCGGACGACCTGGCGCGCGCGTCCTTGCAACGCGTGGAAAGCTATCGTGAATTAAGCGAGAACTTTGCTCAACAGGTGGCCGACCAAAAGGCGCAGGTGGAGAACTTGAAGTCCGCCCTGCGCCAACTGGAGCAGAAGCTGACCGAGGCGCAGGCCAAGGCGGATGTGTTGATCGCCCAGCATCGCCGCTCGCGCGCCGTGGGCAAAGCCAGTGACGCGCGCCTCGCCATCGGCGACGGCTCGAAAGCCGCAGCCTTCGACCGCATGAAGCGCAAAGTCGCGCGCTCGGAAGCGGTAACCCAGGCCAAGTCGGAAATCGCCGGCGACAACATCGACGACCGCCTGGCCGCGCTGGAGAAAGAAGACCGCATCGAGCAATTGCTGGCGGAATTGAAAGGGAAGCGGGGAGCGTAGTAGCAATACACTGTTCAGGCTCATGTTTGCCGGGGAGCAAAGAGGCGATGTACGACCAAACTTGATTCATGCGCGTCCTTATTTCCGTTTCCGGGAAGCTGCGTGGCGGTTTTGTGGCTGGCAGTTTGTTGCTGCGCTTTCGGGCAAGCCTATTACTCTTCCAACCAACAAGTCCGCATTGACGATCTGCCGCGGGTGACAGCCCTCTCCAGGCACGCCTCGGATGTGCTGGCCGCCTCGGCGGAGATTGTTTTCCGCGATAAGGAAGTCTGCTGCAGTAAAAACTCTGTCCTCGAAGACCGCATCAAGATGGCAGATCCGAAGTCTTGCAGGATGTTGGCGACAAGCTGAGCGGAAGGCAGCTTTTGACCGATGGCCGTCCGATTATGGTGACGGCGGACTATGCGCCCGCGGCTTCGGTGAATGCCGGCCTGTTGATTGGCGACCTTACGGCGAAGCGTGCGCTCCTCATAGAGTGGAATTCTCGTTTGTATGTCGTCTACGGCGTGATTTTCGACGAGACCTTGGACTCCTCAAGTGGAATCACAGACGCGATTCACAAGCTTTTGCTGTTGGATCCGCGATATTCCGATGCGCGCCGCGAGGTTGTGTTCGATCGGATTACCGACGCTTGGGGATCAGTGCAAGGTGTGTCGGCGCTGAGGGCGGAGCCAAAATAGCTAAAGCGGCCTCTTATTTTTGTTAATCTATCACTGGCGGGGCCGCGCTCTTACATCCATTGACGGGCGTGGCCGCATCTCTGTATTTTCTAGGTTGACTCCTATTGCAAGGATGGCGATGAAAAAGTTTGCGGTACTGATTTTATTCGTCTGCGGTCTCGCGCTGTGTGGCTGTGGAAGCTCCACGAAGACAAGCTCACAGAACGCTCAGTCGGTGACGAGCGGGTTGTGGGGCGCGGTTCTGGCCGGGGGCGAGGGCGATGCGTCGGGAGCGGTGCTCGGCTTTATCACCAACTTTACTGTCAACGGGGACGGGTCGCTGAACATTACCCAATTCAGCTTTAACACGAACCCAGCCGGCACGAACAGCCAGCCCTGTTTTGTGACGGAGTCAGTGAGTGGAACCTCCAGCCTGACGACCACAACGGGCAATGAGGTGGAAGGTTCGATTACTTACGTGGTGACTTCCACAGCTCCCGCCGGCAACACGCTCACCCTCAATGGGACCGAGGTGGGAAGCAGCATCACCGGGACTTGGACGCTAAGCGGCGGAACAGGCTGCACAAGCGGGGGCACGTTCACCATGACGAAGTCGTCGTGAGGAAACCGCAGGGGCTAATTCGGTTCTAGAACCAGTCGCTCCGATAAGCCACCCACCAGGCAAAATAAACAATCGGGATGGTCGAAAGCAGCGCCCACCAAATGGGCAGGATGATATCGGCCACGATGCCGAGAACGGTGACGATCATCCAGAAGATTTTGCGCTCCATGAGGTCGTTCTGCGGATCTTTCTGCGTTGCTCTCCACGCCATTTTAGTGAATGGCCGTGGCTATGCGGTTGCCGCGAAAACCTAATCTGCGGTCGCCTTCGCCGCCCGTCGCTCGGTTCTCCGCCTTCTTCTCATTGTCCTCGTTTACTTCCTGCAAGTCCATCGTCTGCGGTACAGTTGGAGCGGTGAAACGCTTGCTGCAGGAAATCGGCGAGGCCGTTGGTGCGCGCTTGCGCGGCGACAAAGCCCTTGAAGTAAGTGCGGTGGCGAGCATTGGCGCTGCCGGCGCCGAGCATCTTGTGTTTGTCGAGGATGAGAAACATTTGGCGGCGGCTTTGAATTCGAGCGCCGGTGCCGTAATTGCCGGGGAATTTGCGGCTGCGTTAAAAACGCATAAGCCGCTGCTGATCAGCGATCAGCCTAAGCTGGCATTTGCGCGCGCGGCGAATCTGCTGAGTGACGCCCATCAAGAGCAAGATGGCTATGTTCGCGCTTCGGCGACCGTGGACGCTTCAGCGCTGCTCGAAAGATGCGTAACGATTGAGGAGCGCGCAGTGATTGGCGCCGATGCTGTGATCGGCGAAGGGACGAGAATCGGAGCGGGATGCGTGATAGGCCGAGGCGTGAAGATTGGCCAAGGCTGTGAGCTTTATCCGCAGGTGACGGTTTACCCGGGAACGAGCCTGGGAGATCGCGTCATTGTGCACGCGGGAGCGGTCTTGGGCAGCGACGGATTCGGCTATGTTCGCGACCGCAAGACGGGGCGCTATGAGAAGTTTCCTCAAGTCGGGCGGCTGGTCATCGAAAACGAGGTGGAGATTGGAGCGAATAGCACGATTGATCGTGGGGCGCTGGAAGAAACCCGCATCGGTCGCGGAGCGAAGATCGACAATCTAGTGCATATCGGACACAATTGCCAGATCGGTGAGAACGTCGTTATCGCGGCGCAGACGGGACTCTCCGGCAGTATCGTGATCGAAAACAACGTCGTGCTGGGAGGGCAGGTCGGAATTGGCGAGCACGCGCGGATTGAAGAAGGCGTATTCCTGGGCGGGCAGGGTGGAGTTTTGCCGAACAAGATTCTGCGGGGCAAAGGCGTTGTTTTTTGGGGAACCCCCGCGCAACCTGTTCGCGAATACCTGAGGCAGTTGGCGGCTCTGGCTCGGCTGGGGAGAAAATAAGAAATGAAATCAATTCAGAGCCCGCCCCGTTCGGCGGACATCAAAAGGACACGCCCAGCTTCCTTGGCTGGCCAGAAGTGAATCATGTCACTGATCGTCGTTGGTGGGCACTCTCGCAATGTAGGCAAAACCAGCGTGGTGGCTGGCCTGATCGCCGCTTTGCGAGAATTTGAGTGGACTGCGGCCAAGATCACGCAGTACGGTCACGGCATCTGTTCGGCGAACGGCAAGGTGTGCCATTGCGCCACTTCCGAACACTCGTGGGCGATTTCAGAAGAACGAGACCTGTCGGGAGAGTCGGATACATCGCGATTTCTGGCGGCTGGCGCGTCAAGAGTATTGTGGGTGAGAACGGAGCAGGGAAGATTGGGCCAGGCCATGCCCGCCTTACAAGCAAAGATCAAGAACGCGCGCCACGTCATTTTAGAATCCAACAGCGTGTTGCAATTCGTCCGACCCGACTTATACTTGACCGTGCTTGATCCATCCACGAAGGATTTCAAGAATTCTGCGCGTGAATTTCTGGATCGCGCCGATGCGGTGATCCTCCACGGTGCCGGCGATGGCCAATCCGCATGGAAAGAAGTTTCGCTCAATCCCTGCGGAAACCAGCGGGTCTTCCGAATCAGCCCCCCGCCTTATGTGACGGCCGAGATGGTCGCATTCGTGAAGAGCAGGTTAGCGGAACGAATCGCCGGCAACTAAGGTCCGACCCGAGAAACCGCGTTTGTTATCCTTCTGCGTGCGGCAAATTCATCCCAGTGCATGGTTGTTGGTGGTTGTCTCGGCGGTTTTGCAGATCGTAATTTTTCCTTTGCCCGGATTTTATCTTCTTTCCTGGTTTGCTCTCGCTCCGCTGATGGCGGCGCTGCTGCGTGCGCGTCCTGTGGGCGATTTGGAGTTCGATAACTCTCCCAAACGCGAGCCGGCTACGCCGATGCAAGCGTTCCTATTGGCCTACGCTTGCGGAATATTGTGGTACATGGGTACGTGTTATTGGATCTACGACACCATGCATCAATATGGCGGCATCAGTCCGCCGCTGGCCCTCCTCATCCTTTTTCTTTTCAGTTTATATCTGGGGCTTTATCACGGACTGTTCGGATTGCTGATCGGGTTGATGGCAGCGCGCGGACGGGAGCATTCGTTTCAAACCTGGCGGTCACTCGCCGCGGCGCCATTCTTATGGGTCGCGGTGGAATTGGCGCGGACGCGCGTCACGGGCTTTCCCTGGAATTTGTTGGGCATTGCGCAGGTGGATAATGCAGCGCTGAGCAGGATCGCGCAATGGACTGGAGTTTACGGAATATCGTTCGAGATCGTTGTTATCAACGTGGCAATTGCGGCGGCCTTTCTGGTGCCGCGCAAAAAGCGAAGTCCGCTGCTGATCGCGGCGCTGGCTTCGGCTGCAGTCTTGCAGGCGGGCCGGTTAATCGAGCCTCCCGCTTCGATAGCCGATCATACGGCTCTTTTGGTGCAAGAGAATATTCCGGTAGGCACCGATTGGAATCGGCCTTTGTTAATCGAAAGCACGCTGAACGAGTTGAGCGGGTTGAGCGAGCAGTCGTCGAGTGCCGCAACCGCCAAAGCCGCTACCGGCGGAGCTTTCAAGACCAAGCTCATCGTGTGGCCGGAGTCGCCAGCGCCCTTTTTTACCAACGATCCCCTCTTTCGCAATGCGATGAGCGAAATGGCGCGCCAGACGAGGGCTTGGGTGGTTACGGGCGCAATCGGTACGATACCCGCGTTGCGGGGCAGCGGCCAAGGCTCGCAAGTGTTTAATTCCGCCGCGCTGATCGGCCCCGGCGGCGATTGGACGACGCGTTACGACAAGGTTCATCTGGTGCCTTTCGGCGAGTACCTGCCATTTCCCAGCTTGTTCTCCTTTGCCGGTGGATTGACAAAAGAAGTCGGAGAATTCACGCCGGGTCAATCGCGAATATCGCTACAAGCCGGTGACGCACGCCTCGGACTTTTTATTTGCTACGAGTCCATCTTCCCTGACGACGTGCGGCAGTTTGCCGACCAGGGCGCTCAAGTCTTCGTGAATATTTCTAACGATGGCTGGTACGGTGACAGCGGCGCCTACGCACAGCACTTAAGTCAAACGCGAATGCGGGCGATCGAAAATAATCGCTGGTTGCTAAGCGCGACCAACACGGGCGTTACGGCCTCGATTGATCCGTGGGGCAGGCTGGCGGCGCAGATTCCGCGCAAAGTTCGCGCCACGCTGCTCGCTCCTTACTCTCTCACTTCCGTAACTACATTTTACACTCGCCACGGAGACTGGTTCGCGTTTCTGTGTGCGATAATTTCAACAGGAGCGCTTTTACTGCGCTTCACATCCCGCAAGAAGGCTGAACCATCCCCATGATTCAAGAGTTCGAACAGGAATACGGATCGCTGAACAAGAAAGTGCACGAACTCCGGGAGTATCTTTGACGCGGAAAAACTCCGTCCGCAACTAGCCGAAATAGAGCAGCAGTCGGCCGACCCGAACCTGTGGTCAAATCCGCAACGATCGCAAAAAGTGATGCGCGAGAAAAAGCGGCTGGAGCATGCTCTGGCCACAGACGCGGATTTGTCGCGCCGCGGCGAAGACATTGCCGCTTACTTCGACCTGGCTCGCGAAGGCGAAAAAGTTGACGTAGAGTTGCGCCGCGAAATCGACTCTCTGCGCGAGTTGATCGATAAGCTCGAAACCGAGACCCTGCTTTCCGGAGAGAACGACGCCCGCAACGCGATTGTCACCATCCATCCCGGAGCGGGCGGCACCGAATCGCAGGATTGGGCCGACATGCTTCTCCGCATGTATTTGCGCTGGGCGGAGCGGCAGGGATTTCAGACCGTGCTCTATGATTATCAGCCCGGTGAGGAAGCGGGGTTGAAATCGGCGACGTTTGCCGTGAACGGTGAGTATGCCTATGGTTTGCTGACCAGCGAGATCGGCGTACACCGCCTGGTGCGCATTTCGCCCTTCGATCAAGCCAAGCGGCGGCATACTTCGTTCGCCAGCGTCTACGTTTCGCCGGAAATTGACGAGACCATTGAAGTCATCATCAAGACGGAGGAGCTCCGGATTGACACCTACCGTTCCAGCGGTAAGGGCGGGCAGCACGTGAACACCACCGATTCCGCGGTGCGAATTACTCACCTTCCCACAGGCCTCGTGGCGAATTGCCAGAATGAGCGTTCACAGCACAAGAATAAGGAGCGCGCCATGAGCATGCTGCGGTCGAAGCTTTACGAATTCGAATTGGAGAAGAAGCGCGAGGTAACGAAGAAGATCGAAGACTCCAAGCTCGACATCGACTTCGGATCGCAGATTCGATCGTATGTGCTGCAGCCGTATCGCATGATCAAAGATCACCGCACGAAAACCGAAGTGGGCGATGTGGATCGCGTGCTGGACGGGGATTTGCAGCCGTTTATTCGGGCATATTTGATGATGCGGCGGGGAGAGAAGCAGTGATCGCGGCCGGGCGCCAGATTTCATCAAGGGGATCAAAGAACGCAAAAAAGGCGGTGAAGTTAGGGCCGCGATTTCTTCGCGCTTTTAAATTTGCTGCCGAGAAACATGCGGGACAAACGCGCAAAGCCTCGACTATTCCCTATGTCGCGCATTTGATGGGCGTCGCTTCCCTGGTGCTGGAAGCGGGAGGCGACGAAGATCTGGCGGTAGCGGCGTTGATGCACGATGTGGTTGAGGATTGCGGCGGCGCGCCGATGCTGAAAGAAGTCCGGCGGCGATTTGGAAAGCGGGTCGCGAAAATCGTCGATGAGTGTACCGATGCCGACAGTTATCCCAAGCCACCGTGGCGGGAGCGCAAAGAAAAATATCTTCGGCGCCTCAGAAAGGCCGACGCCGACACTCGCCTGGTCTCCGCGGCCGACAAGTTGAATAATGTGCGCTCCATTCTGAGCGATTATCGCGTTATCGGGGAATCAATCTGGCCACGGTTCAACGGTGGACGTACAGGAACCCTTTGGTACTATCGAGCTTTGCTCGATGAATTTCTTGGCTATAAACTGAACCGCATTACGGGGGACTTTGAGCTGGCGGTGAATGAGTTGGAAACGCTATCGGATTCCACGCGAGTCCTGCAGAGCGGTTCGGAATGACATCGCTAAATTTGAGCGGGCTAATTCCATGTCTAGCATGATCGATCAAATCCGCGCTTCGAAGCTGCCCTCGAACATGATGCAGTTTGCCGCACGGGGTGCCTTGTCGGTGCCGCCGGCGGAGAACATTGAAATTTTAGTTCACCTCGCCAGGCACAATAAAGTATTCGGAGATTTGGCTCGCCTCACGCTGGCGGGCTGGGACGAAAAAGCTTCCTTAGCAGCTGCCACTGATCCGCAAACATCGCGTGAAGTTCTCGATTATTTTATATCGCCCGATAATATGCGGCCCAAATTGCTGCCGGCGCTTCTAGAAAACTCTTCCGTTCCGGAAAGCGAATTGGCGAAGTTCGCCATCTCGGCGTCGCGGGAATCGATTGGGACCATGCTGAAGAGCGATCGCATTCGATCTCTGACCGGCGTTCTCGACGCATTGCGGTCGAATCCGTATTTGAAAAAAGAAGAGTCGCTGGAGATCGAGAAGTTGCTGCACAACGATAATTCCGAGTCCGCAGTTTCCTGTTCGGCGACGGAGTCAAGCCCACAGCCAAGCTCGCCAGATACGGAGGACGCGAAAGATTCTCCCGCCGAGATTGCAGACGATCAGGCTGGGTCGATACCTGAAGAGGCCGTTTCCGCCTATCTGGCGGAGCATGCAGGAGAAATCGCGGCGGAAGACGGCAGGCCGTTTCAACCGGTCGGCGGGATCGTCGAACTGCTCGGCGCTAATTATTTTCCCGTAACACAGGTCGTGGACGTGCCAGAGCCAATGCCCGTAGCTGTAGCTGCTCCGTCCGCTGCGGCAGTGCCATCGAAAGCTCCACCAACCGCCGCGAAAAAGGCCGCGCCCCACCAGGTCCCCGCCAAGCGCGAAAACACGATGCAGAAAATCAATGGCCTCGACGTGAAGGGCCGCATCCAACTGGCATTGAAGGGAAACAAGGAAGAACGTTCCATTCTGATTCGCGACGGTACAAAAGTGGTCGCGCTAGCAGTGCTCGAGGCGCCGAAGCTGTCCGACGGCGAAGTGGAGAAATTCGCTCTTCAGAAGAACGTGCTGGAAGCGGTGTTGCGGCAGATTCCGCTCAAACGCCGCTTCATGAAAAACTACATCGTGGTGCGTAATCTGGTTTCAAATCCGCGCACACCGCTCGATCTGGGATTGGGATTGATGAAGCATCTACTTACGCAAGACCTCAAAAACATCTCGGCCAACAAGGAAATTTCGGAGACCGTGCGCAAGCTGGCCCTGAAGATGTACAAGCAGAAACTGGACGCTGCCAACAAGAAATAGAAAGCTTCTCATGGCTTCCTTGCCGTCTGCGGATCCGATCGCCGAGTTGCTGAAAAGGTCGAAGACCATTGCGGTTGTAGGCCTGTCGAATAACCCGATACGCCCCAGCCACGGCGTTTCGACGTACATGCAAAGCCGGGGATATCGAATTATCCCGGTCAACCCGCGAGTCCGCGAGTCCCTGGGCGAGAAGGCATATACAACGCTGCTCGATGTGCCGGAGAAGATCGATATTGTAAATATTTTCCGGCGGCCTGAATTTGTCGAGGAGGTTGTCGACCAGGCGATTCAGTTGAAGGTACCGGCTATCTGGATGCAGCAGGGCGTGATCCACGAGAACGCGGCGGAGAAAGCGCGCGAAGCAGGAATCTTCGTGGTGATGGATCGCTGCATTCTTGTAGAGCACCGGGCGCGTTTGCGCTAGAACCCATCCCCCAAAATCCTAGTGGGTCTCTGCAACAGCCGGAGTTTGCAACCAGAGTTTGAATCCGACACTTCGCCATAATTCCGAGCTGTTGTACATTTTTCCCTTTGCGATTGTGAATTCCACGTTGCGAGTGTTGTGGATGTCGGCCAGCGGATCGCCATCGATCACAATGATGTCAGCCCGCTTTCCCGCTTCAACCGTGCCGACTTGTTTTTCCAGTCCCATGACACGCGCAGGCACCAGCGATGCGGCCTGAATCGCTTCCATGGGCGTGAAACCTGCTTGTACATAAAGCTCGAGTTCGCGATGCAGGCTGTGGCCGGGTACCGTCTGATCGGTGCCGGCGACAATGGGAATTCCAGCGCGATGCAAAACTCCCACAATCTCCAAGTCTTTCGCGAAGATTTTGTCCCCGAGTTCAGATTGCTCCGAAGGCGGACCAACATCCGTCAGTTGTTCGGCAAGTTCAGGCGCGACTCTCGTCACACCGGGCTCAAAACTGGCGGGCGGTTTGGCGGAGGTCGCAGTGAAGAATTCAAAAAGCGCAATAGTCGGATCGACAACGGTGTGGTGAGCTTTCAGAAATGTCACGGCCTTCTGCGCGGCCGGCGAATTGAAGTCGATTTCGATTGCGGCCTGGCGACGGGCCTTGCGGTCGGCGTCGGCAGGCAACGGATTGTGCATGATGTCGGCGATGTAGCCGATGTGGTTGATCTGGTCCTGGCCCGCCTCAATCACTTGATACGCGTTTAATCCTTCGGGCACATGACCGGTGACCGTCATGCCCAGACGATGCGCTTCGTCGGCAACCGCCTTGATCTCCTCCAGCTTTACCGAGCTGTAGATTTTCACCTGCTGAAATCCGGCATCGTGATAGCGTTCGGTCCACATGCGCGCTTGCTCGGGCGTGTCAACGCGCTGCGTGCCGATGGTGAGCTTGCCGCTTCCATCCACAACTCCAGCGAGCAGCAAACGCGGGCCCAAACCGCGGCCTTCGGCAATAGCGTCGCGCACGGCGGTGATGAATTCAAACTCGTTACCGCAATCGCGCACCGTGGTGACTCCTGCCGCGAGATACACCGGACCCCATTCCACTTGCTCGAAGTGTGCATGCATGTCCCACAGTCCGGGGAGAATGAATTTACCGCTCACATCGACCACATTTGCATCCCTGGGAATTGTCGCCTTGTTCCGCGGACCGGCAAAAACGATGCGGCCTTCCTTGATCACAACCGCAGAATCCGCGACTGGCGCGCCGCCCGTTCCGTCGATCAATGTGCCGCCGACTAAAGCGATGGTGCCGTTGCTATTGGCCGAGGCCTCTTTTGACATTCCAGCCAGTGCGGCCATACCGTCGGCGCCGGCCCGCGCAACAAAAGTTCCGAGCGCGCTTTCGTAACCTTCCCTGATGGCCTCAAAGTGATCGAACTCGGCGTCGAGAGTTATTAGCGCGACCAGATTGCGCTGGCCGTCAAACCACAGCGACTCGCGGCCCCAGATGAGGCCCTCAACGATGTAGCGATCGAGAGTTTCGCTCTTGCCGTTAACCGCAATCACGTCATGACCGCGAGGCTCGATTTTGACGCGGCCAGTCGGAAACGTGGGCAACTCCGCCGGAGAGCCGTGCGTGGCCCAGTAACGCACCAGCAGCATCTGCATGGTGGTCGGCGCATATCCGGCAATAGTAAAAAACCTCTGCGGCAACGCCGACGCATCAGTCCATTGATCGCGATTGCGGAGCCGTACCTGCTCGCCGTGGATTTCGACGGCCTGGTCGATCTCCACCGGGCGCGCGGTCTTGCCCCTGATCTCGAATTCCTGCGGCGTAAGATCCTGCGCCGAGTGAAATGTCGCTGTCAGAGGAACGTCGGTGCCGCGGTCAGTGAATTTGAAATTTATCTTTACCAGCAGGGAATCGGCATCGCGGGTGGTTTCGTACGTTTCTTCGCCGATGGCCTGCTCGAACTTATGCAGGCGAAATTTGCCGTGCTCGACGAGGTCCGTTTTTTGTTCTGTTGTTTGCGCAGAAGCAAGACAGCTCAGGAGGCCTACGAACAAGGGAATCAAAGACGATGCTACACGAGCACGCTGGCGCAACAGGTTGCAGATGGATTGCATTCAGCCTCCACGTATTATGAAGGACTGAGGATACCCGCTGGCGGTCAGAGGCGGCAAGAAGCGCCAACACTCGGACGGCTGTAACCGCGCTAGTTCACATTGTCAACGAAAGCGTGCGCGGTGGAGGCAGGCGGTTTTTCCTACGCCGAGAAAGACAACACTAGCGTCGTCTCGTACACCCGCGCCGTTGGCGAAGGCGCGCACATCCTCGGCGATCGTCATCGCGGAGGCTCCCGGTTCCGCGGCCAGCGCGGCGAGACGGTCCAGCCCGAATTCCTCTTCTTCGGGATTCACGGCCTCGGTGATGCCGTCGCTGTAGAAGACAAGGCGCGATCCTTCCGTTAACTCAATTTGCGTTTCCGAATAGTCGCCGCATCCTAGTCCGAGAGGTAATCCGCGCTCCACATCGAGAAAGCGCGCTCCGTTTCCATCGATGAACAAAGGAAGCAGATGGCCGGCGTTGGAGAAAACTGCGCTTCGTGCAATCGGATCAAGCACTGCGTAAACCATGGTGACGAACTTGCCCGCCGGAAAATCGTCCACCATTAAGCGGTTGAGTTTCGTAAGAACCTCGCCAGGAGTGCAGCAGGCCTCGGCCAGCGATCGCAACATGCCGCGAGTGGCAGACATCAGCAGCGCGGCGGCGGTGCCTTTGCCTGAAACATCGGCTAGAACAAGCCCCCAGCGGCCGTCAGGAAATGGAATAAAGTCGTACCAGTCCCCGCCCACAGCGCGGGCGGGAACGCTGAGGCCTGAGATCATGAAGCCGGGAATGAATGGCGAACTCTTCGGCAGCAATGCCTGCTGAATCGTGCGCGCTTCCTGCGCCTCGCGATCCATCGCTTCGCGCTCGGCCCGTTCCGATTGAAAGCGGCGGGCATTGTGCACCGCAACGGCAACGTGACTGCTGAAGGCTTGCAGGAGCCGAAGTTGCTGACGGGAGAATGCGTCCAGTTCCGTGTGCGAGGCGGAAAAAACTCCCACCAACTTTCCATCCACGTGCAGTGGGATGGCGACCTCAGACAGAGTGGACTCTTCACAGCACATGTAATAGGGATCCTTGCGCACGTCAGGAGCGTAGTGCATCTGTCCGGAACCAGCGACGTGGCCGACCATCCCTTCCTTTCCGATCTTCTTCCGGTCGCCTTTGTGATACTTCGTGCAGCCGCAAACCCCAGCCAGGACCAGTTCTTCCCGAGGTTCATCGTGCAGATAGATAGTGGCTTCCAGACAGCCGAAGGACAGTGCGACCTCGTGCGTGATCTTATGAATAAGCTGGTCAAGGTCGAGGATGGATGAGATCTTCTGTGCCGCCTTTTGCAGCTTTATCAGGTCGTCGATCTGATCGGGGTAAGAGAGCCTCGCAGAGATGGCGTCAGGCAGAATTATTCTCGGGCTGGTGGCCAAGGCTGAACCCTCCAATAAAAGCGGAATCCGCGACGAACAAACCGGAACAACTCATCTAATAAGATGCTCCGGCGGATGCTCAAGATTCTTTGCTTGAATGCTTAGGGCCGTGATCAACCGGGCCTGCCGATGGGGCTGGGGCGCGGACTCTTCTAATTTCTTCCATGCGTTCGCGAATCCGCTTTTCGATCCCTTCGTTGGTCGGCGTGTAATAAACGCGGTCGCGGAGGCTATCGGGCAAGCATTGCATGTTCGCGACCTTGCCTTCCACGTCATGCGCATATTGATATCCCTTGCCGTAGCCCAGGCCTTTCATCAGGCCAGTGGGAGCGTTCCGCAAATGCAATGGAACGGGATCGGCAGCGGTCTGCTCAACGTCGCTTTGCACTGCACCGTATGCGGTATAGAGAGCGTTCGATTTGGGAGCGACCGAGAGATACACGACAGCCTGTGCCAGGGCCAGGTTGCCTTCCGGCATCCCGATGAAATCCACGGCGTCGCGTGCGGCCATACAAAGAGCCAGCGCATTGGGATCGGCGAGTCCGATGTCTTCGACTGCCATGCGGACCACGCGCCGAGCCACATAGAGCGGATCTTCGCCAGCTTCGAGCATGCGGCCGAGCCAGTAGAGGGCGGCATCGGGATCGCTATTGCGAACGGATTTGTGTAGCGCCGAAATCAGGTTGTAATGCTCTTCGCCGGTTTTGTCGTAGAGCAGAATGCGCTTCTGCAGTGCGTCGCGAACGATATTGTCGGTGATTTCGGAAGGCTTGGC
>Ga0209006_10000561_pt1 | contig 34812 bp, 28 predicted proteins | sample JacPin_JW_Ref_O2_FD_188567 | JGI IMG/M metagenome (GOLD analysis project Ga0209006, IMG submission 188567) | Forest soil microbial communities from Algoma, Ontario, Canada - Jack Pine, Ontario site 1_JW_Ref_O2 (SPAdes) (version 2) | ecosystem: Environmental > Terrestrial > Soil > Boreal... | reverse complement strand
GCGGTCGCGGTCGCCACGATCGCGGTTTCGATCGCCACCGCCACCGCCACCGCCGCCGCCGCCGCCGCTGCGATAGCGATCGTGGCGGGCGTCGCGATGCTGCGGCCGATCGCGTTGCGGTTGTGCCGGCGCAGCGGCCGCCTTGGCGGCAGCGCGCGCGGCAGGATCGCCAAATAGCCAGCGCCAGAATCTGATCAGCGCGCCAACCTGCGGCGCAGCCTCAGGCGGCGCTTTGGCCGCCGGAACCGGCATCGGCACAATGGGTGCGGTGGAGGCGGGCAGGATGCTGGGTACCAGCGGGACATCGCCCGGCGGTTTCTTATCGCGATTGCCGATATTGGAATCATCGACGCTGGGTTGATCCGCCAATTGATAGCTGACGGTGCTGTTCTCCGGCAGTTCCTTCTCGTCGTCGCGAACCCGGCGCAAGGTATACGCCGGCGTTTGCATATGAGGATTCGGCACGATCACCAAGGAAACCTTGTCGCGCGATTCGATCTGATTGAGCTGTTCGCGCTTCTCGTTCATGAGATAGGTGGCAACATCAACCGGCACCTGCGTGACTACGCGGCCGGTCCGCTCCTTGCGCGCCTCTTCACCGATCAGACGCAACAAAGCCAGCGACATCGATTCCACGCCGCGTATGGTGCCCATGCCGCCGCAGCGCGGACAGTTGATATGCGTCGTCTCGCTCAAGGCAGGTCGTAAGCGCTGGCGCGACAATTCGAGCAAACCGAAGCGCGAAAGTCGGCCAAGCTGGATGCGCGCGCGGTCCATTTTGACCGAGTCGCGCAGCATGTCTTCCACGGCGCGTTGATTGGCGGTGGATTCCATGTCGATGAAATCGATGACGATCAGGCCGCCGATGTCGCGCAGCCGTAGTTGCCGCGCGATTTCCTCGGCGGCCTCCAGGTTGGTATTGCGCGCCGTGGCCTCGATGTCGCCGCCGCGGGTGCTGCGGGCGGAGTTGATGTCGATCGAGACCAGCGCCTCGGTGTGATCGATGACCAAACTGCCGCCCGAGGGCAGGGTGACCTTGTGCGCGTACGCCGATTCAATCTGGCTTTCGATCTGATAGCGCGTGAACAAAGGCACAGGATCGGTGTAGAGCTTGAGCTTGCGCTGCGCATCAGGAGGCATGAAGCGCTGCATGTATTCTTGCGCTTTCTGGAACGCCTCAGGCTGGTCAATCAGACACTCGCCGACATCATCGGAGAAGTAATCGCGCAGGCCGCGGGTCACCGCATCGCTTTCCTGGAAAATCAGGAAAGGCGCGGGCCTGCCGTCATTCGCGAGGACAATGGCGTCCCACGCAGTTTTGAGATTGTTCAGATCCCATTGCAATTCTTCCGTCGTGCGCCCGACACCGGCCGTGCGCACGATGGCCCCCATGCCGTCGGGGATCACCAGGCCGTTCATGGCGTCGCGCATCTGCTCGCGATCCTCGCCTTCGATGCGCCGCGATACGCCGCCCGCGCGAGGATTGTTCGGCATCAGCACCAAGAACCGGCCGGCCAAACTGATGAAGGTCGTGAGAGCCGCGCCTTTGTTGCCGCGTTCCTCCTTTTCGACCTGGACGATCAATTCTTGGCCTTCCTGCAGAAGGTCCTTGATATTGAGGCGGCCGCCGTTCGCCGGCTGCGTCCGGAAGTATTCTTTGGAGACTTCCTTCAGCGGCAGGAAGCCATGGCGCTGCGCGCCATATTCGACGAACGCCGCTTCGAGACTGGGCTCTACGCGGGTAATTCGGCCTTTATAGATATTGGATTTTTTCTGTTCCCGAGACGGGATCTCAATCGATAAGTCGTATAATTTTTGACCGTCGACTAGTGCAACTCGCAGTTCTTCTTCTTGAACTGCGTTGACGAGCATTCTTTTCATGTGCCCCAACTGATGTGGTAGGGGCCGAGGAGAGCTTGAGAATAAAAGCCGGGGTCGTACGCAGGAATGCGGCAAAGAATAGCGATGTGCCGAACGCGAAACACGCGGCCGGTATCAACTCCATCACTTTAAACCAAAACGTATACGGCAAGCCCGGGGCCTTGTTCTCGGTTAACCGCTTATCAGCCGCCTTAGCTCAAGATTTGAGCTGTCGCGCGTCTGTCTCATCGGCCGAGCGATGGTCTGGAGTTCCAGAACCAACTAATATGCGGCTCCCCAACGGATGGGGGACCACTGGAAACCGGTGTCTATATGCGTCACCTAGATTAGGCGTTGCCCTTCATAAGGATGTCGCGCCTGACACGGTTTTAAGACATTATCACGACACGCCGCCAGGGTCAATGTAATCAATACCTTAGACAGCGCCGGTATAATCCAAGTACACCATGAACAGCCCCGCTACCGATTTGCCGCCTGCGCGCGCGCCGAAAAGTCCGCTAACGATGCGCACCGTGACTGCCGATGAGTCCGGCCAGCGCATTGACAACTTCCTGATGCGCCACTTCAAGACCGTGCCGCGCAGCCGCGTTTATCGCCTGCTGCGCAAGGGCGAAGTGCGCGTCAATCGCAAGCGCGTCGATGCGGAGTACCGGATCCAGGCCGGCGATGAGGTACGCCTGCCGCCGGTGCGGATTGAGGCCGACACGCAGCCCGGCCGACCCTCGAGCAGCCTGATTGAATTGATTGAGGGGGCGGTCATTTTCCAAGACCGCCATCTGTTGGTCATCGACAAGCCGGCAGGGGTCGCGGTGCACGGCGGCAGCGGCATGAGCTTCGGCGTCATCGAGACATTGCGCGCCTCGAGGCCGCGCGAAACGCTGGAGTTGGTGCATCGTCTGGATCGCGATACCAGCGGCTGTCTGCTCGTCGCGCGGGATCGCAGCACGCTCACGGCCCTGCATGCCTTGATCCGCAATGGCGGCATGCACAAGACCTACCTGGCGCTGGTCGCCGGCAGCTGGCAATTGGGCACCAAGCGGATCGACGCGCCGCTCGCGACGGACAACCGACAGCACGGTGAACGTCATGTCAGAGTGGCCGAAGCAGGCAAGGATTCAGTGAGTGTCTTCAAACCGGTGCAGTTTTTCGGTTCGCTGGCCACACTGATGGAAGTGGACATTCCAACCGGGCGCACGCATCAAATTCGGGTACATGCCTCATTCGCAGGTCATCCGCTGCTGGGCGATGACAAGTACGGCGATCGCGTCCGCAATGCGGATTTAAAATCCCACGGATTGAAGCGCACATTCTTGCATGCACAATCGGTGGCGTTCGACTGGCCCGGCTCCGGCGTTCCGTTCCACGTCTCAGCGCCGCTCCCCAAGGAATTGGCCGCGGTGCTCGATGCCATCACACCCGTGAAGCGTTCCGGCGCGAAGGGTGCGCGCCGTGGCAAGCCCGCGAAACGCTAGGGGACTTCGAAACCGGCGGTGCGCAACGCCGCGCTCAACCGTATCAAGGGCAGTCCAATCAGTGCACTTGGATCTGCGCTATCGATCGACTCGCACAAGCTGATGCCAAGGCCTTCGCTTTTGAATCCGCCGGCGCAGTCCAAGGGTTGCTCCTTGGCGACATATCGTTCAATGGTGGCCTGATCCAGAACGCGAAAAAGCACTCGCGTCGTGTCGGTAAATTCAATCAGTGCACCGTTGTCCGCGCGCATCAGGGCCACCGCGGTTAAGAATTCGACGGTACGGCCGGAGCAGCTGCGCAGCTGCTCTTGGCAGCGCGCCGCCGTGCCTGGCTTGCCGAGCCGGGCCGGGCCCTCGTCGAGAGCCGCGATTTGATCGGATCCTATCACCCAGGCGTTGGGCTGCTGAACCGACACGGCAGAAGCTTTTGCCCTCGCCAGTCGCGCCACCAGGTCCCGGTGCGCCTCGCCGGGATGCGCGGCTTCGTCGACTCCCGGCGCGATGCAAGAAAAGCTCAATCCCAGTCTGCCTAGCAGTTCTTTCCGGTAGCGGGATGTCGAGGCCAAAATGAGCGGGGGTGGAGACTTCAAAAACAAAGACTTGCACCGGATTCGTTTTGACAGGGGGGTACCTGCGCCCTATTATACGCGGCCCATGGCATCGGGCCCGTCCGACCGAGTAGATTGCGCGCGCCTGGCGGCTGATGCGGCTGTGTTAGAGCGCGTCTATCCCTTGAGCGAGTTGTCCAGGGTAAAGGATTTTTTGGCGGATGCGCGCGGGTCGTTAAAGGCGCGATTCGCTTTTTCGAAGTTAGAGGCCGGTCGTGTCGGCGCGACCGTCGCCGTGCAGGCGACTCCGCGGCTAGTTTGCCAGCGTTGTCTGCAAGGATTCGAATTGCCGGTGAGCGGCGACAGCGAGATTGAGTTTGCGAGTAGCGAAGCGGAGGCGCCTGCGGAGTCGCCTCGAGAGATTTATCTCATGAATGAAGGCTTCGTGTCGTTGCGCGAATTGGCCGAGGAAGAATTGTTGTTGGCCTTGCCCGTCATAGCCTCCTGCAGCGCGCCGGAGACCTGCGGTCGGGCGCCAACGCCGGACGTGCGGCAAAGGCCGTTTGCGGTATTGCAGGATTTATTGAAGAAAACTTGATAGGACAGACAACCCATGGCAGTTCAAAAAAGTAGAAAGACTCCGTCGAAGCGCGGCATGCATCGCTCCCATTCGGCGCTCGCGGCACCCGCGGTGTCGATTGAGCCGAAGAGCGGCGAAACCCATTCGCGACATCGCATTTCGCGCGATGGCTTTTATCGCGGCAAGAAAGTATTGCAGACCAAGGCGGATGCGGCAGCAGCCGAAGAATAAGCCGTCAACTTAGCCGTCGGCGAATTGCGCACCATGTCGGCGCCGCTCCATATTGCCATCGACGCCATGAGCGGCGATCGAGGACCGTCTGTTTCCGTTCCCGCGGCGCTGGCGGCGGCGCGCGACTTCGGTGATGTGCGATTTACCTTGACCGGCAGGCAGGCCGATCTGCAGCGCGAACTCTCGGGCGGCGCCACGCCGCCCAATGTCGCCTGTCTATTCGCCACGGAAGTGGTGGAAATGACCGATCATCCGCGCGAAGCGCTGCGCCGCAAGAAGGATTCATCGATGCGCCGCGCCATCGACCTGGTCAAGGCCGGCGACGCGCATGCCTGTGTCAGCGCGGGCAATACCGGTGCGCTGATGGCCACGGCGCACTTCGTTTTGAAGATGCTGCCCGGAGTCGAGCGGCCCGCCATCGTCTCCATCATCCCCTCGCGCGGCGGCCATACCTACATGCTGGATCTTGGCGCCAACGCCTCTTGCACTCCCGTGCAACTGGTACAGTTTGCGGTGATGGGTTCGGTGCTGGCGGCGGATCTTCCGGGGGCGCACGAACGGCCGCGGGTGGGCCTGCTCAACATCGGCGAGGAAGAGGTCAAGGGCAACGATGTCGTCCAGGCCGCGCATAATTTGATGGCGGTCGCCGATATCAATTACGTGGGATTCGTCGAAGGTCATGATATTTTTTCCGACAAGGTTGACGTCGTCGTCACGGACGGATTCACCGGCAATATCGCGTTAAAGGTCATGGAGGGCGCGTCGCGCTTGATCACCGGCGCCATGCGTGAAGAGTTCGAGCGCTCGGCGCTGCGCAAGCTGGGTTATTTGGCCGCGCGTCCGACCTTGAATGCGCTGCGCGCGAGGATCGACCCGCGCCGCTACAATGGCGCGGCCATGGTCGGCTTGAACGGCATCGTCATCAAGAGTCACGGCGGCACCGACCTGTTCGGCTTTCAACGCGCGATCGAAGTCGCGGTCTTGGAAGCGCGCAATGGCGTGCCGGCGCGCATCGCGCAGCGGTTGGGCGTTTCACACCGGGCTTGAAGGATTTTGATGTACTCAAGAATCGCAGGCACCGGTAGTTATCTGCCGAAAAAAATTCTCACCAACCACGATCTCGAGAAACTGGTCGACACCAGCGACGAATGGATCCGCACGCGCACGGGCATCTCGCAGCGCCATGTGGCGGCGGAAGGTGAGACCACCACGGATCTCGCCGAGCATGCGGCGCGCCGAGCCATGGATGCGGCGGGAGTTCTGCCATCGGATATCGATCTGATCTGCGTCGGCACGACGACGCCGGATTTGGTGTTTCCCAATGTGGGCACGCTGCTTCAGGATCGATTAGGGATTCACGGCTGTCCTGCGTTCAGCATGGAGGCTGCTTGTACCGGATTCGTGTACGCCTTGAGTGTGGCGGACAAGTTCGTGCGTCTGGGCGAAGCAAAATGCGCGCTGGTGGTGGGTGCGGAAACGCTCACCCGCATCATTGACTGGAACGATCGCGGCACCTGCGTGCTGTTCGCCGATGGTGCGGGCGCGGTGGTTTTGCAACCCTCGAGCGAACCGGGGATCTTGAGCACGCGGCTGCATTCCGACGGCAAGTATAAGGATCTGCTCGCCTATCCAGACGGCGTATCCAAAGGCTTCAAGTTGGTTCGTGAAGGCAAAGCCAGCGTGCAGATGAAGGGCAACGAGGTCTACAAGGTCGCCGTCAATACCCTGGGAGCTCTGGTCACCGAGACTTTGAGCGCGAACAATATCTCCAAAACGCAACTTGACTGGCTGATCCCGCACCAGGCCAATATCCGAATCATCGAGGCGATCGCAAAACGACTCGACCTGCCCATGGAGCGCGTCATTGTGACGATTGATACGCAGGGAAATACCTCGGCGGCGTCCGTGCCGTTGGCGCTCGATACCGGAATTCGCGATGGCCGGGTGCAGCGCGGCCAGCTGCTGCTGCTCGAAGCATTTGGCGGCGGATTTACTTGGGGATCGGCACTAATTCGTTATTGATGCGCGAGGGAGGGCACCAACCCATTGGGAGAATGCGCTCTACGCTTAGGCATGCATCGGCGTGAAAAGAAAAACGCCGCGGGGTTACCGCGGCGCTTGAAGTCAAAAAAAGCTGCTCGTTTACTTCGAGACAGACTTCTTGAACATGCGATCGATCTTCTCGTTGATCGCTTCGATAGCGGTCGAATTTGCCTGAGCCGTCGACAGAGCTTGGTTTGCCGTGCTCTGCGCGCCTGAAGCCGCCGATTGGGCGCTATTAGCCGCCGCATGCGCAGCAGCCGCATCGCTCGAGGCCCGCGCCGTGTCACCTTGCAGCTTGCTGACCTGTGACTTCAGGTCATCGATCTGCGCCTGGATCGGCTTCAGGTCAGTGCACCCCGCGAATGCGATGACGCAAGCCGCGGCGAGAGAGACCTTTAGTGTGGTTGTCAAATTCATAAAAATATTCCCCTAGGGTTAATTCATTCGTGTCGGAAAACTCCGATGTGATGCCACAGCAGGCACAGTCACGCTATCGAGGCGGCCCGCGTCGCAGCACAGTCCTACATAAAGCCAAATTCGCGCCTCGATTGCAACTGAAAATATCGAAATGTCGGTATACCAAGACGCTTTTATGCGTAGTTCATTTCTGACAAGCGTCATATCATTAAGAATGCGCCATCTAAATGCAATTTTTACCGGCTCGATTGACCGGAGAAGATTTTCAAAGCTGATGCGATAGGCGCGGTTTTTATTTGTTGGCGCGCTCAAAAAAAATCTTGCGTGAGATCTTATGCCGTTCGCAAAATTTTGAGTTTGGAAATGCTCTTCGCGAGTTGTCATTCGATGCAAGGTTGAAGACTGCCGAAGTCATATTCAGGCACGAGATGTGAATGTGGCGGGGGAGGGTGTGTGCCTCCGGATAATCGCGACGGCGGATAAGGCCGTCCGTACTGAGGCGATCAGGCTTTTTTCGGTCACGACTTGCCAAGTCTTTAAGACTGTATATAATACCAGTCACTGTCTACATATACAGGTGACGCATGTCGGACCTTACACCCCGTCAGACCCAAATCCTTCGGCTGATTCAAAACGCCATTTCAGAAAGCGGCATGCCACCCACCCGTGCGGAAATAGCCCGCACGCTCGGCTTTAAGTCGCCGAATGCGGCCGAGGAACACTTGCGCGCCTTGCAGCGCAAAGGGGTGATCGACCTGATTCCCGGTGCCTCTCGCGGCATTCAACTCAAGGATATTTTACGCGAACAATTGGGTCTGCCGCTCATCGGCCGCGTCGCTGCCGGTCGGCCGATTTTGGCTGAAGAGCACATCGAAAAGCGTTATCAAATCGATCCGCAGCTATTTCAACCGCAGCCGCATTATCTTCTGAAAGTGCAGGGCATGAGCATGAAAAATGCCGGCATTCTCGATGGCGATTTAGTTGCCGTGCATCGCACGCCCGAAGTTCGCAACCGTCAAATCGTGGTCGCGCGCTTGGAAAACGAGGTCACGGTCAAACGCTACCGGCAAGAGGGCGCGATTGTTTGGCTGATGCCTGAAAACGCTGATTTCGAACCGATTCGCGTCGATCTCAAAGAACAACCCATGATTATTGAAGGGGTGGTCGTCGGTGTGCTGCGTCGTGGTAAAGACGTGGATGCCGCGTGATACATCGTCAATCGCGGAAATCTTGGCTGATGCGCGAGTCTGGAAGTTAAAAGACGCCTCGGCTGCCCCCGCTCGTCCGGTCTGGTCCACCGGTAAAAGCTCGCTGGATGCCCGCTTGCCAGGGGGAGGGTGGCCGACGGCGTCGCTCATCGAAGTGTTGCTGGACGATACCGGCCTCGGCGAAGTCCAACTCTTTTTGCCGGCGCTGGTGGCTTGCCAACGCAGCGCCACCTCAGGCAGCGGTGATGCGCCCTGGCTGGTATGGATTGCCCCTCCTCATGAACCTTACGCGCCTGCCTTGGCGCAGCAGGGCATCGATCTAGGGCGTTTGCTGGTGGTTCGTCCGACTACGGCCACGGAGGCTTTGTGGGCGGCTGAGCAGGCATTGAGCTCAGGTGTTTGCGCTGCCGTTTTGCTTTGGCTCAAGGGCACCGACGATCGCTGGCTGCGGCGTTTGAAGCTCGCGGCCGAAGCCGGCGGTTCGCTCGGCGTGTTGTTTCGTCCCGAGAGACATCGTTTCGAATCCTCACCCGCCAACTTGCGCATTATCATGAGCCAGGGTTCGCCGTACACGCGCGTCGATTTGCTCAAAGTGCAGGGTGGCCGCCCGGGCCCGGTAGATCTTGGTGGCCCGTGAAATTGCGCGCAGCGAAATCGCGAACGGCAGACTTATTTGCCGCCACCCCTACGCGCCGCCCGAGTGTTTCGGCGCCGGTATCCTTGGCGCCGCAGGCGCTCGCGCAGCCCTCTCTTAATCGACTACGCCCAAAACAGCTGTGGTATGCCGCCGTATTTCCGGCCATGGCGCAACTGGAATCCTTCGCCGCTCCGCTACAGAAGCTCTGCCTGCACGCGCACGCTTTCACTTCTTTCGTCAGCATCGAGCCGCCCAATGCGTTATTGCTGGAGATCAAAGGCAGTGTGAAATTATTCGGCTCATTGCCACAGCTGCTCGAGGGACTGGACGATTGTTGGCGCCGGCTGGCACTGCAGGCTCACAGCGCCACCGCGCCCTCGACGCTGGCAGCGTTATGGCTGGCGCGCGCGGGCGCACGATCGCAAATCGAAGATGTCGAGCTGCTGCCGACTCATCTGGCGAAGCTGCCCATTGCTTGCACGGCTTGGGATGTCGAGCGGCTGCAAACATTGCGCGCCATGGGTGTAACGCACTTGGGCGAACTGATGCGGTTGCCGCGCGCCGGTCTCGCACGCAGATTGAGTCCCGCCCTGGTGAGGGATCTAGACATTGCGTTGGCGCGGCAGCCGGCGCCTCGCCGGGCATTCGTGCGGCGTGAGCGCTTTCGGGAGCGCTGTGATTTCGAAACGGAGATCGAGCATGTGGCCTACTTGGAAAAAGCGCTCGAGCCCTTGGTCGAGCGCTGCGCGCGATTCTTGCGCCAGCGCCAGGCCGGTATCCAGGCATTGCAGCTGAAACTGAAGCATCGGGAAGGGCCGGCAACGTGTGTGCAATTGGGCTTGGCCAGCATCACCAGCGAACGGCGCCGCTTGAGCGATGTGCTTTGCCAAAAACTGGCGCGGCTGGATCTGCGCGCGCCGGTTCGAGGCATGGAGCTCATTTCCGGTTCCTTGCGCGCTCTGTCGGCAAGTTCTCTCGATGTCTTTGCCGGATTCACGGGCGCGGGCAGCCGCGACAGCGCGCCGCAATTGGTGGAACGCTTGCGCGCGCGGTTGGGCGAGGACGCGGTGTATGGCGTTTGCCTCATCCCCGAACATAGGCCGGAAGCGGCATGGCGGCGAGTCCATGAATTGCGCTTGACCGCCGCGGCCAGGGTTGAAGAGGAAGTCATCGATCAGAAGTTGCCGCGTCCGGTGTGGTTGTTGAACGAACCGTTATCGTTGCGGAAGCCGGAACTACTGCAAGGCCCTGAACGTATCGAAAGCGGTTGGTGGGATGGCAAAGGCGTGGCGCGCGATTACTACATTGCACGCCATTCCGATGGCGTGCGGCTGTGGGTTTTTCAGGAACGCCAGTCCAAACGCTGGTATGTGCACGGCGTATTCGCTTAAAGGCTAAATGTGTACGTCGAACTGCATGCTTTGAGTAATTTTTCCTTTTTGCGCGGCGCCTCGCAGCCTGAAGAATTGGTGGCGCAGGCCGAGACCTTGAATTACGCGGGCTTGGCGCTGACCGACGAATGCTCGCTGGCAGGTGTGGTGCGCGCCCACGTCGCTGCGAAAGAGCATGGACTGCCCCTGATCATTGGCAGCGAGCTCAACTGTCTCGATCAACTCAAGGTCATCGTACTGGCCACCAATCGGGCGAGCTACGGTGCGTTGAGCCGCTTGATCAGCAAAGCCCGTCGTGCCACTCGCAAAGGCTGCTACTCGCTGGCGCGCACAGATCTCGAGAACGCACTTCCTGGATGTTTGATCATCTGGTTGCCGCGCGTGGACAAAGCGGGACTGCTGCGTCAAGAACAAGATGGCCGCTGGCTGCGCGAACGCTTCGCCGGCAACTTATGGATCGGCGTGGAACTCACCACCAGCGGCCACGATGCGCGGCGTTTGGAATCGCTGCAAACCCTGGGCCAAACGCTGCAACTGCCCTGCGTGGCGGCGGGCGATGTGCATATGCACCGGCGCAGCCGCCGCGCCTTGCAGGATGTGCTGACGGCGATTCGCTTAAGAGTGCCCTTGCATGCCGCAGGCTACGCCTTGTATCCCAATGGCGAGCGCTGCTTGCGCCCCCTGCAGCGTCTGCGCGAACTGTACCCCGCACCGTTGTTGGCGCAAACGTTGGCGATCGCAGAGCGCTGCGCTTTCAAACTCGATGAGCTGCGTTACGAATATCCGGAAGAGATCGTGCCTCCGGGAGAAACACCCGCGAGTCATTTGCGCGCGCTGACCCTACGGGGCTGCGCCTATCGGTGGCCGGCAGGGCCGCCTGCGGCCGTGCGCGAGAGCATTGAGCATGAGTTGCGCTTGATCGCCGAGCTTCAATTCGAACCGTTTTTTCTGACCGTGCATGACGTGGTCGAATACGCACGCTCGCAAAACATTCTCTGCCAGGGACGGGGTTCCGCGGCCAACTCGACGGTCTGCTACTGCCTGCGCATCACGGAAGTGGACCCTTCGCGCATGTCCATGTTGTTCGAACGTTTCATCTCCAAAGAGCGCAACGAACCGCCCGATATCGACGTGGATTTCGAGCACGAGCGGCGCGAAGAAGTCATCCAGTACATTTACGGAAAATATGGACGCGAACGGGCGGCACTGGCCGCCACGGTGATTTGCTATCGGCCGCGCAGCGCGTTGCGCGACGTCGGCAAAGCCTTAGGTTTGGATCTGGCGCAAGTCGACCGGCTTGCCCGCGGCATGCAATGGTGGGATGGCCAGCGCATCGATCCGGAACGCATTCGTGCATCGGGATTCGATCCTGAAGATCCGGTGATTGCGCGGCTCATTGCGCTCACGGCGGAAATTTTAGGCTTCCCCCGCCATCTGTCGCAGCACGTGGGCGGCTTCGTCATCGCCCGCGGTCGACTCGATGAACTCGTGCCCATCGAAAATGCGACGATGCCTGATCGCACCGTGATCCAGTGGGACAAGGACGATCTCGATGCGTTGGGCCTCTTGAAGGTGGATGTGCTGGCCCTGGGGATGCTGACCGCGATACGGCGCGCGTTTGACCTGGTCAATGAGTTTGGCGGCTCATCCGCTGCGCCAAGCAAACTCGAAGTGGCAAGCGTGCCGAGCGAGGATAGCGCGGTATACGACATGATTTGCCGCGCCGACACCACCGGCGTGTTTCAAATCGAATCGCGGGCGCAAATGTCCATGTTGCCTCGGCTGAGGCCGCGAAATTTCTACGATCTGGTGATTGAAGTGGCCATCGTGCGTCCCGGGCCCATTCAAGGCGAGATGGTGCACCCGTATTTGCGCCGCCGCAGCGGGGAAGAGCCGGTGAGCTATCCCAGCAAAGAGGTCGAGGCGGTGCTCAAGCGCACCTTGGGCGTACCGATCTTTCAAGAGCAAGTCATGCAGCTCGCGATTGTCGCGGCCGGTTTCTCACCGGGCGAGGCCGATAGGCTGCGCCGCGCCATGGCCGCTTGGAAGCGCAAGGGCGGATTGGAGCCTTTCCAAAAGCAACTGATCGACGGCATGCGCGAGCGCGGCTATGAGGATAGTTTTGCGCAGCAAATCTTCAAGCAGATTCTGGGGTTTGGCGAATATGGCTTTCCTGAATGTGTGGTTGGCGAGACACGGGTGGTCGATGCCGATTCCGGAAAATGGTTGACCATCGATGAAATTGTCAGTGGGCGCACGCACCTGAATAACACGCTGGCATGCGATGAGGACCTGCGTTTGCGCAAGCGTAAGGTTTTGCGCGTTATACAAAGCGGCGTGAAACCGGTATGGCGCTTACGCAGCGCTCTCGGACATGAAGTCATGGCAACAGCCGAACATCCTTTCATGACCATGGGTGGATGGCGCCAGCTGGGCAAGCTAAAAGTTGGCGATCATGTGGCGACGGCGCACGCGGAAGCTTTGGGGTCACGCGACCTTGCGCGCCTCGCTCGCTCCGATCTTTATTGGGACCGGATTGTGGAGATTGAGCCGGTCGGCGAAAGGGAGACCTATGACTTGCAAATCGAGGGCGATCATAATTTTTTGGCCAATCATTTTGTCGTTCACAATTCTCATTCCGCCAGCTTCGCCTTGCTGGTCTACACCTCCGCCTGGCTGAAGCACTACGAGCCGGCGGCATTTTGCGCAGCGCTCATCAACAGCCAGCCGATGGGATTCTATGCGCCGGCGCAATTGGTGCGCGATGCGCGCGCTCACGGGGTGGAAGTGCGTGCCGTGGACGCGATGATCAGCGCGTCGGATTGCACGCTGGAACGGCGTGAGGATGGCCGCCCCGCGTTGCGCTTGGGCTTGCGCCTGGTGAAGCATCTTTCGCAAGAGGGCGCCGCACGGCTTCTGGCCGCACGGGCCGTGCGCCCCTTCGACAGTATTGCGGATATGGCCGAGCGCGCCGCTCTCGATCGACGCGATCTTGAAGCACTGGCCGCTGCGGATGCGTTGGCGCACTTAAGTGGGCATCGGCATCGAGCGGTATGGCAGGTCACGGGCGTGGAGCGCGCGCTGCCTCTGCTGCCGGCGGCAACGGCGGTCGATGAAGGCATTCCGCTGCTGCGCGCACCGCGCGAGGGTCAGGATATCATCGCCGACTACGGCAGTACGGGACTGACGCTGCGCCGTCATCCCCTGGCGCTGTTGCGCGACAAGCTGCAGCGCCGCGGCATTGTGCCCACGCAGGAGTTGTGGGAGCGACCCAACGGCAAAATGGTGATCACCGCGGGGCTTGTCATCACGCGTCAGCGGCCTGGAAGTGCGGGCGGCGTGACGTTTGTCACGATGGAAGATGAAACCGGCTACGTGAATCTGATTGTCTGGAATCGTGTCGCCATCGAGCAGCGTGCAGCCTTGCTGGAATCGCGTCTGCTCGAGGTGCATGGCAAATTACAGCGTGAAGGCGACGTACAGCATGTCATTGCGCAGCGCCTCATTAATTTATCCTCCATGCTCGGCGACCTGGTGGTGGCATCGCGCAACTTCCATTGAGCCGGCTCTATTCTGTCATCCCTACACATCCAGCCCGATCGAGCGCATCAACTCAATGCCGTTGCTCTTGGTGACGATGCCGGGCCGCAATTTGAAATCGAACTTGAGCCTGCCGTCCACCAGTTCATCCTGGAAGTGGACATTCTCGATGGCGCCGGGTTCGAGTCCGTCGATTTCCGTCAGCGCGAGATCATGCGTGCTGATCAATCCGATCGAGCCTCGGTGGACCAGCGCGCGAATGAGTCCCTGCGCGCCGACGCGTCGATCCGCTGAATTCGTACCCTGCAATAATTCGTCCAGTAAGAAGAGCAGCGGCAAAGGCGTGGGTTCGAACAGCCGTCGCAGGCGCGTGATTTCGGCGTAAAACCGCGAGCTTCCCTCATGCAGCGAATCGTTGATGCGGATGCTGGCGCCGATCTGCAAGGGCGTCAGCTGCAGTGTGGTCGCGCGCACGGGCGCCCCCGCCATCGCCAGCACGGTATTGATACCGATCGTGCGCAACAGCGTGCTTTTGCCCGACATGTTCGAGCCGCTCACCAGCAACACGCGAGTTTTGCCCTCGATCGCAACGTCGTTGCAAACGCGTACTGCGGCGGGTATCAACGGATGGCCCAGTCCCGTCGCCTTGAACGTCGGCGCCCCGTCGAGGAATTCTGGAAAGGGATCCGCAACCTGCTCATAGGAGTACTGGGCGAGAGACAGCAGGGCCTCAAACTCGCCGAGCACTTCGAGCCATGAATGAATGACCGCGCCGTGAATGCCGCGCCAGCGCTCGGCAGCGAGCGCGGTCTGCAGCGGGTACATCAGGAGCAACATGAACGGCGCCAGAATCGGGTTGCGGCGCGCCTCCACGAAATTGACGATGGTGGCCAGTTTGGAGAGGGCGGCCGAGGCGTTCAGGCGGTGGGATGACAGCTTTCGTTGCAGGTCCACCAATGGCGGTGCCTCAAAGCGCTGCGCTTCAACCAGTTTGAGCAGGACCGACAGTCCCTTCAAGTCGTCGAACGCACCTTCGACCGTCGTGATGGCCTCGTGTATGGGCTTCCTCAAGAAATAACCGATCGCGGCCTCAATGAGGATGATCGCAAGAACAGGAAACAACAGGCCCCAAACGGCCCAAATGGCGATGGTGCCGACCGCGATCCCGGCGAGCAGCGGCGCCATCCAGCGTATCCACCCGCTTTCGAGGCGATTCGGCGCCCGCGCCCACGCATCCAGCGCCTCGGGATGCAAGTCGATCTTCAAGGATTCGCCATCGATCGCCATGGACTCCCGGAAGTCGAAGCGGGCACGCAGGTCGACGATGCTCGCTTGGCGAGCGCGAATGACGCTCAAGGTCGCCGGGGCGAGCAGCCATTGCGCCAGGAGGCTCTCTCCCAGCTGGGTTCGTGCCGCACAGAGCAGTTCGTACAGACTGTCCGTGCCGAACAAATCCAGATCGTCCCCGTAAATGTGGTGCGGGACATCGAAGCGTGCGCCGCTCGTGCCTTTGCCGCTCCATTGATCGTTGAGCCGATCAAGACCTGCTTGATAGAAATCCGCCGCTCGCCGTGCCTGGGCGCGTCGATTGCGGACTCGTTGGTGATAAACCAGCAGGGCGGCGAATCCGAGAACAGGGACCAGCAGCCACCAGGCGGAAAGCCGGACAGGACCGAGGCACAGCCACGCAACGATCAAAAATAAGGCGCCAATACCGAGACGCACGCTCTCTATGCGTGCATTGAGTGAATCGAGTCGCGCGACACGCGCATTGCGATCTGCCAGACGCGTTGAATATTGTTCTCTCGGCGACACAAAAAAGATTGTGGCACATTTCCCGCCGCGAATTGTCGCAAGCGGCCGAGCCTAACGGCTCACTGGCGGGTTTTCTTTTTCTTCCGTGCGCCTTTGCCGGTTTCGCCCGTGTCGTCGGTGTCGCCCATCTCTGAGTCCGAGTCCTCGGGCTCCGCGCCGCCGATTTCGTAGTCATCGAAATCGCTCATGAGCTCCGCGGTGCGGCGTTCTTCCATGACACGCTCCAGGCGCCGCCAAGCGGGCTCGGCTCCCTTGGGGGCGCGGCGCCGCTGCGAATCGACGTCACGCATGATGTGATCCACGTCGACATCATCGCCGCCGGGCGCCGCGTCTTCGGCGTCCTCTTCCTCGAACTCTTCGGATTCGGGTTTCTCACTTGACACGCGCGCGTTATAAACGGAAACGCGGTTCCCGTGCAATACCCCGGCGCACAGATAGTTATTTGACTAGATCGTTGAGTTGGAATATTGGCAACAGGAGCGCAATTACGATGAACATGACGATGCCGCCCATGAATACCACCATGAGCGGCCCCAACAGGTTGGTCATGTTGGACAGCAAGCCGTCCATTTCACGTTCTTGGTTGGTGGCGGCTCGCTCGAGCATTTTTTCCAGCTCGCCGCTGCTCTCGCCGCTGCTGATCAGGTGAATCATCATCGGCGGGAACAGCTTACGGGCGGCCAGAGACCTACCGATGGGCGCGCCTTCACGAACCCGCAGAGCCGCCTCTTCCACCGCGCGTTTCATCGGCAGGTTGGTCACCACTTCAGCGGAAATGCGCAGCGCCTCGAGCACCGGTACCGCGCTGGCGGTCAAAATGCTGAAAGTGCGGGAAAATCTGCCGGTATTGAGGCCGCGAATCAACCGCCCGGCCACCGGCAGCCGCAGCAGAAACCGATCGAACCGCAGGCGCGCCTCTGGATTCTTGAGCCAGCGCAGAAACCCCCAAACCGCGGCGCCGATGACGATGAGCGCATAAACCCAATAGTGGCGAATCAAATCGCTCATACCGATGAGGATTTTGGTCGCCATCGGCAATTCTTGATTACTCGACTGAAATACCGCGACCACCTGAGGAACGACGTACGCCAGCAAGAAGGACACGATGCCGCAGGAGAGCACCAACAAAACAATGGGATAGACCAGCGCATTACTGACTTGCTGGCCCATGACTTGGCGTGATTCGGTGTAATCCGACAGCCGCTCCAAGACCTGATCCAGCTTGCCGGACTGCTCGCCCGCGGAAACCGTGGCGCGGTAAATCTCCGGAAAGGCCTGAGGAAAATCCCTCAATCCGTCGGCCAGGGGGTGGCCTTCGACGACCTTGCTGCGCACGCCGAGCACAATGCGCTGAACGCGGGGCTTCTCGGTTTGCTCGGCGACGGCCTGCAAGGTTTCCTCGAGGGGCAGGCCGGAGCGCAGCAGAGTGGCCAATTGACGGGTCAGCAGGGCCAGATCCAAGCTGGACAGGCCGCGCCGCAAGAAGCGGCGGCGCCGGCTTTGCTTCAGTTCCTGCGCGGCCGTCTCTTGAATGTCCATCGGCAGCAATTGCTTCTCGCGCAACAGCTGTCTGACGTGCTTGGGCGTGTCGCCTTCGATGAGGCCTTTGCGTTCGCGGCCTTGGGCGTCCAGTGCCGTATATTCGAATGCACCCATCAGGAGCTTTTGGCCATCGCCTAATCCTCGCGCGTAACGCGCAGGACTTCTTCGAGGGTCGTTTCGCCTATCATCACCTTGCGGCGGCCGTCGTCACGGATGCCGGGGCTCGCGGAGCGTGCATAGCGTTCAAGTTCCTGTTCGGACGAGCCGTCATGAATCATCGTGCGCATATGATCGTCTACGGCGATGAGTTCGTAGATTCCGGTGCGCCCGCGATAGCCGTTGCCCGGGTCGCTGCTGGGCCGGTACAGCTCGACAGGAGCGCCGTTCGGATCGAGATTCAGAAGGCGGCGCTCATACTCGCCCGCCATGAATTTTTCGCGATTTGACGGGTTCAGTACCCGCACCAGACGCTGCGCCATGACGCCGATCAAGCTCGAGGAGAGCAGGAACGGCTCGATACCCATGTCCCGCAGGCGCGTGACGGCGCCGACGGCTGTATTGGTGTGCAAGGTTGACAGCACCAAGTGTCCGGTCAAGCTGGCCTGCACCGCGATTTGCGCGGTTTCCAGGTCGCGGATCTCGCCGACCATCACCACGTCAGGGTCTTGGCGCAAAATTGCCCGCAAGCCCCGCGCAAAGGTCATTTCGACCTTGGTGTTCACCTGGGTTTGGCCGATGCCGTCGATGTAGTACTCGATGGGGTCCTCGACCGTCATGATGTTGCGCGTGTTGTCGTTGATGCGCTCGAGGCTGGCGTACAAGGTCGTGGTTTTGCCGGAACCGGTAGGGCCGGTCACCAAAATAATGCCGTGCGGCTTGTGGATGATTTCATCCATCGTATCCTGGGTGCGTGGGTCCATCCCGAGCGAGGTCAGCTCGATTCTGCCGGCCTGCTTGTCGAGCAAGCGCAGCACCACGCGTTCGCCGTGACCGGAGGGCAGGGTCGAGACGCGTACGTCCACTGCGCGCCCGGCGATGCGCAGCGAAATGCGGCCGTCTTGCGGCAGCCGACGCTCGGCGATGTCGAGCTTCGACATGACTTTGATGCGCGACACGACCAGCGGCGCCACGGCGCGCTTGGTTTGCAGCACCTCGCGCAGCACGCCATCCACGCGGAAGCGAATGACGAGCCGGTTCTCGTAGGGCTCGATGTGAATGTCCGAGGCGTTTTCTTTCACGGCCTGCGTCAACAGTGCGTTGATCAAGCGGATGATGGGCGCTTCGTCATCGCTTTCGAGCAAGTCGGAGGATTCGGGAATGTCCTCGGCCAGATGGGCCAGGTCGGTGTTGTCATCCAAGCCTTCGAGCATTTGCATCGCGGCGCCCGAGCCCGCCTCGTAGGCAGTGCGCAGCATGGAATCGAACGTCTCGACCGGGACGCGCAGCAGCTTCAAGGGAACGCCGACGAAGCGGCGCACCTCCGCCAAGCTCTGCGGCGTCACGCCGGGCCGGCAAACCGTGTCGGCCACCCCATCGGCAATGCCCCGCACCAAGACACCGTGGCGCTTGGCAAACGGAAACGACAGTTTGCGCGGCTGTTCGGGGTCTTGAAGTTCCGCGTTCATGGTGGCGGGGGAGTGGACGGCGGCGTGCTGGGCGGCGGCGTGGCCGGCACCTGCGACCCCTCGGGCACGGTGAACGGTGTCGGCGGATTGGGCGTCGCCCCTTGAGGGTTCGTCTCCGACGGCGGCGGCGCCGCGGGGAGCGCAATCCCGGTGGGAATCGCGGGCACAGCGGGTTGTTTCTGGCCGGGCAACAGCGTGATATGACCGCCGTTGAGGGTTTGTTGACTGTGCCGCATCTCATTGTAGGCGGCTTCGCTGGCGCTCTCCGTGGAGTCCGCATCGCGCATGATTCGGGGACGAATGAAGACCACCAGATTCTTCTTCATCCGCGATCCGCTGCGCGACTTGAAGAGATTGCCGATAATCGGAATGGCGCCCAGACCCGGCACGCGATCCTCGCTCTCCGTCACCGTATCCGACATCAGTCCGCCCAGGACGATGATGCCGCCGTCTTCAATCAGCACGGTGGTCTTGATCGAGCGCTTGTTGGTGGAGATGTCGGCCGAGTCGGTCAATTTCGCGCCCGGAGAGGAGTCTTCCTGCTCGATCTTCAATTGAACCGAATTGCCCTCGTTGATATGCGGCGTGACCTTCAAAATCGTTCCAACCTCTTCGCGCTGAATGGTTTGGAACGGGCTCGATGTACCCGCGACGCTCTGCGTGGTATTCGAGAAGGATCCCGTGATGAGCGGAATCTCTTGCGTGACCTTCACTTCAGCCTCTTCATTGTTCATCGTGATCAACGAGGGCGTCGAGATGATATTGCTGCTGCCGTCGCTGCGCAGCGCCTGGATCAGGGCGGCAAAGCTCACGCCGCTGTTCACCACCCGGCCGATCGCCACCGTGGCGCCCGTGCCGAAGGTCGAACTGCTGATGGTGGGCGTTCCCACGACCCCAGGAACGGCGGACGTGGTGGTGGTCGTCGAGGTGCCCTGGGAGAAGCCCAACGCGGCAGCGGCCAGATCGACGATGCTGGTGCCGGTGCCGGGCAGGTTGATGACGCCCGCGGGTACGGTGCTGTTTCCTTGTCCGAAGAGCAACCACTGCACGCCAAGATTCGAACTCTTGTTCACATCCACTTCGACGATGATGGCTTCCACCTGAACTTGCGCGCGCCGGATGTCGAGCTTGTCGATCACGCCCATGAGGGATTTCATGATCTTGGGGGGCGCCGTAATGATCAGCGCGTTGGTGGCGACATCTGCCCAAATCGTGACGCTCGCATCGACATTGGACCCTCCGCCGCCGCCACCCCCGGCCGCCGGATTTCCGGTTGGCGGGCCGCCTTGCGCTTTCGCCGAGGCGGTGGCTTGACCTTTCAGCTTGTCGGCAATCTTTTCGGCGTCCGCGTAGCGCAAATAGCGCACCTGGACGTCGCCGCCCGTCGAGGTTGGGGTATCCATGTTGAGGATCAGGGCCTTGAGCCTGAGGCGCGCGGATCGCTCGCCGGTCAACAGGACGCTGTTGGTGCGATCGTCGGCGACGATCTTTGCGAGGGCGCCGCCTTCGGTACCGGCGCCGGTATTGAGCGAATTGACGGTTCGCACCACATCGGCGGCGCCGGCATTGTGCAGGGCGATGACCTCAATGGGTTCATCGCCGGCCTCGTCCATGCGCTCGATGATGTGCACGACCCGGCTCACATTGCTGGCGCGATCCGAAATGATCAGCATGTTGCCGCCCGGGTAGGCAGCAAGATGGCCATAGGTCGGAACCAGGGGACGCAACATCGGTACGAGTTGAGCGGCGCTGACATTCTTCAAGGTCACGATTTGCGTCACGATCTCGTCCGATGAGGAGCTGACACTATTGGGCAGGTCATTGGCCGGCAATTGCCGCAAATCAGTATTGGGAACGATCTTGATGACCTTGCCGGCCGGCACCGCAACATAGCCGTAGACCTGCAGGACTGCCAAGAAGGCTTCGTAGAAAGCCGCCGCCGACATGGGTGTCGAGGACACCATGGTGACCTTGGCATTGACGCGCGGATCAACAATGAAGTTCTTGCCGGTCACTTCGCCGACGGCTTGGATGATTTGGCCCAAGTCCGCATCTTTGTAGTTGGGCGTGATGGTCGCGCCTTCCTGGGGCTTCGGCGGCGGAGCGGCTTGCGTTGCCGATATGATCAGACAGGCAAGCACCAGCGTCGCGGCGAATCTGCGTTTCGAAAGAAATTCGGTCGGCTTGAGGTGCATGGCTGCTCGCATTGAACCGCTTCGACCGCGCTCGGCGCTATTCGTTTGAATTTTCATTGGGAGTATTTGGCGGCGTGTTGGGCGGCGGCGTTGCGCCGTTGGGCGCTGTGCCGTTGGGTGCAGGGGCGGCATTCGAGTCGCCCTCGAGTTCCTTGGTTGCCTGAGCAGCTACTTGCGCGATGTTCAAGGTAATGTCCTGCCTCTGGCCACCGCGTTCGATGGTAACGGTGACGTGGTCGGAAGTCTGGATGGTGTTGAAGACATCCTGACTACGCTGTGGGTCATCCAGGGGCGTGCCGTTGATGGCGGTGACCAAGTCTCCGGCCTTTAGACCCAACTTGCTAAATATCGCGCGATTTCGCCCCGGATAAGCACGAAAGCCTCTCAGTTTGCCCGCCGCGTTGTCGTATGAGGCCACGGTGCGCATGACTTGATCCAGGATATTGGGGTCTTGCTGCACCATTTTCCGAATGTTGTCGACCGCAGCCACGGTACGCGGGTCGCCGCCCGGCGTTCGGCGGGCAACGGCCGCCCGACTAGGCGGCAATTGACGCGGCAACAGCAGCGTCTCCAGGGCGCCGCCGCGATCCAGAATGACATGTTCCAGATAGACCGAATGCAAGGAGGCGCCGCCGATCCGATCGCCGACCGAATACACCTTCGAGGGGGCTCCGCCGTCGCTGATGATGGCGACCCCGTGCTTCGGATCCTGGGTTGCGATGGTTCCGGCCAATAGCAGGTTGGCCGAGCTCTGCGGCGCGTTGCCCTCATCCTGCGTGGCGGCGGGCGGAACGCCGAACAGATGCGCCGATACGACGGTTTGAATGTCCGCGCCGGAATGTTTCACGGGCGGTATTACCGGTGCGAGAACGGGCTGGGGTGACTTGACGGGCTTGGATAGGTACGGATAGCCGATTAGCAGCAGCTGCAGCAAAATCAACGCGCCGAACACGAACGACACGAATTTGGGCCCATTGGCTTGCAGCCGGGACATCCAATCGTTGGTGTGGGTATCTAGCATCGGCGGCAATCATACGGGCTCTGCGCTTGGACCCTCAAGCATTTGTTTTTACTTGTTAAAGTAAAGTGACAGTGATTGGCGACAGTCGATGGCTTTAAGGTGTATGAAGGCATTTGCATTGATCCCAGTTACCAGGTTTTCGTCCTGTATCTTGTAAACGGTCCAATCGCGCCCTATAAACTGATTACTCATGAGTGATATTGAACGCGGACGGGACGGAACGAGCCTAATCGTCGAGGAAGCGGCGCCGAAGCTCAAGAGACCGCCTCTCTATCAAGTAGTTCTAATAAATGACGACTACACTCCCATGGAGTTCGTGGTCGACATCCTGCAGCGGTTCTTCGCGATGGACCGGACCAAAGCGACTCGGGTTATGCTGGAGGTGCATACCAAAGGCAAAGGGGTATGCGGAGTCTTCACTTATGAAATCGCCGAGACCAAGGTGGCCCAGGTAATCGCGTACGCGCGACAACATCAGCATCCGCTGATGGCAACGCTAGAAGAGGCGTAATGTGCTAAGTCAAGAATTGGAATTTTGTTTGAACGATGCGTTTGCCGGCGCGCGCGAGGCGCGGCATGAATTCATGACCGTCGAGCATCTGCTGCTCGCGATCGTGGATACGCCCAAAGTCCGGGAGATCTTGAAGTCTTGCGGTGCCGATACCGCCAAGCTCAAGACCGAACTGAAACAATTTATCGACCAAACCACGCCGCGCGTGCCTGCGGGCGAGGACCGGGACGTGCAGCCCACGTTGGGGTTTCAACGGGTCCTGCAACGCGCCGTGTTTCACGTGCAATCGAGCGGCAAGAAAGAAGTCACCGTGGCCAATGTGCTGGTGGCGATCTTCAGTGAAAAACAATCGCATGCGGCCTACTTGCTGAGCATGCAGGACGTGTCGCGCCTCGATGTCGTCAATTTCATCGCGCACGGCCTGTCCAAGGCCGGGGGCGAGGAGCGCAGCGAACGGGATGATGGCGCGGCCTCCCCCGACGCCGAGCGCGAAGGGGATGGCGGCGGCAATGCCTTGGAGAAATATGCGACGAATCTGAATGAGTCGGCGCGCAAGGGCAAGATCGATCCTCTGATCGGACGCAAGCTCGAGGTCGAGCGCACCATAGAGATTCTGTGCCGCCGGCGTAAAAATAATCCTCTGTACGTGGGCGAGGCCGGTGTCGGCAAGACGGCGATCGCGGAAGGCTTGGCTCGCATGATCGTCGAGAACCAGGTGCCCGACGTGCTGCTCGATGCCACGATTTACTCGCTCGACATGGGTTCGCTCGTCGCCGGCACCAAGTACCGCGGCGATTTCGAGAAGCGTTTGAAAGCGGTGCTGGCTGAAGTGAAGAAGCAGCCCGGCGCGATTCTCTTCATCGATGAAATCCACACGGTCATCGGCGCCGGTGCGGCGTCCGGCGGCGTGATGGATGCCTCGAATTTAATCAAACCGGCTCTCAATAATGGCGAATTGCGCTGCATCGGTTCGACCACGTACAACGAGTACCGCGGGATATTCGAGAAGGATCATGCTCTGGCGCGGCGTTTCCAGAAGATCGACATCACGGAGCCCTCTGTGCAGGACACGGTCGACATTCTGCGCGGCTTGAAGTCCCGCTACGAAGAGCATCACGGCATCAAGTACGAGGACGACGCGCTGCGTGCCGCCGCGGAGTTGGCTGCGCGGCACATCAATGATCGGCATATGCCCGATAAAGCGATCGACGTCGTGGATGAGGCGGGCGCGAACCTGCGGCTGCAGCCGGTCGAGAAGCGCGCGCAGTCCGTCACCGTGACGCAAATCGAAAATGTCGTTGCACGCATCGCGCGCATTCCGCCAAAAAATGTATCGATGTCGGATCGCGACGTATTGAAGAACCTGGAACGCAACTTGAAGTTGACGATTTTCGGCCAGGACCGGGCGATCGAGGCGTTGGCGGCCGCCATCAAAATGTCGCGCTCCGGGCTGGGCGATCACCGCAAGCCCGTGGGTTCCTTCCTGTTCTCCGGCCCGACCGGTGTCGGCAAGACCGAGGTGACGCGCCAGCTGGCCATTGCCATGGGCGTGGAATTCGTGCGCTTCGACATGTCGGAATATATGGAGCGCCACACGGTCTCGCGCCTCATCGGTGCGCCGCCGGGTTACGTGGGATTCGACCAGGGCGGTTTGCTCACCGAAGCCATCGCCAAGCATCCGCATTGCGTGCTGTTGCTCGATGAAATCGAGAAGGCGCATCCGGATGTCTTCAATCTGCTGCTGCAAGTCATGGATCATGGCACGCTGACTGACAACAACGGCCGCAAGGCGGATTTCCGTCACGTCATTATCATCATGACCACCAACGCGGGAGCCTTCGAGATGAGCCGCCCGAGCATTGGGTTCACCCAGTCGGACACGGGTGCGGACGGCATGGAAGCGATCCGCCGCTTGTTTTCCCCGGAGTTTCGCAACCGTCTGGATTCCGTCATTCAATTCGGCAGTCTGGATCAGGACACCATCGAGCGGGTGGTCGACAAAATCCTGGTCGAGGCCGAGGCGCAGCTGGAGCAAAAGGGCGTTTCGATTTCCATCGACGAGCCCGCACGGCGTTGGATCGCCAAACGCGGTTACGATCCCAAGATGGGCGCCCGTCCGATGGCGCGCATCATTCAGGAGTTCATCAAGCGCCCGCTGGCCGAGGAGCTGTTATTCGGCAAGCTGGTGAACGGCGGTCATGTCGAAGTGACCGTGAGCGAGGATGGCGAGAAGCTCAAACTCATCACACGCGGCGCCGACCAGCCCGCGCTGCTGTCGCACGAGGGCAGTAAAGACGGGGTCGCGACTTAGTTAGGCGCTGCGCGCCACTGGCTAGGCGCTGCGCGCCACTGGCTAGGCGCTGCGCGCCACCTCTAACGGGGTCGATGCGACCCCGCCCTTTATGAGGTTTATGAGAGAGCCGGGGCTTGGCGGCTTATCGGCCGCGGTAGACGATGCGGCCTTTGGTGAGGTCGTACGGCGTCATTTCGACCGTGACCTGATCGCCGGTGAGAATGCGGATGTAGTTTTTGCGCATCTTGCCTGAGATATGTGCGGTAACCACATGGCCAGTCTTGAGTTTGACTCGAAATGTCGTATTGGGCAGAGTCTCGACGACTTCGCCTTCGAATTGAATGGCCTCTTCTTTTGACATGCGTCCTTGTGGTATGCGTGAAACCGCGCGCATTGTGCATAAAGCACCTGGTTAATGCAATTTACCCGGTTGTAGCGACCCACTTAAGGGCGGGCTCGCGCTTCGCGTACTGACGCAGCAACGCTACGAACAGGCTGCGCGAGACCTCGCGGGCGCCCAGGCCCGCCAAGTGCGTACTGGCCACCTGGCAGTCGATTACTTTGATGTCGCGCGCGCAACACTCCTCGACAAGCCGCGCCAACGCCACCTTTGAGGCATCGCGTTCCAGACTGAACATCGATTCGCCGAAGAAAACCTGTCCCAGTTGGATTCCGTACAGGCCTCCGACCAGCTGAGCATCGCGATAGGTCTCGACGGAATGTCCGAATCCCAGCTCGTGCAGCTGATCGTAGGAGTCGATCATCTCCGTATTCAGCCACGTATCAGGACCTGAGCGGCGGGGGGCGGCACAGCAGCGGATTGTGGCGCCGAAGGCATGATCGAGGCGCGTGCTGAAAGGACCGTGCCTCAAGGTCTTCCTCAAGCTGCGCGAGCATTTGAATTCACCTGGAAACAGCACCATGCGCGGATCGGGAGACCACCAGAGGATGGGTTGTTGTGCGGAATACCAAGGAAACACGCCGCGTTCGTAGGCCGCGAGGAGGCGTGTGGGGCGCAGGTCCCCGCCCGCCGCGAGCAGCCCCGGCGGTTCGCGCAGCGCTTGATCCAAGGGCGGGAACCAGTTCGGATCCGCCTGTTCACCGAGCCATACCAGCCGGCTCAGAGCCGCAGCTCCTCATCCGGCGCCCGATGATATGGCACGTGGCTCTGGACCGCGGCGGCGTAATGGTCGACTCCGCGCGCCTCGCGTTGCGCGTAATCCCGGATGGCGGCGGCAAATCGAGCGTCGGCGATGTAGTGCGCGGAGTGCGTCAAAGCCGGAACGAAGCCGCGCGGCACCTTGTGCTCGCCTTGAGTCCCGGGCTCGAAGCGCTGTAGCTGCTTCTCGATGCAATATTCGATGCCCTGGTAGTAGCAGGCCTCGAAATGCAGGCTATGAAAATTGCCGCCGGCGCCCCAATAGCGGCCGTACAACGCTTCGCTGCCGACAAAGAAGATGGCAACGGCAATGGGCTCAGTGCCCATCCGCGCCACTTTAAGCATCAGTTCATTGGGCATGGCCGCGGCAATGCGCTTGAAGAAATCCAGATTCAGATAGGGCTCGTGGCCATGGCGATGAAAGGTGTCGGCGTAGAAGCTGTAAATTGTTCGCCACAAAGAAGCCGTCATGTCCCCGCCGTGCAGCGTATCGAACTCGATGCCGGCTTCGGCGACACGACGGCGCTCGCGTTTCGCCTTCTTGCGCTTCTCCGCCGTGAAGGTGGCGAGAAAGCTTTCAAAGGAATCGTAGCCGCGGTTGTACCAGTGAAATTGGCAGTCGCGACGCAATATCAGCCCGGCGCGATCGAGATCGCCCGCGGTGTCTTCGGTGGGAAACAGCACATGCCAGGAGGACATGCGCTCCTCTCGGGCATGCTCGATCGTGGCGCGAATCACCGTCTTGGTCGTGGCTTTGACGTCGGCCTGAGAACTTAGCAGAAGGCGCGGACCGGTAACGGGCGTGAAGGGAACCGCGCTCAGCAGCTTCGGGTAGTAGCGCAGGCCTTGTTGCGCATACGCGCCGGCCCAGGAGAAATCGAAAACGAATTCGCCGCGAGAGTGCGATTTGCTGAACAGGGGCATCGCGGCCGCGAGCTCTCCTGAGGAATCTTCCACCACCAGATGCTCGGGGTTCCAGCCGGTACGCGGCGCGGCGCACCCGGATTCTTCCAGGGCGAGGAGAAATTCGTGCCGCAGGAACGGTTGTGTGCCGCCCGCCAGCGCATTCCAGCGCTGCGCATCAATCTGCGCAATGCTGCCTAAGAATCGCGCCGGTCGAAGACTCACGCGTGGGCAGCGCGCGGTTCGGCGTGGGTCTCGGCTTCAATTCGCTCCAAATATTTGTCCGCATCGAGCGCCGCCATGCAGCCGGTGCCGGCCGAGGTTACGGCTTGCCGGTAAACGTGATCGGCCACGTCCCCCGCGGCGAAAACGCCAGCCACGCTGGTGCTGGTTGCGCCGCCTTCGCTGCCGCCTTTGACCACGATGTAGCCTCCGCGCATTTCCAGTTGCTGATCGAACAGCTGGGTGTTGGGGACGTGTCCGACCGCAATGAAAACGCCGTCGACATTGATTGATCGGGTGGCATTGCCGGCCGTGGCACGCATGCGCACGCCGGTTACGCCCGAATCGTCGCCCAAAATCTCATCGATGGTGTGATTCCAAACGATGCTGGCCTTGCCGGCCGACGCCAGCGCGAACAACCGGTCCTGCAATATCCTCTCGGCGCGCAATTTATCGCGACGATGGACCAGGGTGACATGCGACGCGATATTGCTGAGATACAAAGCCTCTTCGACGGCCGTATTGCCGCCGCCAACGACGGCGACCGCCTTGCCGCGGTAGAAAAATCCATCGCAGGTGGCGCAGGCCGACACGCCCTTGCCCCTAAAGGTTTCCTCGGACGGCAGGCCCAAATATTGCGCCGAGGCTCCGGTGGCGATGATGAGCGCATCGCAGGTGTACTCGCCGTTGTCGCCGGCGAGGCGGAAGGGGCGATGGCGTAAATCGACTTTGTTGATATGGTCGGGGACGATCTCGGTGTTGAATCGTTCCGCGTGGGCTCGCATGCGCTCCATGAGCGCTGGTCCCTGAAGATGCTCGACATCGCCCGGCCAATTGTCCACGTCGGTCGTGGTCATGAGTTGTCCGCCTTGCTCCAAGCCGGTGATGAGCAAGGGATTTCGATTCGCACGGGCCGCATACACAGCGGCGGTGTAGCCTGCAGGTCCAGAGCCCAGGATGAGGAGACGACTGTGCCTGACAACGCTCATGTATAATTTGCCTCTCGTCTTGAAAAGTCGCTTCAGGCTCAAGGGAGCCGGCGACGGCTTAAGGTTAACTGACCCATGGTAAGTAAATCTGTGGGCGGGAGCCAATTCCTACAAGTCCGCATCGCCACTCGTCAGTCGTGGTTGTTGCATCTCGTTTCACGGGTTACTATTACATATTATTCAATTAGTTAAGAAGTAATTGTCATTAAAGGTCTAGATATAGCCGACAGCTCGTCGCCGAAGAAGCCGCAGAAGATGAAACTTTCTGCGGCCGTGTCGCGTTCTTTGCGCGAGGGCACGCTGTGGGTTCTGGGTGCGCTTGCGCTGCTCTTGTTGCTGGCACTGTTCTCCTATCACCCCCACGATGGGGGTTTCTCGGACACCGGCGAGCCCGGCCCGGTCGGCAATTGGATCGGCCCGGTGGGTGCGTGGCTCGCTCAATTTTTCCTGTTTCTCTTCGGCCGTCCCGCGTATCTGTTTCCCGTCATGCTGGCCTATGCCGGCTGGCTGGTGCACAAGGATCAACCCCTAACGGACACCCGCTCGCGCATCAACACCTTGCTGCGCGCCCTGGGATTCGTTCTCACGCTGGCCACCAGTTGCGGCCTTGCCTCCTTGCACTGGAGCGGCTCGGGGTTGCCGAACAATAGCGCCGGCGGCGTGTTGGGCGAACTGGCGGGCAGGGGCAGCGCCCACGGCTTGAGCTTTCTCGGCGCCACGCTGTTGTTGATGGGATTGTGGTTGGCCGGCGTCGCGTTATTCCTCGGGCTATCGTGGTTCGAGGTGATGGACAGGCTCGGCGCTGCCGTGCTGAAGACCATTGAGTGGATTCGCAGCCGCATGGAGCAGCGTCGCGAGCTGGCCTCCGGGCAGCTGCGCAAGCAGGCGCGCCAGGAAGTGGTGCGCGAAGAGCAAAAGAAAGTCGCGACCCGTCCGCCGCCCAGAATCGAGCCGCCGGCCCCGCTGCCGCAAAAAAGCGATCGCGTCGAACGCGAGCGCCAGGTGCCGCTGTTCGATGCGCCCAAGTCGAGTGAATTGCCGGCGCTGTCGCTGCTCGATGAACCCGGCACCCGCGAGCAGTCCTATTCCGACGAGGCGTTGGAGGCGATGTCGCGGCTGGTGGAAATCAAGTTGCGGGACTTTGGCATCGAGGTTGAGGTGGTGGCCGTGCAGCCGGGTCCGGTCATTACCCGCTTCGAGCTGCGGCCGGCTCCGGGCGTGAAGGTAAGCCAGATCAGTACTCTATCCAAGGACTTGGCGCGTGCGCTCTCGGCCATCAGCGTGCGCGTGGTCGAAGTCATTCCCGGCAAGTCCGTGGTCGGATTGGAAATCCCCAACGAGAAACGCGAGATCGTGACTTTGGGCGAAATCATCAAGTCCAAGCCGTACGACGAAGTCGGGTCACCGCTCGCTCTGGCGTTGGGCAAGGACATCGGCGGGGTGCCGGTCGTCGCCGACCTGGCGCGCATGCCGCACTTGTTGATCGCAGGCACCACCGGTTCGGGCAAATCAGTGGGCATCAATGCCATGGTCTTGAGCCTGGTCTACAAGGCCACGCCGGAACATGTGCGCATGATCATGATCGACCCGAAGATGCTGGAGCTTTCGGTGTACGAGGGCATTCCGCACTTGCTGTCGCCGGTGGTGACGGACATGAAGCAGGCGGCCAACGCCTTGCGCTGGTGCGTGGCGGAGATGGAGCGCCGCTACCAACTGATGTCCGCGCTCGGCGTGCGCAACATCGGCGGCTTCAACCGCAAGGTTAAAGACGCGGCCGAGGCCGGCAAGCCGATCAAAGATCCTATTCGCATGCAAAAAATTGCGCAGGGCGTCCCGGGCATCGTCGAAGAGGATGTGGCGGAGTTGACGTCATTGCCCTTTATCGTCGTCATCATCGATGAGCTCGCGGATTTGATGATGATCGTCGGCAAGAAGGTCGAGGAGCTGATCGCGCGCCTCGCGCAAAAAGCCCGCGCCTCCGGCATCCATTTGATCTTGGCGACGCAGCGCCCGTCGGTGGACGTCATCACCGGTTTGATCAAAGCCAATATTCCGACGCGCATCGCCTTCCAGGTCTCCGCAAAAGTGGATTCGCGCACGATTCTTGACCAGGGCGGCGCCGAGTCGCTCTTGGGCCATGGCGACATGCTCTATTTGCCGCCGGGCACCTCGATCCCCACTCGCGTGCACGGCGCCTTTGTCTCGGACCAAGAAGTGCACCGGGTGGTCGCCGGATTGAAGACCGCGTCGCCTCCGGTTTATATCGATGAAATTTTGGAAGGTCCGCGCAATCCCATCCCCGGATTTCCGTCTGACGAGGAGGAGGCCGCCGGAAGCAGTCCCGCCGATGCGGAGGCGGACCCCTTGTACGATGAAGCGGTGCGCATCGTCACGGAGAGCCGCAAAGCATCGATTTCGGGTGTGCAGCGTCGGCTCAAGATCGGCTACAACCGCGCGGCGCGCTTGGTCGAAGCCATGGAAGCGGCGGGATTGGTCGGGCCGTTGCAATCCAATGGCAATCGAGAGATTTACGGCGCGGCGCCGCCCGAGGAGTGACACCGATGCGAAAACACACAATCGCCGCAGCGTTGCTGATCTTCGCTTTGGCGCATCTCCCCGCAACTGCCTGTTTCGCTTCCCCGACCAGCGACGTCGAGAAGTACTTGAGCGGGCTTGCGACCTGGTCGGCGGACTTCAAGCAGACCATCGATGATGGCAATGGCAAGGTGGTGCGCAGCGCCGCGGGTAAGCTGTATCTGCAGAAGCCCGGAAGATTCCGCTGGGATTACTCGGAACCTTCCGAGCAGTTGATTCTGGCGGACGGCAAGCAGATCTGGTTTTACGACAAGGACCTGCAGCAGGCCAATGTGCGCAACATGGACGCGAGTCTTGCGAACACACCCGCGGTGCTCCTGTCCGGCGGGGGATCCTTGAGCAGTCAGTTCGATGTCACGGCGCTGCCGCCGAGCGACGGACTCGAGTGGTACCAACTCATACCCAAACATCCTGATACCGATTTCCAGCTGGTTCGCATCGGATTTCGCAACGGCGACCTGACTTCCATGTTCCTTGCGGACAAGCTGAATCAAGTCACGCAGCTGACTTTTACGAACTCCAAGCGCAACGCCAAGTTTGCGCCGGATTTGTTTAAATTCGTGCCGCCGCCGGGGGTCGATGTGATCGGACGCGGCGGCAAGTGACGGCAGGCGGCACGTATCGGCCGTTGGCTGATCGGCTGCGTCCGCAGTCTCTCGATGAGTATGTCGGGCAATCCCATCTACTCGGGGTGGGCGCACCGTTGCGCCGCGCTCTGGAGTCCGGCCATCCGCATTCCATGATTCTTTGGGGGCCGCCCGGTACGGGGAAGACGACGCTCGCGCGCCTGGTCGCCAATGGCGCGAATGCCGAATTCGTCGGACTCTCGGCGGTACAAGCGGGGATCAAGGACATCCGGGCGGTGGTGGAGCAGGCGCGCGGCTTGCGCGGCACGCGCGACACGGTTTTATTTCTCGACGAGGTGCATCGGTTCAATAAGTCGCAGCAGGATGCGTTTCTTCCCTACGTCGAGGACGGGACGCTGATTTTTATCGGCGCGACCACGGAAAACCCGTCGTTTGAGGTCAACAACGCCTTGCTGTCGCGAGCACGCGTCTATGTCCTCAAGTCGCTGACCACGGAGGACTTAGGGCAGCTCCTGGATCGCGCTTTGTCGGACCCAGTGCGGGGACTGGGCTCACTCAATCTGCAAATCGAGGCGGGCGCGCGCGAGTTGCTGCTGGCGGCCGCCGACGGCGACGCGCGGCGCATGCTCAATCTATTGGAAACCGCGGCAGACTTGAGCACGCCGCACGATTCCGGGCGCCGGCTCGACACCGATACCATGCGCGCCGTGATCGGCAGCACCTACGTGCGGTTCGACAAGGGCGGCGAGAATTTCTACGACCAGATCTCTGCGCTGCATAAATCGGTTCGCGGCAGTGATCCCGATGCGGCGCTCTACTGGCTCTGCCGCATGCTCGCGGGCGGTTGCGATCCCATGTATGTGGCGCGCCGCGCGCTGCGTATGGCGAGCGAAGACATCGGCAATGCCGATCCGCGGGCGCTGACCATGGCGCTGGAGGCCTGCGCGGTTTACGAGCGTCTGGGCAGTCCCGAGGGCGAATTGGCCATCGCCCAGGCCGTCGTCTTCATGGCCTGCGCGGCGAAAAGCAATGCGGTGTATACCGCATTCAATGCGGCCAGCGAAGATGCGGCCAAGCTAGGCTCGCTCGAGGTGCCGCTGCAGCTCCGCAACGCGCCCACACGCCTCATGAAGGAAATCGGTTATGGCAAGGGCTACCGCTATGCGCACGACGAACCGGGCGGCTATGCGGCGGGCGAGCGTTATTTTCCGGATGAGATGCCGGATCGCCGTTACTATGTGCCGGTCACGCGGGGATTGGAGATAAAAATTGGGGAGGCGCTGGCGGCGCGCCGCGCGCGCGACTCCAAGGTCCAGGACAAAGGCTCTCCTTGAACACTTGCGAACGATGAACACTTACGAACCATGAACATTTGCGAAGGAAACAATTGTGCTTGATCCGAAGCTGTTGCGCAGCGATTTACCGGGCGTCGCGGCCGCCTTGGCGCGACGGGGCTTCGTGCTCGATGTGGAGGCGTTCGCCGCTCTGGAAGAGCAGCGCAAGAGCGTCCAGGTCGAAGCCGATCGCCTGCGAGCGGAGCGCAATGCCAGTGCGAAGGCGGTGGGGTTCGCGAAGTCAAAGGGTGAGGACGTAACTCCGTTGTTGGCGGCGGGAGAGGTCTTGGCCGCTGGGTTACAGGGTATCGAAAAGCGGCTGGAACTCATTCAATCCCAGATCACGGATCTGCAATTGGGACTGCCGAATATTTTGCACGCCAGTGTTCCCGAGGGCCGCGATGAGTCCTCGAATGTCGAGGTGCGCCGCTTCGGTGTACCGCGCGAATTTAGCTTCGAGCCGCGGGATCACGTCGCGCTGGGCGAGCCTCTAGGGATGGACTTCGAAGCCGCCGGACAGATTTCCGGCGCCCGCTTCGTGGTGATGAGCGGAATGCTGGCTAAATTGCACCGCGCGCTGGCGCAATTCATGTTGGACCTGCACGTGCGAGATCACGGTTACCGCGAACACTACGTGCCGTACCTGGTGCACGCGGCGGCGCTGGTCGGCACCGGGCAACTGCCGAAGTTCGAGCAGGACTTATTCGCGGTGCGCGGTGATCCGGGTTTCTACCTGATCCCCACGGCCGAGGTGCCGCTGACGAATTTGGTGCGCGATCAGATTCTGGCGCCGGAGCGCTTGCCGCTCAAATTTGTGGCCCACACGCCGTGTTTCCGCTCGGAGGCCGGCTCGGCCGGGAAGGACACGCGCGGCATGATCCGCCAACACCAATTCGATAAGGTTGAAATGGTGCAGATCGTGCGTCCCGATAATTCCTATGCGGCACTCGAAGAGATGACCGGACACGCCGAGGATGTGCTCAAGGCGCTGGAATTGCCCTATCGAGTACTGTCGTTGTGCGCGGGCGATACCGGCTCGCAAAGCGCCAAGACCTACGATCTTGAAGTCTGGCTGCCGTCGCAGAAGAAGTACCGGGAGATTTCATCCTGCAGCAACTGCGAGTCCTTCCAGGCGCGCCGCCTGCAGGCTCGATGGCGCAATCCCGAAACCGGGAAACCGGAGCTGGTGCACACGCTAAATGGATCAGGCGTCGCGGTGGGACGCGCGTTGGTTGCGATTCTGGAGAATTATCAACGCGAGGACGGCAGCATCACGGTGCCGACGGCGATGGTGCCCTACATGGGTGGGGCGACCCTGCTGCGGTAATCCGCAGCAGGGTACCTTGATCTTTTAGTTGCGGCTGCCCATCACGAGGCGCAGCACATACCAGAACATCAGTGCGATCGACGCGAACAGCTGCATCGCCGCCGACACATAGCGATCTTCCGGATAATGCTGAATGATGTTGGACGTGTCGTACAACACGGCCGCACCGGCGAAGCCGATCATGGCCACCGAGAACCAGGTTCCCAGCTGGAAGCCGAAAACCGCGCCGCCGATCATGGCCAAGAGCGCAACCACGCCGCCCCACATCAGGATGGCGCGCAGGAAAGAAAAGTCCTTGCGGGTACGGTGCGCGACCACCATCAATCCGCCGGCGCCTAACGCCGTGATCAGCGTGGCGCTGTCAATCGCGCCGGGCGCCTTGCGATCGGCGATGTAGAGCAGCGGCACGAAGATCAGCGCTTCTGCCACCACATACGCCGCGTACGAGAAGTACTGCATGCCGAGCGAGGTGCTGGTCTGCGCGGTGCGCGTGGCGAGCCAGCCCACCAGCATGAACGCTCCGAGAATCAGGAACCAGTTGAAGCCGAGCATGAAGCTCGCGATCTGGCCCGCGAGACCGGATTCGAACAACGCCAGCTCGACCAGAATGAAACCTAGGATGCCACCGACCACATGGGTGTAGGTGCGCGTGATGAATTGGGCTCGGCTGTCGACGCCTGAGCGCGGAAAAGCAGAGTTACTGCTTGGGAAAGTGGCCATCGTGTCCTCCAATTAGCCTTCGAGGC